>Ga0116173_1001847_pt1 | contig 16857 bp, 12 predicted proteins | sample AD_UKC085_MetaG_FD_89800 | JGI IMG/M metagenome (GOLD analysis project Ga0116173, IMG submission 89800) | Active sludge microbial communities of municipal wastewater-treating anaerobic digesters from USA - AD_UKC085_MetaG | ecosystem: Engineered > Bioreactor > Anaerobic > Digestate | place: USA...
ACCCTGGTCACAGGACAAAAGATCCCCTTCTTTGCCGATCCTGACCAGCCCTACAATGAAGTGATGGCGATGGTGGCCCTGCGCGCGAAGAGTGATAAGATCATCCTTGGCGGTATGGGGCTTTCCAATGATGACTATCTTTTTTATAAACACGCCTTTGAAAACGCTGGCGTGATTGATCGCATCATCTCGTTTGTAAATACCACTGAAGATCCTACTGTGGAACGTTTGCTCGTACCAAATATGGCTCTTTCAGCCGCTGAGTACTTCGCTGCGGAAAAAAACGAGAAAGTGCTGGTGCTACTCACCGATATGACCCTTTATTGCGATGCACTTTCGATCGTTTCGAACCGTATGGATCAGATTCCCTCCAAAGATTCCATGCCCGGCTCACTGTATAGTGATCTGGCTAAGCTTTACGAAAAAGCCGTGCAATTCCCAGACGGCGGATCAATCACTATTATCGCGGTTACCACCCTCTCTGGTGGAGATATTACTCACGCCATTCCTGATAATACGGGTTACATCACTGAAGGACAGCTATTCCTGAAACGTGATACGGATATATCAAAGGTGATCGTGGATCCATTCCGCTCGCTATCTCGTTTGAAACAGCTGGTGATAGGGAAAAAGACCCGTGCCGATCATCCCCAGGTAATGAATACAGCAGTTCGTTTGTATGCCGATGCTGCCAATGCCAAGACAAAACTGGAAAACGGGTTTGATCTCTCAGACTATGACGAACGCGTATTGGACTTTGCCAAAGAGTACTCCAATGAAATCCTTGCCATCGACGTAAATATCGATACCGACACCATGCTTGATACTGCCTGGAAGCTCTTCCAAAGACACTTCAGCCAGGCAGAAATCGGAATCAAAGATGAGTTTATGAAGCTGTACTGGAAGAAGGCATGAACCTCAAGTTTCAATACAACAAAATCTCCCAATTGCAGCTGATCAAACAGCTGGGAGTGCGGCAAAAAGCCCTACCGACGCTGAAGAACAAGGAATCTGCCTTGCGTCTGGAAGTGAAGAGAGCCAGGGATAAAGCCGCGGAGCTGGATGCCACCATAAGAGAAAGAACCCAGGATCTGGATGTCTTTATGAAGCTCTGGGGTGAATTTGATCCGCGCCTGATCTCGATCAAACACGTGGAGATCAAGACTCGTAAGATTGCTGGCGTGAAGACTCCTCTCCTGGAAGATATCCAATACGAGATCGCACCGTTTAATCTCTTCACTGCCCCGTCCTGGTATCTGGATGGCATTGTGATGCTCAAGGAGCTGTCCCGTTTGCAGATCGAACGAGAATTCTTCATACGAAAGATGCATATTTTGGAGCAGGTACGCAAGAAAACCACACAAAAGGTCAACCTCTATGAAAAGGTGCAGATCCCTGCTTTTGAAGATGCCATCCGCCGTATCAAACGCTTTATGGAAGACGAAGAGAACCTCTCCAAAGCTGCGCAGAAGATCCTCAAAGATCGTCTGGAGGAATTGCAATGATCGAGAAGATGAAGAAATACAGCTTTGTGCTCTACCATCTTGATTATCAGGACTTTCTGGCGCAACTCCAGAACCTGGGCATGGTGCACATCATCCGCTCCACTGAAGAAAAGACAGATGAATTGCGGCAAAACCAGGAAATGATCAGTCAGTATGCTGAAAGCATCAAGTTCCTCAGCAAGTTTCAGGATGAACGCCCCAAAGGTAGCACCAATCTTCCCACCAAGGCCTTGTTGAACCAGATAAACAAAGCCAGAAGCGAAAAGGATAGCCTGCTTCGCCAGCGCGATGGCTTCATAAAGCAGATCAAGGATCTGGAGCCTTGGGGTCATTTCGATTATGACTTGGTTTCGCGGTTGAAAGCAAATGGCATCGGGGTAGAATTCTACCACTGCCTCAAAAACCACTTCAAGGCAGAATGGGTGGAAGAATATACTGTGACTGTCGTGGCTGAACTTTCTGGTAGCGTGTATTTCGTGCTTCTATACACTGGAGACAGACCGGTCATTGAGGCGGATACCTTTAGCTTTCACGCCCATACTTTACAGGAGATGGAAACTGAGCTGAAGCAAGTGAAGGATCATCTGGAAGCGATCGATAGCTTCTTTGCTGATAATGCTCAGATTGCTACTGAGATGTTTAATCGCGAAATAGCTCGCCTGACCACCATGTATGACTTTGAGGATGCCACCTTGCAAGGAGTATCTGAGGCCGAAGATCATGTCAGAGTGCTTAGCGGATGGATCCCCGTATCCAGGGAAATCGGGTTAATAGAATTTATCAAACAGCAGAATGTGATCCACTTTGCCTCTGAAGCCAAGATGGAAGATAATCCCCCCATAAGGCTGCGGAACAATTGGTTCTCGCGACTTTTTGAACCCATCACAAAGATGTATATGCTGCCGAAGTACAATGAGTTTGATCTTACTCCTTTCTTTGCACCGTTCTTCATGCTCTTCTTCGGATTCTGCAACGCCGATATTGCCTACGGGATTATTTTGGTGCTGATCACCCTGGGCCTCAGGCTAAAGATCAAGGATCAGACCATACGAGGATTCCTTACCCTGATAACCCTATTCGGAGTATCGTCCATCATTATGGGCTGGTTAATGGGTACCATTCTTGGCTTTGACATGAAGGAGATACCATCTCTGGGAGAGAAGATACTGGTACGCGATACCAATCAGATTTTCAACCTTGGCTTGCTCCTGGGTGTGATCCAGATACTCTTTGGCATCGCGATAGCAACCGTGAAGAAAATGCGTCAGGCAGGCTTGATGAACGGGCTCAGTTCCATAGGGACTTTTTTCTTTATCGGCACCCTGGCAGTATATGGAGCACAGCAATTGGGCACTGACATCTCGGCAGTGCAGCCTTATCTAAGATATCCCATGCTGGGAGGATTGGCCCTGATCCTGCTCTTCAATCAACCCGGGAAAAACCCGCTAGTGAACATCGCTGGTGGCCTATGGGTTCTATACAATATGATCACGGGGTTCTTTGGCGACATTCTGAGCTATATCAGGCTTTTTGCTCTCGGCGTATCCAGCGGTATTCTGGGCTTCGTGATAAACAGCATTGGATCTCAGATGCTCGGAATCCCCATCGCAGGACCCGTAGTATATGTGATCTTTCTGATTGCGGGGCACTCATTGAACCTGGCCTTGGGAGCTCTTTCCGGCTTTGTCCATCCCCTTCGCCTGACCTTTGTGGAGTTTTTTAAGAACGCCGAGTACGTTGGACCCGGCATTGAATACAAACCATTTTCTAAATCTTAAGGTAAAATATTAGGAGGTTTAATGAACCCGGATACCTTAAACACAGTAGCACAAACCACAGTCACTGCCATGGCGGGCGGAAATCTTGCGTATTTCCTGGCCTGGATCGGAATCTTCCTGATGGTGGCACTTTCCGGTATCGGAAGCGCATGGGGAACGGTTATCGGTGGCAGCGCAACCGTGGGAGCCTTGAAGAAACGGGATGATATCTTCCCGAATTGCATGATTCTTTCCGCATTGCCCAGCACACAAGGGCTTTACGGTTTTGGAGCGTTCTTCATTCTGAATGGACACATCACCCCAGAGATTAATATGATCCAGGCTTGTGCCATCCTTGGCGCTGGTCTTATCATGGGGATGGTGGGGTTGATCTCAGCTTATCAACAATCCAGAATCGTAGCTAATGGTATCGAGAGCTTGGGAGCTGGAAACAACGTGTTTTCTCAAACCCTTATTCTGGGCGTGTTCCCGGAACTATATGCCATCGTGTCATTCGCGACCTGTTTCCTTATCTCAGGCGTGATCCCCGGCTTGGCATAGATATCCAAAAGGCCCATCATTTGGCACGTCTTAATGGCGTGCCTTTTATTTGCTTTAAAACAGCTTATCGTAGTCCTTGAGAAACTTGCGTAGCTGATCTTCCGCAGCGGGGATATCCGCTTTGCCATCCAGAGTGATAGGCTCAGAATAGCGGATTCTTACCTTCGCAAAGGGTTTAGGGAAACGGAAGCGATCCCAGGAATTGAAGACCCATTCTCGCGAAGCATCGCAGGCCACTCCCACCACTGGGATTCTGGCCAGGATGGCAATTTGCCAGAGCCCGTGATGAATAGTACCCACCGGCCCTTTGGGTCCATCCGGAGTAATTGCCAAAGAATTCGTTCTCGCCCAGCGCAGCATTCCCTTCAGGGCTTCTGAGCCTTGACGGGTGCTCGAACCTCGAACCGGGATGAATCCCAATTCCTCAACCGGACCGGCGATGAGTTCTCCGTCTTTGGAAGACGAGATCATAACCACCGCAGGATCTCCGGCACGTTGCAGGGTGCAATACATCAGGTTTCGATGCCAGAAAGCGTAGATCACGGGCTCCTGCTCCTTACTGGGTTGATTGACCACCTCAAAGCGGATTGATGCCCGGAATGCCCTTAGTAACAGCGCAGCAAGCTTGCGTTCTAGATAGAATGCCAATTTAGACATAGGTTTCCAATAGATGCTCGATTATTCTGGGTACTTCATGGCTGGGCTTTTTGTCGCTCAGCATAGCTCGCAATTTGTAAAGCTCTGTCAATACCATTTCTCGCTTAAAACCTCCGGGCAGGATATCTCTGAGCCTGTCATTGATCATTGTTGCATTCATCTCAGTCTGCACCAATTCAGGAAGGACGTCCCTATCCAGGATGATATTGGGCAATCCGATACGCGATATCCTCACGAAATAACGCCCAATCAGATAGGAAATAGGATTGGCTTTGTAGCATATCACACATGGGGTGCCGATGTACGAGGCTTCCAGGGTCACTGTACCAGAAGTACAGACCAACGCACCGCAGTATTTCATCATTTCGTAATTGTAGCCATCAACGATATGCAGATTTGGGAGTCTATGTCCTTCCAGCATATCCATAAACATACTATGGTTTACATTTTTGGATTTGGATAGCAGAATCTCATGGTCTGGCCAGGCGGAGGCCGCTTTCAAAAATTCGGGCAGCATCTTTCTGATCTCTGTATCCCTACTGCCAGGAAAAAAGCCCAGCCATTTCTTACTCTCATCCAGCCCAAAGAAGCGGGCAAATGACAGACGATCCAATTTGATGGCAATCTCCTCCGCTATTGGGTGACCTACGTAAGTGCTGGTGACATTGTGAATATCCAACAAATCCTTTTCAAATGGTAGAATGCAGGCAGTATGACGTACATTTGCCTTTAGCTTGAAGACCCGTTCATGTTTCCAAGCCCAAAACTGAGGACAAATGTAGTACAGGACTGGAATGCGATACTCATCGGCGATGTGCGCGACCCGCATGTTTAAGCCCGGATAATCTGCCAGGATCACTAGATCTGGCTTTTCCTTCTCAAAAAGCTTCCTGATGCGCTGTTGTACTTTGATGAAGAATGCCAGGTGCTTGATCACCTCCACAAAGCCCATCACTGCAAAGCGCTGGAAGGGAAACAGGGGATTCAGACCCTGAGCCTGCATTTTTGGGCCTCCAATGCCGATATGTCTATATCTTTTGCCGTCTACTGCCAAAGCCTTCATCACAAGCTCACAATGCAGATCGCCACTGCTTTCGCCCGCCAACCAGAAGATGGTGATTTCTTTCATGGCTCTAGTTCACGGCCAGTAGGCCTAAAAGCGTGAGTGGAGTCACTATGGCCGCCGCGATCAACACCCCAAAAAAGATGTATAGCAGGGATTTCCAGTATGCTATGCCAAATATGCGGGCAGCCAGACTCCCCGTCCAGCCACCGGTGCCAGGCAAAGGTATGCCCACGAACGTCACCAGACCAATTGCCTCATACTTCTCAATGGCTTTGCCCTTGCGGCGGGTACGGGCAAACAGCCATTGGGTGATCCTGTGTCCCACAGGAATCTTACTGATCAGGGCAAAGAAACCTTCCAGCACTAACAGCAACAGGGGAATAGGAGCCATGTTTCCGATTACCGAAACTAACACTGCCTGTGGCCAGGGAATCTGGAACAGTAAGACCGCCACGGGGATAGCCCCACGCAGCTCTATGATGGGTAACATGGAGATGATGAATACAATTAGATAGGGATTCAATCCCATCGAGTTTAGCCAGGATATGGTTTTATCTGCAAGTTCTGAAGCATGAAGCCCCGCGCTGCACATGAGCAGTATTGCCATGATGATCACAATCTTGTAGTTTACAATTCTCAAGATGAAACTCCCTTATATTCTGACGGTCATGAAATCCGCATCAGCCTATTTCTGTCAATCCCAATTTCATCATAGTCCGCTGCAATAAAACTCTTGACGGATTGTTTACAGGTCGTCCTTGTGGTAAAAGTATGATACCTCATTTAATCGTAACACATATAGGAGTACCCATGAAAAGACTATTGCTTCTCTTGGCAATACTATCTGTCGTCATCGGCGCGCACGCCTTTGTATCGGAGACTGCCTCCCTTGAGAACTTCCTGATCCGTTCTGAGACGGCCTGCGCTTATGACAACTGGATATCTCACCTCGCTGAAGGAATCGCGATTGCCAATTACAATCTCTATGCCCCCTACGACCGCCAAACCGATGGATTTGGAGACTATGTAAGCCCCACAACCGAACAATTAACCGCGTGGGGTAACATTGTGGATCTCTTCCTGGCAGGGATGCTGGAAGAGGCTCAAGCTGCTGTTACAGCATCAAGCTTCCCTTATCAGGTGGTCGAGTTTCACGATACCGACAGCGGAAGAACCTATTACATACTCAGGGAAATCCCAAACATGGAAGAGATCGATGATAACGGCACCCTGGATCCTTATGATGACGAGATTGGCGCTTTCTCCTATGGCTGGGGTTTATACATTTACAATCCTGAGGCTACGCGCCCCATCATCATTACAGTGCCTCACCCCACAGACGATTTTGCCACCCCCATCATGGGTTATGACGCTCTTACCCTTTGGGATGCTGCCTTTTTGATGATCAATGGAGCCGGACGTGAAGTAAAGTGGACCAATCAAGGTACTTATACAAATACAAAATCATTAAGCGATCCCACCCGTACCGAGAATCACGTATTTAACGTCTGCTACAAGAAGTTTGCTGATCTTATCAGAGCTGAGACTGGGAAACGTGAGTTTTCCTTTCAGGTCCACTCCTACGATTGGAACCGCCATCAGGGGTATACGGATAACCAGATTTCTGCTGGGTACAACAAGCTTTGCCCAAATCTACCCATCCGCGATCTGAGCAGCCTGAAGCAGGATCTAATCAATCGTGGCGATCATCTGATGATTCCAGCCAATACCATCGGTACTCATGCTGATGTGTTTTTAAACCAATACTACTCTGTAAATTACTCGGTTCATGATTTCTTCTTTGACGATGGTGAAAACTATTATCCCGTGAACGACCAGGTCGACCTGCCCGCTTACTCCCAAAATCGCCAGATGGTTTATACACTGAACGGTTGGAACGATTATGACAGCTTTGAGCCCTTCTTTCATATTGAAATGGACGAATTGCCCAATGCCTATGAAGAGACTGAGAACAACTATAAATGGTTCTACGGCTGGAATGAAACCGCTCGGATGTGGGATTTCGATAACCTCTTCACCAAAACCCGGCAGTACTACGGACGTTGGGTAAGCGATCTGAATTCCCTATATGATGGTCTTTTCGCCATGAACGATGCCATGCTTCCCTCCCCAGTGCAAAACCTGAGAGTGATCAATACTTCTATGTATTACGTCACACTGGGCTGGGATCGCAGTGACTCATATGATTTTGAATCTTATGAGATCTTATATTCCACTTCACCCATCAACGGCAATAATTACCAGGTATTTGACCGTGGTAATAGCGCTTTTCTAGCTTCTCAAGCCTGCGAGAGAATAAACGTGACAGGGCTCAGCAACACAGAGAACTATTACTTCAAGGTTCGCGCCCTCGACAAGAATGGCAATTACTCCCTACTCTCAAATGAAGTTACCACTGCTCCTGCGCCTGCTAACATATCAAGCTTTACCACCCACGGTATGGGCAATTTTATCCGCCTCTACTGGACGGTAAGCGGTCAAAGCGGGCTCCAGGGCTATAAGATCCACCGTGCAGGCAGTAACGGTACTGACCTGGTAATCTCATCCTATGAAGACAATCCAAATCTTCTCGTGGGCTCTAACAGCTATGAATTCTTTGACTATGAAGCCTTACCCGGAGTGGATTACATCTATACTCTGGGCATGGTGGATGGTACCGGTTTTGAATTCATTCACAATGTCCCCCAGAATGCAGCCTTGGGACAGATGCGTAGCTTAGTCTTTAGCACTGTCAGTGGTTCTCATTCGGATACCCTCGTACTTGGCAACAATGCCTACGCCTCTGATGGCCAGGACGCTTATTGGGATGTTACCAAAGGTAATCCTTCCAGCAATTACGTTTGGATCGCATCATGGCAACAGTATTGGGGAAATTCCGGCACCCAGCTTTCCCAGGAAGTACGCGCAGGATATGACCTGAACGCAGATATCAAGAGCTGGACTTTGCGCGTTCGTTCCGATCGCATAAATATCCCCTTGCAGATTGCGTTGGATCAGGTATCTCGCAGCGAAAAGATGTTTATATACGATTCCGGCACTTGGCACGACCTCAGTACTGGCCCTTATCAGTTCACTGTGGCAAATAGTAGCATCCGCACCATGACCCTGTACTGGGGTAATCTGCAACCCACCGCCAATCACTCCTACATTGCAAATCGCATATACCAGGGCGGTGAAGCTTTAAACATGTACTGGAATTTCCAGAATAGCTTCCTGGTGGATCACTTCGATCTCTACATCAAAAATGCCACAGACAGTCTGTCGATACTGGAAAACAGCCCTGTGACTACTACGTACTACAGCTACATCCTTCCCCAAAGCATCGATATGCCTGAAGCCAAGATCTACATAGACGTAGTGGCAGTGGATGGAATACGCAGTACTTTCGCATCTACCCACACTTTGGCTTTTGTACCCAAAATGAACTTGTTGTACTGTGAACCAGGCTGGACTACCCGTACAAATCCATATGTGAATCTGAATCTTGATATTGCTAGTCTCTTTGGCGCTGATGCAGAGCTGTTTACTCTGGGTGAGGCCTGGACTCCTTCACCAAGCTTTGATAATGGTGTTCCCTACTTTGTGCATGCCACGGATTACCTCTTCAACAGCACAAATTCTGCAGTGCAAAGCGGGGAAAGCTCTATCGTCCTGAATCCGGGCTGGAACTTGGTGGCCAATCCCCATCTTTGCACATACAATCTCCCCTCGCTGAGATTTATAGTGGACAGCGTCCTATTCCGTTATAGTGAAATGATCGATCAGGAACTCATCTCAAGAGCAGTATATGTGTATCGCGAGAATAGCTATCAGATGGTGAATGCTATCCAACCCCAGGAAGCTTTCTTCATCTATAATTATGCGCCAGAAAGCATTGTAGTGGAACTGAATTTCTTTCCCTACTTCGCAGCCCCGCAGACCAGTCCCCCGGCTCCGAACTGGTCTATCGAAGTAACTGCATCCGGTGCAGATAAAGATAGCTTCCGCTTTGGTGCCAGCCCCATCGCCACCAATGATATCGACTTCCGCGTGGACATGCCCAAAGCTCCGGAAAAGCTACTCTTCCCATCGATTACCACCTATCTTTACAATCCCGATAATGCCGATCTAAGGCTGCAAGAAGAATTCAGAATGAATTTCCCGAATCAGGATGATGATGAAATGCTCTTCAATTTCTCCATCATCGTCCCGGATTCCAATCCTGTGACCTTTAGCTTCAATCCCGTCAATATTCCTCAATCCTGGACCCCTCGGTTTGTGCTGGAAGGTATTCCCATGACCATCACAGAAGAAGCAGTATACGAGTTTATACCGCCGGAATCAGGTACATACAATGGCTATATCAGGGTCAGCAACCATCCTGTAAGCAACCAGGATCAAGTGCAAAGTGTCATCACCGGATTGAAAGTCTATCCCAATCCCTTCAATCCCGTCACAAACATCAGTTTCCTCAATCCAGTTACTCAGGACCTGAAGGTCGATATCTTCAATATCCGCGGACAAAGAGTTTGTTCACTGCATCGCGGGAGCTTGAGTGCCGGTATGCAAACACTGACATGGCAGGGTGTGGATGATAATGGAACCCCAGTATCGAGCGGAGTTTACTTCGCCCGTCTCAAAGGGAAGCGCAGTAGCCAAAGCATCAAGATGATCTTAATGAAGTAAACCAATTCCCTACAGCATATAGCCCAGGGCATACAAGACCCTGGGCTTTTTTTATACATTGTCCAAAGCTTGTCCACCCCTCTTGTAGGCTGGATACTCCTCAAAGTCATCCTGAGCACATCCTGAGCTCCGCTTGGGATGTGTTCAGGATGACTTTGTGTTGCATTAGAGCCACCAAGGGGCAAGATAACAAAAGGGCCGGATTCTTACACCCGGCATAAATGATAAGTTATTGCTTTGGATCAGCCAATTTCGCGACGAATCCTAGCGCCAATGCCATTCAGCTTTTCTTCGATGCGGTCGTAGCCGCGATCAATGTGATAAATGCGCGAAACTGTGGTGCAGCCTTCGGCCACCATCCCTGCTAAAACCAGCGCTGCACTTGCCCGGAGATCAGTGGCCATCACCTCTGCTCCGCTGAGCTTTTCCACACCTTTTACGCTGGCAACGTTTCGATCCATTTTGATATTGGCCTGCAAGCGGTTAAGCTCTGCAACGTGCATAAAGCGATCGGGGAACACAGTGTCTTCAATGAAGCTGATGCCATCTGCCAGGCACATCAGCACAGTGAATTGAGCCTGAAGATCGGTGGGAAAGCCAGGATGGGGCAAAGTAATTATACTGGCTGGCTTGATCGTTTTCGGGGGGATCACAGTGATATCATGACCCTCGATCTCCATAACGCAGCCGGCTTCGCGCAATTTATCCATCAACGGAGTCAGATGATCCAATTCGCAGCCGCAAACAGTGACTGGTTTGGTAGAAAGCGCTCCCGCGATGAGGAATGTGCCTGCTTCGATCCGATCGGGAATCATGGTCATTTCTACGGGGAACAAATCGTCAACGCCCTCGATGTAAAGTGTGGTGCTACCCCTGCCGCTGATCTTTGCACCCATTTTGACCAGGAGATCTATGGTGGAATCCACTTCCGGTTCCATAGCTGCGTTGAACAAGCGGGTGGTTCCTTTGGCATACACGGCCGCCATCAGGGTATTTATCGTAGCGCCTACAGAAGACTTTTCGAAATGGATATCTGCGCCGACCAGTTTATCCGCAGAGGCATTGATGTAACCGTGATCGATCTCGATGGTAGCGCCCAGAGCTTCCAGGGCTTTCAGATGTAGGTCCACAGGTCTGGTGCCTATGGCACAACCGCCGGGGAAGCTTACTCTTGCTTTACCCAATCTGGCCACCAGCGGCCCCAACACATAGATGGAAGCGCGCATCTTACTCACCAGTTCATAAGGAGCTTCGGGATAGCAAACATCCTTGCTATCTATGCTCATGGAACCCTTATCATAATCCACTCGCGCGCCGATCACCCTGAGAAGATGCGCCATAGTCTTCAGGTCGATAAGGCTGGGGACATTGCGCAGAATCGACTTTCCGGGAGCCAGTAAACAAGCCGCCATCGCTGGAAGAATGGCATTCTTGGCTCCGCTGACAAATATTTTGCCGCTGAGTTCACGATTGGGTTCGATGATGAACTTATCCATTTTATCCTCGTTTCTTTAATATCAGGAACCGATCTCGGCCTGCAAGATCCTTCCCCATTTCCAAGCTTATGAAACCAGCCTTTTCTGTCAAGCGGAGCACTTGCTGCTGTTGCGTGCAGCCATGCTCAAAGGCCAGAATGCCATCGCTGGATAATCGCCTTGCCGCTTCATCTATGATGCGGCGGTAATATTCCAATCCATCGTCAGCCGCAAGTAGTGCGGAAACGGGTTCATGATCCCGCACTATTGGATCCAGTTTTTCATACTCCAGACTGCTGATGTAAGGGGGATTGGAAATGATGATATCAAATAGCCGGGGTACTTCTGGAAAGAGATCAGCATGATGCAGAGTTACCTCTACCAGGTGCTTCCTGGCATTACGCCGCGCTACGTCCAAAGCGTCTGAGGAAAGATCGGAAGCGTGGAGTTCCAGCTGGGGATGAAGCTTCTTGAGAGAGATCGCGATGATCCCGCTTCCCGTACCAATATCCAGTACCCGCATGCCGGGCCTGAGATACTTCCCCAAAGCCTCCACCAATACTTCAGTATCGAAGCGGGGGATCAATACTCTGGAATCCACATAGAAACTGAAGCCGTAGAACCAGGCGCTTTGTAGGATGTACTGAGGCGGAATACCGCGATTCAGCTTCCCGATCATGGCGCAGATATCATCGTGTTGATCTTGATCAGGATCTTTGGCAACGGCCAATTCTGTAATTCTAATGCCCAGATATTCCGCGATCAGATGGCGGATATCTCCCGGCGCCGCATTCGGTGCGAGAGCATAATAGGGCTCAAGCCTCATGTTTGCCGGTGTGTAACAAACTCTTGCGGATTGTTACTTTACGTCCCTCATTTGAGAATTCCAGACTGTCGCTGAGATGGTATAAAAGCGATAAGCCCCTGCCATGCTCCTTGATATCCAGCATTTGAAAGCTTTTTACTGTATCAAGCCATTTTTTAAAGTCAAATCCGGGGCCTTCATCTTCCACACTGATCACGATGCTCTCTTCAGTGTTATCAATCTCAAGGCCGATATGCAGGTTTCTAGCATGGATCGCGGGATTGTCCAATTTCGCATTGATTACAGCCTGCAGATCGTTATGCCCAAGAGCGCGCTCTTCCACCGACAAGCCTAATGTGCCGTGGATAAAAGCATTATAGACCATTTCATCCACGCAAACGAGTACTTCGTTGATTACATCGAAGTTTACTTTAAAGCGCTGTCTCAGATGCGCATTGAATACTTTGGAGATATTAAATCTGGTGAAGTTTTGGGCGCTGATCTCATAACAAAACTTAGCTTTGTTCAAGCTGGCAAAGAATCCTGAAATGTCATCGCGGTTTCCTTTGCGAAACATCAATTCCTGGATGGAGTGGATCATCTGTTTAGTATCGATGGGCTTGCGGATAAAGTCGCTGGCACCCAGACGGATAGCCTCGATGAAGTAATCGTGTTCCAGATAACCCGTCATCAGAATCACATCCAAGGACCGGTCAAAATCCTGCCTTACCCTACCCAAAAACTCCAGCCCCGTCAAGCCGGGCATTTCTATATCGCAAATCACCAGATCATATTCGTTTTTATAGATCTTACGCAAAGCATCGCTGCCGTTGTAAGCCGTATCTACGTGGTACCCGCTGATGCTTAATATGGATTGCAGGGAATTTACGATGGCGATGCTATCATCCACCACCAGTATTCTGGCCTTATCCCCCATTGACTACCCCAGGTTGACTGTGAAGAGCTGGTTCAGCTTCAGCATGGTGAAAAGCTCGTACACGCTGTTTGAGCTGCGAACCACTTCGATATCTCCGCCCTTGGAAATGAAATCCTTGTAAAACAGCAAGATTTTGCCAATACCGGTTGATGAGATATTGCGGCAATCCAGCAAATCGAGCTCCAAAACCTTGGCTTCGCTTTGCATCACTTCGCTGAGTTTCTCCTGCAGGACGTGCGCGTTTTCACTATTAAGGATACCATCAATCTTCATGGCCGCGATGTTGCCACTGATAGTGAGTTCGATATTCATAGCTGACTCCTTGGTCTTTTTCTGCTTTCGTACACCTTTAGCGCTTCTCTTTTTCGTGTCAAGATTATTCTGCATAACCGCGTATTCTGCGCAGCACTTCACTTTGTACCTGCTGCGGGGCAATTTCAAACTTTTTGAACTCCAGAGAGTAGCTGGCGCGTCCCTGCGACAAACTCCTGATCCGGGTGGAGTATCCAAAAATCTCCGAGAGCGGGATGTCCGCCACCACTTCCTGAAGATATTCATTGTGCCGGCGCATCACCTCGATCTTGCCGCGTTTGGCATTGACATCCGAGATGATGTCACCCACAAAATCATCCGGGGAGTGCACTGTGAGTAGCATGATCGGTTCCATGATCACGGGTTTCGCTTCACGCAGGGCTCTGCCAATGGCCATAGATGTAGCGATCCGGAACGCCAATTCGTTTGAATCCACTGGATTATGATCTCCTCCCGTCAGTTCGATGGCCACGCGTTCCACATTGCCGCTGATCAGCGGTCCATCAGAGAGAGTTCCCAAGGCTGCTTCCTCGATTGCTTTCCAATACTCCGAGGGAATATCAGTAGCCGTGATGGAACATTTAAACGTGTTCTTGCAATCTTCAGGCAAATCCGCCAGGGCGATGGGACTGATCCGGAATTGCACCATGGCGTAATTGCCCTTACCGTTCAGCTCGCGCTGGAATACTTCCTTCACTTCCACGGTGTTGGTTATAGTCTCTTTATATGACACTTGTGGATTTCCCACATTTGCTGCCACCCCAAACTCGCGTTTGATACGATCCACAATAATGTCCAGATGCAGCTCACCCATCCCTGAAATCAAGGTTTGGCCACTATCCTTATCTACATGAACCTTGAAGGTGGGATCTTCTTCTTCCATCCGCGCCAGAGCATTACCGAGGTTTTCCTGATCGGCCTTGGTCTTGGGCTCGATGGCGATCGAGATCACAGAATCGGGGAAATGCATCTTGGAAAGCACCACGTCCATTCTGCCGTCGGTGATGGTATCGCCTGTCACCAAACATTTTGGCCCCACCACACAGCCAATATCGCCTGCATGAATGCTATCCAGATCGTTCTTTTTGTTGGACATCATTTGCAGTATGCGAGCCACTCGTTCCCGCTTGCCATTGGTGATATTCAAGAATGTCCCGCCCTTCTTCAGGGTTCCGGAATAAACGCGGATATACACCAGACGTCCTACATACTTATCGACCTGCACTTTAAAAGCCATCGCCACCAGCGGAGCATCGGGATCTGGAGGTAGGGGGATGGCCTCGTGACTTTGAGCATCAAAAGCATGTGTATCACCAATATCCAGTGGAGAAGGCATATAGTCCACCACGGCGTTTAAAAGTAGCTGCAATCCCTTGTTCTTCAATGAAGATCCGCAAAGCACAGGGATGAAACCATGATCGATCGTACCCTTGCGAATCGCTTTGCGTAATAGTGATTCTGGGATCTCCTCTCCTTCGAGATATAGCATCATCAATTCATCGTCATATTCGCAGACCGCTTCCAATAGGGCAGTTCTCGCCTCCATCGCAAGCTTAGCAAGGTTTTGCGGAATATTGGTATGACTGGTCTGAGAGCCCTGAGTAAGGGGATCAAAGTACCAGGCCTGCATACTCACCAGGTCGATCACACCTTCAAAGCAATCTTCCTTACCAATGGGGATATTGATGGCTACCGCTTTGGGAGTCAGCCTGTCGTGCATCATTTGGATCACGCGCTCATAATCAGCCCCGGTTCTATCCATCTTGTTTACGTATGCCAGGCGGGGAACATGATAGCGATCAGCTTGATGCCACACCGTCTCGGATTGGGGCTCCACTCCACCTACAGCGCAGAATACACCCACCGCCCCGTCAAGGATCCGTAGCGAGCGCTCTACTTCCGCAGTAAAATCCACATGCCCGGGAGTGTCGATGATGTTTATCTGATGGCCCATCCAGGGGCAGGTCACGGTAGCCGACGTGATGGTGATGCCGCGTTCGCGTTCCTGCTCCATCCAGTCGGTAAATGCGTTGCCGTCGTGTACCTCACCCATCTTGTGCAGAAAGCCTGTATAATACAGAATCCTTTCTGTAGTGGTCGTCTTCCCGGCATCGATGTGCGCCATGATGCCGATGTTTCGTATCTTGGAAAGCGGAGAATCCGCATCGCTTTTCATAATGAGTATCCTTTATGTAGCTCCTGAACGTGCTGATATGATCTGGAGAGTCATAATTTTACTCGTGGCATCTTTGTCCACTAAAAAAATGGCTCCCAACACATCCTCAAGCGGACTTCTCCCTTGCTTCATAAGGCTAAAGACAAAGGCCGGATTGTATCTCCGGCCATTATCATTGTAGTATTGATCAGCTCTATTCGTATCTCAGAGCATCAATGAGGTTCAGATTTGCAGCTTTCCTGGCAGGATACCAGCCGAAAAAGATCCCGATCGCCATCGAAAAGCCTACCGAGAGCAGTACTGACCATGGCGTTACCGCGATGCTCCATTTCATCGCGTCACCCACGATTTTCGCGGCAGTGAAACCAAGCACTATGCCCAATATACCGCCCATAATGCTGATGGCTACAGCTTCGATGATGAATTGTAGCAATACATCACGCTTCCCTGCACCCACAGCCATACGGATCCCAATTTCCTTGATGCGTTCGGTGACTGATACCAGCATAATGTTCATAATCCCGATGCCTCCTACCAACAGCGATATCCCTGCGATCGACGCCAGTAGAATCGTCATGGTATTGGAAACATCGTTCGCCGTTTGAGCCAGATCGGTCTGGGAAGTTACCACAAACTCCTCGCTGGTGGTTCCTCGATGCCTGGTTTGCAGCAGATCCATAATGTCCTGTTGCACTATGTGGATTATATCCCGCGAGCTGGCAGATACCAGGATCGTCATGTTACGCCAGCGATGCCCCAGCAATCTGGTGTATACGGTGGTATAGGGCGCGATCACAGTATCGTCCTGATCGTTTCCCATCACGCTCTGTCCTTTGGATTTCAAGACACCTTTCACGGTGAAGGGGATGTTGCGGATGCGGATGATCTTATCTACTGGGTCCACATCGCCAAAGAGATTG
>Ga0116173_1001870_pt1 | contig 16746 bp, 30 predicted proteins | sample AD_UKC085_MetaG_FD_89800 | JGI IMG/M metagenome (GOLD analysis project Ga0116173, IMG submission 89800) | Active sludge microbial communities of municipal wastewater-treating anaerobic digesters from USA - AD_UKC085_MetaG | ecosystem: Engineered > Bioreactor > Anaerobic > Digestate | place: USA...
AATTTCTAGCTTAAGTTTTTTACCAATCTGAAGTTTCTTCATCAGTAAGGCATCTGGTTTCCACATTTATTTTGTAGTCAATTTCATAACTTTCAAAATTTCAGTTTGTGAGAAAAAAGTTCTTTGTTAGCAGTCAGTTACAATTTCAAAATGATCAACAAAATTTACGATGTCAGCTTTATCAACACTTATAAGATAGGTCGGATAATAGATCATTGAATCAACCGGGCAATCTTCACGATAATAAAGCACTGTAGTTTCTACTGTGATTACAGAACTGTGAACATCTTCGGGATTGTCAAAAACGAACTTCTTAACTCCGTCAAGACGGTATGCCGGTCTCAGATCATTCCATTTTCCATTAAAAAGAACAATCACCATTTTATTATCAAAATCAACAGAAGGCGGCTCCATCTCATCAACATTTATCTGTGTAAAGAACTGTTCAAATGTTGTTTTATCACGGAAAATCTCATATCTTTTATTATCTGTCGTAAGATTTCCTAATTCTGCAATCTCTGAATATTCTGTGGCCACCATGTGGTAACCCGATCCGCTGTTTGCATCAGAATCGGAATATTCTGAATCATTAACAGCTTCTTCAGCTTTGTCATAATCTTTGGTAGAGATCTCATCCGAGACAGCATTTTCATCAATCAAAGAATCTTCATTGTCGGTCTGTGTTGCTTTGTCTCCACACGAAACCATCATCAAAAGCAACAAAACCCCTATTATGTAACGAAACATAATCCCCTCCATTTTAATTGTCTTTATTTATCCAGAGACCCAAACGGATATTACAGCTTGTATCTCTGTTATATGCACGACTTATAGATACTCGATAGTTTCCGGTAACAGTGGGGTCGAATCTCAGTGACTCCCACGGATTGAGTCTGCTTGCTGAACTTCCAACAACATTACCATTCGGATCATAAACAGTAACATCAAGATCCATTCCAAGAGGATATGTGTCATCTTGATGTGCATATGTATAGTCCCCACGGGTAAGCCACCATATTGCAACATGAACTTGTGCAAAAGAAGAATTAATTGAAACAACCTTGTCTATTTTGCCATTCCCGGGATAAGGATCATTATTGTCAAAAGTAGACCAGCTTCCATTTGAACCTTCCCAGCTTTGAGCATGCCCATCAAAAAAACCGTCTCTGAAATCTATCCCGCCAACACCAATTCTCCACCAGCTACCGGAAATAACATCATTAGAGGTAGCGAGAGTAAGAGCGTTCAGGTAGTGAGGTTTTAGCTTGAGCCATGTATAACACCCTGCAAAGTCTGCCCCTATTGCTGCAGCATGGGGAGTTGAAAGGCTAGTACCGCTCGCATTTCCGTGTCCGCCAGAAGAAATATTTACTCCAGGAGCGGATATATCAGGTTTTTCATTTCCCACAGTTGAATTTACACCGGAAGAAAAAGTTGCAATAGTATCATTTGCATCATTGTAGGCACCCACAGCAACAACATTAAGACCTTCTGCTGGATAATTAACATAATTTTCTCCAGCAGGCTCTTCCGCATCATTTCCTGCCGCTGCAAAAACTGCAACTGCGTCACCATAAACATGGTTATCAAAATCTCTCGAAAGTGTGTTGTATCCAGCAGATGTTCTGCCACCGCCACAGGATAAGTTTACGATATGTATGGGTGGGTTTCCATTGTATCCATTTAAATCAGTAGAAGTAGGAACGGCACAGCCGTTTCTACAATAAACAAAAGCCAGAGGTGAAGCTTCACGAAGAACACCTGCGACTCTTTCAGCATGTGTTTTGTGACTCTGAACAACACAATTTCCCGCAATTTTATAATAGTCAGAAATAAACCCTGGATCAGAACAACAGTTTTCACTCTGATAAATTCCTACACCATCACCTTGTCTGCTTGAGTAATTAAGAACATACGGATCGACATTTGTATCCAGCATGGCCGAAGCCATAGAATTGTCTGTGTAGTTTTGCGATTCAATACCAAGAAAAAGATCAGTATTATTATTAATGACTTCCTGCAACTGAGACACATTAAATTCAGCGATAACGCCAGCAGCTTCGGGATCGTGCTGTATTTCCAGTTCTGACCATTTTAAAGACATCCTGTGAATGAATTCTTCGGCTGCATATTTACGCCAGTCAATTCTGTCAGATCTTTCTTTTACAATTTTTGCAAGCTTCTTTTCTGCCATAATATCTATTTCATTGTCAGTAACCAGCTCACCATTTACAAAACTAATACTGTTTCCATCTGTTATGTCCGCTTCGTGTACAAAAATCTCTGTATCTTCCTTATATATTTCTCTGATTGGAAGAACCACCTTCATTCTTGTTTCTTTTTTTCCGTTATTTAAATTAATAAAACTCTGAACATCTTTCGATACTCTAAAATTAAGGTCGCCGGAATTCTCTACTGGAAATTTTTCTTCTATTCTGCAATCTGTGCTCAATGCCGCAAGAATATTTGAAAAGAAAACTGCTAAAAATATTATCATAAACTTTTTATTTAACATAATTTGTTTCTCCTAAAAAAATAAAAGATCGTGCTTGTTTATTAATTTCTTTCATATTTCAAGGAGGTTCTCTCGTTTTAGTTTCAGGAAATGAATGTCTTGTCTTGTCTTGTCTTGTCTTGTCTTGTCTTGTCTTGTCTTGTCTTGTCTTGTCTTGTTAACAATCATTCTGTTAAAACAGGAAATGCAAGTTTTTTCATAATTTTTCTTCATTTATTTTACCTTCAAGCTCCTTAATGATTTTATAAGTTTTATTTATGTTGTCAAGTTAGGAAAAAGTTAAAAACTATAATGACAGTCGATCCTAATTTCTAAATATTTCTTGAAATAAAAGAGGGGGCTTTTCAGCCCCCTCTTTTTTTATTAAGCTCTTGATCTTATTCTGATTTAGGCTCTTCTTTGACTTCTTCCGCTTTCGGAGCTTCTTCAACTGCCGGAGTTTCGACTACCGGAGCCGCTTCAACAACCGGAGCTTCCTTTTTCACTGTCTTTTTCTTCTTTGCTTTTTTAGCCGGTTCATCTGCACTCAGGTATTCAATTATTACTGTGGGAGCCGCATCACCTCTGCGGAAACCGACTTTAATAATTCTTGTATACCCGCCATCTCTTGATGCAAATCTCGGTCCAATCTCTTTAAGAAGTTTTGTAATTACTTCTTCTCTATCTGACTTAACGATCTTTGTAAGCTGACTGATCGATGCAGTTGTGTTCTTCTTTGCAAGTGTTACAGCTTTATCTGCTATTTTCTGCAGTTCTTTCGCTCTTCCGAAAGTTGTTTGAATTCTTTCGTTCTTAACCAGAGAATTAAGCATATTGCAAAGCATTGCCTCTCTGTGGGAACTGTCTCTGTTCAGTTTCCTGCCTGCCTTTCTGTGTCTCATATCTTGCTCCCTGATTTCTTTTCAATTTGTTCAATGATCTTCTGATCCGGGAAATTGTCTATATCCATACCGAAATGTAATCCCATCTTTATGAGAAGTATCTTTATTTCGTTAAGAGATTTTCTCCCGAAATTCTTGGTTTTAAGCATTTCCGCTTCGCTTCTCTTTACAAGTTCGCCTATAAAACGGATGTTTGCATTTTTAAGACAGTTATACGATCTTACGCTCAGGTCAAGTTCATCAATTGTCCTGTAAAGGTTCATGTTGACCTCTTCGTGAGAATCTGAAGCATTTAACTCATCCTTTTCATCAATTGAGAAACTGATAAAGAACTTTGTGTGTTCCCTGAGTATCATTGCCGCATAAGCAAGTGCATCGCGTGGAGAAAGAGAGCCGTCTGTTTCAAGATCAAAGACCATTTTATCAAAATCAAAACTGTTCTTAACTCTTGCATTGGTGACTTTATAGTTTGCTCTTACAACAGGAGAGAAAAATGAATCAACTGCAATATAGCCCTCGGAAAAGATATCCTGATTGTGTGCTTCAGACGGAACATATCCTCTTCCTATGCCGACAATAAGTTCCATTTCAAAATCAACTCCTTCATCCATCTCAAAAAGCACGAGGTCTTTGTTGAGGATCTTTATGCCGGCTGTTTCGGCTATGTCAGCGGCAGTAACTGTCCCTTTTACATTTTTCCTAAGGAGCAGAGTGTGCAGTTTATCTTCATGGGCGACAAACCGGATCTGTTTTATGTTGAGAATGATATCCACCACATCTTCCTTTATTCCCGGAATAGTTGCAAATTCATGCTCGTAACCTTTAATTTTAACTCCGATTACAGCTGCTCCGCGAAGACTTGAAATAAGAATTCTTCGAAGCGAATTGCCCAGAGTAATTCCATAACCCTTCATAAGAGGTTCGCAGACAAAACGGGCATATGCACCATCCGCACCCTGCTCTACAACCCTTACATCTTTGGGCATGATCAATGTTTTCCAATTGGCTCGATACATTTAAATTCCCCCTATTACTTAGAATAAAGCTCTACGATAAGGTTTTCTTTTACATCTTCAGTTATATCTTCTCTTCCCGGAAGTCGTACAACTGTTCCTTTGAATTCACCTTTGTTCAGTTCAAGCCATGAAGGAACAGGGAGTCTTTCTCCCGCAGATTCTATTGTTTCCTTGAAAATCTTGGAATTTCTGCTTTTTTCCTTAAGAACAACAACATCTCCCGCCTTCACAATGAAAGAAGGGATATCGGTAAGTCTGCCGTTCACGGAAAAATGTCTGTGGTTGATCAGCTGTCTTGCCTGAGCTCTGCTGTTTGCAAATCCGAGACGGTAAACAATGTTGTCAAGACGGCATTCAAGCATTCTTAAAAGATTTTCACCGGTTGCGCCTTTCTTAAGGACAGACCTGTCATAAAAAATACTGAACTGTTTTTCAAGCATGCCGTAAATAGCTTTTGCTTTCTGTTTCTCCCTCAGCTGAATCTTGTACTCGGTAACTCTTTTCTTATCCTTTCCATGATTGCCGGGGCCATAGGGTTTTCTTTCAAATGAACACTTTTCAGTATGACAGCGTTCACCTTTCAGAAAGAGCTTCGCTCCTTCTCTTCTGCAGATCTTACATTTTGCTTCTTTGTACTTAGCCAAAGCTTCCTCCTTTTAGGTAAGTAAAAGTTTACACCAAATAATGATTATACTCTTCTTTTCTTTTTGGGACGGCATCCATTATGAGGAATGGGTGTTATATCCCGAAGAAGAGTTACATTATATCCCACATTTGAGAGTCCTCTGATAGCTGCTTCTCTTCCGCTTCCCGGACCTTTTACAAAAACACTCAGAGTTCTCAAACCGTAATCCTGTGCCTTTTTGCCGGCATCTTCCGCTGCAACCTGTGCTGCATAGGGAGTACTTTTCTTACTTCCGCGGAAACCTTTAAGTCCGGCACTGGACCAGGACAGAACATTTCCGCTTACATCAGTAATTGTTACAATGGTATTGTTAAAACTGCATAAAATATATGCAAGTCCTGTCTGAACACTTTTCTTAATTTTTCTTTTCTTTTCAGGTGCCATATCTCAATACCTCCTATTTCTTCTTCTTCATAAGGTTGCGTCTCGGACCTTTTCTTGTTCTTGCATTGGTACGAGTTCTCTGACCTCTTGAAGGAAGGCCTCTTCTGTGCCTGCGACCTCTGTAATTTCCAAGGTCCATCAATCTTTTTATATTCATGATGGTTTCTTTTCTGAGATCACCCTCCACCCTGAATTTTTCATCAATTATGGCCCTTATTTTGATAGCCATCGAATCATCAACATCATCACTTTTAGTGCTCCAGTCAATGCCGGCTTCGTCAAGTATTTTCTGAGCACTCGATCTTCCTATTCCGTAAACATATGTGAGTGCTATTTCCATTCTTTTCTTCCTTGGAAGATCAACTCCTGCAATACGAACCAACTGTCACCTCCTGTCTTTATTGTATTTTATCAGCCTTGTCTCTGTTTGTGCTTCGGGTTTTCACAGATAACTCTTAAAACTCCCCTTCTTTTAATAATTTTGCACTTTGTACAAATCTTTTTTACAGAAGCACGTACTTTCATCATCTTCTCCTATTGATTTCCGTTATTTTTCATTCTATGCACAATCCTTCCTCTAGTCAGGTCGTAAGGAGAAAGCTCGATCTGCACTTTGTCTCCGGGGAGTATTCTGATAAAAAACTTTCTCATTTTCCCGGAAATGTGTGCCAGTACCTGGTGTCCGTTCTCCAATTCCACTCTGAACATTGCGTTTGGAAGGGTATCCACTATAACTCCTTCAACAATTATTCCTTCTTCTTTAGCCATCTTTGCGTCCTAAAACAAAAAAACATGCTGAATTTATCTTCTTTGCACGATTTTTCAAATAAATTCTGGCACATATAGACAACATTCTAACTTTCCTGGAGTTTTCAAACACTAAATCAGTATCTCCGTTTATCGCTTTTCCATTCTTTTCAATAATTCCAGAACAGTTCATAGCTGTTATCATCCTCTTCTACTCTTTATCAGGGAGCCTTTACCCCCTATTGAAAATCCTTCGTAATTATTATTTATGAGATAGCTTTCTATCTGGCTTGCCATATCCATTGCAACTCCGACAACGATCAGGATTGATGTCCCGCCCATATAAAAAGGAAGCCCCATCTGATTCCTGAGAATATCAGGCAGCATACAGACGGCTGAAAGATAAATTGCTCCACCGAAAGTGATCCTCGAAAGAACAGTATTTATATAATTGACAGTTTCTTTTCCAGGTCTTATACCGGGAATATAACCACCCTGTTTATTAATGTTTTCAGCAACATCTTCAGTCTTGAACTGAATAAAAGTATAGAAAAAACAGAAGAAAACTATAAGTCCGAGATAAAGAAGATTGTAGAGCCATCCACCCGGGTTCAACCATCCCTGCAAAGGACCCATGTCAAATTTAAGGAAGCTCGACAAAGTTGCCGGGAAAACAAGAAGTGCGCTTGCAAATATTGGGGGAATTACTCCCGATGTGTTTATTCTAAGTGGAAGATGTGAATTCTGTATCTTCCTTCCGCCTGCAACTCTTCTTGCATATTGAACCGGAATCCTTCTCTGTGAGCTTTCAACAAAAACAATGATGGCAAATGTTGCAACAAGGATTATGAGAAAAATCACAAGCTGATGCGGCTGAATAAGCTGTTCTTTTAAGTACTTGCCCATCTGAAAAAACATATTTGGAAATCTTGCTACAATAGAAGCAAAAATTATCAGTGACACGCCGTTGCCTATTCCTCTGTCAGTGATCTGCTCTCCAAGCCACATAAGGAAAAGGGTTCCTGCCGTCAGAGTTATGACAGTAATTATTCTGAAAAACCAGCCGGGCACATTTACAACTACTTCCCCGACCGGTCCTGTGAGACTTTCGAGAAACTTTGCCATCATAAATCCCTGAACTACGCACAGAAGCACTGTCCCGTATCTTGTGTACTGAGTTATCTTCCTGTAGCCCTGGTCACCTTCCTTCTGGAGCTCTCCTATTTTGGGAACGATAACAGCTAGAAGAGACATTACGATCGATGCACTGATGTACGGCATTATGCCCAGAGCAAAGATCGAAAGATTTTCCGCTGCACCGCCTGAGAACATATTAAATAAACCCAGAAGCGTGCCCGTCGCTTTTGTTGACATTATCTTTTCCATGACAGAGCGGTTGACACCCGGAGTGGTAACAAAAATACCAAGACGATATACTGCGAGCATCAAAAGGGTAAAAATAACCCTCTCTCTCAAGTCAGGAATCTTAAAAATGTTTTTTAATACCTTACTTATCAAGACTAATCTCCTCGGCTTTTCCGCCTGATTTTTCAATCGATTCTTTTGCGCCTGCCGTAAACTTATGAACTCTGACAGTTATAGCTTTTGTCAGGTCAAATCTGCCAATTATCTTAACAACTTCGTCTTTCCCGTTATAAAGACCGGCTTCTTTAAGTTTTTCCAGATCGACAACAGACCCTGATTCAAATTTCTCAAGATATCTTATGTTGATCTCGCAAACATCTGTTGCCCACTTATTGAAAAAACCTCTTTTCGGGATTCTTCTGTTATAAGGCATTGTTCCGCCTTCAAATCCTCTTCTCACACCACCGCCGGAGCGGGCTTTCTGTCCTTTATGCCCTTTTCCTGCCGTACTGCCTGTACCGCTTCCGTCACCTCTGCCTATTCTTTTTCTGGACTTGAGTCCTTCGGGCTTTTTAAGTTCGTACAGCTGCATATTGTTACTCCTTTTCCTTCAACTGAAAATCTTTAACTCCGACATTTCTCTTTGCTTCAACTTCCTCAATGGTCTCAACATTTAAAAGAGCATTAAGTGTCGCTTTAGCCATATTGTGAGGGTTGTTGGAACCGATACTCTTTGAAAGAATATCTGTTACACCAGCCGCCTCAAGCACTGCTCTTACTGCAGATCCAGCAATAACTCCCGTACCTGCTGGTGCAGGACGGAGAATAACTTTGCCCGCTCCGTATTCACCTGTTATTTCATGAGGAACTGTCCCTCTCAGAAGTTTTATTTGACAAAGGTTTTTCTTTGCCCTGACAACTCCCTTCCTTATAGCTTCCGGAACTTCTCTTGCTTTTCCAAGCCCTATGCCGACAAACCCCTTGCCGTCACCCACAACCATCAATGCGGCAAAACTGAAGTTTTTACCGCCTTTTACGACCTTGGCAACCCTGTTGACATAAACAAGCTTTTCGTTAAGCTCCATCATTTCCGGATTGATCGGTTTATTTATTTCTTTCATCAGCAACTCCTAAAATTTAAGTCCGCTTTCTCTTGCCGCATCGGCAAGTGCCTTCAATCTGCCATGGAAAGGATATCCGTTCCTGTCGAAAACGACGAGCTCTATTCCTTTTTCCTTACATTTTAATGCGATCGACTGACCAACCTTTACTGCAACAGATTTTTTGTCACCTTCAGGTTTTACAAAACCTTTCTCGTCAGATGATGCTGAAGCAAGTGTAACTCCCGCAACATCGTCGATCACTTGAGCATAAATATGTACATTGCTCTTGAAAACAGAAAGCCGTGGACGTTCCGGAGTGCCGGAAATTCTTTTTCTTACACCAGCTTTTCTTCTAATTCTTCTTTCTTTTTTTATATCCGGTCTCATTTTTTAACCTCCGCTCTATTTACCAGCAGCCTTTCCGGCTTTTCTTCTAATTACCTGACCCTTATAGAAAATACCTTTCCCTTTATAAGGCTCGACCGGGCGGAGTTTTTTGATCTTTGCCGCAAAGTCTCCAAGGAGCTCTTTGTCTGCACATGTAAGGGTCAACTCATTGTTGGTTTTGTTGATCTCAGCAGAAACCCCCTTAGGTAATTTCATCTCTACAGGATGAGAAAAACCTAAAGAAAATCCGATTTTGTCCCCTTTCATCTCAAATTTGTACCCGGTGCCTTTAACTTCAAGTACCTTTGTAAATCCCTTTGTAACACCTGTGACCATGTTGCTTACAAGCATCCTGAAAAGTCCGTGGAGTGACCTTGTTTCAATAGATTCATCGATTCTTCTTACATTTATTACTTCTGAATCTATTTCAACGATTACTGCCGGATGTATAACTCTCTCAAGAGTTGCCTTCGGACCCTGGACCGTAAGCACACCGTCCTTGAGTGAGGCTTTTACATCTTTGCTCAATGCAATCGGTGATTTTCCTACTCTTGACACTTTAACCCTCCATTACCATATTTTACAGATTATTTCTCCGCCGACATTAAGTTCCCTCGCTTTTGCATCGGTCATAACGCCTTTGGATGTTGTAATTATTGAAACACCCAGACCTTCACGAATAAAAGGGATCTCGGCAGACTGTGAATACACTCTTCTTCCACCGGTACTTACCCGCTCGATCTTGGAAATTACACTTTTGTTCCGGTAATATTTCAAATCTACCGAAACTGTTTTCTTTCCATTGAGCTCATTGATCCTGAAATCACTGATGTAGCCCTCTTCCTTTAAAACTCTCGAGATCTCCTCGATAATCTTGGAAGAAGGAATTCCTGAAACATTCTCCTTGCCAGCAAGGATACCGTTCCTTATTCTGGTAAGATAGTTTGAAATCAAATCATTCATTGCCATATTTCACCTCATTATTTACCAGCTTGACTTGGTAACGCCGGGTACAAGACCCTGGTTAGCAAGCGTTCTGAAACATATTCTGCACATATTAAATTTTCTAAGGAAAGCCCTTGGTCTTCCGCAAAGAGGACATCTGTTGTACCCCCTGACACCGAACTTCGGCTTTCTTTCCGCCTTGATGCGAATGCTTTTCTTTGCCAATTTATCCTCCTATCTCAAAAATTAACTGTTGAAAGGCATATTGAACTTTTTAAGCAGAAGCTTTGCATCTTTATCGTTTTTTGCAGTCGTAACGATAGTAATGTTAAAACCTTTTGCTTTTTCAACTTTGTTAAAATCTATCTCTGGAAAAATGAAAAATTCCTTTATACCGATAGTATAGTTGCCTTTTCCATCGAATGCCTTTCCTGAAACACCTTTGAAATCCTTAACTCTGGGAAGAGCTATGTTAACAAGGTGGTCAAGAAAATCATACATCATGTCTTTACGCAGAGTTACTGATGTTCCTATCGGCATTCCTTCCCTGAGCTTGAATGTGGCTATCGATTTTTTCGCCTTGTTAACAAGAGGTTTCTGTCCAACGATTGCCGTGAGTTCCTTCACAGCATCTTCAAGTATTTTCTTGTTAGCTATCGCTTCACCGACACCCATATTGACAACTATTTTCTCGATTTTGGGAACAGCCATTGCTCCGACACCCAGCTCTTTCTGAAGTGCGGGCTTTATTTCCTTTTCATACTGTTCTCTAAGTCTGCTTATGTACTTTTCACTCATTGTCATCTCCGTTAGTCAATGGTTTCGCCGGTTTTTTTGCATACCCTGACCCGGGTTCCATCTTCAAGTGTTTTCATTCTGAAAGATGTCGGCTCTTTTGTCTTCGGGTTTAAAGCCACAACATTTGAAATATGGATCGGCATACTTTTTTCAACTATGCCTGCTTCTTTTGTCGCGGTCTGTTTCTGATGTTTTTTGTAAACATTAACACCTTCAACAACAACCTTTTCATCTTTAACGAGAACCTTTAATACTTTTCCGCTCTTGCCTTTATCTTTTCCGGCAATAACCTTTACGGTGTCATTCTTTTTAATGTTAGCCATGGTAATCCCCTTACAATACTTCCGGTGCGAGAGAAACTATCTTCATGAACCCTTTGCCACGAAGTTCTCTTGCAACTGGTCCGAAAACGCGCGTTCCGATTGGCTCGTATGCGTCATCGATTATTACGACTGCATTGTCATCAAACCTTATATAGGAACCGTCATCACGACGGATCTCCTTTGCCTGACGGACAATAACAGCTTTCTTTACATCGCCTTTCTTCACTTTGCCTTTCGGTTCAGCAACTTTTACAGCGACAACTATAACATCACCGACACCGGCATATCTTATTTTTGAACCGCCGTAAACCTTAATGCACTGGACTTCCTTGGCGCCTGAATTGTCGGCAACAGCCAGTCTTGTCATTTCCTGTATCATTGCTATCTCCTGCTCTCACCAATTTTTTCTTTTACAAACCAGGTTTTTCTTTTGCTCATAGGAGCGCATTCCTGTATTTTAACAATATCTCCGACCTTGTACTGATTCTGCTCGTCATGGGCAAGAAACTTTTTGCGGGCAGTGATCATTTTCTTGTACAGCGCATGTTTGAAACGACGCGTAACCTGAACAGCAACAGTTTTATCCATTGCATCTGAAACTACTGTACCCGTAAGTGTTCTTTTTATTTTTTCTGTCATTTCTTCACCTCAACCGCTTTCTTTTTCTCGGTTATCATGGTTTTTATTCTCGCTATGTCCTTTTTAATGGATACAGCACGGGAGTTGTTTTCCATCTGCCCCATTCCTTTCTGCATTCTCAAGTTGAACTGCTCCTCTTTATAAGACAGAAGCTTCTCCTGGAGTTCAGCCAGTGTCTTTTCTCTTAATTCAGAAACTTTCATTTCAGTTCATCTCCTTTTTCTATGATTTTCGTTCTGATAGGAAGTTTATGAGAAGCAAGGCGGAATGCCTCAAGAGCAGTTTCACTGTCAACATCACCAAGTTCAAAAAGTATTCTGCCCGGTTTAATGACGCAAACCCATTCTTCAGGATTACCTTTTCCCTTTCCCATTCTTACTTCCAGAGGCTTTTTTGTGATAGGCTTATCGGGGAATATCCTTATCCACATACGGCCGCCTCTTTTAACAGCTCTCATTATTGCTACACGGGCGGCTTCGATCTGTCTGCTGTTGATCCATCCGCATTCGGTAGCTTTAAGAGCGAACTCTCCGAAATCAATGCTGTTACAGGAAGTTGCCAGACCGGACCTCTTCCCTTTCATTACCTTTCTGTGTTTTACTTTATTCGGCATTAACATAGTTCGTACCCGCTATTTTAATTTTTCTTCTGTTTTCTTTTATTCTCAGGCTTTTTATCGATTGAGTCGCCCTTTGACATCCACACTCTTACGCCTATAACACCGTAAGTTGTTTTTGCAATTGCGTATCCGTAATCAATGTTCGCCCTGAGTGTATGCAAAGGAGTTCTTCCCTCCTGATATCTCTCGGTTCTTGCTATTTCGGCTCCTCCGAGACGACCGGATGTCTGGATCTTTATCCCTTCCGCACCGCTTTTCATTGCCTGGCTGATCGCTCTTTTCATAGCTCTTCTGAAATGAGCTCTTCTTTCAAGCTGTTCAGCAACATTTTCACTTACGAGCTGTGCATCTATTTCCGGCTTCCTTACCTCTTCAGTCTGCACAAAGATATCAGTGACATCTTTAGCTATCTTCTGAACCATTTCCTTGATCTTTTCAATACCGACACCTTTTCTCCCGACAACAATACCGGGTTTTCGGTATGAATTATTATTTTAAGCTTTTCGCCCGACCTTTCGATATCTATCTTGGCAATACCTGCAGGATAGAATTCCTTTTTGATCGCTTTTCTTACCTTAAGATCCTCATGCAGCCACTTACTGTAATTCTTGTGACTGTACCAAACCGATTCCCAGGTCCGGGTCACCCCGAGTCTAAGCCCGATGGGATTAACCTTCTGTCCCAAAGTTCACCTCCGTATAGTAAAAACCTTATTTATTCGCCGCAAGCTCAATTGTAACATGGCTTGATCTCTTAAGTATTTTGGCAGCTCTGCCCTGTGCTCTCGGTACGAAACGCTTCATAACCTGACCTTCATCGACCATAACAGTTTTGAGAAACAGTGTGTCAGGATCAAGATTGTAATTGTTTTCAGCGTTAGCAATTGCCGAATCAAGAAGCTTTTTCAGAGCCATGGCGGCTTTTCTTGGTGTGAACTCAAGAATGTTCTTGGCGTCCCCGGCGCTTTTGCCTCTTATAATGTCCGCAACTAATCTTACCTTGCTTGCAGACATCCTGAAATTTCTGAGCTGTGCTCTGACTATTTTGTCTTCCATATCGCATCTCCAACGATCGAAAAATTTTTAGCGGCTATATCATACATATAGCTTAACATTACGCAAGAATTATTTCTTGCTGCCTGAGTGTGACCTGAAGGTTCTCGTCGGGGAAAACTCTCCAAGTTTAAAACCAACCATGTCTTCTGTTACGAAAACAGGGATGAATTTCTGTCCGTTGTATACCGAAAAAGTGAGACCGACCATTTCGGGGATAATGGTTGATCTTCTTGACCATGTCTTGATCGGTTTTTTATCTCCGCCGTCAACTGCCTTTATAACTTTCTTCCACACATGTGAATCAACAAAAGGCCCTTTTTTAACTGAACGAGGCACTGCAACCCTCCATATTTTTACAGTTAATACAATTACTTGTCTCTTCTTCTGACTCTAAACTTGTCAGTTCTCTTATTATTCCTTGTACGGTATCCTTTAGTCGGTTTACCCCAAGGAGTAACAGGATGACGACCACCTGATGTCTTTCCTTCGCCACCACCGTGCGGATGGTCAACCGGGTTCATTACAACACCGCGGACATGGGGTCTCTTGCCGAGCCATCTCTGTTTGCCGGCCTTACCTATCTTGATGTTTGATATCTCCTGGTTACCGACGGTTCCTACAGAAGCTCTGCATTCAAGGTGAACTATTCTTATCTCACCGCTGGGCATTCTCACTGTCGCATGATCACCCTCTTTGCCGAGAACCTGAACACCTGCAGCAGCCGCTCTTGCTATCTGACCGCCTTTACCTATCTTGAGTTCCACATTGTGAATGAATGTTCCGACGGGAATAAACTTTATTTTCATTGAGTTGCCGGGTTTGATATCGGCTTCTTTTTCACCGGCGGAAACAATAACATCTCCTACATTTATCTTGTCGGGAGCGATTATATATCTCTTTTCTCCGTCAAGATAGAATATAAGTGCTATTCTTGCGTTCCTGTTCGGATCATATTCAATGGCTTCAACTTTTCCCGGAACATCGAATTTGTTCCTTTTGAAGTCTATGATCCTGTACATGGTTTTGTTGCCGCCACCCCTATGGCGAATTGTTATTCTGCCTGTATTGTTCCTTCCTCCGGATTTTCTGATCGGTTCGACCAGAGATTTCTCGGGTTTCGACTTCGTTATTTCAGAATAGTCGCTTCCAGTCATATTTCTGCGACCGTTAGAAGTCGGCTTAAAAATCTTGATACCCATAATTTTTCTCCGAAACCTTACTTAATCAATTATTAAAGTCCTTCAACGAGGTTGATCTGGTGGCCTTCTTTCAATGTCACATAGGCTTTTTTCCAGGTTGACCTCTTTCCAAGTGTCCTGCCTACTCTTTTTGTTTTTCCGCCCACAACAACGGTGTTAACGCTATCGACTTTAACGTTAAAAACTTTTTCCACCGCTTCTTTAACATCCTCTTTTGTGGAATCGAGTTTTACCTCGAAAACATAAGACTGTTTCTGATCTTTGCTTAACACAGCAGATTTTTCAGTCAAAAGCGGTCTTTTGATAATGTCGAAATGTTTTTCCTTTTTCATTACCCTAGAACCTCGTCAATGTATTTAATTGCTTCCTCTGTAAAAATCACACTCTTATACGCCATGATGTCGTAAAGATTGATCTGAGTCTTGTGAAGGAAAAGATATTCCTGAATGTTCCTGACGCTCAGGAGAAACTTTTCTTCACTGTCTCCGCCGACAATAACAGCTTCCTTGAGATCCCAGTTACCTTTGAGGACGGAAACAGCTTCTTTTGTCTTGATCTGATCGAAATCAAATGCTTTGACTACAAAAAGGTTCCCCTTGCTCAGTCTTTCGGAAAGAAGAGCTCTCATTGCAGCAATTCTTTTCTTTTTAGGAATTGTGTAGGAATAATCTCTGGGTTGCGGTCCAAAAGCAGGAGCTCCGCCTCTGAGCGTTGATGCTCTCATCGTTCCCCTTCTTGCCCTTCCCGTTCCTTTCTGTTTCCAGGGTTTCGAATTACCGCCTGAAATGGTGGCATAGGTTTTTGTCGAATGAGTTCCGCTTCTCCAGGAGGCAGTCTGCATCTTAATGACTTCATACATGAGAACTTTCTTTTCTTCAAACGGCACAGCAAAAACTGCATCTTTCAGCTCTATTTCACCGACCTTTTTCTTTGATCTGTCAAATAAATCAACAACGGGCATGTTCGCCTCCACTACTTCTTAATGTAAACGATACCGCCGGTGGAACCGGGGATCGCACCTTTTACAACGATTGTGTTGTCAGCCGGAACAACTCTTACTATCTCCAGATTTTTTACGGTGATCTGTTCGTTACCGTAACGACCCGGCATTTTCTTCCCTTTCCAAACTTTTCCAGGGCAGACATTCTGGCCTATGGAACCGCCTTTTCTATGGAATTTCGAACCGTGTGTCGTTCTTCCACCTCCAAAGCTCCATCTCTTAACAACACCCGCAAAGCCCCTGCCTTTTGAAAAGCCGGTTACCTTGATCTTTTCACCGGGCTTGAACATTGTAACAGTAAGCTCCGAGCCAAGTTCATAGCTGCCTATCTCATTGGCGGCAACTCTGAATTCCTTTAATTTTCTGAAAACACCTTTTGCGGCATTTTTAAAATGACCGGCTTCCGGTTTTTTCACATTTTTCTCTTTCTTTTCAAAACCGACCTGAATCGCTGTATAGCCATCCTTCTCGGTCTCTTTTTTCTGAATTACATAGCACGGACCAGCTTCAATTACGGTTACAGGCAGAATTTTGCCATCTTCCCTAAAGATCTGAGTCATGCCTAATTTTCTTCCTATGAGTCCAGCAGCCATAGTTACCCTCTCTGCTTTATGACATAAAAGTTAACATTCCCTTTAATAAGTCTTGATTTCAATTTCAACTCCGGCAGATAAATCTGTCTTCATCAGCTCGTCCATTGTCTGGTTCGTCGGATTGAGAATATCAAGAATCCTTCTGTGAATTCTCATCTCAAACTGCTCACGCGATTTTTTATCTACATGAGGAGAACGAAGCACACAATATTTGTGGATCTTTGTCGGTAACGGGATCGTACCTGCAATTCTCGCTCCGCTGCGTGACACAGTTTCAATGATCTCGCTTACAGACTGATCAAGTATCTTGTGATCGAATGCCTTTAATTTGATTCTGATCTTGTCGCTCACTTCAGCACCTCTTGAAAAATCTATTCAATTATCTTGGACACAACGCCTGAACCTACAGTTCTGCCGCCTTCCCTGATAGCGAAACGGAGCCCTTCGTCCATAGCTATCGGAACTATCAGATTAACATTGATAGTTACATTG
>Ga0116173_1001876_pt1 | contig 16705 bp, 3 predicted proteins | sample AD_UKC085_MetaG_FD_89800 | JGI IMG/M metagenome (GOLD analysis project Ga0116173, IMG submission 89800) | Active sludge microbial communities of municipal wastewater-treating anaerobic digesters from USA - AD_UKC085_MetaG | ecosystem: Engineered > Bioreactor > Anaerobic > Digestate | place: USA...
AAAATACTTCATTAATTTGTAAAATATTAGGTGTAGGAAAAATATTTTTAATAAATTTGCATAATTAAAAATTTTGTTATAATTTTGCAATAACAACCCTCAAAAAATAAAAATTATGAAAAGACTTAAATCAATTTTAACATTAGTATTAATGGTAAGTGTGAGCTTATTAATGGCTCAGAACAAGAGTGTTAATGTGACACCCAAAAAAGTAGATGTATTCAAAGTAGACAAATCTTCATTAGTTACTGACAAACAAATTTCTTTAACTTCATATAAAAATGAAGTTGCTCCCTTACTAAATAGCATCGCACAAAAGAACAACAAAAGAGCTATCACTATGTCTCATATGGGACATTCTGTCAATATCTTTTCTATATTATTAGAGCAGCAGACTTGCTTAAGTGCAAATCAAGATCTAAATGCTATCACATTTACTTATAGACAAGATCCTACCTATACAGGAGGAAGCGGTGTAATCAGGACTTCATTATCTACTAACGGTGGTTCATCATTTGATAGTACTACATTGATCCCTTGGAGTTTACCTATTTCTACGACTGATTATTTAGGCAGATATCCGAGTGGAGTTATTTATAATCCTTCTGGTAACACAAATTATGAGAATGCTGCTATCGTAGTCACTGGTCCAATGCTAATAGGTGGGACATGGGGCGGAGATTTCTATGGTTCTGAATTTCTCGATGGTACAGGTATAAATAATCAACCTCTTCCTTTCGAATCTACTCTTTATCCAAATGTAGCTAGTAGTAGACTTACTCTATTTAATAGATTATTTTTACAATCACATGGAGATAAATTATTTGTATTAGGTGATGCTAATAGTGATAATGGTACAAATTATACTCGAATAATAAATGTTGTAAATATTGGTCAATGGGATGCTACTGGTGATTCAGTGATATGGAACAGAGTATCAATAGAACCAGATTTTGCTACGAGTAATGGATTACCTGATGGATTAACTTACCCTGCTTTAGCAATGGATGAAAGTGGGACAAATGGTTATTTAATATTTAGTGGACGCAATCCAGATGCAGACGATCCATTATCTTATCAACCATTTATATATAAAACTGAAAATGGTGGTAACACATGGACTAAATTTGATTTTAACTGGAATACTATACCCTCTATAGTAGATCATGTTGCAAATTATACAAGTTCTGGAGTAAATCGTCCATTTTTTGATTCTCCTATTGAGGCTACTATCGACAAACATGGTAATTTACATTTTGCTTGCTATATTTACAAAGCTTGGAGTAATTCAGCTGATTCATTAGGATATTTAGTTGATGTAAAGTATATGAATGGCGTGTTATTTGATATTCATCAAACCACTAGTGGATGGGATGCTACATTGATAGATACAGTATGGTGTGATGATTATATTTTCTATTCAGATGAAGGTGGTGATTATACTATCACAGCTCGTCCTCAAATGAGTCGTACACCAGATGGTAAATATATTGTATTTGCTTGGGCAGATAGTGATACCTCTTATGTAACTGAAACAGATAATGAATATAATAATATGATACCTGATATATTTATAAAAGTCTATAATACTACCACAGATACATATTCAGAAACTATTAATGTAACAGCAGGTACTGATATAGAGGGACAGGCTACATGGCACTTTTTAGCTGATCAATGCTTCGATTTAGGTAATGGTAATGTAAAAGTTCCTCTATCTGTTGGCATTTTAGGTGGTGCATATACTTCAGATGATAGAATAGATTACCATTTATTAAATGATGTTATTATAGGACCTCAAGGCATTGCTAGCTATACAAATACTGCTAATTTCTCTATATATCCTAATCCTGTATATGATCAATTAAATATCAATTTAATTAATAAAGGTATTAATACTATAAAGATAATGAATATAATGGGAGCAGAGGTCTATTCTACTGTTGTAGATGGTAAAGATCATTGCACTATTGATTTATCTAATTTACCAGCTGGCATGTATATAGTAAATGTATCTAACAGCACTGGTACTAATGCAAAGAAAATTATAAAAAAATAATTTTTGCAAGTTTATTGTAAATTATAAAGATATAGCCGTGCGAAGCACGGCTATCTTTTTTTATATTATTGTTCAGAAAACATATCATACAAAGTTGCGTTTATATTATGGAAACAAGTAAAAAGTTAAAAAAATGATGGTACTTTGTGCTCTCCGTGCCTTCTTTGTATACTTTGTGGTTAAATATAATATTGTACCAATAAACGCAACGTGGTATAACATGATATTTATATTATCGCCCACTATTCCTTTGTAAAAGTTACGATTTAGCCTATGATCTGTCTTTAAATGCCCAATGACTCTCTCTATACCTGCTCGTTTTTTATGATTTTCACTTAATTTTTTCCTCTCATAGTAACTCATTGATTTATTTGGAGTTGATAGTATTAGTATATCTGTTTATTGCATTTTTAAAGGTCAACTATAGAAAAAACAAGAATAGCTCAACAGCCAGATGGCTGTTGAGCTATTTTAAAAGTTTATTATTTCTGAAAAAGATCCTTTAGGCTAATAATTATTTTTGAATAATTACGACATTGTTATATGTTTTATTACCAACGATAATAGTGCAATTATATAATCCAGCAGATAAATGAGAAATATCAAATCTATACATATTAAAGCCAAACTTTACATTAATATTTTCACTAAATAGTAATTCACCCAATGGATTTCTAACTAAAATCATACCATCAGTAGCAATAGAAGATTTTAGCTGTATATTAAACTCTCCAGTAGATGGATTCGGATATATAATTACTCTATCATCCATATCATAAATGGTAATATTATAAGGAGTATAAGTAGTTAACATTTCACAATAATCATCATTAATAGTGTACATATCATTATTCAAAACTGTTCCTGCACATATAATGTAATCATTATTAGGACAAAGGTAGGTATTAGAAAAAGTAAAATGAATAGTATCACCTGGATTTAAAGTTGTATTAATAATATCATTATGATCATTAGTATAATTAATTTGGTATCTAACAGGTATATTAGAAACAGCATTTGCTCCAAAGTTTTTAACAATAACAGTAACAGTAATTGGTATGTTTATAGGCGTAGAATCAAGAGGATTTAATATTTCTACAACGCCTACATCATAAGCAGCAGGTAAAGAATGTATATTAACACACATAGTATCATTAACGGTAATAATATCATTATTATATCTCGTATAAGCACATAAAGTATAATCTAAATGAGGAGCTATAAATGGAGTAGTAAATGTATAAATTACAGTATCACCTACTGAGAGACTATCGGCAAAAATTTCATTAACAGGTTGTCCATTATTAATTTTATAACTAATAGGTACGTTATATACAGTATTAGCACCAACATTAGCGATTTTAACTTTTACAATTTGAGTTGTCCCCGTAGTAGTCGGAGAGGTAGGAGTAATTATTTCTGTTAAAGCTACATTATTAGATACTTGATAAACAGAAATTTTAATATCATCTATAGCAAAGCCATCAAAATTTGTGCTGTCATTAGATAAAAATCCTATTCGCAATTTTACGTTATTTTTATTGGATAACATAGTCAATTTATAAAAAGCTGGTACCCATTGATTACTAAAGCCAGTAAAACTTGGTCTACCATTGTCTAGATAATCATTATACCAATTATATCCATTTAAATCATTTAAACCTCCTAAAGTTATCCAAGAGTTACCATCATTCAAAGAATATTGCAAGTATGCACCATCATGTCCATATTCACTTTGTTTCCAATAATAAAATGAAATATATGGATCTACTATACCAGAAAAATTTAAAGTAGGAAATTCTACATATCCTTCTAATCCATCTGGATAATTTGTAGTAAGCTTAGTCATCCAAACGTTAGGCATAGAATGGGGATAGTTAATTATAGTACCTTGCGGTACACCATGCTCCCATAGACCAGTATTATCACTTATTAGTTGGGTATTATCATCGAAATCATCTTCAAAAACTATTAATGAAGGCAAGCCATTATAACTAACACATTTTTTATTATTAAATGGGATAGTATCTGATGGAGCATTAATTATGAAACATATATCATTTATGTATGGATTAGTTGGTATATTATTAATCATAATATTGAGAGTATCATTAGCTGGTATATTACCATTCCATGGTGTAGAGCTCACAAATTGATTATTCTGTAAAGTAACAATATTAAAAGTATTTAATGGTTGTAAGCCAAAGTTTTTGACAGTCACTTGTGCACTAGCAGTAGAATTTTCGAATTGCATATATTCCATTTTAGCGGCTTTAATACCTGCATCATAATTAGAATGAGGAATTAAAAGTACTTTATAATCTTCAGTTTCACCATATGGATATATGCCACAAGGATTTGGAGGATTTTGTCCACTACTAGCTATGATCCTCATATTAGTAAACCCATAATGAACACCTAAAGGCACATTTAATACACCGTTTATGGTATTATGCGAGTCAGGTAAATATGATTGTAAAAACGCTGATTCATCAGGGAGGTCATATACACCATTATGATTATAATCAATAAAAACTCGCACATAACCAGCATTATAGGATGATGGATCATCACAAACATCTATTGTTATATTACTTTGTTCACCTGCATATAAGAATAATCCATCTAAATTAGTAAAATCAGAATATTGAGCATTAGTATATCCACTTACATTCTCGAAATTATTGATTTTCACTCTACATATATCTTCATCTACGGTATAATTAGCAGATGAAATACAATATGTCAATGGATTATTTACAACAATTTTTTCTAAAGTATCATTATTTCTAATAGTATCTAAAAAATAGTTAGTATATGCAGTTATTATATATGTACCTACAACGCTTAAATCTGCATTATTAGAAAATGTATAAGTTGCTATTCCCATTGCTGGTATATTACCTACAAATTGTTCTATTATGGGATAATGATGATTTATCTGAAAAGCAATTGGAAAGCTAACATTTACCAAATCATTATTAGAATAATTCTTTATAGCAACTTTTATCTGTTCATGGTCTGTTAATTCTATACCAGAATTAGGTTCTATAATTTCTGAAATGCCCACATCTATTGCAGGTATATTAGTAACAAATACTGTATCAGCTACTATATCGCTTCTACACCCTAATAAAGATATTTTTATAGCTGGAATAGTATTAGAATATGTTCCAGTAGAAGGGGAAGTAAAATCATTATAACTAAATAAACCTCTATGATTACCAGCATTATATGCTAAAAATTCGGGATTTTCTTCTTCCCATTCGCCATCATAATTTAACCATAAAATTTGAAGATTATTCTCACCAGAATAATAATAATTATGCTGCAATGGTATTTTTACCCAACCATTATTTAAAGTTATATCTCCTTGATAAACTAATTGCATATTAGATGTAGATGGCAAAATATTAGAATTATGATTTTCTGTTAATATATCTCCTAAATAAATTTTTTGATTATGAAAAGTATAATTAAGAGTAGTGTTAACTACATTAACATATAATGTATCAATATAGCCACCTGAACCTATCTCACTATTTAAATATATCATACTTGCAAAACTATATTGATAATAACCATTAGCAGGCATTGTACTTATAGTATCCAGATTATTATTATAGATATTAATATTGTTATGCACTTGTGTAGCTAAATAATATATGGTAGTATCAAATAAATATGGAGTAGTTAAATAATTACCTATACCAATAATATTATTACCTAAAGGATCAGAATACCAATTAATTATATTACTAGGATCTGATGGAGTACCAGAAAGTGTAGCATTAGAAGCATAATTGATAATTACAGAATTTGAAATGGGAGGTAAAGGTTTTTGGCGAAAATATAAAAACTTTTCTATTGTATCATTTTGAGGATTAATAGTATAAGCTGGTGAATTGTTATATAATTTAATATGTACACTATCTTGACCATTAATAAATTGCAATGATATAGAATTAGTTAATGCATAATCTATAAAACTATGCGCTGGAATAGGTACATTAGTGTTTTCATTGATAATAAGAGAACCATTAACAATACATTTGAGTTCTAAACCAGCAGGTATGTCTAAATTACCATAATTTTTAAGTCTTACTACTATATTTGTACTGCCATCATTACATTCTGCCCATGCAGGTGATATGAGATCTTCTAAAGCTACTTCATATGATGGATAAACGACATGCGCCGTTACTGGAACTTTATTACTATTACATTCACTAATGTTAATTCGCAAGATAGGTATGTTATTTGAATATGTACCACCATATTGTGGTAAACTATAATATGAATAATTATATAAGCCTCTATAATCTGATACATTCATTGTTTTAAAGTTAGGATAATTACCACCCCAATTCCCATTTAAGTTTAACCATAAAATCTGTAAATTTTTTGTTCCATCATAATAAAATGGCTTTGACAAAGGTATTTTCACCCAACCACTACCATTTATACTTATATTCCCTTGGAAAATTAAATTCATTTGAGAAGTATCGGGTAAACTATTATCATTATGCTCGTTATTATTAATTAATTTAAAATACACTTTTTGATTATTAATTGTATAATTAGACATAGAATTAGAAACATAAAAAGCTATAGTATCGATGTATCCTATTCTATTAATTTCATTAGCTAGATATATAATACTTCCAAAACTATAAGAATAATAACCATTAAAAGGTAAATAATTAGTTGAATTTGTAGAGTTGACATCACCAATGTAATATGGTGAAGATGCAGCATTGACCATAGCAAAAAAAGTAGTATCATTGACTAAAGGTGGTGTATACAATACCTCGCCTACATGTAAAATATCATTAGTATTAATATCATTGAACCAGAATAAATTAGTCTGAGATTGATGTATAGCAGTTAATTCTGCAGCTTCAAATAAATTCACTGTGTCATTTACAGCTAAAGGATCTGTAGGTAATAATTTTAGATATAAATTTTTATTAAGTGTATCATTAAAAGTAAGAGTAGAATAATCTTGGTTTGTAGGATAAACTTGTAAATTTATATTAGCAATGCCATGAATAAATGGAATATTTAATGGAGAAGAAAATACAAAATCTATACTGCTATCTGGTTGTATAGGCTCCGTAGTATTGCTAGTAATAGTTATACTATTATTTAATTTACAAGTAATTGATGCACCAGATGGTATGGTACTATAACCATAATTATGCAGTCTCACTGATACATAAGCTTGAGAAGACGAACATGAGCTATCAAGAGGTGCTAATAATTGCTCTACAGCTAGCTCATATGGTGGATTATTAATTACAAAAACCGTGTCTGGTACTAATTGACTACTACAACCTTTTAATGAAAAATAAATATTTGGTAAATAATTAGCATAACTAGCCGAAGATGTGTAATCAACATTGTCTGCGCTAAAAGATAATCCTCTATTTGATGAAAAATTTGTTCTTTTGAAATAAACATAACCGCTATTAGCAATATTAGATTTACTATTTATCCATACAATTTGTAAATTTTTATTACCAGAAAAATTAAAAACATTTTGTAATGGAATCTTTTGCCATCCATGACCATTGAAAACTATGCTACCATCATATACTTTTAACATAGTAGTTGTATCTGGAAAAGTATTAGATGTATGTGCATTATTATCTATTTCTTTGATAAATATTCTTTGATGATCTACATAAAAATTATAAGGATCATTATTAACATAGAATGATATAGTATCTATTATACCAGCTTGTCCTATTTCATTAGACAAATAAATCATACTCGAATAACTGAATTTTTTTGTTGCATTTATAGGCATATAATAAGTAGTATTGCTTGTTAACATATCTCCTACTATTCTATTATTATATCCATTATACAAAAATGTATTAGCAGAGACATAATATATGATAGTGTCTAATAAATAAGGAGTTATTAATGTATCACCAATATGCAATAAATTATTAGCTAGGTTATCTGCGTACCAATGAATGGGTAAATTATCAATAGAATATGCTACTAAAGTATCTACTTGCCCAAAATCTATAACTGAATTGTAAACAATAGGATCTTGCACTCTTTTAAATAATCTAATATGCTTTTGTAATGTATCATTATATATCACAATACTATATTGTGGAAATCCATTATGATAAATTTTAACATCAATATCTGAAATATTATTTACAAAGTTTACATTATATGAATTATTAAAAGTAAAAATATAATCTTGTAATGGTAAAATATCATCAGGAATGGTGCCAATAATAGTATCATTATTTAAAACGCAATATAAATTTATACCAGCAGGAATGGTATTAGTCCCATAATTTCTTACTTTTACAGTAACATTAATCAAAGGATCAGTACAATTATCATTAATAGGATTAACTAATTCTTCTATAGATAACTCATATGGTGTAGAAGGTAAGACATAAGCTGTATCAGGTAATATATTACTAGTACATGAATGAAACTTTACCAAAATATTAGGGATATAAGAAGTTCTATACCCATCAGTAGTAGAAAATGAATTAGAACTAGCTATCCATAAACCTCTATTTGATCCCATATCAGTTCTTAAAAATGTTTGCCCACCAGTTATTGGAGCACCATTTAAATTAAGCCAAATTATATGTAAGTTTTCATTGCCGGTGTAATAAAAAGGATGTTGAAGGCCTATCTTACACCAACCTTGCTTATCAAATTTCACTTGCCCCATATAGACTAATTGCATATCTATAGTATCTGGCAGATTTGAAGATGTGTGTATAGTCATATTAGTCTCGTCAAAATAGATTTTTTGGTTATTTAAAATGCAATTAGCATTATCACTATAAGCATAGAAAGCTATAGTATCTATATATCCACCTCTATTAATTTCATTTTTATAATAAAGCATGCTACTACAACTATAATTAGAAGTTGTATATACTGGATATTGCATAGTATATTGATTATTAGCCATATTGCCTATTATTATAGGATCTTCTTCTACTTTAGTATAAACATAGTATATTGAGGTATCATATAAAGTAGGAGTTAAAAAATCATGCCCAACATTTACGATGTTATGGCCTAAAGAATCAGTAGACCAAAAAGTAATACTATCAGCCTGAGATATAGCAGTGAGATATGCTGGCAAACCCGCTAATGTTACACTACTATTAACTATTGGTTGGTCTGGTTGGAAATATAATGTTAAATCTCTATATATAGTGTCATTTCCTACAGATAAACTATATTGAGGACTATTATGAAAGATTTTTAAACTTACATTTGCTTTGCCATTATTATCAAAAGGTATTATTAGAGGTTGAGTAAATGTAACATCTAAGGTACCATTTGCAGGAATAGGAGCAGATGTTAGTGTACTAACTGTCATCAGATTATTTAGAATACAACTCACACTTACACCTGCTGGTATTGGATTATTTCCTGCATTGCCCAATTTCACTGTTAAATAAGTATTAACCTCTGTGCATATATTATCTATAGGAAATAATAAATCCTCAACTGACAATTCATAATCAGAGGAGTTCAAAACAAATACTGTATCTTTGACAATATCACTTTGGCAACCTTCCCAGCTTAATCTAATATTAGGAATATATTGAGCTAAAGTCCCCGCAGTAAAAAAAGGTGTATTATTATTACCATATAATGTTCTATAATTTGTAAGATCTGTTCTGAGAAAATACCTGTTATTTTGATATATATGCTCACTATTATTAATCCATACTATTTGCAAATTTTTATTACCAGAATAATAAAATGGTTCATCAAGGGCTATTTTATTCCATCCGAAATGATCAATATTGACAGTGCCATTTAATACTTGTACCATATTAGTAGTATCAGGTAAATTAGCTGAGGTATGTTCAGAATTAGTAGTTTCATAAAAATAAATTTTTTGATTTGGGTAAACATGAGCTATATTATCTACATTAGTTACATAAAAAGCAATAGTATCTATCCATCCTGATTTATTTATCTCATTAGATAAATAAATCATACTAGAAAAACTATATGTATTATGAGTAGCAATTGGGGCGTAATAAGTTCCCTGAGAGCTAGACATATTACCTATAATAGTAGGTTCACTATAAACTTTTGCTATCACATAGTATATAGTAGTATCTATTAATGGAGGTGTGCTATAATTATTACCCTGATATAATAAATTGTTAAGTAAACTGTCTGCATACCATAAAGCTACAACGCCTGTATCTACTATAGCATTTAAATTTGCTGAATGATTAACCAGGATAGTTTCATTAGAAACATTAGGTACATGAGGAGTACGTTTACTAATGAAATGATGATCTATGGTATCATTTATATTATATAAATCATTTGGCATATCTGCCCAGCACCTCATAGAATATGTAATATTCTGATTATAAGCAGAGAAGTCTTCTAAATGAGAAAATGTAAACGTAAAAGTATCGCCTGGCAAAACAGTACTATTATATATTTCACCAATAATATTACTAGAGCCATTAACTTGATATTTCAAAGGTATATTACTAATAGGTAAAGTACCATTATTTTTAGCCTTAACAACTACATTACTTTGATTAATGTTACAATCTGTAACTGGATAGACAACTTCTAACATTTCTACATCAATAGATGGCAACCAAGAGATTTCTATATCATCGATATTAACAAAATTACTTGAATAAGGTGAGAAAAATCCAAAACCAATATAATAAACACCAGAACTATCTGGGGTAAAAGTGGCAGTTTGCTCTATATATGATGTATTGTAAATATTACTTAAAGTATCAAAAAAGTTTAAATTATCCAAATCTATTGCATCACTATATGCCAAATAAATAGTATGATTAGTACCCCAAGCACTAGCCTTGTACCAATAAGAGACTTTATATGTTTCACCTCCCTGTAAATTAAAACATCTAGTAAACAACCAATTACCAGCAGAACTCAAAGAATTATTATTATATTTCACACTATACGATCCGCTATGAGCATCATAAGCACTAAAATAAGGGAAAATCAATCCCATATTATTACTTGTATCTATATTAGTAAATAATTTATACGGTTCATTAGGTTCAAAACCCATAGTGTAAGGTCCATTTGAAAAATTATGTCCATTTGAAATTTCTTTATATAAAGTATCATTACTATGATCCATATCATTATTCATATTTACGTAAACCTTTATGCTATGATTACCATATTCTGATAAATCTATAGTATTAGTAAATGTAAATTGTAAAGTATCTAAGAAATTTAGATTGGCATTAAAAGTTTGAAAAACTACTGGCTGATTATCATAAATATAATATGCATCAAAAGATGTTACCGGATTAGACCCTGCATTTATAACACTAAACTTAACCACTTCACTACTACCATATCCACAACTATGAGACAAATCATCTATAGACAATAATTTAAGATTATTAGGTAATATATTAACCTCATCTGCTCCGATAGATGGGAATAAAGGATCTCTTGGCTCACCATCGATATCTGTACTGATAATATTTATATTAGCACCTTTTTTAAATAGTTCAAACTGGTAAGTATGTAAATCATTATCAGCAAAGAAAAGAGGATTTACACTTACACTATGCATATTTGTATTAGTTATATTTCTTAAGTTTTCTAAATCTAAAATATTAGTACTATTAATATAACCTAAAATCCCTTGATTATTATATACATAATAATCATTGTAATCCAAATAAGTAAAATAACTTGATGGAGTCAAACTAAATATTGCATATGATTTAGCATTATTATTACCAATATTAATCATTCCATTAGCAAAAATATTATTTCTCACATCTAAATTATTACATCCATTATCCACAAAAAAAGCAGTAGTTATAGTAGCGAAATTTTTGTTATATGAACCGAATAGATGTATAGAGTTATTATAAATTTTTACATTACCAGTAGAACTTGAGATAACTATACCAGCCATAGAAGAGTTAATTATGCTATTAAAACCATCACCATACATATCACTAATCATATTATTAGCAATCAAAATATTGCTAGATGACTCATTTGTAGAAAGGTTTATTCCATGACCTCCATATCCACTTGTATTTAGATATTTTACAGATTTTATAATATTATTTGTAATTTGTACATTACTACAACCATTAAATAAATATATACCTCTAGGAGCATAAAATGGTTGATTGATTAATGTATCATCTTGTATATTAAAAATTAAATTTTTATTAATCAAAGAATTTTTAGTATTCACGAAATAAATACCAGTATTTTTTATATAATTAGCTTGATTATCTGATCCTAATGTAGAATTTAAAACAGAAACATTATTAATTGGACTATTAATATCGCCATTACTATAGATTCCATAATAAGATTTTTCGATATTTACATTATCAATAATGATATTACTCGAATTTTTAGCAGTAGAGTTAGGAAATGTAGAACCCCCAATAAATATGGCACTAGTATTAATTTTATTGTGACCACAGGCAACATTTATATTTTTAATAACAATGTCATGGCTACCTTGAGAGTTATCATCGCTAGCAATCTGTATTGATGTTTGAGCTCCACTCGTAGCTAATTGTTTAATTGTTAAATTTCTACTATTTGTGCCATTATTAGATCCATCTATGATTATATATTTGGAAGCTAAAATTTTTATTACATATGATGAATTATTAGATGCAATAGTAACATTTTTGCCTGATTGAGGCTTTATTGTTAATGTATTAGTAGAAGACAAATGTGGAAATGAAGGTATAACATAAGAGCCATTATAAATGCTATCTACTAGTTCTAATGTAACTGGTCCAGTAAGCCCACATTCACTCAAATTAAATATAGCATCATTAATAGAATGAAAATTGGTACCTGATGTAGGTAAACTACTATTGATAGTATAAATTCCTGAATAACCACTACTGCAGCAATTAAAGGATACTGTAGTAGTATCATTTTGAGGATTTTGATCTGCAATCCCATTAGGATTTGTAATCCATGCTTTTATATTTACATTACCAGCCTGAAATGATACATTATTTGCAAAAACAATCTCTTTTATTTCATCAGTTAAAATAGTCCCATTCCAATGAAATTCTGGTTGCAAAACACCATTTATAGTATATTTAATAGTAAAATTAAATACTGTATCATTACCATAATTTTTTACTTTTGCTTTTATATCATAAACATTTGTAGTATAGACAGTCGTTGTAGGTTCTGTAATTGCTATAAATTGCATATCATTATCTTGAGTGCTAACCTCAAAACCTAATTTAATATTTGGTCTATACGTTGTTCTATAGCCAGTTGTACTCATTGGTATGGGAGTAGCATTTTGTCCTTTATAAATTCCTGCATTATTTTTAATATTATAACAAAATTTAGGGAAATATAATGTAGAATAATGACTATTATTGATCCAAATAATTAAAAGATTATTATTACCAGAATAATTAAAATCATTTGAAAATTCAAAATCATACCATCCGGAATTATTAATACTTAATGAAAAGGGGCCTTTTACTCTAGTTAACGTAGCAGTATCTATTAAATTTGTACTATTAAAAATTGAATCTGTTGTTTCACCAATATAAATATATTGATTATTGATAGAATAATTATTAATATTATTCCCAACATTAAAAGCAATTTTCTTAAGAAAGCCATTAGTCTGTATTTCATTTTTGGAATAAATCATGCCACCATATGAATACTCATAATAACCATAAAAAGGCAAAACACTATAGTAATTATTGGAACCTTCACCAATGATCACATCTGATAATATTAAACGTCGAGTATAAAAATTATTAGATAGTTCACCTACATTATGACTTAAAGAACTATCAATGGCTTTAATAGTATAAAAAATTGAAGAATTATATGCTTGAACAGGAATTGCAGCCTCATATATATCATCACTAGTATTAATCATCAATATGCTATCAATAGGTCCATTATTTCTATTCCAATATAAAATCGCATAAAAAATACCACTTTCATCAGTTATTTGAGCTTTTATATTATAAGGTCCTGGGTTATTAATAATTGTATCTTCGTAAATAGGGTCTAAAAGTGTAATTATTGGAGGATCTAGTTCTTCTAAAGAAGCCATTACTCTAATATTATCAATAAACCAACCTGCCGCTTCACCTACACCATTATTGTTACCATCTTTAATTTTAAAACGAATTTTAACATTTGGTTTATTTGCTGCAATGCTACTTATTAAAAATTTTTCAGCTTTCCACCATCCATTATTGGGTTCATAATTAGTAATAAATGGTTGCCAATCAGGATTATATGATAATGAATTATATCCATATCCATTTAATAAATTAGCTGAACCATAGTAATAATTAGTATCTAAAATTATCCATGTATTCCCATTATCAACACTAATTTCTATAGATGCAGTATCAAATAATTCAATCTTACATATTTGATCAAATTGTAATATTACATGATAATTGCCAATAGTAGAAAAGCTCTCTGTTTCTAAGTATGAAACATCATTTGTATCTAATTTATTATAATAACAAAATGACCCTTCTGACTGTAAAGAATCATAAACATTCCACAAAGAAGATCCAAAAGATGTAACTCTAAATGTAGAATCTTCAAATTTTTCTTCAAAAACTATTGTTTGACTATAAGTCAAATAATTTAAAAATACAAAAATAAATAAAAAATAAAATTTTTTCATACTATTAATTTTTATTAAAATCTTATAAGTAAAATTATATTAAATTTATTAAATTTAAATATAATTTATCTAAATAATTTATATTTTAATGTATATTTATATAATGTTAATAAAATATTTTTATTAACATAGCTAATTTAATAAAAAATAATTAAAGTTTAGAAATTTAGGAATACTACTTCACATGGTCACCATGTCACACAATCACTTTCTCATCCCCTCTCCCAGTCTCCTATTCAGCCAGTCTCCCAGTCTCCTCGTCATCTCGTCATCATGTCTTCCAGTCTCCTCGTCTCCTCGTCTTCCAATCATCTAGTCATCCTGTCACCCCATCATCCAGTCTCCTCGTCATCATGTCTCCCAGTCTTCCACTCTTCAACTTGACTTATTTAGTATTTTACTTTAATTGAATGAAACTTAGTAATAGATATTAATCCCACTCAATATTTAATTTTTTCTTTGGTTTAGTGTATGTTTTTTTATCTACTTTTTGAGTATCTGTAGTAGTCCATTCTATTTGGTATTCTTTAGGCTTATTATCTTCTGGTCTTACTATTAATAATGAAGTATCTTGACTGAAATTATTCATTTCTGCTTTGATATTAGTTTTAATATTTTCTTGCTCTTGTTTTACAGTTTCTTGCCTAGAAATTTTACGTTGTTCTTTATCAAAAAGTTCATATTTATAATTGCCAGGTTTGCCATAAACACGCACATATAATGTCATACCTTTAGTATCATCATAGTTAATGTAGCCATAATCATCCACATTATCTTTTTGATTATTTCCCTGATGTAGCAACTCACGAGCTTTCACTGCTAAATGATAATCTATTTCATTATTTAGATTATGCTTTCCTCTTACTTTTATGTTAATGACATTACTCAAAATCGTCATTTCTGGTATTTCTACTATTTGATCTGACAAATACAATGTATTATTGAGCTCTCCAAACTTGATATGTGAGAAATCTCTATTAATGTATTTTTTTAACCCCATCAATGGTTCGAAATTTATTAATTCACCATTTTTTATATTAATAACTGCAGTAGCTTTCATAGAAGGTTTAATAATTTGCCAATCTTTTGTGAGTGAACCTCGTGCCTGCAAATCTAAATTTGCAATACCATTAATATTTTTATCAGTTAGAATTTTTTGATTGAAATTTTCCATTTCTGTAAACAATCGATTAATATTTATTTGATTAGCTATCAAGTCTATAGCAAAATCATTTTTTTGTTCATTAGGCACTAAATAGCCACTACCATTTATATTGCCACCGAATGCTTTGAAATCTATTTTATCGATAATAAATTTATTTGATATCATTCTACCATTTAGTTTTATGTTATCAGCAGAGAATAATTTATATTTTATCAGCTCCGAAGCCATTTCTACTTTAATAAATTGATTTGTTCCATTACTTTCTATTTGTGTATTTAAAGTTAAATTTTTAGCTCCCATAGTCATATATATCAAATTATTGATTTTAATGTTAGCATTAGCCAATATTATCGGCTGTAGTTTTGCACTAGAAGGTTTAGTTTGAGTATTAGCTTGCTTTTTGATGAGGCTATCTAAAACTAATTTTGGAATATTGGCATTGAGATTTACTTGTAAAAATGGTCTATCACTAAGAAATAGATTTTTCCATTTTATAATAGTCGCATCAGCATTTTGTATATATTGCCCATTAATTTTACAATTTAATGTTTGAATTTTTAGACTATCATTATTTATCAAAGTTACAGTATTCATTTCTTTAAAATTATATGGAGCAATATAAAAATTAGCTGATTGTATATTTAGTTTTGAATTAATATCAGACATTACTAAAATACTTTTAAATCCTCCATACCAATTAGGTAGACTCGTTTGTCCCTTCAGTTCTATTTGTATTTGTCCACTATTAATTTGCACATTATCATTATTTAAAAAT
>Ga0116173_1001880_pt1 | contig 16674 bp, 10 predicted proteins | sample AD_UKC085_MetaG_FD_89800 | JGI IMG/M metagenome (GOLD analysis project Ga0116173, IMG submission 89800) | Active sludge microbial communities of municipal wastewater-treating anaerobic digesters from USA - AD_UKC085_MetaG | ecosystem: Engineered > Bioreactor > Anaerobic > Digestate | place: USA...
AAATGAGTTGGTTTTAGTACAGGATGCAATATCATCATTGCTTAAAAAAGAATTGCTTAATAGAGGGTTCAAGCCCATGATTCCCCCCTTGCTTGTGAGAGAAAGATCGTTATTTGGAACCAGTCACTTTCCTGAAGGAAGAGAACAAGTTTATAAAATAGAAAATTATAATATTGAAGAAGGAAATGAATTGTATTTGATAGGGTCATCGGAACCAGCAAACTTCTCTTATTTTATGGACAAAATTTTAGATGTTTCAGAACTTCCTGTAAAAATATATGCTCAGACAAGTTGTTTTAGAAGTGAAGTCGGCTCATGGGGAAAGGATGTTAGAGGAATAAAGAGAGTGCATCAATTTGATAAGCTTGAGATAAATGCTGTTACAACAGAAGATCAGGATGAAGACATATTTAAAGAATTTTTAGATATTAACGAATGGTTGTATCAGCAATTGGAAATACCCTATCGTATAGTTAATAAATGCTCGGGAGATTGCGGATATAATGCTTCTTACTACCAGCATGATGTAGAAATATGGAGACCTGCAGAAAGGGGATTTATGGAGGCAGGTACGGATACTATGACTACTAATTACCAGGCAAGGAGATTAAATATTAGATACAGAGATGGATCCAAAATAAAGTATGCACATACTGTTAATGATACCGGAGCAGCATTTGGTAGAACGCTACTAGCCATACTGGAGAATCATCAAAATATTGACGGCTCAGTATTTATTCCAAAATCATTGGTGCCGTTAACGGGATTTGATAGAATTTTACCTAAGAATAATAAATTACAACCTCATAATGAACATTTTTGATGGGATACAGATACCGAAGATTATTTACGAAGCAAAGTCAAAATATAATGGAAATATTCAAGTTTATCAGTTAGGTACAACCAGGAAGATAAAAGTAGATAATTTTGACCAGTCTGTTAATCCGGAAAGTGAAAGCTGTAAAAGATTGGTGTGGGGAAGAACTTTAGAAATATTAAAGGAAGAAGTTCCTGAATTAAAAAATATATTTATACTGGGTTTAGGAGGCGGTACCGTAGCTCATCTTATTTCCAAACATTATCCCGGTGTTTCCATAACCAGTGTGGAAATAGATGATGTCATGGTAGATGTAGCTAAGAAATATTTTGACTTGGATAAAATTCCAAACCACAATGTTATTGTTGACGATGCTTTAAGAGTAGTAGTTGAACCTGAAAACTTTGGTATATCTTACGGGAGCTTTGAAGCAGTATTTGTTGATATTTATATAGGAGAAAAATATCCTGATTTAGGCTCTTCGGGTAATTTTATTTCCGCCGTAAAAAAAATGCTTATGCCTGGTGGATTGGTGATATTCAATCGTATGTACCATTCAACACATCAAGACGACGTGAATATATTTATAGATTATGTATCTAATTTCTTTAAGGAAGTTAAGTGTTTGGTAGTGGCAGGACATACGAACTCAGATAATATTTTAATTTACGGAAGAGTATAGTGTTGATATGAATTGGTTTCAGGCATTGATATTGGGACTAGTACAAGGTGCTACGGAACTTCTTCCCATATCCTCATCAGCTCATTTAATAATAATTCCAAATATATTGGGATGGGGAGAAAATACTTTAGTATTTGATACTACCCTTCATTTGGGTACGGCGTCTGCACTTATCATATACTTTAGAAAATTAATATTCAGAATACTAGTATCCTTAAAAAGTGATTATCTAACTTACGGTAAAAGATATACAACTATTCATCAGATTCACTACTATGTTTTAAAATAATAGCAGGAACAGTACCCGCGGGAATTGTAGGATTCCTATTTAACGATTTGTTTGAGGAAAAATTCAGAGATATTAAATATACAGTTTATTTTCTTATATTGGGAACAATTCTAATGTTTATCTCTCAAGCAGTAAATGATAGGAAAAGAAAGAAAGATAAAGACAGTAGCTTAAATATACTAACCGATGAGGATAACATTACATACAGCAGAAGTATTTTTATTGGTATGTTTCAAATACTGGCTCTTTTTCCGGGTTTTTCCAGATCAGGATCGACTATCTCGGCAGGTATGCTAAGCGGTTTAAAAAAATATGAAGCAGCTAAATATTCATTTCTTTTATCAATTCCCATTGTATTGGCTGCAGGTGTTTTTCAAGGACTATCCTCAGGGGAAGAATTATTTTTGTTGCCTATATACATACCTATTATCGGATATATATCCAGTTTATTATCAGGTCTCCTAGCTATTAAATTTTTACTGAATTTTTTAAACAACCACTCACTCAATCTATTCATATTCTATAGATTGGTATTAGCTGCATCATTATTATTATTTATTCCGATGTTATAATCACATTGTGTTTTCATCTTTTTTTGATTCAAACGAAAAGCAGTTAAAGAAAATATACCCTTTAGTTAAGGAGATAAATTCTTGGGAGGACAAGATTTCTAAATGGAGTGATGATGAAATCAGGGATAGAACAGACAGCTGGAGGAAAGAATTTAAAGACGGAGATAAGGATAAGAGATACCTTGATCAGATACTTCCTGAAGCATATGCCTTAGTCAGGGAAGCAGGAAAAAGAGTATTGAATATGAGGCATTTTGATGTTCAGCTAATTGCAGGCATTGCACTTCACCAAGGAAAGATAGCAGAACAAAAAACGGGAGAAGGAAAAACACTTACTGCTACTCTTCCTTTATATTTAAATTCTTTAATAGGGAAGGGTGTTCATCTTGTAACTCCGAATGATTATCTTTCACGCCATGGAGCAGGGTGGATGGGGCCTCTCTATGATTATCTGGGGTGCTCGGTTGGGGTAATTATGCAGGAGAAAGCATTTAGATACGACACGTCCTATCAAGGTTCAGAGTTTGAAGATGCCTACGCAGTTCATTTGAGAGAAGTATCCAGACAGGAAGCCTACCAGTGCGATATAGTTTATGGAACTAACCATGAGTTTGGATTTGATTATCTTAGAGATAATATGGTTAGGTCTTTAAAACAAATGGTTCAGACTAATCCTAATGGTGACTGGGGTGTACACAATTACGCTATTGTGGATGAAGTGGATTCCATATTAATTGATGTAGCCAGAACACCTTTAATTATTTCAACAGCTGATTCAAAACCAAGTGAGAGATATCATGAGGCAAATAGAATAATGAAATCATTAGTTAAAGATACTGACTATGAAGTAGAAGAGAAATTTAGAAATGTAACACTAACAGATTTAGGTATAAGAAGAGTGGAACATTTACTGGGAATAAATAATTTGTATGAAGAAGATTTTGAAATGGTTCATCTTATAGAACAAGCTCTTACAGCGCATGCTCTCTATGAAAAAGATCGTGACTACGTAGTAAAGGAAGGAAGGGTTGTTATTGTCGATCAATTTACTGGCAGGCTTCTTCCCAGCAATAGATTTTCTCATGGTCTTCATCAAGCTATTGAATCAAAGGAAAATGTACCCATTCAGCAAGAGAGTAAAACATTAGCCGAGATATCCTATCAGAACTACTTCAGAATGTATAAAAAATTGGCAGGAATGACCGGTACTGCTTCTACTGAAGCTGAGGAATTTTATAAAATATATAAGCTGGATGTGTTAGTTATTCCGACGAATAAAACATGTATCAGAAAAGATTTAAATGATGTTATTTACAAAACTGAGAGAGCTAAGTTTAGAGCAGTAGCCGATGAAATTGAAGATAAGCATAAAAAAGGGCAGCCTGTATTAGTAGGAACTACATCAGTTGAGAAAAGTGAACTGCTTCATGAATTCCTAAAAAGAAGAGGAGTACCCCATGAGATATTAAATGCAAAAAATCATGAGAAAGAAGCAATGATTATTTCACAGGCCGGGAGAAGGGGGTCGGTAACAATATCAACTAATATGGCAGGAAGAGGAGTTGATATAAAGCTGGGAGGCGATCCTGTGGATAAAAATGAAGAAGAAGCGGCTAGAGAAGCCGGAGGTTTACATGTTATTGGAACAGAGAGACATGAATCAAGAAGAATAGATAATCAGCTAAGAGGTAGATCGGGAAGGCAGGGAGATCCGGGATCTTCAAGATTTTTTATATCCCTGCAGGATGATCTGATGAGAATATTTGGAGGGGAGAAGTTCCAGCACACAATGGACAGATTTGGGTATGAAGAAGACGTGCCCCTGGAAGCAGGAATGTTATCCAAAGCAATAGAGAGCGCTCAAAAGAAAGTTGAGGGATTTAACTTTGATCGTAGGAAACAAGTGGTTGAAATGGATGATGTAATTAATATCCATAGGGATGTAGTTTATAAACTGAGAAGAAAAATATTAGAACTTGAAGATGGTAACGAAGAAAATAAAGAGTGGTTCTTAACTAATCTGCAAAGTAATTCTTCTTTCACTAATGATATTTGGAGCGAGAAGGAAAAAATATTTGGAAAAGATATGTGGTTAAAAATCGTCTGCGAACTTTCCCTTCCTATTATTGATTTAATGTGGATCGAACACTTGGTTGATATGGATCAAGTTAGAGAGGGTATAGGATTGAGGGGCTACGCACAAAGGGATCCTATGGTTGAGTATAAAAAAGAAGGGCATGAGAGATTTGGTATTTTGATATCAAGAATATATTCAACAATAGGAGAGAGACTGTCTTATGTAACAGGTCAGGTTAAGGAAGAAAGTAGTAAACCTCTTTCGAATAGGAATATTATATATCAACATGGGGAAATAGAGAGCGGTATTAAAGATGAACGGGAATCTGCTTCTGTATTAGATTCTATGGGTAGGAAAATTAGAGTCCAATCAGTAAGTAATAATCAGACACAGAAAGTTGGTAGAAATGACCCATGTCCTTGTGGAAGTGGTAAAAAGTATAAAAAATGCTGTTATCCTAAGTACGATTAGTATTTTACTGGTTGGAATTTACACCTAAGGGGTTCAACGTTTCGGGGGATACCGGAATGATTCCCTGTCTCTTTAGATTTTCTTCTATTCCATATATCTGATCCAGAAGTTGAATTGCCTCTCCATTTCCCGGACTTACCTCAAGACATCTTTGCAAATAATACTTAGCACCCTCTAAATTACCCAACTGCAGTTCAATATACCCAAGTTTAAATAGTGACTGATATAATCTGGGGTTCATTTCATATGACTTCTGAAGGTAGTATCTTGCTTTATTCACATCTTTCATTTGCATATACGTATAACCTAAATTATGCACCGCATCTGCATAGTCAGGTTTTAGTTCAAGCGATTTCATAAAATTTTCTATCGCCAGATCGTAGTTGCCTTCACCGGCGTACACATCTCCCAGATTGTTATATACACGATAGCTCAATGGAGCTGCTTTCATTGTTGCAAGCCATAAGTTTTTACTATTAGAAAATTCTTCAGCTCTCAAAAAGGTTCTTCCTGAATATAGTAGAAATATTAAAAGACCAAATATAATGGAAGCCTTTTTTAATTTCATCTTTTCCTCAGTATCAATAAGAAGATGAGCTACAAGCATACAGAAAAAAGCTGTACCAAAGTATAAATACCTTTCTGCTACCAACCAAGCAATTGCAACAGGACTAAAGCTGGGCAGGGTTGTTAGAAAAATTAGGCAAATTAATGCGGGGTATATCTTATTTTTCTTAAGCATGTAGATGCAAAATGATGTTAGAAGTATTGAATAAATTATCATTATTGTATATTCAGTATTTCCTATGACTCTCCCTTCGTGATAGATAGTCAACAGCTTAGGAAATAAATATTGTTTAGATATCATAAACATAGAATAAGGTATTCTATTAAGATAAGGTGTAGCAGTATCCAGATTCAAATAATGTTGTGTTTCTAAGGTAAATGCTCTTTGTTGGTAGCTTTGCAGTACATTGGTAAAGACAAATATTAGTGAAAGCAATATATAAGGAATATAGACGGGGATATATTTTAATATTTTTTTCAAATTGAATATGGGAGTGAGTAGTAATACATCAATAGTAATTATAATAAAGGGAATAGTTAAACTCCAGGCAGTTTTTTGTATTAGTAAATTAATTCCGTATATAACAACGGAGGAAACAAAATACCAGGGTTCTTTACTTCTTCTGTAAAGGATAAAAATAATTATATTTATTATTGCTATGTTTGTTTGCTGTAGATATCCTGAAGCCGATATCCAGTTTATTGCTTCAGCTCCTGTAGGGTTTACAGTAAATAATGCAGTAGTGATTAGTGATATTTTCTTTCCAAAAAGCATGTAGGTAAGAATAAATACCAGATAAGCATTAAATATATGGTTAATAATAGATGCTGTATGAAAAGCTGTGGAATTTAATCCAAAGAATTTAAATATTACTGCATAATATATTTCATGAAAAAATCCTTGCTGGAAAGCTGTTTTTAGAGATCTGATATTGGGATTTTGTACTATACCAGCTAAGTCATCTATATTTAGAAACTCCCCCTTTACCACTTTCCAATATACTAAGAATGAAAAGATGGATATCAGGAGCAGCAATCCTATATTTGATTTTGTTAAGATCCACACATCTTTAATGTTGTTAATACTTACCCCTTCTTTTTTGCAATCATCATTTCCCCCATCCTCTTTTTTTAATATGTTTTTTATAATGGGTTCTATTTTTGTATTTACTATAGAAGTATTTTTTCCATTATTTTCAGTTGGATATACATTTCCTTGAGCGTCTTTATTGTTTGGTATAAATTTCTTTTTCTTCTTCATAGTATAATTCTATACTATTATATATAGACCTTACTTACTGTAATATGAAAAACTTTAAATATTATACCTTAGATATATTTGAAACATTTGCATTATCTTTTATTATCATAATGTTTTTATATAAAGTAGTGGCTTCAATAGAGGTCGTATGGGGATCGAGTATGGAGCCCAATTTTTATTCTAACGAGAGGATATTAGTGGATAGGATAACCCCGATATTTGATGATTATAAAAGAGGAGATGTAATTGTGTTCATACCTCCAAATGACGAAGATAAGCATTATATTAAAAGGATAATTGGATTGCCCGGAGAATTGTTAAAAATAAATAATTGCCAGGTATATGTTAATAATGAAGGGGATAAGTATGAAATAGAGGAACCTTATCTATTTGAAAATATATGTACATCCGGAGGTACCGAGATAAAGGAAGGAAGAAGTATAAAAATTCCGATGGATCAGTATCTTGCATTGGGGGATAATAGGACGAACTCAGTAGATTCAAGGTACATAGGTTTTATTGATAGGGACAAGATAATTGGTCGGGTGGTATTTATCTTATGGCCTATAGGTAGGATAGGCTTTGTAAATTAAGGTGTTGACATGTATTTGTTGTTATGGTAAGTTTCCCGTTGTCCTAAAGTTAAATACTTGATATTTTGTTAGAACACAGGTGAAAGTGTGGTTTCTTTTTGTTTAATAAAGTAGTAGAATTTTCGTTACGGAAATTTAGGGAAAATTAATGAGAGAAAGCTTTTCTAAAAGAAAAATAGCATTACCACTTCCGAATCTTGTGAATGTTCAGATTCAATCATATGAATGGCTGAAAAATCAAGGTTTACAAGAGATTTTAGACGAATTAGGTGTTATTGAAGATACATCGGGAAGAGGGTGGATAGTAACGTTATCTAAACCTACTGTTGATAAAGAAAATATTTCTATTGAAGAAGCCAAGAGAACAGGTAGAACATATGATGCTCCCTGGTATGTTAAAGCAACTATAGAAGATCCCATAAATAAAAAGAAGAAAGAACAGAATATATACATGGGGGACATCCCATTAATGACTCCCAGAGGCACTTTTATTATAAGTGGTGTAGAAAGAACTATAGTAAATCAATTAATTAGATCCGAAGGTGTTTTATTTGACGGTGAGTACTCTCCCGTTACGGGACAATTTTTAGCTGGCGCTAAAATATTACCCAGAAGCGGAGTTTGGTTAGAGTTTGAAACTTCCAGAACGGGAGTCATATCTCTCAGAATTGATAGAAAAAGAAAGATTACCTCTACCACATTACTTAGAATATTTGGATTAGAAAGCAACGAAGATATCAAAGAAGCTTTTACAGGTGTTGAGACTAATCCCGAGATAGACTATATAGAAAGTACTTTATCCAAAGATCCCTCTTCTTCTTATGAAGAAGCATGTATAGAAGTATATAGAAAAATGAGACCGGGGGAGCCCCTGGTGTTGGAAAATGCAAAATCTTTAGTTAATGCCATGTTCTTTAATAAGAGAAGATACTCACTTGGAAGTGTGGGTAGATTTAAGTTAAACCAGGTATTAGGTTTAAATTTTCCCAACGATCCGGAACATAGATTAATTCAGATTGAAGATCTGATAAAAATTGTATCAAAGATTATTGAGCTAAATAATGGAATCGGAGATTCCAGCGATACGGATTTTCTTGGAAACAGAAGAGTTAAAAGTGTTGGGGAGCTGCTTCAATGGCAGATGAGAGTTGGGTTTCTAAGAATGGAAAAGAATATAAAGGAAAGAATGAGTTTGTCGCCAAGAGATATATTACCGGAACCATCAATATTAATTTCACCAAGGGCGATAGCAGCTTCAGTTCATAGTTTCTTTGCCACCGGCCAACTGTCTCAATTACACGATCAACAGAATCCTCTTACAGCACTTGACCACATGAGAAGAGTTTCCGTATTGGGACCCGGAGGATTAACAAAAGAAAGGGCAAGTTTCTCGGTAAGAGACGTTCATTATTCTTCATTCGGAAGAATTTGTCCTGTAAGAACTCCCGAGGGACCAAGTATAGGGCTGATAAATTATTTAGCAATGTATGCAAAGGTGAATGAATATGGATTTTTGGAAACTCCTTATATTAAATTAGAAAAATGCCCCGATGGTAAGACAAGATTAACAGATGAAGTTGTTTATTTAGCAGCTTATGATGAAGAATTAGTTCACATCACAGATCAGTCAGTAAGAATAGATGATAATGGTTGTATATCTGATTTACAGGTTCCTTTAAGAAAAGGGAGAAACTTCTTTCTTGGGGATGTATCTTTAGCAAATTACATAGAGGTTGTACCCAGGCAAGTAGTTGGTATAGCTGCAGGTTTAATTCCCTTTTTACAGAATAATGATATTGCCAGAGCATTGATGGGGACCCAGCAGATGTCGCAAGCTGTTCCTTTGATAAAGCCTGAAAAACCCATTGTGGGTACAGGGATAGAGTCTGACATTGCCCAGAATACAGATGCTGTGATTGTAGCTGAGGATAAGGGAGAGATTTTATTTGCGGATGCTTCAAAAGTTACCGTAAGTTATGGGGAAGGCAAGAAAAACAAGGTGGATTATTATGCCCAGAAATTTATCCAAACAAATTCCGATACATGTTTTAACCAGTATGTAAAGGTTGTTACCGGACAGAAAGTTAAAAAAGGAGATGTTTTGATTGAAGGACCTGCTGTAGATGATGGGGATTTGGCAATAGGCACCAATATGAAAGTGGCTTATATGATATATAAAGGGTTGGAATTTGAAGATGGAATTGTAATATCGGATAGATTAGTTAAGGAAGATATCCTTACTTCTATTCATATTTCCGATTACACAGTATCAGTCCAAGAGACTAAATTGGGATCAGAAGAGATCACAAGAGATATTCCTAACGTATCTGAGGAATCCTTAAGAAACCTTGATGATAGGGGGATAGTTGTTGTTGGATCAAAAGTTAAATCCGGAGATATTCTTGTAGGGAAAGTTGCTCCAAAAGGAGAAGTTGATTTAACAGCCGAAGAAAGATTGTTAAGAGCTATATTTGGGGAAAAAGCAAAAGATGTTAGAGATACCTCATTGTATATGCCTCATGGTGAACATGGTGTTGTAATCGGTATTAAGACTGTGACCAGAGAAGACAACGATATGCTTCCCTCCGGTACTATAGAGGAAATTACTATATATGTAGCCCAGCAAAAAAAGATTGAGATAGGTGATAAGCTTGCAGGAAGACACGGTAATAAGGGAGTTATCTCTGCAATAGTTCCTTTTATTGATATGCCCCATCTAGAAGATGGTACACCTGTGGATATAATATTTTCTTCGGAGGCTGTTTTAAAAAGAATGAATGTTGGACAAATACTGGAAGCGTCTCTGGGTGCAGCAGGAAAAAGACTTAATAAATGTTATGAAGTTCCTTCACTCCAGGAGATACCTGAGGAATTAATAGCAGAAGAGTTGAGAAAAGCAGGGTTACCGGTAACCGGAAAGATGAAATTAATTGATGGTAGAACGGGAGAGCCTTTTGATGATGAGATTGTTGTGGGAGATACATATATTCTTAAACTTATCCATATGAGTGAGGAAAAAATGCACGCAAGATCTACAGGACCTTACTCCTTAATTACCCAGCAGCCCTTAGGAGGTAAAGCTCAATTTGGGGGTCAGAGATTTGGTGAAATGGAAGTATGGGCATTAGAAGCATACGGAGCAGCTCATGTTCTTCAGGAAATGTTAACAATTAAATCAGACGATATGGTAGGAAGAACCCAGGCGTATAGTTCTATTATTCAGGGAAGAACAATACCCCCTTCTACAGTACCTGAGACATTTAAGTTATTGGTCAGAAAACTTAATGGATTAGGCTTAGGTTTAGAAGTTTATTCAACCGAGGATACATCTATCAAAGAGACTGTACCTGTTGAAGAAGAGCCAACTGTAAATCCGGGAGAACAGATTTATGAAAAAGGAGAGTTAGAAGAAGTAAATCAAGTTGAATCCTCAAGTGAGGAAAATGAGGAGCAGGAAGAAAATTAATTATGAAAGATATTAGCAAATTAAAAGACTTTGATGCCATAAAAATATATTTAGCCTCCACATCTGAAATCATGTCTTGGTCTCATGGCGAGGTAACAAAACCTGAGACTATAAATTACAGAACTTTTAAGTCTGAAAGAGATGGTTTGTTTGATGAGAGAATATTCGGGCCTTCTAAAAATTATGAATGTTACTGTGGAAAATACAAGGGTATCAGGTACAAAAATGTCATTTGTGATAAATGCGGAGTAGAGGTAACACATATGAGAGTAAGAAGGGAGAGAATGGGTCATATTAAACTGGCTACACCTGTTGCCCATGTGTGGTTTTTTAAAGGAATTCCATCAAAAATGGCATTGCTTTTGGATATTACTCCTAGAAATGTTGAATCGGTTGTCTATTTTGCTTCATTCATAGTAACTGAGATTGAAGGAAAGAAGAAAGCTGAGGCAATATCAAAAATTGAGGAGGATTTATCTAAAGCAAAAGCACTTCTTCAGAAGGAAGTAGATTCCAAAGTAAAAGATTTTGAAAAAGATCTTGCACCCAGCAATAAACACAAAGATGATATGAAAGCTCAGGAAGATAATTTGAAGATGAAAGAAAAAATACAGCAGATAAAGAACTCATACGATAAAAAATTTGAAGAAGTTGAGAAGAACTTTAAACTTATTCAAAAGAAAATCGAAAGCGTTGAACTTTATTCTGTAATATCAGAGAACGAATACGCCTCCTTATACCAATACTTGGAATTATTCTGTACATTAGAAATAGGTGCTGAAGCACTGAAAGGTATTTTATCTAGAATGGATCTTAACTCTTTGTCAGAGCAGTTAAGGAATGAACTGGATGCTGCAAAAGGGCAGAAAGCTCAAAAGATTTCAAAAAGGCTTAGAATAATTGAACAGTTCAGGAGGGCTTCAATATCCCCAGATAGAATGATTCTTGAAGTTATTCCCGTAATACCTCCGGATTTAAGACCTATGGTTCAGCTTGAGGGAGGAAGATTTGCTACATCAGATTTAAATGATTTGTATAGAAGATTAATAAATAGAAACAATAGACTTAAGAGACTATTGGATCTTGGAGCTCCTGAAATAATTGTTAGGAATGAAAAAAGAATGCTTCAGGAATCTGTAGATGCATTGTTTGATTCCTCTAAACAAAGACAGAAAACACGAGTAGTTAGAGGAAAGAAAGAGTTAAGATCACTGGCAGATATGATTAAGGGAAAACAAGGAATATTTAGACTCAATTTGCTGGGTAAGAGGGTTGATTATTCAGGAAGAGGGGTAATTATCAACGGACCTGAATTATCGTTAAATGAATGTGGTTTACCCAAAGAAATGGCTTTAGAACTATTTAAACCTATGGTACTAAGAGAAATACTTAGCAGAGGGTATGCTCCAAATGTTAAGAGTGCTAAGTTTTATCTGGAATAGATCCTCAGAGGTATGGGATATATTAGAAGAAGTAGTAAAGGGGCATCCTGTACTTTTAAACAGAGCACCAACTTTATGGCGTTTAGGTATACAGGCGTTTTATCCAAAACTAGTTGAAGGAAATGCAATAAAGCTTCATCTCTGTGTCTGTTCAGGATACAATGCTGACTTTGACGGAGATCAGATGGCAGTTCATGTACCTTTAACAGAAGAGGCAAAAGACGAATCCAAATCAGTAATGCTTTCTGTTAATAATCTTTTGAATCCCTCAAACGGCTCACCCATGTCCATACCGGTAAAAACAATGCTTTTTGGTGTCTACTATATTACTTCGGTAGATAAAAAACTTCCTGTAATTGATAAGGTTTATTCAAATGAAACTGAATTAATGTACGCAATGAATATATCTCATTTAGTAAAAATGAGGCAGTTAGTGAAAGTCAATCTTGACGGGGAAATAATAGAAACTACTCCGGGAAGAATTTTGTTTAATAAAATTATTCCAGAGAAATATGGATTTATTAATTATGCTTTGGATAAGAAGAAAGTTAATGCTCTTCTTGGAAAAGCTTTCGAAACTGAAAATAATGAAACAGTAGCAAAGCTTATAGATGATATTAAAAATATTGGACTTGAATACGGTACTATGTGGGGGCATTCAATTTCTCTTTCGGATATTAAAGTACCTTCCGATAGAGTTGAAATGATAAATGCCGGAAAGGATACTGTTGCTGAAATTGAAAAGAATTATAAGAAGGGTTTAATAACCAGAGTTGAAGCTTCAAGATTAAAAGAAGATGCCTGGAATAAAATATGGTCTGATCTTGATGAAGCTGTATGGAATAACATGGAAAGTGATAATTCCGTGAGGATATTAGTAGAGAATAATTTAACCAGAGCTTCCAGAGATCAGGTAAAACAAATAGCAGGTATGAAAGGATTAGTAGTTGATCCTACTGGTCATACAGTTGAGATCCCAATATTAGGCAACTACAAGTACGGACTATCTGCGTTGGAATACTTTGTGGGTACTAGAGGAGCAAGAAAAGGATTAGTGGATAAAGGTCTTAAGACAGCTGACGCAGGTTATCTTACCAGAAGATTAGTAGATGTGTCCCAAGATGTTATTGTTAGGGAACATGATTGCGGAACAGAATCAGGAAGAGAATGGATAGTAGGACAGGGAACTCTTCTCCAGACTTTCTCAGATAGATTAGTAGGCAGAGTACTGGCAGAAGATGCAAGAGTAAACGGAAAGATTGTTGTTTCAAAGAGCAAATTATTAACCAGAGAAGATGTTGAATTGATAGAGAAATCAGGTTTAAAGACAATACTAGTCAGATCCCCAATGCACTGTGAAACAAGAAGAGGAGTTTGTTCCATGTGTTATGGTAAGGATTTAATGACGGGTAAGTTAGTTAATGTTGGTACTGCGGTTGGTGTCGCAGCAGCCCAGTCTATCGGTGAGCCTGGTACACAGCTGACTATGAAAACATTCCATACAGGTGGAATTATGGGTAAAGATATTACACAAGGGTTGCCTAGAGTTGAAGAGTTAGTTGAAGCCAGAGCTCCTAAATTCCTAGCTACTATGTCTGAGATTACAGGCACTGTAAATATTATAAAGTCCGGTGATGAGAGAAAAATAATTGTTGTACCTGCTGATAAAGGGGAAGATTCGGTAGAGTATCTTATAGATCCGGTTGAGGAAATTATAGTCAAAGAAGGGCAGATGGTTGTCAAAGGGGAAAAACTTACCTCAGGTAATTTAGACCTCATGGATTTATATAGAACAGTCGGTGTGGATGAAACCAAAAAATATATTATCGAAGAAATTCAGAAAGTATACGCTTCCCAGGGTGTGGCAATAAATGATAAACACCTTGAAATTATTGTTAAACAGATGTTTAACCACGTAAAGATAGAAAACGCAGGTGATACAGAATTTATGATTGGCGAGTTAGTAACAAGGTCCACATTTGATGAAAAAAATGAGGAAGCAATAGCAAGTGGAGGTACTCCTGCTACAGGTAAATTAACTATGCTTGGTATAACAAGAGCTTCCTTAGCTACGGATAGTTTCCTTTCTGCAGCATCCTTTATTCAGACTAGCAGTGTATTGACCGATGCAGCGGCTTCTGGTAAGGTTGATTATCTTTTGGGCTTGAAAGAAAACGTAATTATCGGACGCTTAATTCCTACGGGCGAAAGGGCTCAAATGAAATAAATATGCCAACAGTAAACCAATTATTAAAAAAAGGAAGAAAAAGAAAATTAAAAAAGACCACAACAAAGGCCTTAAAAGAGTCTTTTAATACAAAAAAGAAAAGAGTGGTTAAATTTGCCTCTCCGTTTAAAAGAGGAGTAGTATTACTTGTTAGAACACAAACCCCAAAGAAACCTAATTCTGCTTTGAGAAAAACAGCCAGAGTAAGACTAACAAATCACAGAGAAGTAACCGCCTACATTCCCGGAGAAGGGCATAATCTTCAAGAACACTCAATCGTTTTATTAAAAGGAGGAAAGATTCAGGATTTACCCGGTGTAAAATATACCATAGTAAGAGGGGAAGCAGATCTTTCAGGGGTTCAGAATAGAAAAACATCAAGATCAATTTATGGTACCAAAAAACCTAAAGGTGAATAAATATGAGAAGCAAGAAACCAAGAAAAAGAAATAGTTCAGTTGATTTAATATATAAGTCAAGAATTGTATCCCGTATGATAAATACGGTAATGCTTGGTGGTGAAAAAAGTATAGCGAGAAATATTGTATATAAAGCAATTAATTCTCTTTCTGAAGAAGGAAAAGATAATCTGAAGATGTTTGAACAGGCAGTAAAGAATGTAATGCCCCAGCAGGAGGTTAGGTCAAAAAGAATAGGCGGGGCTACATATCAAGTACCCATGCCTTTAAGGCACGATAGATCGGAAGCCTTGGCAGTAAGATGGATAGTATCATCCGCTAGATCAAAAAAGGGAAAAGAGATGAGTAAAAAATTATCCGAAGAATTAAAGAATGCCTATCAAGGTATTGGCGATTCCATTAAAAAGAAAGAGGATACACATAGAATGGCTGAAGCTAATAGAGCTTTTGCCCACTTCTCCAGATCGTAAATATTTTTATATATCCTATGGCTGATAATTCCTCAAACAAAACATACCCCTTGGAAAAAATTAGAAATATTGGAATTATTGCTCATATAGATGCCGGGAAGACAACAACTACAGAAAGAATATTATATTATACCGGAAAGACACATAAGATCGGTGAAGTTCACGAGGGGGATGCTCAGATGGATTGGATGGCCCAGGAGAGGGAGAAGGGTATAACCATTACCTCTGCTGCTACTACTTGTTTTTGGAATAACCACAGAATAAACATAATTGATACTCCGGGACATGTTGATTTTACCGCAGAAGTAGAGAGATCTCTTAGGGTATTGGATGGAGGAGTTATATTATTGGATGGGTCTCAGGGGGTGGAACCTCAATCAGAAACTGTTTATAGGCAAGCTCAGAAATATAAAGTTCCGCTTTTATTTTTTGTTAACAAACTCGACAAAATAGGAGGGGATTTTTATATGTCTCTTGATTCAATCAAGGAAAAGCTTACCTCCGATGCTGTTGCGGTACAAATTCCGGTAGGAATAGAAAATGAATTTAATACAGTTATAGATTTGGTAGAAAGAAAAGCTTATAGATTTGAAGGTAAACTTGGTTCAGAAATAATTGAAGTTGAAATACCATCAGATATGAAGGATAAAGTTGAGGAGTACAGAAATAAACTAATAGAGAAAGTAGCAGAAGCAGATGATGTATTGATTGAGAAATATCTAGGTGGCGAAGAATTATCTATTGACGAAATAATGAAAGGAATAAGAGAACTGACAATAAAAACAAAATTATATCCCGTATTTTGCGGTGCTTCCTTATCTAATATAGGGGTTCAAAAATTATTGGATGGAGTTATAAACTATCTCCCTTCCCCTAAAGATATACCACCTACCATAGCTATTAATATAGATACGGGCGAATCGGAGGAATTGTCGTCAGATATGAATGGTCCTTTCGTAGCTTTATCATTTAAAGTACAGACTGACCCCTATGTAGGAAGATTATCTTATTTTAGAGTTTACTCGGGGAAAGTATCTGCCGGTTCCTACATTCTAAACACTAGAAAAAATAGAAAAGAAAGACTGGGGAGAATACTTCTGATGCATGCAAATCATAGAGAAGAGATAAAAGAAATTGAGGCAGGTGAAATTGCAGCTGCAGTAGGAGTTGAAGCCGGAACGGGTGATACACTTTGTGCGGAAAATGCTCCTTACACTTTGGAAGCTATTAGCTTTGCTGAACCGGTAATTGGTATAGTTTTAGAACCCAAGACAAAGGCTGATAGAGATAAAATGTCGGAAGCCATAAAGAAATTCCTAGA
>Ga0116173_1001887_pt1 | contig 16660 bp, 14 predicted proteins | sample AD_UKC085_MetaG_FD_89800 | JGI IMG/M metagenome (GOLD analysis project Ga0116173, IMG submission 89800) | Active sludge microbial communities of municipal wastewater-treating anaerobic digesters from USA - AD_UKC085_MetaG | ecosystem: Engineered > Bioreactor > Anaerobic > Digestate | place: USA...
ACAATATATCAACTACAAAAATAACAAACCTATTGGGCGGGTTAAATATGCACTAATTTAATTCCGCCAACGGGTTGATGATTATAAGGATGAAAATGGAATCCCGTATTTGGAATTATTTGATAACACAAAACCATAATTTGACATGACAAAAGTTTAGTTGAATATTTTACGATTTATGGATATAATGAGAGAAACCTCAGTTCATCGTAGTTTGTATCATCTCTCCGTTCGGCGATGCGTCTTTCGTTTCGCCGTCTAATAAGAAAGCCGCCGTTGAACATCTCACTTCTTAGAGGGCCTTGTTTCTAGCAGGCCTCTTTTCGACGAAGCAAAGTGAAAGAGAAACGCTTCAGTAAACGAGTGAAAAGTTTTAAAATAGTATAGTTTATCAGTTAAAGAACACGAGAGCAAAGGTAGACTCGTTGTTTCAGCATACAAGACGGAGGCTTGCTTTTTAGCTTCGAAATGGCAAAGATGTTTTATCCAACGTAGCCCATGATTTGTACGCTACGGCAAACGGGGGATTAAAAGACCCTTTTGCTTATCTATATCTCCAATAATTACTCTTTTCTGGACTTAAAACACGTTATGAGCTTCTTATGATGATAGGGGCAATTTTTGTCTTTGCAGCACTCGATGTTGTACATTGCTTCTTCTTCCGTCACACCTATGGAAATCAACTCGTTGTAGAACGTGCAGGAGTCTGGTGAATGATTGGCGAAAAACTCTGTTTTTACAGGTTCATTGTCTTTATCTGCCTCCCCGAAGAAGTGCACTTTCAATTGGTATATTCCTATTACTAAAGCGATAACGACTGCGGCTATCGACAATAGAATGATTTGTTCTTTTGTTTTCATTGTTTTGTGAATTTCGTTTTGTTTCTTTTCTCATAAACAAAAGTATATGAGCGGTGTTTCAATTTGGTTTAGATGCGATTACAATGATATGTAGTTCCCGTTACAAAATAGTAACAAACTGTTGGGTGGATGGATTTTTCGGAATAAGGACAAAACGGTTATTGGCTCATCTTTTGCAAATAAAATTTTGAGCAGGGAAATTTCCAATGGTTCTATTCCCTCGTTTCCTGTTTTTGTTGTAATTTAACGTCGTTTTTTGAAATTAAATATTTTGATAAAAATGAGATATATAATTCTAATCACATCATTCCTTTTTTCTTTCTTTTTCGCACAGGCTCAGACGCTTACGAAAAAGGAGCTTTCAACATTGAACGAGAAGATGAAGGATTATGAGATTTGTGGTGATTTCAGTTGCGGGAAAGCGGCTGTGAAAAACAAAGATGGTCTTTGTGGTTATATAGATAAGAAGGGAGAACTCGTTGTTCCTTGTACGTTGCCGGTTAAGAGCCTATTTGGTTCAACCTACGATTATATTGATTATAAAAAAAATATGGATTGTAGTTCTGAGAAAACTTTCTCTAGTAAAAAATACCAATATGGATCTATGTTGGTAGAAGAGTCTCCATCTTCCATACAAGAAAAAAACAATTCTGTTTATAGGAAATTTTCCTTTCATAATAGTCAAGCTGCAAAGAGTGATACTGTCTCTTATTTCTGGTATTCCTACAAAAAACAACCAGATGGAAGTTTTCATTTCTGTGTTAGTAAGGATGACAGCCTGATGGGAATAATCGACGAGAGTTTCAACGTCGTTGCTCCTTTCGTTTTTAAGAAGACAATGTTCGATTCCTTGCTTTCAATGAATGTCATTGCTTATCAGAATGGTGTGGTGTTGGAAAAATCTACTGCTGATTATAACCAATTGAAAGTGCAGGTGAAAGACATGAATGGCAAGAAACTATTACCGCACATGTACACCTCTGTCTCTGTGAACGATAATTACATTTTTGCTCAGCGAAATACTTTTTATGTGAAACATCATGGTAAGGTGGACGGATTTGTTGAGGTTTATGACCGCGATGGAACTCGATTGTATGAGTATCCTTTCGGAGAAAATTTTTGGCGTAATAAACAAGGCAAATGGTGGTTGGAAAATGCGAAAGGCGAGCGGTTGTTAAGTACTGGATTTGATTGCTTTTCTGATCTGATGTGGAATGACTTCTGCATTGTGAATCATAATATTCAATACTCTTTGATTCGTTCGGACGGAAAGATTATTATCCCCGAACTGAAAGGGATATATAGAAATAGCGAGACATTATTGAAGTGCTATGATCCGCAGACCGTGCAGTATGCAGGTATGGAGGAGAAGTCTATCATTGATTCTTACAAGGATGAGAATGAGGAAGATGCTTTTTCTGGCGTAAATAGTTTTTGGTCCAATTCTGAATATTTTCAGGAAAAAGAGATTCCTCAGGACATGAACGTAGGTGATATGATCTTGAATGCGCAATATAGGATTGTAAATAATCTGGATGCCTATCATAATTATAAAATAGCAAATCCATTTTACGATTATGGTCTTTATTATCTTTTGGATAAAGAGGGTAAAAATCTGACGCCGCGAGGTTGTGATTGGATAGGTCGTTTCAGCGAGGGTCTTATCCTTGTCCGCTACCAAGGCCGTTTTTATTATCTGAATGAAAAAGGCGAAGGGCTACCTGATGAGGCGTATGAATAGGGTAACAAGATAAAAATGTCCACGCATTTTTTATCTTCATCTTTTTTCCTTTATCCATTCTCTTTCCCAAACAATTTTCCGAAGATAGCTCCGCAGCATCCGCCTATGATGTGTCCGAAACGGGATACATTATCGTCAATTAACACTCCGCTTATGACCTCTTTGCCTACATAGCAGATGAAGACGAGGATGAAAGTTACTGGAATTTCTCCTGCCTTGCACATCGTCAGCGATGATAATATGATGCACATAAATACAATTCCGGAGGCTCCCACCAAACCAGTAGGCAGTAGTAGAACGTTGAGAATGCCTGTTATTAAGGCGGTGGAGAAAATCATTATGATTAGCGTCATCTTCCCGTATTTTTCTTCTAAAAGAGGCATGAGCAGTAGTAGAAAGATTGCGTTTCCGAAGAAATGCTCTAAATTGGCGTGGCAGAAAATATGCGTGAAATAGCCTAAAATAATCATTGGATTATAGGACAACTCGTTGCTGCATCCGAAAATATTGTTGACTAATCCACCTGTCATATAGTTGGCTATGGTGAACACAAACATCAAAGTAAGAAATGTCAGTGTGACGGGTGCATTGAAGGTAACTTTAATTCTGCTCATTTTTTGTCTTTCTTTATTCTTTACGCAAACTTACTACTTTTTTCGTTAATGGATCACAGAACTTATATTCCTGTTTTTAGTTGATCTAAAATTAAAAGAATTCCTGCTGATTCATTGTTCTATCAATATCCTCATGGTTTACCGTTTCATTTATTAACTAATGATGCTTTTTCTATAAAAAAACTAACACTTCGTTGAATTAATTAGAATGTTCTATTTTTGTTTGTTAATTTCACTTATCAATTTGAAGAGATAGCAAATGAAGATAAATGCAAATATTGCGATTAGTCAGTCGGGATATATATTTAATCCGCAGACAGGCGAGAGTTTTTCCCTTAATCCCATAGGGGTCGAGGTGATTCGTATGTTTCAGGAGGGCAAACCGAAGGAGACCATTGTTGCTTCGATTGTCGATCGTTATGACGTGACGGCTTCCGCCTTCGCCTGCGATTTGGATGATTTCGTGAGTTTGCTTAAACAATATGAAATGTTGACAGATGAGTGAAGTAAAACCATTTTATACGATTGCAGTTACGGGATTGAATGCGGTGGACAATCCCGGACCGGGTGTGCCCGTTGTTCGTAGTCTGAAGGAGGCAACCTCCTTCTCGTGCCGCATTGTGGGGCTTTGCTACGAGCTGATGGAACCGGGTGCTTATATGCATGATCTGGTGGATGTCTGCTATCAGGTGCCTTACCCAAGTGCGGGTACTGAGGCCTTGCTTTCACGTTTGGATTACATAAACGAAAAGGAGCATATTGACGTGATCATTCCTAATTTCGATGCGGAACTTTTCTCCTACATCAAGTTGGAGCAAGACTTGCGAGAACGTCACATCGCCATGTTTCTCCCTACATTAGAACAGTTTGAAGAGCGTCAGAAATTCAATCTGCACGACTTCGGCAAACGGGTAGGCCTTGAGGTGCCCGGTAGCATCAACTGCGATACGATGGATGATTTCTTGGCAAAGAGCGACCGTTCGGAGTGGAACTATCCGCTTGTGGTGAAGGGCCGATTTTACGAGGCTTACGTGGTGCATGATGATGGTCAGTTCGTGGCCAACTTTGGCAAAATTGCTGCCAAATGGGGCACGCCAGTTATTGTGCAGCAGTTTGTGGAGGGCTCGGAGTTTAATGTGATCGGATTTGGCTCGGCAGATAGTAAGCTGCTAGCTGCGGTTCCAATGCGTAAACAGTTCATTACCGATAAGGGTAAGGCGTGGGCCGGCATCACCATTTCAGATAGCCGATTGGTGGATATGGCTCGCCGTTTTGTGGAGGCCAGCGGTTGGAGAGGTGGCTTTGAATTGGAGCTGATGCGTGGCCGCGATGGAAATGCTTATGTGCTGGAGATCAATCCGCGAATTCCTGCATGGGTCTATTTGGCTACGGCTGCCGGACAGAACATTCCGGAGTTGCTGGTGAATGCGGCTTTGGGTAAAGAGGTCAAGGCTTTTGATAAATACGATGTGGGCAAGATGTTTGTCCGCTGTTCGTGGGACATGATTGTGGATCAGGAAGAGTTTGGGGCATTCTCCGTTTCGGGAGAGAAGGATAACCGTAAAAAATGAATTGAATATGGATTCGTCAAAGAAAATAAGATATGAGAGGCCGTTGATAAAACCTATCAATGCCATGATGCCGGGAAAGACAGGTACAGATACCTATCTCATGCCTGTGCTCGATGTGGATGGTGTGCCTGTCTCCGCGTTGGTAGAGAAGTATGGCTCGCCGTTGTTTGTATTCTCTGAGCGTAAACAGCGTGAGAATATCCAACGTGCCAAACGCTCGTTCACAACCCGTTATCCGAAAGTTCATTTCGCTTGGTCATACAAGACTAACTATTTGGACGGTATTTGTAAAATTTTCCATGAAGAGGGCTCTTGGGCGGAGGTGGTCTCCGGCTTTGAGTACGATAAGGCCATACATAATGGAGTGAGTGGAAACCACATTATTTTTAACGGTCCGGCTAAGACGAAGGACGATCTGAAGAAAGCCATCACCAACGGTTCTTTCATCCATATTGATAACATGGACGAGCTTTATCTCTTGTCCGATTTGTCTGACGAGTTATCCATTAAACCGAAGGTTGCTGTGCGAATCAATCTTGATACTGAAATCAATCAGATTTGGGATCGCTTCGGTTTCAATTACGAGAATGGTCAGGCGTGGGATGTTCTATGCAAAATAGTCCGCATGGATAAGTTTGAGCTGAAGGGCTTGCATTGCCATATCGGAACCTTTATTCTCACGGCTCATGCTTATGCAGTAGCTGCTGAGAAAATGGCCAATTTGGCTTGTAATGTAAAACAGAAGTTGGGTGTCAATATAGAATATTTGGATATGGGAGGCGGTTTTGCCTCGAAAAACACATTGAAGGCCTCTTATTTAGGAGGTGCGGATGTCTGTCCTAGTTTTGACGAATATGCTGAGGCTATTTCGACAGCTATCTATAAGGCTCCGTTCAAAACATCCGATTTGCCAGTTTTGATTTTGGAGACGGGTAGGGCATTGATTGATGATGCAGCCTGTCTTATTTCGACTGTTTTATCCAATAAGCGTTCGTCTACAGGTCGTCGATTCACAATCATAGATGCAGGTGTGAACTTGCTCTTCACCTCATTCTGGTACGATCATAAGGTGTCGCCTGCACAGCCGTTTTCCAAGTATTACGAAGATGTTACGCTATACGGACCTCTTTGCATGAATATCGATGTGATTCGTGAATTTGTGAGTCTGCCTCTCTTGAATCGGGGCGACCATTTAGTTATACATAACGTAGGGGCGTACAACGTGTCGCAGTGGATGCAGTTCATCACGTTGAGGCCATATGTGGTTCAGGTCAGTAGGGAAGGAAAAGTCTCTGTTCTCCGCAAACGTGAGACGGTTGATACGATAGTAAATCAAGAGACTTCGACAACGGATAATCTTTAGTCAAAATGATTTTTCTTTTTTGAAGTGATAAAACGTTGGTCTAAATTATAGTGGCATTCTAAAACGAAATGCATTTCATTCATGTGCTGCGGCCGATCCTGAAGGGGTCGAATATTTGTAGCAAAAAGTTGATCCTTTGAACCACGACCTGAAGAGGTCGTGTTTTCAACCACACCAAGGTTCGGAATAAATCAATTTGGATTCAACCGAATCACATTAGTCTGAATGCCTTATTTTTGCAGAACAAATTTGTTTAAGAAATTATGAATGAAGAGATAAAAGTAGAGTTAAAGTCTTTCGTCAAAAGTATATTGTTGAGTTATGCGGGTATCTTTTTCTCCAAAAGCCAATGGTTTGGGCTCTTTTTGCTTTTGGTTTCGATGATTTATCCCGTAGCGGGTCTTTGCGGCTTGTTGTGCTGTATGTTTGTTAATGCATTGGCCTTCTCTCTGTCTTTGAACCGCGAAAAGGTTGTTTCTGGAATGTATGGATTTAATGCTGTCTTTACGGGAATAGCCTTAGGTTCTTTTTTTCCTTACAACAGTAACATGATAGCCTTTCTGTTTGCGGTCTCTTTCTTGGTTCTCTTTCTGGTGGTTTGGATGGATGATGTTTTTGAACGCAGAAATGTGCCGTTCTTGGCATTTCCCTTCCTGATCTGTCTTTGGTGTGTCTTGTTGGTGGCTCAACAGAGCGACGATTTTACAGGTTTCACCGGATTGATGGGAGGCGACCGTAGTATTCTACAGTTGAGTGGCCTTTCGCTTGCTCCGTTGTTGGAAGATGGATTTTGGTCGTTCCTGCCAACCGTATTTGTTGAATATTTCAAAAGTTTCAGTTTTATATTCTTCCAGACGAATGTCATGGCTGGTGTTTGCATAGCTCTTGCTTTGTTGTTTTATTCGCGAATAGCATTCAGCCTCTCGCTCATTGGCTTTATTGGGGGCTACTATTTATATGATTTTATTGGGGGAGAGATTTACCATTTGCCTATTCTCTATTTCGGTTTCAACTTCATTTTGACATCAATTGCGGTGGGTGGATATTTTATCATACCTTCACGTAATTCATATTTGTGGACGTTTTTGTTGATTCCCGTTCAGTTTATGGTCATTTTGGCATCTTCTCGTCTGTTGGCGTATGTTTATCTGCCAACTTTTTCGTTGTCCTTCTGTATGGTGAGTGTTTTGTTCCTCTACCTTTTGAGGAGAAGAAAATCATTCACATCGCCTGTGTTGGCTTACTATATGGAGGATAATCAGGAGGCAACTCTCTATTATTATGAGTTGAATAAGAAGCGTTTGGCAACGCTCAATTATTTGAAGATTTATCTTCCGTTTATGGGTGTATGGAAAGTTTCGCAAGGCCATGATGGACAGTACACGCACAAGAAGGCTTGGAAACAGGCTTGGGACTTTGTGGTTGAAGATTCGGATAACCGACAATTTTCTGGAGATGGTATGCATCTTTCTGATTATTACTGTTATATGAAACCTGTGATTGCTCCAGCTGATGGAACGGTTGAGGCTATCTTTGACGGTGTGGATGATAATGAATTGGGTGTCATCAACGATAAACAGAATTGGGGGAATTATGTCGTCATAAAGCATGCTGATGGTGTTTATTCTGCTTTGTGTCATTTACAGAAAGGCTCTTTTAAATGTTGTGTTGGACAGAAGTTGGAACGAGGAGAATTTTTGGCTCTCTGCGGAAATTCCGGTCATTCGCCCTATCCGCATCTGCATTTTCAGATGCAGCCTCTGCCTGAAATGGGTACTCATACAATGGATTTCCCAATTGCCACCTATCTTGCAGCTGGTGAGGTAAAAGTCGGAACTTGTCCTCAGGAAGGTGAGTCTCTGTCCAATGTGGAGTCGAATGCGCAGCTTTCTTCCTATTATCAATTTGAGGTAGAAGATGAGTTGGTTGTAACTTCCGAACAATATGGAGAGGAGCGTTGGACGGTATGCCGTGATATTTATAATTATACATACATATATTGCGCGAAGAAAAAGGCATACGCTTGGTTTGAGAATGACGGTTCGATGTTTTATTTTTTAAAATACAAAGGAACTAAGTCGTGCAATCTATATCATTTTTTCTGTTCCAATTATAAAGTTCCTTTTGTGGCAGGAGCCTGGTCTGTGAAAGATGATTTTCCTTTGGTTCATCAGCAGAATGGTTGGGTCAAATTCTTGCAGGATATTGTGGCGCCGTTTTTTAGTTTTGTGAAGATAGAATATAAAGCCTCTTTAGAGAAAGGAGAACTTCGTTCATCATATACAGATAAGGTAAGTGGAAGAGTAGTGGAAAATGTTCAGTATGAAACTTCTTATTCAGAAAACAGGTTGGCTTTTGTTTCTGTAAAAACTAGAAAACAGAGTTGGAAAATATTGTTTAAAAAATGAAAAAATAATTACATTTGTATTTAGAAGCTGTTTCGATTGTCTATATACTATGTGTTTTTTTTCCATTTTAAAGGGTTTTATTCGTTAGATAACTCACTTTTTTTAATCCTTTAAATGTTTTAAAAATACATCTCAAATAATCTAACGATAAAATTTATAAAGCTTCATACATCTGTTAGTTGGATTTGATGAAAGATACTGAATGAGAAAGTTATTTCTTCTGATATTGATTAGTTGCTCGTTGTCTATATGTGCCCAAGAACTTGATTCATTACGTATCGAGGATCCTGATTATATGGAGTACCAAAACAATTACAAAGAGGGTGTTTCTTATTTTAATCGTCAGGATTATGCTATGGCGAGCCATTACTTGTCGCTTGCATTTCGTAATCATCGTGAAGATCCGTTGTTGGCAGAATATCTCTATTTCTCATTTGTCTATATGAACCGAAAGGTTGAGGCAGCAGCTGTCTATCCGTATCTTTTGTGGGAGACGAAAGAGAAATATGGATTGTTGAATTCGAAAGACTGTTCCTTCTATTTGGAAGGTGGCGTTTTGGGTAATACTTCGGCTGATTATTCTTTGCCAGATTCTACCCTTTACTCCGAGAATATGTCGATGGGTACAGGTTCTTCGTATGCAGTTGCATTGGAGCATCCTTTGGGTCAGAATTGGCGTTTTACTCATGGACTGAATTTTTGTAATACACCAGGTACACAGGAGGTTGATTCGTCTATGAATCGTATTTTCAACAATGCAACGGATTATATTCAGATAGTTTATTCTATCTCGTCCACTTATAATTTGGGTCATGGGTGGAATATAACCCCATCTGCTCATGTGTTTTATACTAAGGATCATACATCTATGGTCTATATGGATTCTCTTAAAATAGAAGACCAATCGACCAATTCAGGTGGAATGGATGATGGAAGTTATGGAGGAGATTATCCACCCAACGATGGAGGTTTTGATGAAAGGTATCCGTATCCTTATGACCCCTACCATGGAGGTAGAGATGATTATTTCGTTGATTATTGGAATAGAAGATCTGATGATTATGGAGCTTGGGTTCCGAGTAGTGAAGCCTACTCTTATTGGTATGTGACGGACAAACAAGATCACGAACGGTTCAATTATGCATTGGATTTGACTGTTTCCAAAATATATAAGCGTACGGAATTTTTGTCTTCAGTCTCTTATATGCGTTATTATGGCTATAATTCAATGAAGTTTGGAGTCGAAGGAGTCTTTTATCCGAAGGGTAATTTGAATTTCTATTCGCATACGAAGTGTTATTTTATTTATAGAAAATGGAGTCACAACTTCTATGTGGAAGAGTTGGTCGGTTTTCGTGCATGTCCTTTTTGTTGGGTTGAATTAGGTATTGGCCTCGGAAATATAAAGTATTACAATGAAAGTAATCTGAGCACAATTTATACGATGCAGTTTGACAACAAATTCCGTTTTTTGGGAAATTTGATTTTTCCTATAACGGATAGACTGTCAGTTAGCTTGATGTATAGGTTTATAGAGAAAGAGGCTAATGTTTATTATGTAGAAAAAAGTGCTTTGGAAAAAACAAGTGTGGCTAATTATGGTAATAGTATATTGGGAGGAATAAAATGGAACTTTTGAAAAAGGTAGTAGTGACGTTGATGTTTATTTTCTGTTTGGCATCGCTTTTCGTTTCTGCGCAAGAAGTGGAGAGGGTTGCTTTTGCCAAAAGCTATGAATTGGAAAATAACAAACAATACGTTGAGGCCATCTCTGCTTTGAAAAATTTGAAGATTGATACTTATGCGGTTAATCTTCGATTGGGATGGTTGCATTATTCCAATAATGATTTTAAGCAATCCATATTATATTATGCGAAAGCAATACAATTGAGGCCTATTTCTGTCGAAGCAAGGTTGGGTTATGTGTTGCCTGCTGCTAAGCTTAAGTTATGGAGCAGCGTGAGTGCTCAGTATGATGCTGTTTTAAAGTTGGATCCCAATAACTACAAAGCAAACTATTATCGTGGATTAATGTATTATAATACAGGAAATTACAAAGCGGCAGGACCTTATTTTCAACGAATTGAAAGCTTATTTCCTTTTGATTATGATATTGTTATTCTGTCTGCTTGGAATTCCTATTATCTGAAGGAGATGAAGAAGGCAAAAGTACTTTTTAATCAAGCCGTTTTGATTCAGCCAAATAGTCAATCTGCCAAAGAAGGGCTCTCTCTCTGTCGATGATTAACAGCTATTATTATTTATTTTTTTTAGTTTAAAATTTAGGCCTTATTTCTCCTCAATAATAAAATTTGGTATTATATTTGTAAAAAATATAAAACAATGATGTCGGAAGACTATGTGGATTTTAGTAATTCTTAGTTTTGAAATACTGTCTATTAATAGGTCTGATGATGGTCTGCATATTTGATTTGATATAAATACATAAAAAGATAATAATTATTATTAACAAATAATCTATTAAACAAAAATGAAGAAAATTTTAGTTCTAATCAGCTCAGTTTTGATGTTAGGAACAGCAACTGCGCAGACTTATGAGAACCCATGGACAATTGGTGCCTATGGTGTAAAAACAGAGTACAATGGTGATTTAGGAAACAGATTTTTCGATGTAAAGGCATCTTTCTATGGCTTGGGAGCATTATCATTCTCTCATTATTTAAACCGTTATTTTGATGTTACTTTATACGCAGGTATCGGAACTTATGGATCTAATAATGATTGTGCAAAATCAGGTCTAGAATTCAAATCAAATATGATTTATGCAGATTTGACAGCAAAATATAAGATTTTGCCTGAGAACTATGCATTCCGTCCATTCGTTTACGCTGGACCTGGATTCAGAAGTTTGACTGAGTTTGATAAGAAGACTAAGTGTGTAGAGGGAAGTGATATCGTTGCAACTGCAGGTGTTGGTTGTGATGTTTCTCTTACTGAACATTGGGGATTGCGTTATATGTGTGGTTATGGCTATGCATTTAACGATGAGAGAGATGGTTATGATGGTGGTGATTACAGTGATCAACAATTACTTCACAGCTTAGGTGTTACTTATAGCTTCGCTTTGAAACCAAGAGATAAGGATAAAGATGGTGTTATCGACAAATTGGATCAATGCTTAGGTACTCCTGCAGGTGTTCAGGTAGACGAAAAAGGATGTCCTCTTGATGGAGATAAAGATGGTGTGGCTGATTACTTAGACAAATGTCCTGGAACTCCAGAAGGTGTTTCTGTTGATACATTAGGATGCCCACTTGACGCAGACAAGGACGGTGTTGCTGATTATTTGGATCAGTGCTCTGAGACTCCAGAAGGTGTTATGGTTGACGAAAAGGGTTGTCCACTTGATACTGATAACGATGGTGTAGCTGATTACTTGGACAAATGTCCTGGAACTCCAGCTGCTGCTAAGAATTTCATCGATGCAACAGGTTGCCCACTTGATTCTGATAACGATGGCGTATTCGATTACGAAGATGTTTGTCCTAACGAGGCTGGTGTAAAGGCTAACAATGGTTGTCCTGAGGTTAAAGAAGCTGTTAAACAATTGTTCAATAAGGCTTTGAACGGAATTGAATTCCAATCAGGTAAAGCAACTATCAAGAAGACTTCTTTCGGAATCTTGGACGATATCGTTAAGGTTATGAATGAGAACCCATCATACAATTTGTCTATCAAGGGTCACACTGATAACGCTGGTAAGGCTGACAAGAATCAGAAACTTTCTGAGGATCGTGCTAATGCCGTTAAGGATTACATGGTTAAGAAGGGTGTTGATGGAAAACGTATGACAGCTCAAGGATTTGGTCAAGACAAGCCAGTTGCATCTAATAGCACTAAGGCAGGTAAGGCTAAAAACCGTCGTGTTGAGTTTGAAGTAGTATTTTTAAGATAATCTATTTCTAAATATATTTGAAAGGGCTGCGGAAATCGCAGCCCTTTTTTTGTTCGATAGTTGTAAAAACGTTCGTTAGATAGTTGTTTGTAAAACGGATCAAGAGGAGAACCCTGTGGGTTGGTTAAATTTGAGATCAATTTCAAAAACAAGTTGACATGCTTATATGTTTCTTTATTGAGCATTAAAAAATCAGGTTCTTATTATTATAAAAAAACATGTTATTTACTTAAATTTGTAGATAAAAAATTAGACATAAAGGGTGTCGTTCATGTTCTTCACTCCTATGACCTAAAAAAACAACAGAACCTACCTATAATCATCATAAAAAGTAAGAATTATGAAAAAAATCATTGGCATAATCTCTGTCTCAATCTTAGTCTTCTTTGTTGCTGGAGGTATCGGCCTATATGTCATGTTCGGCCAACAAATAAGTGCAGCACGCAGTATCAGAAAGATTGATGAAGGACTATACTTCATGGAATACAAAGGCGATTACGGAATGGACAAATTCTTAGAACAAGGTGGCATAAGCAATCCAAAAGAGTTGGAATTTTTTTTAATAGATTATTTTTTTTATGGCTTAATAGAAGCCCGAAATGAATCAAAAACAGAAGTGCCCGCTTTTGGATGTAGTGCGATTTCCGTTAAAGCGAAAAAAGACTCCAGCTATTTTATGGGCCGTAACTTCGATTGGTGGGATACAGACCCTCATGCTATGATTATACATACCATTCCTACTGGCGACTATTACGAATCGTATTCCACTTGCGCGTTACATTTTGTTTTTGGAAACGAATGGGTTCCGGATGCCTCCATGGAGACTAGGATGATGGCAATTACCACCATTTATGTTCCATTAGATGGCATTAATGAAAAAGGGCTATGTATAGCAGATTTAACCGCTGGCGACAACGAAGCGACCATTCAAAGCGGGAAAAAGCTAAACCTTACCACCACCTCAGCCATACGTGTCATACTAGACAAGGCTGCAACAGTAGATGAAGCCATCGTACTATTGGAAAATGCGAATATGCACTCGGATATTGGCTTCGCCCACCATTTAGCCATTTCTGACGCGACAGGCAAAAGTGTAGTTGTGGAATACGACAACAATAAATTATGTGTTACACCTACAGCATTTGTCACCAACCACTACATCTGTAAACCAGAGAAAAACAAAAATATTGACTGCGAAAATTCTAATGAACGTTTCAAAACTCTTGAACAAGAGTTTAGCTCTTATGGAGGTAGAATGAGTAGCGACGAAGTTTTAAAATCACTTAAAGCCGTTTCCAATATAGGTACGCGTTGGTCTATCGTCTACGACCGTAACAACTTCGCCTTCGATTTCTATTGGGAGAAGAATTACGACCGTCCAGCTTTCTCTAAGAAATAACAAATCATAGACTGATTCAAAGAGCATCAGGTAATCAATATGAGCCGCTCATATACATGTCGATTATTCAATAGTAAAGATCAAAACAAACCAATTGGTTTCAAATAAAAAAATGAATACTAAACATGGGAATTTTCCTCTTTTTTTATTTTATAATGACGTTGATTTCTGTCCAATGCTTTTCATAAACCAGTTTCTGAAAATTTTTGTTTGAATATTCGAGTCTATTTGGACCAAAGAATCATAAACTGGATGATATTGAATTACAATAAATAAGTTGTCCTCGCCGGTCGGACCCTATTTTTCCCCTTCAACTAGAAATAGAAGGTGAAAAGAGTCGCCGCTGTTAAGGTTTTAGTAAGGCTCATCTGTACAGCTCTATCATTTTGAATGAACATTCGTTCGATTGTTTTGAAACGATCCGAATATTGCAAAATCACTCGTTTTTCGCTAAATTTGCACGTAAAATAGAAACCCATGCGGAAGGTATATTTGTTTAATCCGGAAAATGATTTGGCTATGGCTTGCGGTTCCCAACGTTATGATGCGCCAAAATCGGCGCGCCGATTGGCTGCTGACCTATCTTTGTTGCCCATTTGGTTTGCTGAACCAGGTAGCCTTGTCTTGACGGGGACAGACGTACCGTCCGATTATCTCTCTGTAGTGCGTCAGACTCTCGGTCTTGATGTAACTTGGGTGTCAGAACCAACTTATCCTTCTGTAGCTTCTGCAGACGATTCTTTCTCCCCTTGGGGCTGGAGTCTGCCATTGCTGTACCGATTGCAGCAACTTACACAGACATCTTCCATAGTGGATGTTCCATACATGGAGCGCTTACGCTACTGGTCGAACCGTGAACGTACGGTCGATCTCTTGTCGGAGATGAAGACGGACGGTCTTCTCTCTGCCGATTTTCCAGTGCCCTTCCTAGGTCGAACAATGGCCGAACTATCTGAACAAGCCTCTAAATGGAACGGAAATTGCCTGCTTAAGGCTCCGTGGTCGGGTAGTGGAAAGGGTTTACGTTGGCTTAAATACGGTTGGGATGAATCGATTTTAGGCTGGTGCCGAAACATTTTATGTAAGCAGAAAAGTGTGATTTGTGAGTACCATTTCGACAAGGTTGTCGATTTTGCCATGGAGTTTTCTTCCAAAAACGGAGATGTGCAGTTTGAGGGTTACTCTTTATTCAATACGTTTGAGTCGGGAACCTACCGAAGTAATGTCTTAACCTCCAATGCCTCTATTGAAAAAAGACTTGCCACATACGTGGACTCAAAAGAATTGATGTCTGTACGTAATGCTTTGATTGAAATTTTTGAGAAGGATTTATCCTCTTTCTATACCGGTTTCTTCGGTGTCGACATGATGATTTGCCGCACCGCAGAGAATACTTATTTCGTCCATCCATGTGTGGAGATTAATCTCCGTTATAATATGGGCGTTGTCTCCCGAATTTTGTTCGACCGTTATTTCGCTGAAGGTGTTGAGGGCGAATACTGCATCATTCATGCTGCTTCTACGGCAGAACTTCTCCAAGAAGCAGATCGTCTACGTTTGGCGCATCCGCTTCAAATATCCGATGGCCGCATTACTGCCGGCTTCTTATTGCTGACGTATATTGGTGAAGAGGCAGAGTATATGGCCTATTGTATAGTGTGATTTGTCCAATTGATCTTGGATTGAGGCCGTATGGTGAAATTTATTCTGCAAAAATAGTGGTAGTGTTTCTTTATTGAACTAAAATACATACCCATGAAAAAGGAAACTGTGATGTTTCGAAACGCAAAGTTGCACGTTCTTCTTTTAGAGAGGAGGAGTCATCAAAAGAATAGTCATCTCTTTTTTATTTCGTTTTGTCGTTAACTTTTTTCTCTTTTTTATGAATTTTGTTTGTATCCTTTGCGTTTTTTTTCTCTTTTGGAGTATTGGTTATTATAGTTTTAAGCTGTTTCTCTCCCAAATATTTTACGGAATATTTTTTTGCATTTGATTCTCCCATGACAAAGATACAGAATGATCCATTGTCATACTGAAATAACTTAACGTTAACTTTGTTAATGTAATCGTCTGCACAAGCAAAACTGACATATTTCAAGTTTTTCTTGATAATCCATCTTTTAGGTTTCTCAATTATGGAATATAGAGTTTTTCCAACAATTACTGAATCTGAATTTAAATCGATGGTAATATCTTTATTATCAGGATGCCATGCGCCCCATGAATAGATACCGTTGAGTCTTTTGTCCATGGTTCCATCTGCACTTTTATAAGCACTGAATCTTATTCGTTGAGCTTGAACAGATTGGATTGAACAGAAGATCAGAAACGTAAAAAGGATAATGATAATTCTATTTTTTCTCATTTTTTCTCTTATAGTATCTGTTTTCTAAATTCTGATGTTAGAACATTAGGTTTGTTGTTGCTAAAAAAATGTCTACTGTTTCTAATATTTAGATTACAGTTTTACAAAATTATAAAATAAAATATCTTATACCTTATTTTTACTCATAAAATTTAAAAAGTAATCACATATTCTTTTTTTTTGTTTTTTTTATTTCGAATGATATATCTTTGTTTATGATATATTTATTATAGATATATATGGCTGATTTTTTTATTGAATTAACCGAGTTTTTTAATTAAAATTTTTATATATGAAAATTATTTTTGGTATGTCAATAACGACCTATACGCTCGCCGATTTTCCGTACCCATGCCGAAACACAGGCACACAGGAGGATGCTGCCAACAATAGACGGTCAAACATGTCATTGAAGTATCTACG
>Ga0116173_1001896_pt1 | contig 16630 bp, 9 predicted proteins | sample AD_UKC085_MetaG_FD_89800 | JGI IMG/M metagenome (GOLD analysis project Ga0116173, IMG submission 89800) | Active sludge microbial communities of municipal wastewater-treating anaerobic digesters from USA - AD_UKC085_MetaG | ecosystem: Engineered > Bioreactor > Anaerobic > Digestate | place: USA...
AACATCCTCAGCGGCTTCTTTCGGGATAGCAAAAAGAGGCTGATCAAGTGGTGAGATTTAGAGTGTTTTACCTCCAATCTATTATCAATAAACCCATTAACTCCATAAGTCTCTCCTGATAAGATTTTGAACTCGCATTTGCAAAATCCACGAAACTAGATTTGCAAAAAGGTTGAAACTGGATTTGCAAAAACCTTGATACCGATTTGCAAAAAGGGTGATACTGGGGTCTCACCAAAACCGGCGATTTGCAACGGAAGTGATACTATTTGCAATTTCACTTGATACTCTATATCGGTAGGTTTGGGAAAGAACTTAAAACATGGTTCACAGCTGTTGTGAAAGGCAGACCACATTTCCGCTTGACAGATATACCTACCTCAAATCTGATGCACCTACCACATAAATCAAGGAGTAATGATGTACGCCATCGTTGACATTAAAGGATTTCAGTTTAGGGCTGAAAAAAACGCAGTTCTTCGCGTTCCCTTGCTGAATACGGCAGAGCCTGGTCAAGCACTTGAGTTTGACCGCGTACTACTCGTTCGCAAGGACGACGAAGTGGTCGTTGGCACTCCCGTAGTCGAAGGCGCCGCGATCGTAGCAGAAGTGATCGACCACGGAAAAGGCAAGAAAAAGGTAATCTACCACCACAAGCGCCGCAAGGGCTATCGCGTGAAAAAGGGTTACCGCGAACAATACACAGAGATCAAAGTTACCGATATTCGGGCTTAAGGAAGGTTACCAGATATGGCACATAAAAAAGGTGTTGGAAGCAGTCGTAACGGCCGGGACAGCAATCCCAAATATCGTGGCGTGAAGAAGTACGGCAGCGAATACGTGCTGGCCGGAAACATCATCGTTCGCCAAAAAGGCACTAAGTTTCACCCTGGCGCCAATGTCGGTATGGGCAGAGATTTTACCCTCTTTAGCCTTATCGATGGCCAGGTGAAATTCGTGACCAAGAAAGAAGGCAGAAAATACGTTAGCGTAGAGCCCCTAAGCGAATAAAACAAAGCTATTACGATAAATCAAGCGAAGCTCCACAAGGCTTCGCTTTTATATTTCCCGCAGATTAGCGCAGATCAAAGGCGCAGATGCGCGCAGATTATCTTTCTAAGAGCTTACCTCACACGGATTACGCGGATGGCGCGGATTTACTGGGCTATATGCATGGGATTTACGGATCGTAGGACGGGCTTTACCAGCAGCTAGAGCTCCCTGGATCGTGTATCTGCGCCTTCCTTATCCTCTCTCTTTCTCTCTTGTCCTCTTTGTTCAAAGAATTGTTGTTACTCCATTCGGGGCTTGCCATGGCTGCGTGGTCAGACACCCTGTTTACATGTCCCCGAAAGGTCACAAACTGTAAGTACTTGAAAGCTGTGATGTTGTCCACTATTCATTACATCAAGGGGGAAAATGTGTACCTCCAGGGGGACATATCGCAAAGCCTTTACTTACGTTCCGAATCTTCGTAACACACTGCATTATATAATGGTAAGCCTATAAAAGTATAGTTAATTCTCGCATTGGCTTGGAAATTGTGTTATAGATTATGACTATAAGCATTTGGGAGAAAACCCTCGATGAGACAACGTATAATTTTACTGATTATCTTGCTAATTGTGACAGTAGCTCTTGGGGCTAAGGACTATCAAAGTGCCAGCCTCAGATACGGATGGGAGGAGCGTTTTACAGAGACCGCGCCTCCGCTTGCGCCGGTGCGTCCGATCGCAGAATTTGAGCCCGCGTCACATGTCCTCATCCGATACCCTCTGGGTATTCCCACTTCGATGGTGGTGCATCTTTCCAATACTGCCGATGTAATATGCCTGGTGGGCAGCAGCTCTCAGATGAATAGCGCCACTAGTAGTTTCACGAGTGCTGGAGTGAATATGGACAGAGTGAGCTTCATGATTGCTCCTACTGATTCATATTGGACGAGAGATTTTGGCCCCTGGTTCATTTATGATGGAAACGGGGAATATGCCGTGGTGGATTTTCGTTATAACCGTCCCCGTCCCAATGACAACAATATCCCCGAGCTCTACGCCCAGGCTTATGGCCTGCCATACTATGGTATGAGCCTGTATCAGACCGGCGGCAATTATATGACCGATGGCATCAATACCGCGGCACAGACCGATATAGCATATAGCGAAAACAGTAACAACCAAACCAATGTAAACAATAAGATGCTGCAGTATTTAGGCATCACAAGTTACCACGTATTGGATGACCCCAATAACACATACATCGATCATATCGATTGTTGGGGCAAGTTCCTGGCTCCAGACAAGGTATTGATCCGTTCTGTGCCCACCAGTCATGCACAGTATGATGAGATCGAAGCAACCGCGGCGTATTTCGCTGGTCAGACCAGCGCATGGGGCTATCCATATAAGGTTTACCGGGTCTCCACACCCGGGAACCAACCTTACACCAATTCCTTGATACTGAACAAGAAAGTATTTGTGCCGCAGATGGGAGGTAGCTATGATGCCGCCGCCTTGCAGGCTTATCGCGATGCCATGCCTGGCTATGAAGTGATCGGAGTTAGCGGCACTTACAGCGAACCCTGGGAATCGACCGACGCCTTGCATTGCCGCACTCACGAGATTCCCGACGCGGATATGTTACATATCGCCCACCAACCCATTTGGGGTACGCAGATACCCACCATGCGCTATGAACTCGCGGCCGATATCACTGCTCATAGCGGAGCTGAACTGTATGCAGATTCCATCTATGTGCGTTTTAAAGTGAACGGCAACGATTGGCAGTTTCTGCCGCTGAGCAATGCCGGAGCCATGCACTATAGTGGTAGTCTCGGGGCTTTCAGCGTGGGCGACACTATTCGCTACTATATTCATGCCGCCGATCAAAGTGGCCGAAGCGCAAATCACCCGGTCTTTGCTGAACTGGACCCCCATCTGTTTGTGATCGCGGGTGATTCACAAGCTCCGCAGCTTACTCACAACCCAATCACTACCATCAGTAATGCAGAAACCACCTTCATCTTGATCGCCGAAGATGATTCCGGCATAGCTTCCGCCGAAATCAGCTACAAAATCGACGGTGGGGAAGTGCAATCCATGCCGATGCTGGACGCTGGGAACGGGCTTTTCCTATTCCTCTTTGACCCGGATTTTGCCATGGGGGACCAGTTCTTCTACTATCGGGTGTCTGCCACGGATAATAGCGGTAATGCCGCATACTTGCCTGGTAGCGATACCTGGTTTAGCGCCACCATCGAACCCACGGCGGTTGCCGACAACCATCAAAGCCCAGCACTCAGCCTGAAGTTATATCCCAATCCCATCCGCCAGGGCGACGATCTGTGCATAGCGTTTACTCAGCCCAAAGCCAAGAATACTCGGATAAAGATCTACAACCTCCGCGGACAGTTGGTTTACGAGCAAAAAGGACCGGTTACGGCTCAGTCCGAAATCAGGTGGGCCGGTGTTGACAATCGTGGACAAATGCTGGCTTCAGGCATCTATTTTCTGCGAGCCGAGCTGGGTAGAGATGTACTTAACTGCAAGTTAATTATAGCACGTTGAGGATCTGTGGAATATTGTCAACAATAAAATGGATAAATGTCCGCATTTTGTTCTTGACAGAATGACTGGGCTGAATACTTATGAAGTCAGCCTACAGACCCTACATAGAATGCCCTCCGAGCAGTGGGGATGCCGCCCGGCATTCCCCACTGTATTTTTTTGGGGAGGAAATAACAGTTAAACTCACGCTGCAAGGAGTATCTCATGGTTCGAAAGCTTAGTCTGACCTTCATCCTCTTGTTTATTCTTCTCTGCCTTGCCGCCCGGGAACGGGTACTGGTGCGCATTCCTGAAGCTTCTCCCGCATTACTGCGTGAGTATCAGCTTGCTGGCGCAGATATAGCCGCTTTTTGCGAAGCACAGTATTTGGATCTGGTATGGCCTCAGGACGAATTGGATCAGCTCCGGGAGCGCCATCACGATCTGGTGATACGTACCACCGAGGATCAGATCATCAACAACCTGCATTCCAGGGATATCCCGGGTTACCGCACTTACCAGGAGATGGTGGACGAGCTTTACTATCTGGAGAGTCAGTATCCGGGGCTGTTACAACTGGAAGTGATCGGAAATGGATGGGGAAAGCAATATGCTCTGCTAGGGCTTCCCAATTACCAGAGTTTCAGCCATAATTTGTATGCTTTGAAGCTGAGTGCAAATGTGGAGCAAAATGAGGATGAGCCGGCTTTTTACTTCATAGGTGCGCATCACGCGCGGGAACCACTCTCTATGGAAGTGTGCATGGGGATTTTGCAGCATTTGCTGGATGGTTATGGCTTTGATGATGAGATCACGGCGATACTGAACAGCAGCCAGATCTGGTTTGTTCCCTTGATGAATCCCGATGGGCATAAACTGGTATTGGATCAGACTGATATCTGGTGGCGTAAGAACCTGAGAGATAACAACGATAATGGCAATATCGATACGGGGAGTTATGGTAACGGGCTGGACGGAGTAGATATTAACCGTAATTACAGTCACGAATGGGGATACATCAGTGCGTCGGATAATCCCTTTGATGTTACCTATCACGGGCCAAATCCATTTTCCGAACCTGAAACCACTGCATTGAAAGCTCTGCTGGAGTCTCGTCGCTTTTTGGCGGGAATATCCTATCACACCTACGGTGAATGGGTGCTGTATCCTTATGGTTACGCCAGCAATCTCTATGGTCCCGATGTGCAGGAACTGGGGGCATTGGCCACGGCGATGGCGGCCACCATTCCCAGAATTGACGGGGATTATTATACTCCTTCACCCTCATTTGGCCTGTATCCTGTCAGTGGTTCCTTTGACGACTGGTCTTATGGCACGAGGGGTACCTTTTCCTATACCATTGAGATGGCTGACCAGTTCATTCCTCCAGCTTCGCAGGTACCTTTGATCGTGCAGAATAACCTCAGTGCAGCCAAGGTGCTTCTTCGTCGCAAGGATCGCAAGGTATTACGCGGCCATATCAGCGATGCCGCTACCCGAAGCCCTTTGCAAGCCGAGATCATAGTGCAGGGCATTGATGATCATTACCTATATAGGGCTCCCTATGCATCTGATGCTGATTTTGGAGCTTATTGGCGCTTTCTGCCAGAAGGTACCCACACTGTGCGCTTCGTCTGTGAGGGGTATCTGCCGCAAAGCCATACTGTTCAGATTAGCCCGGAGGGGCAGACCATCCTGGATGTAGCCATGATTCCTGCGGCGTATATAGATCAGGTGATCAGAGTGGTGGATGACATCGGCATCCCTATTGCGGGCGTACAAGTAACAGTGAATGAAGACGAACCGATGCTGTGTGACAATAATGGTACACTGCTGCTGAGGGACATCCCTGCCGGGGAGTATCGGCTCAGAGCTTCAGCTTCAGCCCATGCCAGCATCGATTGCCAGGTGGAGCTTATGGGCGCTGATTTGCAGGTTTCCCTCACTGCCAATGCCCTCTTTATGGATGGTTTTGAAACCGGGATCCAAAACTGGTATTGCGCAGGGTGGGGCATATCAAACACGGTATCCCACAGCGGAACAAGCTGCTTGACCGATTCTCCAGGTGGTAACTACACCAACAATCAAAACACCTCTGCCAACACCATCGATGCATTCAATGTGGAAGGATATGAGAGCATCAACCTGCAGTTTTGGGCCAAATGGGACTTCGCAAACGACGGGGATAATTGCACTTTCGGCTATCGTTCCAGCGTGGGTGGAGATAGGACCATCCGCATATTTCAGGGGACTCAGGACTGGACAAAGGTGGATTTGGACCTCGGTTACCTGGCTGCTGAGAATCCCAGATTCTACTTTAGCTTAAGCACTACCGTTGGTGGGAATGCAGATGGAATCTACATTGACGATCTTGTGATCTATGCATCCTCTGGCTTCCTGCCTGTCTCTGACGCCACCATAGCCCCCCTCAGCTTCAGTTATGGCCCCAATCCCTTCCGTGAGCAGCTTAGAATAGATCTTACAAAAGGCGGAGTAGCCCCGCAACAGATTGACATCTACAATATCAAAGGTCAGAAAGTGAGGGCATTTACAAAGAAAAGCTTGACCTCTGATGCTACGTCTGTTACATGGGACGGCAGAGACGATCGTGGCAACGATCTGGCTTCCGGGATCTATTTCCTGCGTATGAAAGACGATCAAGGCAAGAGCTTTAGCAGGAAGATCCTAAGACTAAAGTAAAGGACTATAGCGATTTGGAAAACATCAGACTGGAGAATCTGAGCAAAGACTTTGGCGGTTTTTTAGCCGTGGACAATGTGAATCTTGAGATCAAGAGCGGAGAGCTTTTCTCGTTTCTGGGTCCCAGTGGCTGCGGGAAGACCACTCTCCTAAGGATGATCGCCGGTTTTGAGATCCCCAGTGCGGGGAGAATAACGATCGGGGATACAGAAATCACCGATCTGCCCCCATACAAAAGGGAAGTGAATACCATCTTTCAAAACTACTCCCTGTTTCCCCACATGACGGTTTTCGATAACGTCGCCTTTGGCTTGCGGATCAAGAAACGCCCCAAGGATGAGATTCGCGACCGGGTGCACGAAATGCTCAGTCTGGTAAAAATGGAAGATCAAGCCATTAAGTATCCGGATCAAATCTCAGGGGGACAAAAACAGCGTATTGCCATCGCCCGCGCCCTGATCAACAAGCCTCGGGTGTTATTGCTGGACGAGCCTTTAGCTGCTCTGGATCTCAAACTGCGGCAGCACATGCTGATCGAACTGATGAACATCCATGACGCCGTTGGCATCACCTTTATATATGTAACGCACGATCAAAGCGAGGCCATGAGTATTTCGGACTCCATGGCTGTGATGAACCAAGGGCAGATCGTGCAAAGCGGACCTCCCGACGATATTTACGAGCGCCCTGCCAGCATCTTCGGTGCTTACTTCATCGGAGAAACGAATCTTATCACCGGAACCGTGAAAGCCGTGCACGAGGATTACATCGAGCTTAGTTGCCCGGATGGAACGGGAAATGCCTTTGAGATCGATTCCAGCTTTCACATTGCTCCCGCCCCGGGGCGGCGGATCACGCTGTCGCTTCGGCCTGAAAAGATCGCCATCTCCAGAAATAAACCACGCCCTCAGGATGACATCAATATGCTAAAGGGCGTGATCGAAGACATCCTCTATCTCGGGACTCATACGCAGTACATTGTGCGTGTGGGGAAATTGAAGTTTCGTGTTTTCTCGCAACACAAACGGGTGTATTTTGACGATAAGGCCCTGGATTGGGAAGAATCAGTTTGGCTTTTCTGGCACGATACCGACACTTGGTTGATCGAAGAAGTACCCTCAGATAGCTTTCTGGGCGATGATTTGGGTGATGGTACCCCGAGTTTGCAACGTTATGTAAAACGAGGGAAGATTTGAGATCCCGCACGCACCAGAGTGTGGCCAGCAGACGACAAAACCTTAGTTCCTGGCTGCTTAGCTTGCCCACCATGATCTGGCTGACCGCCTTCTTTTTGGTACCCTATCTGATCGTGGTGATTTACAGCTTTCTCTCTCCGGATATTTACGATGTGCGGTTTGAGGTATCGCTGGATGCTTACCGGCAGATCTTTGCCGGTGATTATCTGAAACCCTTTGTGCATTCTTTCCGGCTGGCCATATACACCACTCTGATTTGCATTTTGCTGGGTTTCCCGGTGGCATATTACATTGCCCGGGCAGGAGAAAAGCTGAAGAATACACTGCTAATCTTCATCATCATCCCGTTTTGGACGAATCTCATCATCCGCATCTTCAGCTGGCGTATTTTTCTGTCTTACAATGGAGTGCTAAACGACATCCTGCTCAGTACTGGTCTAATCTCCAGCCCTCTGGAGATAATGCGTACCGATCTGGCCGTGATCCTGGTGATGGTCTACGTCTATCTGCCATACATGATTCTGCCTCTATACAGCACCTTGGAAAAGCTGGATTTTACGCTACTAAACGCGGCGATGGATCTTGGGGCCAATGAAGTGAAAGCCTTTTTCCGGATCACGCTGCCTCTGGCTATGGAGGGTATCTTTGCCGGCACACTACTGGTCTTCATCCCGTCCCTGGGAGCTTATTTGATTCCGCAATTGGTGGGTAACCAACGCTCTTTGTACATCGGGCAGGTCATTACCTACAAGATCAAGAATATCCCCCGCAATTGGCCGATGGCGTCAGCTTTGTCGCTCACCCTGCTGCTGCTGGTAGCCATTATGCTCCTGCTCCTGTATTACCTCTTTCGCAAGCATCAATTCCGCAGGAGACAGGCATGAAGCACTTATCTGCGCCCCGCCTTTTTCGCCGGATGAATCTCACCATCTTCACCACGGTGATGGTCTTTTTGTATATCCCCATCCTGATTCTGATCATCTTTAGCTTCAATGATGCCAAGATCATCACGGGCTGGAAGGGCTTCACCTTCAAGTACTACTTACAGCTCTTCCATAATTCCACGATCAAGGAAGCTTTTTGGAATACCATGCTGATCGCAGGTCTGTCCACCCTGATCTCTACTACCTTGGGGATTCTCACTGCCCTGGGGATGGAGAATCCCAGGTTTAGCGGGCGCAAGATCATGCAGGGGCTGATCTATGTACCTCTGGTGATCCCGGATATCCTGATGGGAGTGTCGCTGGCCTTGCTGTTCAATTTCACCCGAGTCTCCACCGGGATGATCACCGTCCTCATTGCGCATGTAACCTTTTGTGTGTCCTACACGGCTATCGTGATTCGATCGCGATTGGAAGGCTTTGATTACTCGTTGGTGGAAGCCGCTCAGGATCTTGGCGCGCGTCCGTCGTACATCTTTTGGAAGATCAAGTTTCCCCTGATGATGCCCGGAATCATGGCTGCCGCTCTCTTGGCTTTTACCTTATCCATCGATGATTTCATCATTACTTTCTTCACTTCAGGACGTGGGTTTGACACTCTACCCATCTATGTGGAAGGCACCATTCGCCGCGGCACCATCACAACCATCAATTCACTGTCCACCTTGATGATAGCCTTTACTCTCTTCCTGGTGGCGATCACCAAGCGTGTGCGCAAGATAATGATCTCAGCGCTATAGGGCCACTTGCCTGCCAATCAAGCTAATACAATGAAGTACCGATAGTAACAGTAACTGCGTGTAACACTCGTAGAAAACCATACAGCCCGGGGAAAGCAGCCGTTCAAATCCCGAGATCAGGCTCCTGGCATTCTGCCCACATTGGCCGCACCATCAGCCTCCCGCCGGCCTTGCAGGGCTTACACAATCTCAGATCATCCCAAACACATCCTGAGCGCGGCTTGAGATGTGTTTGAGATGTGTTTGACGTGTGCATGAGGTCTCAGCGCGCTAGCGAGGACGTACCAGATGGATGGTGGATAAAGACCAAGCTGAGTTAGTTAATGGGGGGGGAGACCCGATAAAGAAATACTTGACGCCCGATAGCTTCAAAAATAGCATGCGCGTGAAGCTTGCTTTTGCTTTTTGTCTTCATCCGGAAAAAAATGGGAGAGAATACCGTTATGCTTAAATGGGCGAAACACATATACTTGGCTCTGATGTTGCTAAGTATCATCGGCTTGGGTGCGATGGTCCCACCGCATCCCCTGTACAAACAAGTACCTGCCAATTGGCAGCAGGTTCAGCCTGAAATTACAGACAAAAATAGCGATGATGCCACTGTTGCCAAATTGCTACAGGCAAAAAGAGAAGCAAACAAAAACGGAGAACTGCCTCAAAACATCCTGGCTTTGATGGTTCAATTCAGTGATGTGCAGTTTCGCACGGCAAGCGAGTATCCTGATTTTCTGGATCATGATCTGGCCTATTTTGAGCGCTGGATGATGCACTTGCAGGATTTCTATGCCGATGCGTCGCACGGGAACTACGTGCTTGATTACACTGTGTATCCGCAAGTATTTACTCTGCCATCGACTATGGCCCACTATGGTCAGGACAGCCCCAGCAGCACAGACGAGAATCTGCCCTTTATACTAAACGATCTCATGCCCTTTTGCGACAATCTGATCAATTTCAACGAGTACGACGGAGTGGTTATCTTCCACGCCGGGGCTGGACAAGAATCCGATATTGAAGGCATAAGTACCAACAATATCTGGAGCACTTTTCTTACTCGGCGTACTCTGCAGGCAGCCTATGATCCGGATAATGACGAATACCCTGGCTTTAGCACCGATGATGGTGCGGTTTTGACGAACGTGGTCATCGTCCCTGAAGACGAGTTTCAGGATTACTTTCCCAGCGAGGGTGAGGATGCCTCGATGTATCTGTTTAGCATCTACGGCGTTCTGGCTCATCAATATGCCCATATTCTGGGGTTGCCCACGCTGTTTGATAACGACAGCAGCAATGGACGCAGCCAGGGCATCGGCAATTGGGGATTGATGGGCACCGGAGTGTGGAACGCCTCGGGATATGTGCCTGCTCAGCTTAGCGCCTGGTGCCGTTACTATCTGGGTTGGGAGGATGCAGTTACAATCACGCAGGATGATACGGAACTTCCCCTGGATCATTTTTTGAACCACAGCCCTGAGGCCATCCGGCTCTACAAAGTTCCAATCACTGACAATGAGTATTTCCTGATCGAAAACCGCCAGCAAAACCCCGATGGAAGTCTGGATCCCTATAGTAATTTGCCCAGCTATACCTTCAAATTGCTCCCCGAGGGGGAACAGGACTATTATGAACAGTATCCGGAGCTGCCCTATTTTAACTTTATGGAAAACCGCTACAGTGGCTGCGAATGGGATTTCTTCCTGCCCGGTTTTGGCACCAGTCCCACCCAGGATGGCAGTGGTTTATTGATCTGGCACATCGACGAGATGGTTATCGCCCAAAACTTCACTGCTAATTTCGACAAGAACAGCGTCAATTCCCAGCATTGGCACAAGGGGGTGGACCTCGAAGAAGCTGATGGCATCCAGCATCTTGATGTACCCTATGTGGACGATAACAAATATGGCGGCCCGTTGGATAGCTTCCGTCAGGGTCATAACGATTACTTTGGCAATGGAACTTACGATGACCTCACCTGGCTGCCCACTGCACAGAGTTACTATGGTGGAGTAGCCCTGGAAATCATAGACATTAGCCAAAGCGCGAACCGCATGACCTTTGGCGTACGTTTTGCCTGGAAACTGGATTCTGTTTACGAAGGGGAGAATACCATCCCTGCAGCAGCGATCAATTTCGATGGCCAGGGAACCGATGAAATATTTTATCCCATGCCCGATGGCAAATTGACGATGTTTAGGAATGGTATCATGATGCCTGATTTCCCGATCCAGCTCCAACCAATCCCCTTCCCCTACACTTGGGATGGCACGGATGCATACATCCCCGTACAGGCTCAATCTATGGCCAGGTTGTACAAGCTAAACTCTGTGGACCGCCGGTACTCCATCAATTTGCCGGGGTATAAATGGTTAAGCCACCCGATTGATGTTGGCTTGAATCTGTTAATGCCCATGGAAATCCTGGAGACGGGCGAATCGGTGATCCTCAGCTATCTGAAGGATGAAGCCCAGCTGGCCGATGATCGGATTACACTCGCTGCTCCCTTGATATCGAACCTGCTTAGCACCGACGATATCCTGTATGGTCTGAGTCTGAGTGAGGGAGAATCCTTTTACACGCTGTGGAAATATGACCTTACCTTCACAAATATGGAGTACTACGACACGACGGTACCGGCGGATTCCATGGTTGTTGGTTTGTTTGGCGCTTGTTTAAACGATGCCGGTACCCTGAATATCATCGTGCAATGCCCTTCCAGCCTTTATGTATTCGATCTCAGATATAGCGGGATCAGCCCCAGGGATGGTTTCCCCGTGGTGAAACCGGACAGCAGCTCAGCCCCCATCGTAATCGGGGATTACGACAATAACGGAAAACTGGATATTATCTGGAGCAGTTCGAACCGCATCCGGATCCTCGACCATAGTGGCAGTGATCTATCTCAGACTGGTCATGAACTCGGACTCATCGATGATGGCATCGCTTCTGGAACCACGTTATTGGATCTTGATAATGATGGCCGGAATGAACTGGCAGGATCATTCAGCATGAATCGTTTGGTGGTCTGGCAGGATGCAGGGAAGATACAGCGCGGCTACCCGGTATCTTTTGGTACCAGAGGACGTTTCATGCCGTTTGTGGCCAAGGATGAAACCGGGCAACACTATCTCTGGCAGGCATCCGATCGCGGTCTCATTACCCGCTCAGCCATCCTGTCTTATACTGCAAACTCTTCCCACACACAGTGGACCAGTGAATATAGCAATCTGCGACGTACTGCATTTTACCCTTTTGGAATCCCGACCAATATCTACGAAACGGAGAACTCAGTATTTGTAAAGAACGAGACCTACATCTATCCCAATCCCCTGAAGCCGATCTATGAACAGCGTTTACGCCTGAGCGTAATGACCACAACCGATACACAAGTTGAGCTAAAGATCTTTGATATCAGCGGCAACATGGTGCATCAGCAAACTGGGCTGGCTTATGCCTATTTGCGTAATTTGGACATCTTCGACATCCCTGCCCACAACCTCAGCAGCGGTATCTACATCGCTGTGCTCAAAGGCGGGGGGCAAACCCTACAACTCCGTTTTGGAATAGAAAAGTAACAAGGAGCAAAGCTCATGAAAAGATACATATTCGTCCTTTGGACCCTGATGATAATCGCCGGCCTCTGTGCCGATGTGCATGACAATGCCGGTGAATACGGCTACAAGTTCTTACAGATTCCCGTCAGCCCCGTAAGCATGGCCATGGCCGGTCGGGGGATTCACAGTCCCTCAAATACCGCATCCTGGCTTGTGCAACCAGCCTCATCGTGTCAGGTAAACCTAAAGAGCGCATCAGCGGCCCATAGCACCTGGATCGGAGACACTGGCTTCAGCTCTGCCTGGTATAACAATAGCAGCCGCAGTTCCAGTGTCGGATTGATGATTCGGAATCTCAGCTATGGTGAAATCGAAAAACGCGATGAAACGGGCTTCCTGATCGGTAGCTACAATCCCGTGGATATTGCGGTGAGCGGAAATTACGCCCGGCGTCTCAATCCCTGGCTTTACGCGGGGATGAATCTGGGTGTGATCTATCAAAAGCTGGATACAGCGTCTTCCCTGGCTCTGGCCTCGGATCTGGGCCTTACCCTGTTGCCGCCGCTGAAGGATAGCGCGATCTCCTTTGCCGTACAAAACCTGGGCATAGCCAATAAGACTGATGAAGAAGCCGCTGAGCTTCCCCTCAGCCTTGATCTTGCCATCCACAAGGGTATCGAACTTGGCAGGCAAAGGCTCTCCTTGGAAGCGGGTCTGACGAAAAGCTCAGATGAAGACCTGCAAACGGCATTTAGTGGGGAGCTCAGTTTGCTGGAAAGAATGCACCTGCGTGGTGGCTACAAGCTGGGGCATGATTCACAGAGTTTTAGCACCGGGGTGGGCTTTGAGCTGTCCCGATTTGTGCTGGATTATGGCTTTGCCGCTTTTGATGAAGGATTAAAGGACGTTCATAGCTTCGGTCTGCGTTACAACTTCTAGGCCCGAAGCGGTTATCAGACTATCGAGAGAGTACGATATGAATATTGCTCGTTACATAGCTGTCGCCCTAATGCTTTGTATGCTCGCGGGGCTGGTGGCAATCCCGGCTTACAGTCCGGGGCAGTTATTGGTCAAAACCAGCCATGATCTGCAGATCAAGGGCGACAAGACGGGTCTGTCATCATTTGACGCTTATCTGGCGAACTACGGACCAAAGAGCATTTCACGCATCCAGGGAATGCCGGGGAACCGCTATTTTCTGGTTCAGCTAAGCCAGATGCCGGATCTGGGTCAGCTCAAAAGCCTCAGCTTTCCTGGTATTGAATACATGGAGCCAAACTACCTGCGCAGGCTGCATAGTAATCCCAATGATCCCATGTATCCCCGACAATTGCACGAGTTATCGTCCATTCCTCAAGCCTGGACTTACACCACCGGCAACCCGCAGATCATCGTTGGCGTTATCGACAGCGGTCTGCTGCTCACTCATCCGGACATCGCAAATAATGTGTACTACAATGTAGCCGAGATTCCAGACAACGGAATCGATGATGATGGTAATGGCTATATAGACGATTATTGTGGTTGGGACTTTGTTCATGCACCCGAAATGTCGGATATCGCTCTGGGCGATTATCTGGATCCAGATAATGACGTGACCGACGAGAACTATCATGGAACCCACGTTTCTGGTATTATCGGGGCCAGCGGCAACAACGGAATCGGAGTTAGCGGAGTGTGCTGGAGCGTTTCCCTGATGCCACTGCGTGCGGGATTTAGAACCACCGGTGATGGCTACCTGCAGGATGATGATGCTGCAGCCGCGATCATATACGCAGCAGACAACGGATGCAACGTGCTAAATATGAGCTGGGGCGATCCTAACTACTCCGCCATCATTGCCGATGCCTGCGATTACGCATACAGCAAGGGAGTGATCCTGGTGGCATCATCTGGAAATACTCCTGGCCCTGTGATCAGCTATCCCGCAAAGCTCAGTAATGTGATCTCCGTGGGTAGTGTAAATAGCGCCAAGGTGCCTTCCACATTTTCCAGCTACGGACACGATCTTGATCTCGTAGCACCTGGTGAAATGGTGCTTTCCACATATAAGGACAGCGGAGAGGACATGTACATGGAGCTTTCCGGCACTTCGATGAGCGCGCCTTATGTGGCAGGCAGCATTGCCTTGCTATTATCCCTGGTTCCCGGTCTGTCCCCAGCGGAAGTGCGGGGCCGTTTGCTCAGCGCTACGGATGATATCGGCGATCCGGGTAATGACCTCAAGACAGGTCATGGCTTGCTAAACGCCCGCAAGCTAATCGAAAACCTTAATCCACCCTTTGTGGAGATCACTTCTCCCATCGATCAGAGCGGAGTAAGCGGAACTGTGGAGATCAGGGGCAGCGTTTATGGCGAAGACTTCGCACGCTACACTCTGATGTACCGCAGTATCAGCAATCCCAATATGAGCAATTGGCTGGATGCGCGAGAGCACACTGCGCAACCGGTTTACCACACATCTGAAGTGGTAAACGGTCGTCTGGGCGAGTTCTACATCCCGCCCGATCTTGAAGAAGGCAGCTATATGCTTAGGATACAATATCATAAGCTGCAAAACAATCTGGTGAAGTATCACTATTATCGCGCTGTTAATATCGATCGTAGCGGACCTGTGCTGCGGGAAGAGGAACTCAGTGGATTCAGCCGTTATGATCGCGCGAACCTCCGTTACTACATCTCTGCAGGTTTCAACGAACCAGTCTATGCAGAGTTGGATATCTACGGTGTGGGCGGCTATAGCTACCGTCTCTACGGGGGCACAGCAGATAGCACTCAGGTCTGGGCTCTCCCGGAAAGCGTCCCTCAGGGACCAATCTCCATTCGCATCACTGCCACAAACCTGGCCAATCTGATATCCCAAAGTCAGGTGTATGAAAACTTTATGAATGTGCAATACCGCAGCATTCCCGCGCACGGATATGCCTACCAGTCCATCGGCAGAGCCCGGGTTCCACTAAATCGCTGGGTGGATTTCAATGGTAATGGGATAGCCGAGTATGTTGCGATGGATATTCCCGTGGCGGGATACGGACAGGTCTATGCCTATGAGCCTCACAATGATCAGCATCTGCAGACCAATTGGTTCCGCGACAATTTCTGGCCGCTGGATTTTGGCAATACCTACCAGGAAGGGCTGGAAATGCTGCTGATCAAAAACGACACCGCGCATCTTTGGGAAACCCCAGGCGGAATGCAGTATCCCGACGCAGACTCGGTATTGTGGCACGATCCCGGTATCACAGGTGGCATCATGACCGATTATGATGGCAATAACAGCACAGATATCTTGCTGGTAAAGAACCTCCCCACCGAGCGCGTTGTCCAGATCTATTCCCGCAATTCAGCCGGTCTGATGGCAGTGCGAAACACATTGAACAATACTTCTGCCACCAACCTGCGGAACAATTTCGTGCCAACAGTGATCGTGGATCGTCTTGATTTTGATAACCACAATGATATTCTCACCTCTGATACCGATGGCGATGTGATGGTATTTGAGGTGATGAGTGCCACCGTAGATTCCCTCATCTGGCACCATCGCATGCCTGTGGGTAATACATACCAGCTTGGTGTCGGCGATTTCGATGGTAACGGTAATCGGGATTTCGTAGTTGGGGGTTACAATTCTGACATCCTGAATCCCAATCTCACTTTCTGGTATTTCGAGGCATTTACCGCTGATTCGGACAATCATTTCGTCAGCATGGGCAATGTTATGTTCAACAACGTAACCTCCCAAAATGCCATCGTCATAATGGATATGGATGGTGACGGCAAGGATGAGATCGTTCTCGGCATCAGCCCCAGCCTCTACATACTGAAGTATATAGATGGCGCACTGGAGCCGGTCTTCATGGGGGATAGCTCGGCAAACTATCGGCTTGCCTCTTATCGGAATGATGCCGGTAAGGCCTTCGTGATCGCCAATTATCCAGTTTCTCCCGATTCTCTAATGGC
>Ga0116173_1001914_pt1 | contig 16521 bp, 16 predicted proteins | sample AD_UKC085_MetaG_FD_89800 | JGI IMG/M metagenome (GOLD analysis project Ga0116173, IMG submission 89800) | Active sludge microbial communities of municipal wastewater-treating anaerobic digesters from USA - AD_UKC085_MetaG | ecosystem: Engineered > Bioreactor > Anaerobic > Digestate | place: USA...
AGTTATGAATAGATATATAAAAAAAACCGTTTCCATCATTTTTATGATGCTTTTATTTGTTTCCGCTTCCAATGCGCAAAAAGCAGTGATTCAATTTCAGGAAAAAATTCACGACTTTGGTCAAATTAAGGAAGAAGACGGAAAAGTGAGCTATCAGTTCAAGTTCACCAATACAGGAACAGGACCGCTCGTAATCAGCCGAGTACAGGCATCTTGCGGTTGCACCACACCGAATTGGACAAAAGAACCTATTGAACCCGGTAAATCCGGTTCTATTATGGTTACCTATAATCCTTTGGGACGTCCGGGAATTTTTAACAAAACCATTACCGTATTCAGCAATGCAACAGAAGAACAGGTACAACTTCAAATTAAAGGAGAAGTCATACCGAAAACTGATGAAAATTCCGATTATCCGATATCTGTGAGTGGAATCAGACTGAAAACCAAAATCGTTCAAATGAACAATGTCAACAAGGGAACCATTCAAAGCAGAAGCATCTCCTTTAAAAATACAACTTCCCAAAACGTAAGAATTACTTTTGAAAACTTGCCTTCGTATGTTACTTCAGAAGTTATTCCCGATATTACACAACCCAATGAAGAAGGGAAAATTACTTTTTATCTCAACTCAAAAAACTGTCAGCAATGGGGCCCAATTTCCGACGATTTTTATCTGATTGTTAACGGTCAAAAGAAGTTTTCAGAAGACAATAAACTGACTCTTTATGCCAATATAGTAGAAGACTTCAGTAAACTTACAGTCAGCGAAAGACAAAATGCTCCAATTTTGGATATCCCGTCCACCACTCTAACGTTAGGCACATTTAAAGCAGGATCAAAAGTCACTGGTAAAGTCTTAATTAAAAATATCGGGAAAAACGAATTAAAAATTCACCGCATTGTAAACAACAATAAAGAATTGACCGTTTCTTCAGTTCAAACCATAAAAGGCGGAAGCAAAGGAGAACTGAAAATTACTGTCAACACGGCTAACTTGGCTGCCGGCAACTACAAAAAAACCATTACCTTGCAAACTAACGATCCGAACAACAGTTTTGTTATCCTGGTCGTAAATTGGACAGTCAGCTGACAAATAAAAACTTTTTTTAAAAAAATACGAGCCAGGATGTAAAAACGGACTACATTCTGGCTATTTTATTCTAAAGATTCAACTATGCATTTTCATCGAAAACATCCCGAGAATGACCCTTCATTCAAAAATTTAAGTGTCAATGATGGCGTAAATGAGCCACCTATTGTCAATCCGTATCAGAAGGTCAAACAAAAAAGAAAAATTTATTCGGCTTCAGAATATGTAAAAGGCATTTTATCAGGTGATATTTCCTTGTTGAGCCAGGCCGTAACGCTGGTAGAAAGTTCGTTGCCCGAACATCAAAAAATTGCTCAGGAAGTGATTGAAAAATGTCTGCCATATTCCGGAAAGTCAGTCAGATTGGGAATAACGGGAGTTCCGGGAGCCGGAAAAAGTACTTTTATCGAAGCATTAGGCATGTATTTGGTTCAAAAAGGACACAAATTGGCTGTTCTGGCCATCGACCCCAGCAGCGAAAGAACCAAAGGTAGCATTTTGGGAGACAAAACACGAATGGAAGAACTTTCCGTCTCAAAAAACGCTTTTATCCGTCCATCTCCTTCAGCAGGAACTTTGGGCGGCGTTGCCCGCAAAACGCGCGAAAGCATCATTCTCTGCGAAGCTGCCGGTTTCGATAGGGTTTTTGTGGAAACAGTCGGCGTGGGACAATCTGAAACTGCTGTTCATTCGATGGTCGACTTCTTTCTGCTACTTCAAATTGCCGGTGCCGGAGACGAATTGCAAGGTATCAAACGCGGCATCATGGAAATGGCCGATGGTATTGTTATCAACAAATGCGACGGGAACAACGTCGAAAAAGCACAGTTGGCAAGAATACAGCATCAAAATGCTCTTCAATTGTTTCCTCCGGCAGAATCAGGATGGAAACCCGAAGTACTCACCTGTTCGGCTATCGAAAAAACCGGAATTGAAGAAGTCTGGAATATGGTGGAAAAATATGTGGAATATACCAAAGCAAACGGATTTTTCGAATACAAACGAAACGACCAGGCAAAATACTGGATGTACGAAACCATCAACGAACAGTTGAAAGCCCATTTCTATCAAGATGAAGAAATTCAGAAATTGCTTCCGGAAATCGAAAACAAAATTCTTTCCAACGAACTGACTTCATTCGTCGCAGCAAAAAAACTGCTCGAAAAGTATTTTGAAAAAATTAACAAAAACAATTGACGAATATTTAAAAAACTTATTCCTCTGATGGAAATCAATCAAATTTATGCCCTGTCGTGTCTGGAAGGTTTAAAAAAATTACCCGACAATAGCATTGATCTAATATTTACCGATCCTCCGTATTATCAATACCGTGCTCAAAACATAAAAGGACTTAGAAATCACAAGGATGTGGTAACTGAATTTGAATTTGATGATTTTAAATCTGAAGATGATTATCTGCAATTTTTGGAAGAAGTATTAAAAGAATGTTTTCGCGTGAGCAAACCCGGCGCCAGCGGATATTTATGGTGTGGCGACGATTTTGTATCTTTTCTCAACCGTTTGGTTGAACAGGCAGGATTTCAATTCAGGAAAGTAATTCACTGGCACAAAACCAATCCTTTTCCGGCTGTACATCCCCGAAAAATGTTTGCCAACAGCATGGAACTGATTGTTCATTTTTCAAAGGGAACTCCCAAAACATGGAATTACAAGTCCACCAACGAAATGCACAATTTTATTGAAGCACCTATTTGCATGGGAAAAGAAAGAACTATTCACCGGACACAGAAACCATTGAAAGTGTGTATCCCGTACATCGAAATCAGTAGCAATGAAGGCGATTTGGTACTCGACCCGTTTATGGGCTCCGGGACAACGGCTGTGGCTTGCAAAATGCTGAAAAGAAACTTTATCGGTTTTGAAATCAATCCACATTATTGTGAAATAGCCAACGAAAGATTGCAAAAAGTTCAATAAAATTCATTCGTTTTGTCTACCGAAACAAGTTAGGTGCTTTGTAAATGGTTTCTTTCAATTTGCATGCACAATCGCAAATATTATTATCCAACACGCCACTCTTTTTCAACAAATCATATTCTATCAAAAAGTTGTCTGTAAAAATACCTTCCTGTAAATTTTCCTCAATTTGCTGCAGTGTCCACCACTTTGCCTGTTTTACTTTTTCCGACTGGAGGTCTAATTTATTCATTTTGCAGGCAATAAAAAGAAAAGCATAATGTTGCTCAAAATCTGTACGGGTAGTATAATTGGAAAGGAAGAAAGATTTGAACTCCGTCAAATCATATAAATCTTGAGCCGTTCTTTTGATACAGTTTTCAACAGTTTCTCCCAAACGGATATGATTTGAGATAGCCGTATCCCAATGACAAGGGTAAAACAAATCGTCAGCAGGACGTTTCCTGAGTAAAATCATGCCATTCTGAATAATATGTACCCGAATGATCGGATGCATGAATTTTCGTTCTTCACCCAAACTGGCTTGGTGTTGCTCACTCCCAATAATTTTTCCTTGTGAATTGACTATCGGCAACCACTCTTCTTTCATCAACCGGGAACGAATAATTTGAACCCGAAGCGATTCGAAAACCAAAGTGAAGAAGAGTACACCGACATAAATTGCCTGCACCAGCTCCAAATAAGCCGTTCCTCGCTGCGTGGGGAAAGCATAAATAAAACCGGTTGCTAAAGCGTACCCCAAAATAATCAAAAAAATCGTACGTATAAAACCGAAATATTCGTCAAGATTGTTATTCATTGGCAACGTTTTTGGAATGAGCGCTATCACCCCTTTTTTTATGGGTTTTTGCAACAACATCATTCCTCCTAAAAATACCAAAGTCAACACTTCATCAAGCAAAGGACGAAAATTCAGAAAAATTATTGGCACACGAATTAAACTACCAACAATGTTGACCGCCAAGAAAATGACACACGAAAGGAAAAACCAGATAAAAATTTGATTATAAGCTATAAAAACATATAAAGCTAACGCAAGGAGGACGAAAATGGAAACATAATTCGCCACCGTTCTTCCAGCATAAACTCCTGTTACCAAAAACAGAAGAAGCGGAAGAAAGTGTATAATGGGATTGAAAAATGAAATTTTTATCTGTTTACTGAAGTTTTCCATTATCAAATTCTAATTCGACTTTGCAATGTTATATAACAATTGCTATCGATTTTAGTTTGATAAAACAAAAAATCAGAGAATCTTTTAAATCTTTATCAACCGGCTGATATATTTTCCAATTATATCAAACTCAATGTTGACCACTGTTCCCACCTGAATTTGATGAAAATTGGTATGTTCGTAAGTATAAGGAATTATGGCAACCTGAAAAGTGTTTTCCGTCGGGTTACACACAGTAAGACTGACTCCATTCACAGCCACCGAACCTTTATCTACTGTAACATAACCTCTTTTTGCCAATTCTTTATCCACTTCATACTGAAAAGTAAAATACCAACTGCCGTCAGCTTCTGCAATATCAGTACAAACAGCCGTTGTATCAACATGTCCCTGAACAATATGTCCATCAAGGCGTTCGGTCAGAAGCAAACTTCTTTCCAGATTGACTTTACTTCCAGTTTCCAGCAGTCCCAAATTACTTTTTTCCAGTGTTTCACGGATAGCTGTTACCGTGTAGGTATCGGAAGTTTTGGAAACAACAGTGAGACAAACTCCATTGTGCGAAACACTCTGATCGACTGACAATTCATCTACAAATGAGCAAGTCATGGTAATATGCAAATTGCCGGCTTCTTTTTTTAAAGCCACTACCGGCGCAGCTTCTTCGATAATTCCTGAAAACATTGTTTTAAATTTTACTGGTTGTTTGGGGTTAAACTTTTCGTCCTTGAAACATTCAGAACACCTTTTATCTGTTTGATTTTTTTGATAATACTGTTCAGATCATTGGCATCATTAACCATTATCGTCAGGTTTCCCTGAAAAACTCCGGCACTTGAATCAACTGATATAGAACGCAACAAAATATTTTTCTCCTTTGAAATAAGTGAAGTTATGTTGGTTACAATGCCAATATCATCTTTCCCGACAATATAAAGTGTAATCGGATATTGTGTACCGCCTGAGCGTCCGGCCCACTGGGCTTTAATAATCCGATAACCATATTTGGAAATCAATTGTGGTGCATTGGGGCAGCTGGTTCGATGAATTTTGATACCGCCGCCTACAGAAACAAACCCAAAAATATCATCTCCATAAATGGGCTGACAGCATTTGGCAAGCGTATAATCCACATTTTTAAGATTTTGCCCGATAATCAACACATCTTCTTTTGCAGAAAGTTCTTCGGCCGGCGTTTCTTTGGAAAAAGTTTCGGCACTTCGCGGTTCTGCCTGTTCTGTACCTGTTTCATGCTTGTCGAGATCGAGATAGGCATCGCGAATAAACAACATGTCTATTTTTTCGTGCGCAATGTCCTGATAAAGATCACTGACTGTTTTATAACCTTTTTTCTTGGCCAAACGCGAAAGCTTCCCTTCCTCCAATTCAATTTTCCAGTTTTTGAAACGGCGCAAAATAATTTCCCGTCCAATTTCGGCGTCCTTAAACTCAATATCTTTCAACGCCTGACGAATTTTAGACTTCGCCTTCGAGGTTATCACTATATTCAACCACGAAGGATTTGGCTTTTGAGAAGGAGAAGTAAGAATCTCTACCTGGTCGCCGTTTTTCAGCACATATTTTATCGGAACATTTCTTTCCTTGTTGATTTTGGCTCCAATACACTTACTCCCCAAATTACTGTGAATCAGATAAGCAAAATCCAATACCGTTGCTCCTTTTGGCAGTTTATGCAAATCTCCCGCAGGGGTGAAAACAAATACCTCCTGATCGTAAAGATTCAGCTTGAATTCGTCCATAAAATCCACGGCATTCAAGTCGGGATTTTCCAAAATATCGCGAATGTTTTTCAGCCATTCATCCATGCCTGTTTCGCCTTTTATTCCTTTATATTTCCAATGTGCCGCCAATCCTTTTTCGGCTATTTGGTCCATTCGCGTAGTACGTATCTGAATTTCCACCCATTTATTTTGGGGTCCCAATACTGTGATATGAAGACTTTCGTAGCCATTGGACTTCGGTATGGAAAGCCAGTCGCGCAAACGTTTCGGATTGGGTTGGTACATATCCGTCACAATGGAATACACTTGCCAACATACCATTTTTTCTTTATCCAGTGGCACATCCAGAATGATACGAATGGCAAAAAGATCATAGATATTTTCAAAAGGAGTATTTTGCTTCAGAATTTTAGAATAAATCGAATAAATTGACTTTGTTCGCCCTTTGATTTCGAAAGAATATTTTATTTCCCTACCAAGTTTTTCTTTCAAAGGTGCGATAAATTCTTCGATATATTTATCGCGAGAACGCTTCGTTTCGTTCAATTTCTGTGCTATCTCCCGATAAATTTCCCGATTGGTATATTTTAGCGACAAATCTTCCATTTCACTTTTAATGGAATAAAGTCCCATACGGTGAGCCAGCGGAGCATAAAGAAACGAACATTCGCGAGCCATACTTTGCTGCATATCTGTGGGAAACTTATCCAATATTCGCATAAAATAAAGTCGTTCGGCAATCATCATTAAAATGACACGAACATCTTGAGCAAAAGTCAATAAAAGTTTCCTGAAATTTTCCGTTTCGAGCGAAAAACTGCGTTCGTAAAGTTCTTCTACGCGCTGCATTCCACTAATTATCGAATCCAGCGAAGTACCGAATTTTTGTTCGATTTCGGGAACAGTCAAATAATTGTTCTTAATTGGTTCCATAAAAAGCACACTCAAAACAGAAGCTTACCCTAATCCTATTTCATCAAGCAAAATCTGAATAATGTGCAGTTTGTCTTCAATAGAATGGCCGGACGATGTAAATTGTTGTGGATGAAACCGATAATATTCTTTCAGCATCTGTTTGATGTCTTTCCTTTCCTGAAAAGAAAACATATTCTTCTCCGAAGTTACCAAGCGACGGTATAAGCTAAAAACAGACTGTGAAGGATAGGTAGTCATATTTTAAAAGTACTCTTCATAAAACAAATGAAACCGGTTTTTATCACCACCTCGGTGAAAATTTTTCGTTATTGCAAATATACAACACAAAATCTACTGAAAAGACAAATAAGGAATAAAAATTTGAAAGAAAAAATTAAAAACAGCTCAAATACGCACCAAAAAATTTTTTATTGGTATGTGGCACATTGAATTTTCTTTCATAAATTTGTGAAAGATAAAAACGACAACTTTAAAAACTTTATTATTGTCGGAAAAAATTGTATAATCCTTTAAATCTCCAACAAAATAATTAAAAAAGTAATCGATATTCTGCTTTGGCTTTCCATTGTGCTGCTTACGTATCTTTGCATAACAAGCATACTTGGTCCTGTACGCTTCGAAAAAATCAGGGAACAAAGAGAAAAAGCCGTTATCCAACGATTGGTGGAAATTCGTAAAGCCGAAGTTGAATATAAAAATCAAAACGGAAAATATACGGCCAGTTTCGATACATTGTTTCAATTTATAAAAACTGCCAAAAAGAAACGGGTAATAAAGGAAGGAACTCTAACCGACAAACAATTGAAATCCGGATTAACCGAGGCAAAAGCAGCAGAAATAGTGCGTAAGGGGAACAAGATGGAAATTTTGGAAAAAGGATTGGCACATTTTCGTCGGGATACTGTGGAGGTAAGTTTGCTGAAAGAACTATTTCCCAATTATTCTGAAGAGAATATCGAAAAAATGTGCATTATTCCGTATTCCAGAAATGAAAAATTCGAGCTGAAAGTGAACAACAATTACACCAACGCTTCAGGCATTCGTATTCCGCTGTTTGAAGCTGCTGCACCATATGAATCTTATCTTTACGATTTGGACAGGCATGAGTTGCTCAATCTGATAGACAAGGCAGAAAACGAGAACAAATTTCCCGGTCTTAAAGTAGGTTCTATTATTGAGCCAAACAACAATGCAGGTAATTGGGAATGAATAAATTGACTATAATGAAGCAAGATTCGGAAAACAAATCTTTACAATTAAATTCTGACCTTTCGGCTGCAACGATGCAGAAAAGCCCTTACAGCTTGGTCTTGCGATTTGCTTCCGATGGGATTGCTTTATCCATTTATCAAGATTCGTCACTCATTTCGTCGAAAAAAATTAAAATGCCTCTGTATGCCCTTACAAAGGAACAAATTTTTCCTTTGCTGCTTCAGGAACCTGAAACTCAACTGTTATACGACAAAATTCAGTTGATTGCCGAAACTAAAACCTACAGCATTGTACCAAAAGTGATTTTTAAAGTAGAGGAAATGGACAAACTTCTTTACTTTTCTCATCAGAAAGAAAAAAATGTTTCTTTACTGTACAACGAAATACCGGCTTTTGATGTAATTAACATTTTTTCTTTGCCTGAAGATATTTTAGAGGTTTTTAGACAGCTTTTTCCAGCTTACAAAATAGAGCATTCTATTTCTCATTTTATTGAAAATCACATCAGCAAACATTCGTTGCAAGAATGTATTTTTATCTGGGCACGCCAGAAAATAATGGATGTAGTTGCTCTTCAACATAACCGCCTTTTGCTGGTAAACAGCTTCGACTTTCAAACACACGAAGATTTTGTGTATTATCTTTTAAGAATCATAGAAGAACTGAATTTCAATTTGCAAAATTGTAAGGTTTATCTTTACAACATGGAACAGCACGCAAAACTGCATGGATTTGTCAGAAAGTTTGTAAAACAATGTGAAACAATTGATTAAGTAAAAAGAATGAGAATTATCAGCGGAAAACTCAAAGGAAGAAATATCTATGCACCGGTTGACATTTCGGCTCGCCCCACCACCGACTTTGCCAAGGAAGGATTGTTTGATGTATTGAACAACAAAATCGATTTTGAAGACATTGACGTGCTCGATTTATTTGCCGGAACGGGCAGCATTGGTTTTGAATTTGTTTCGAGAGGTTGTCGTCAAGTCATAAGTATTGAGAACAACGCAAAACAATGCCTTTTTATTAAAAAAATTATCGAAAAACTTGAAATCGACAACCTGATTTTACTGAAAACCGATGTTTTTAAATATCTCACCCATACAGCTTCCCGATTTGATTTGATTTTTGCCGATCCACCCTATATGCTGGATAATTTGAAAGAAATTCCTGACATGATTTTCGCACAACAATTGCTGAAATCGGAAGGAATTTTCATTCTCGAACATTCAGCCAAATACAACTTTTCGCAGCATCCCCATTTCATGGAAACCCGAAAGTACGGCAAGGTTCATTTTACTCTTTTCAAAGCCTGAAAAAATTTTTTTTTGAATAAATCACCACTTTTTGTTCTTTTTTCGGGAAGCATTGCCCGTGATAAAAATACTAAGCGTGATGAAGGGAAGAAAAATGTCAAAAATTAGTAAAAGCAGGACAAACCTTCGTTCCTTAAAATGCTTTGCCGTGCGATTGACAATAAAAAGTTGCGTAAGATAACGAATTAAAAAAATGGCGACAACCGTCAAAGAAAGCAGCCAATTACCTTGCAGCAACAAAACGAGGCAAATGAGATAAAACAAACCACGTGTAAAAGGTTCTATAAAAAGTATCAGCTTACTTTGCCATGTATAAGAAGGAGAAACGGATAAATGCCTGGCTTTTTGCGAATACCAGCTTTTCCATGTAGTTTTTGGCTCGGAGAAAGTGATACTTTCGGGCGAAATTTCAACCCTTGTATTGTTTTTGGTGGCAGTTTTGTTCACAAATAAATCATCATCGCCCGAAATCAATCCCAAACTTTCAGAAAATCCGTTGTGATGCAAAAAGGTAGTTTTACGATAGGCCAAATTTCTTCCCACTCCCATGTATGGTTTGCCCGCTACCGCCATTCCCATGTACTGCAAAGCAATGAAAAAAGTGTCGTAATTTATAAGTCTGTTCAGCAGTCCTTTCCGGTGAAAATAAGCTCCATATCCGAGAACAAATTCAACTTTAGGAACAAAATTTCTCACCATTAACGAAATCCAGTCTTGGCTTTTGGGTTGACAATCGGCATCCGTAAAAAGAAGAAAATCATTTTTAGCCGCCTTGATACCCAAAGAAATCCCTAATTTTTTTGTACTTAAATTGGTTGCTTCCATTGGTACAAAAGTGGTACGCAAGCGAGGATATTTTTTCAACAAATCAATCAGCAACATGTCGGTTTCGTCGGTTGATCCATCGTTCACCACTATCACCTCAAAATTGGGATAATCCTGTTCAAGAACTGCCGGCAGAAATTCTTTTAATTTGTCGGCTTCATTTTTAGAACAAATAATAATGGAAACGCCAGGTTTTTCATCCAGAAAAGTAACTTTCCCCTTTCTGATTTTGTTCCTGTAACGAATAATGCCATTGATATAACGGCAATAAAAATACATCTGATAACAAAAAACCAGAAACAGTCCGCATAATAAAACGAGTGTCAGCAAAGGAAGGGAGAATCCGAATATTTCTGTCATTTGGGTAAGCGTATTTTCAAAATTGAATGCCGATTGGTTTTCTTTTATTTTTTGGTGAAAAAATTAATCAACCCATAAAAAGACATGTACCCTGAAAAATTTACAATGCACTGATTTCATCAGACGTGTAAGCTTTCGGTAAAGAGCGTAAATTATATTGTGAAGCCATTATTTCACCGTAGGCTCCGGCAGAACGCAACGCAACCAAATCGCCTCTGCGTGTTCCATTCAAAGAATAGTTCTTTGCAAAAGTATCGGATGATTCACAAATTGGTCCCACAACATCATATTCTTCTTCCGCCAAATCGGAAGTCAAATTTTCAATGCGATGATAAGCCTGATACAAAGCCGGACGAATAAGGTCTGTGAAACCTGCATCAAGAATAACAAACTTTTTGGTAGCTCCTTGTTTTACATAAAGCACTTTCGAAATCAAACTTCCACAATGTGCAACAATGGCACGTCCCAGTTCGAAATGAAGCGTCTGATGCGGCTGAAGATTCAAATGTTCGCTGAAAACATTGAAATAATTTTCAAAATCGGGAATCGGGAAATGATTGGGATGTTCGTAATTAATACCAAACCGCCACCCACATTGATATGTTCCAACATAATGTGACGTTGGAAAAAATACTGCTGAATTTCGTTTATTCGCACGCATAAACTCTGAAAAGAGGTCATATCGGTAATTTGAGAACCAATATGTGCATGAATACCAATTAATTTTAAATTCTTCAACTGCGGCAGCAAATCCAGAACTGTATCCAAATCAGAAAGATTAATACCGAATTTGTTTTCGTTAAGCCCGGTTGTAATATATTGGTGAGTATGGGCATTTACATTGGGATTGATGCGCAACGCAATGGATGCCGTTTTGTTTTTGGCGGCAGCCAATTGGTTGATCACTTCCATTTCGGGAATCGACTCAACGTTAAAACAGAAAATATCTTGATCCAATGCCAGATTAATTTCCCAGTCGGCTTTTCCAACTCCGGCAAAAACTATTTTTTCTTTCGGAAATCCGGCTTTAATGGCAGCATTTATTTCTCCTCCACTCACACAATCGGCCCCAAAACCGGCATTTTTAATTTCACGAAGCAACACGGGATTTGCATTGGCCTTCACGGCATAATGTACCACGTAGTTTCTTTTCTGAACTTGTCGATTCACTTCCTGAAGCGTTTGCCGCAGGATGTCCATATCGTAATAATAAAAAGGCGTTTGCAGTTGTAAAAATTTTTCGACCGGATATTTTGCTTTTATCATAATCAAATAAAAATATAGAACTCGTTCTCTTTTCGAATATGGAAATTGTTATTCTTCACTGAAAAGAGCCTGACTCAATGCGTTTAAAGCGTGTTTCTTGTCTTCAGCCTTTATCAAAAATGAAATATTGAAATTGCTGCCTCCATAAGAAATCATTCGCAAGGGTATATCTTTTAATGCACCAACAACCTTTGACTGAAAACCGACGTTTTCAAAAGGGAGATCGCCAACTACACATATAATCACCATATCGTGGTCAACGGTTACCGTTCCAAGTTTTTTCAAATCGTTGACAATTTCGTCGAGCTTTTTCGTGTTGTCAATTGTAACCGAAACGCCCACTTCCGAAGTAGTAATCATATCGATAGGCGTTTTGTAGGATTCAAAAATTTCGAACACCTTACGAAGAAAACCATAAGCCAACAACATCCTGCCTGATTGAATTTTTATTGCCGTAATTCCATCCTTCGCAGCCACAGCTTCAATTTTTCCCTTGTTCATCCGTGTCGAAATGAGCGTACCGGAGGCTTCAGGTTCCATCGTATTCAGCAACCGAACGGGAATATTAGCCAACTTAGCGGGCAAAATACAAGTGGGATGAAGAATTTTTGCACCAAAGTAAGCCAATTCGGCAGCTTCTTCAAAATGAAGCATGGGAATAGGTTTGGTTCCTTCCACAAAACGCGGATCGTTGTTGTGCATGCCATCAATATCCGTCCAGATTTGAATTTCTTCGGCATTTACCGCAGCGCCAATCAGAGAAGCTGTATAGTCGCTTCCGCCTCTTTGCAGATTGTCTATTTCTCCATAGGCATTCCGGCAAATAAATCCTTGCGTAAGATAAATTTCATGACCGGGATGAGCTTCCAACAAATCATTTAAATGTTGTTTGATATAAGCATTGTCCGGTTCTGCGTTTTTGTCGATACGCATAAATTCAAGCGCCGGCAGTAGTATGGAATTTTCACCAATTTCTTCGAGATAAAGTTGAAAAAGTGAGGTAGAAAGTAGTTCTCCCTGTGCAACAATGGCTTTTTCCTCGAAAATGGTAAAAACCGATTTGGCAAACGACCGCAGATAATCGAAATGTGACGAAAGAATAGAACGGGCTTCCTGCCGTTTTTCTTCGGTTGTCAACAATTCTTCCACCACATCCCTATATTTGTTTTCGAGCGTAATGATATGTTCCAAAGCTCCGTCAAGATTACTTTTGTAAAAATAATCCGCAATTTCAAGCAAGCTGTTGGTGGTCCCGGACATAGCCGACAAAACCACAATTTTTTTCTCGCCATTGCAAATCAGTTTTGCAACGTTTTTCATGCGCTGTGCCGAACCTACCGAAGTTCCGCCAAATTTCAATACTTTCATAATTGTCTGATTTTATATTAAAAATGTTGGTAATACACAGAAAAACAAATATATAATTAAAATTTTTTCTAATTTTTTTTACCAACTTATCATTCTATAAATAACCTTTATCCATTATTAAACAAGTAACGGATAATTTGCACATGTTATTCAGAAAAAAATTTTTACAAAGAACAGTTGTGGTTTATAAACGTCAATTTTCACAACAAAAAATACTCATTTCCAATGAAATGAACCAATTTTATTTCATTCCGAAATTTTTCACAAAAGTAATACAATTTTCTGACATTTTAGAATGCCGATGTCTGAACTTCCAGCATATCAATTTGCTTTATGCAAAAGAAAATGAGATCTCAATTTCCGAAACAATTTTTGAAATTGATTTGTTTAAAAAGAAAGTTATCTTTGCAAAGAAAAAATTTTTTGAAAAAACAATTTTATGAAATCATTGCATATCGGATATATTCCGGATTTAGATAAAGCAGACATAACAACGGCAAGCGAAATACTGGAAAGGAACGGAACGAAAGCAGCCATTGAATCGCAAAACTGGGCAAAAGACTTTCCTTATAAACCCATTGCCTATTTCCACATGGCGCGATCAAAAGAAGCTGTTTTTATCAAATTCTTTGTCTTTTGCAATGCACTGCGTGCTATTTACTCACACGACCAGGAACCTGTTTACGAAGACAGTTGTGTGGAATTCTTTTGCAAGCCTGTTGAAAGTGCAAAATATACAAACTTTGAATTCAACTGCATTGGAACTTGCTCGGCTTCACGCCGAAAAGGGAGAAATGAAGAAGTTGAACCTTTCTCAGCAGCAGAAATGAAATCCATAGAAAGATTTCCTTCCATCGTGCCTCAGCCTTTTGAGGAAATAAAAGGAAATTTCGAATGGGAATTGACTGTAAAAATTCCCTTCAAACTGATGGGCATCGACCCAAATGATTTACCTGAAAAAATGCTGGGAAATTTTTATAAATGTGCTGATGGAACGGAATCGCCACATTATTTAAGCTGGAATCCCATACAAACCGAAAAACCCGATTTCCACCGCCCCGAATTTTTTGGTGAACTTTTTTTAAGATAAATTCTGTGTCTTTTTCAGTCGCATAGCGCATACAGATCGCTTCGCGGATTAACCAGCAAAATCGGCACAGGAGATTTTTTTATCAAATGCAATTCTTTAGGGCCAAAAAGGATATCATCCAATCCATACTCTCTGGAAGCTGAAATAATGACTAAATCTGCTTCAATTTTAACTGCTTTTTCTATCGCTTCTCTGTCTACTTTGAAGCTGTCCGATTGCGCCTTTTCGACTGTATAGGTCAATTGAAACTTGTCAAGAATCGTTTTCATTTTATCGGTTGTTGAGGCTGCTTTAGAACCATAATCGTTGGCAGGCAGCAACATAATTTCAGACCCGCAGAATCTGCCGAAAGCAGAAACAAATTGTGCTTTTTCAATTTCTTCTTCCAGAAAACCAACAGGAACAACAACTTTGTCTAAATTAAGCGCCGAAAAGGAATTTTTGAAAAACAGATACGGTATACGCAAATCACGACAAAAAGTCAATGACTGACGAAGATGACGGAAAGATTCTTTGTTCAACTGAAAAAAAAGAAAAGAAGCTTCCAACTGTTCGCAAAATTCTGCAAGCTGTCCGGGATGCGCTTGTTTTACAAATACTGATACATCCGCAAATCCGTTTTGTTTTAAAAATTCGCTATAATGATTTTCGTAAACTGAAACCATATCGGCATTATTCGCCATACAAAGAATACCACATTGTTTTTTTAACTGTTTGGATAATGCAACAACACTTTGCAAAAGTGCAACAGAAACAGTAGTATCTTGTACAAAAATAATGATCATCTATTTTTTAAAATAAAATTAAATTTAAGCTTAAACCCACAAAAAAGTTGACCTTTATTCCTGAAAATAAACTCTTTTCACTCGTTTGGAAACGCTTGTCAACACTTCGTAAGGAATGGTTTTTAATTTCTCGGCAACTTCGTTAACAGAAAGGTTGTTGCCGAATATTTCAACCGAATCTCCTTCTTTTGCGTCAATTCCGGTAATATCAACCATTGTCAAATCCATACATACATTACCAATCACTTTCGCACGCCTCCCGTTGATGAGGACTTCGCCAACGCCATTTCCCAATTTTCTATCGAAGCCATCGGCATAACCAACAGGAATAACGGCAATTTGTTTGTCTTCATTGACAATTCCTTTTCTACTATAACCAACCGTTTCCCCTTTTTTTACATTTTTAATCTGTAAAATAATAGATTTCAGCGCACAAACAGGTTCCAATTTAACATCGGGCAACGCACTGATGCCATAATGTCCAATTCCCAAACGTACCATATCAAATTGAAACTCGGGAAAACGTTCAATCCCTGCAGAATTGAGAATATGCCTCATAATAGGATGTTCAAACGATTGGGCGAACAAATCGGCACATTCGGTAAAAACTTTTACCTGATGTCGTGTAAAATCATCGAAACGTTTTTCGTCGGCTCCTGCCAAATGTGAAAATACCGAGCGCACTTTCAGGTTGTTCTGCACTTTCAGACGTTCAATCAAAAGAGCAATTTCATGAGGTTCAAATCCCAAACGATGCATGCCGCTGTCAATTTTTATATGAACCGGATAATCGGTTACACCTAATTTCTCGGCAGCTGCCATAAAAGATTCCAAAATTCTGAAACTGTAGATTTCAGGTTCGAGTTGATGTTCGAAAATCATTCCAAAACTACCTTTTTCCGGATTCATCACCACTATTGGAATGCGAATTCCTTCCCTACGCAATTCGGCTCCTTCGTCGGCTACGGCCACAGCCAGATAATCGCAATGATGGAGCTGCAGCGTTCGTGCAACTTCCACTGATCCGCTTCCGTAAGCAAAAGCTTTCACCATAGACATAACTTTGGTTTCGGGACGGAGCTTGGAACGAAAATAGTTGAAGTTGTTGATCAAAGCATTCAGATTTACTTCCAATGTAGTTTCGTAAGCAACCAATTCCAACTTTTCAGAAATTTTTTCGAAATGAAACTTACGTGAACCTTTTAATAAAATGATTTCTCGTTGTAATTCGTGGATAAGCGGCGACTTCAAAAAATCTTCCGTAAATTCGAAAAAATTTTGTTGAGCTACTTCAAATTTATCGGCATGTTTAACAATTTCAGGTCCTATACCAACAAACCGCTGTATATTTTTACTTTTAACTAATTGTGCTACTGCCTGATACAAATCATCCAACTGTTTACCGCTTTCCAAAAT
>Ga0116173_1001922_pt1 | contig 16478 bp, 15 predicted proteins | sample AD_UKC085_MetaG_FD_89800 | JGI IMG/M metagenome (GOLD analysis project Ga0116173, IMG submission 89800) | Active sludge microbial communities of municipal wastewater-treating anaerobic digesters from USA - AD_UKC085_MetaG | ecosystem: Engineered > Bioreactor > Anaerobic > Digestate | place: USA...
CTGCAGAAAATTTTCCGCGTAAAATTCTTTCGGCTTTTTCACGCAATCCCATAATTACACTCCAAGATCGTTAAGAACCTTGATGTAAAGATCAAAGTATTCACTGCCGGCGAATTTTTTTACCGTATCTTCAGGGAGTTTTTCAAATAGACCGTCGAGATATGCCAGAAGTTTTTTCATATCTGCACTTTTCTTTTCTCCCATACCTGACAAAATACCATTTAACGAATTCTCATCATCCAAAAATACAATTCTATCTGTAATATCCGCAATTTCTTCATCAGTATCTTTTTTATCAGATAGATTCATAGCGGCGAGTTCTGTTTTTATATCATCTAAGTTTTCTTCAATAATAAGTGATTTATTTGAAGAAATATCATTTTCTATTTCTTCAAATTCAGCATTCGACAGCTGATTTAAATCTGAAAATATTTCCGAACGGAGTTTTTTCTTTCCTTCATTCAGACGGTTTTCCGATGATAATTCATCAAGAGGAGTCAGATCCATCTGCTCAAGTTCTTCAATCAGATCATCTTCTGATAATAGAAAAATATCCTCTCTTGCAATCTTTTCAGCTTCTGCAAGGTCAATCGGTTCAATTAAAAGCTGAGAAGGCATTTCTTTGATCTGATCTGATATCTTATCAGTAAATTTTCTGGCTTCAGTTACCGGTGGAACTTCTGTTTTATTTTCATTCGATGACTCAAGTTTCATATCCTCAATTATTTCGGATTCAGAAATTTTTTTCTTTCTGTTTCCTGTATAATAACCGCTGGAAGGAAGCCCGAATAAAAGATCAAGGTCGATAAAATGTTCACTGCCTGTTTCAATTTTATGATACTTGTCATCATCTTGAACGGCAGCCTTTTGCGTGGTATTTTTTGCCGTGTCTTCAGGATAAAAGCGCTTGATATATTCTTCTTCGGACATATCGGAAATATCGATAACATTATACCCGATATCATCAATGCCTGAAGAAGATGATTTTGCTTCCTTTGCAGCAGAAGACTGAATTACAACGTCTTCTTTTTTATGACTATCAGGTGTTTCTTTTCTATTATTTATCAGATCAATGAGGTTAGACGGATTTGCATCTTTTATTCCGCCTACAACCTTTACAATAAAATCCCTGCTGATATTTATTATTTCATTACGGATAAAATCAGTATCAACATCCAATATTTCAGGAATATCTATTACTTCATCTTCATATTTTTCTGAATTCTGAAATGATTTATCTTCTATTTCAGAAACATATTTGTCTATGTCGCGGTATGATTTTTTTTGATCATTATTTGGAAGAGGCGCCAGAGGCGAGACCTGACCTACTCTGCTTGTTGAAGAAGCGAATTCGCTGATTTCGTTAAAGTATTCTTCAATATCTGTTTTTTTGCCGCTCATAAATATTCGCTTAATAAAAATATGTCTGACAGGCAGACTCTCTCACATTCATTTTCGGCAAATATAAATCAAATATTAAATTTGTCAGTCTGCTTAAAAAAACAAACTGACATCAATAATATATAATAAATTTCTGCGGGCAAAACCCGCAGAAATTTATCATCTGCTTGTAAGAACTATTCCGCCGATCATGGCAAAAAGAGCAAAAGACTCGATGATTCCGGGAGAAATGAACGATTTTCCGGCCATAGAAGCCTTTTTTGAAACACCAAGAATCGCAGAACTGCAGGCTTTTCCCTGATAAATTGCACTGGTCATAAGAGCCAGACCGCATAAAAGACCTATGCCGAACATGGACAATCCGGATATTTTAGACGGATCTACCTGACTAAAAAGAATCATCAGTACAAATCCGTAAATTGTCTGAGAAGCCGGCATCGCCGAAAGACCGATTAAAAGACCGTGTCCTTCGTCAGTTTTTGACATAACCCCGTGACAAGTCATACCTGCGATTCCGCATCCGATAGAACTCCCCACAGCCCCTAGACCGAGAGGTAATATTGCTCCGAAAAGACTCAAATCCATTTTTTCACCTCGTTTTTTATTGCTCAAGCAGAGATTTCAGCGGTTTATAAGGCTTTCCGCCTCCGTCAAAACTCCACCTGTAATATTCCAGATAATTAAGCCTCAATCCGTGAATTACGGCACTCATTATCGAAAGACCTAAATTTAAAAGATGCCCCAGTATTGAAATTATGACAGCAAGCGCTATAAAAATTCCGCCTAAGTCCGACATTGATGATGCAATATTGTTAAAAGTCTGGGCAATAAGCGCACCTGAAAGACCAAGCGCGAATATTCTAAGATAACTAAGTACATCCGAAAAAAACTGAACCCCGTTATATAATCCAAGTAATCCGCCGGCAAAAATTTTAAGAGGGTTAATAGAGCCTGCACTTGTCAGAAAGACCACGCCTCCGCAGCAGTATAGAATATATTTCTGAATTTCCTGACCGGATTCAATACCTGCGAATGAATTCCCGTAAAAGAAAAAGAAAGTCCATATTGCAACAATCCATGCTATATTAGCAAAAGGAACAATAAATGATCTTTCACTAAAAATGAGCCTCAATGTTTTTAAAAACAGTGACAGTGAAATATGAACCATTCCTATGAGAACTGACACTCTCATCATATTATCAAGTGTCTCTTTATCGACGCTTCCCGAATTAAAAAGCTTAAACTGAAGAAGCTTGCCGAATACCGGATTAGACTCGGTAACGCTGAAAAAACTGCCGGTCATTACACCATAGCCGATAGTAGCTATACTTAGAATAAATGCCATGGCAAGCATGCGTTTTGCTTTGACGCCTGGCTTTTTTACCTTAATAGCTGCATAAAGCGTTACAAGGAAAAGAACGATTCCGTATCCGCCGTCACCCATAATCATTGCAAAGAAAACAATGAATGAAAGAAAAACAAATGATGACGGATCCCAGTCTTTATATGACGGAGTGTCATAAAATTCGACCAGCTCCTGACCAACTCCCGAAAACTTTTTATTCCTGATAAATGTCGGAGGGACTTCATCCGGCTCAGGTTCGATAGAGCTTATAGAAACGGGATCTAATGCTACTGCTTTTTCTAAAACAGACAGCTCTTTCTCAGGAACCCATCCCTGATAAACGAAAACGTCACCTAAAGCTTCTACTGAAGAATAATACGCTTTTTCAAAATTATATCTGTCAAGGGCTGTTATATAAGCTTTGTAAATATCCTGTTTAACGGATGAAAATGATTTTATTTTTGCAATAAGATCCGCAGAATGCTTTTTAAGATATTCAATTTCTGATTCAATTTGAATTAAATCTTTTTCAATTCTTTCTTCAAGACAGTTATCAATATGAAGCTTCGATTTTGAAAAAGTAATAAAATAGTGCCTCATGGCTTCATGTTTTATTTCAAAAACTTCAGCTGCACCGGAGAAATCAACTGTATCTGCAAATTTTGCCGGAACTTCCCAGAACTGTACAAAAATACCGCTTCTTTTCTCAATATCCTTTATATCATCAATTGAAAACTTTCCCCATACAGAAAGATCTTCTTTTTCATTAATAAGAACCTGAACTTTCTCAGTCGATGAAACTAAATCCTCATCAAGAGTCTTCAGAATTGAAATGCCTTCTTCGGTTGTTGAAAAAGAAACTCCGGAAGGAACTACTTCCTTTTTTTCTTCTTCAAAACGGCATACAAGCTTATAAAGAGAAAGAATCGACTCAGCTCCGGTTAGATCGCTTTTGTCTGTCTGTTTTTTCAGTACTGAACCTTTATACGGTTCTATATGCAGGACGCCCGTTTTCTGTATCTTTTTTATTATTTCTTCTTTGGACTTTTCAGCACCAATAAGAAGAATTTTTTTCATCCGGTTGATCATTTATACCGCCTCCGGAAGATCTTTCTTCTCAAGCTTGTCTTTCGCAATTTTTGCATTGCATATTGCCGCGATTTCCTGATCTCCGAGAAATATTTTAATCTTTCTGATATTCTCTTTGCATTCAGGAATCATGCGTTTTTCAAAAAGATTAACCTTAATATTCGTTTGACGAAGCTCTTCTTCAAGAAGAGCCAGCTTTTCTTTAATAATCTTATATTTTTCACGCAATGTAATCAGAGCCTTGAATTCAACAACAGCACGATCCAGCCATACCGGCGTAAATAAATATGAATAATCCAGAATTAAAAAAGAAATGCTTTCAAACAAAGGAACTTCAACACCTGCGATATTTTCCGATGTTTTTACTACTTCTTTTACCTTTACAAGAGATGAAACCGCAAAAGGCAAGGGCTGAGAAAGCAAAGCGCTCCATGAGCTCATGCCGTCGCAGACTTTCTGCATCTCTTTCATAATATCTTCAGCGCCAGTGCGGACACCGTCAACTTCAACCTGAAGCTGCTGTTTTTTTAACTGCAGGGTCGGCAGATATTTAGTGAGCTGACCAAGAAGATTTTTCTGTTTTTTCTGTTCAGTCTTGTTAAGCTTTATTTCAGCCATACACTACTTCCACTTGCCGTACTTTTCTATCCACTCGGCCTTGAGACCAACTTCGTTTTTCGCAAAACATTCAGAAAGGATCTTCCATCCCAAATCAAGCTGTTCTTCAATATCAAGATTTACCGAAAGATCCATCAGATCTCTTTCAAACATAACAGCATACTTAATGAGCTTTTTATCCCATTCGCTGAGACGGAATCCCATCGATTCACGATCCTTTGCTTTTTTCGCATCCGCATAAAGACGAATCATCGCGTTGGCAAGGTCACCGTGATCCTTACGGGTAACTTTCCCCATTACCTGCTGTTTCAAACGTGAAAGCGAACCAAACGGATCAATTGCCCCGTTATGAAGATAAAACTGACCTTCAGTGATATATCCAGTGTTATCAGGAACGGGATGCGTAACATCATCTCCCGGCATCGTAGTAACCGCGATTACGGTAATAGAACCCGATCCGTCAATATCAACTGCCTTCTCATATCTCGACGCGAGATCCGAATACAATGATCCGGGATATCCGCGGTTTGAAGGAACCATTTCCATCGAAATCGAAATTTCCTTCTGGGCATCCGCGAAGGATGTCATATCAGTAAGAAGAACCAGAACGTTTTTGTCTTTTACCGCAAACTGTTCAGCTACGGCAAGAGCCATGTCCGGAACAAGAATGCACTCAACAACCGGATCCGATGCAGTATGAATAAACATAGTCGTTTTTTCCATCGCGCCGGTCTTTGTAAAATATCTGTAGAAGAACTCATAGTCATCAAATTTAAGCCCCATGCCTCCAAGAACGATAACATCGGCGTCAGTCTGACTCGCGATACGCGCAAGCAGTTCATTATATGGTTCGCCTGGAATTGAAAAAATAGGAATCTTCTGGCTTCTAACCAATGTGTTGAACATATCAATCATAGGGATATTTGTTTTAATCATTCTTTTAGGAACGATACGCTTCGATGGATTGAATGAAGGTCCTCCGATTTCAACTTTTTCTTCAGCTACCTGAGCACCGCCGTCAACAGGTTCACCGGCACCGTTAAATACACGTCCGAGAAGTGAATCGCCGAAAGCAACCTGCATAGGTTTTGAAAGAAAACGCGTCTGATCTCCGGTTGATACGCCTCGTGTACCGCGGTATATCTGAAGATTAACTTTGTCTCCGCTGAAACTTATAACTTCCGCGAGGGTGCTTCTTCCGTCTCTGAGCTTAATCTCAGCAAGCTCGCCAAGCTTAACGCCTTCTGCACGTACCTGCGCGATACTTCCTTTTACTTTTTCTATGCTGTTATATGTCTTAATCATATTAAGCTCCTCTCACAGTAGCAAGAATGGACTCCCGTTTGCTTTTATAATCATCAGTTTCTTTTGCAATATAATTCAGCTGAATCAAATCATCTGAAAGCGAAAGGAAAAACTTTCTTGCTTCTTCTTTTGACTGAAAGCTGAATTTTTTTCTGAGAACCTCTCCGACAACTTCAAGCTGTTCATTCTGGCGGTTTCTATCGGAAGATGTATCGATGCTGTCAAAAGCATTCTGCTGAAGAAAAACAGCATCATAAAATTCGCCTTTAAGAAAAACTACCATATCATCAATGCTGACGCCTTCTTCTCCGACGACGCTCATCTTCTTTCCGATTTCGTCACCTTCAAGAATCATCGTCTGAGCCAAACGTACAACATCAATACGAGCCTTAGTTTCGGAATCAGCTTCATCATAAAAACGGTCAAGATACTTCGACCAGGAGATCAAAGGATCAATCGCCGGAAATCTTCTCGCATCCGAACGTTCACGCGACAGACCGAGGAAACATCCAACAACCGCAAGAGTTGACTGGGTTACCGGTTCTTCGAAATTTCCGCCCGCAGGAGAAACGGCTCCTCCTATTGTAAGCGAACCGGTATCACCGGCTGGATTTTTCAAAACGCCCGCTCTTTCATAAAATTCAGCAATTCGGCTGGCGAGATAAGCTGGGAAAGCTTCTTCACCGGGAATTTCTTCAAGACGTCCGCTCATCTCACGAAGAGCCTGAGCCCAGCGACTTGTTGAATCCGCAAGAAGAAGAGTATCAACTCCCATCTGTCTGTAATATTCCGCAATCGTTGTTCCAACGTAAATAGAACTTTCGCGCGCCGCAACCGGCATTGATGAAGTGTTGCAAATAATACAGGTTCTATCCATCAGCTTCTTACCCGTCTGAGGGTCATCGAGATGAGGGAACTCTTTTAGAATTTCAACGACTTCACCAGCACGTTCGCCGCATGCAACGACTATAACAACCTGAGTTTCTGCATACTTTGATATCTGATGCTGAAGAACTGTTTTGCCCGCTCCGAAAGGTCCCGGAGTACAGAAAGTTCCGCCCTTCGCAACAGGAAAAGGTCCGTCAACAATTCGGCATTTTGTAAAAAGCTGTTTATCCGGAAAAAGTCTTGTTCCGACTTTAATTGGAAACTTTGCCGGCCATTTCTGAACCATAGTAACTTCAGTTATCTTTCCGGAATCATCCTGAAGCTTCGCGATAACTTCATTTATTGTATAGCTTCCGGCAGGTTTAATTTCTATTACTTTTGCAGTGCCGTTAAAACCGAAAGGCACCATAATCTTATGATCTATTACAGCTTCAGGAACACGCCCAAGATATGACGCGGCAGAAACTGTATCACCTACTTTTGCTATCGGGGTAAAATCCCATTTCTTTGACTGATCAAGAGGCGCGAGATAAACACCGCGAGGAAGGAAGTAGCCGTTTTCTTCGGCGATCTTTTCAAGCGGATTCTGAAGTCCGTCATATACATTCTGCAAAAGACCCGGCCCGAGTTCGACTGAAAGAAGCTCGGAAGTGAACTCTACTGAGTCACCGCACTTCACTCCTCTTGTCGGTTCAAATATCTGAACCTTGGCTTTCTTGCCGTCGATTTCGATTACTTCACCTTTGAGATTTTTACCCCCGGTAGAAAGGTAGACAACCTCATTTTGTCTTATAATTCCTTCGAACTCAACCGTCATCAGGTTTCCCTGTGCTCCGGCAATAATTCCTTTTGCTTTTTCTGAACTCATTACAGAATCTCCTGTTTATCCATTGATAATATCATCAAGGAATTTCCTTCCCTTTTCTTCGTTAAGGTAGTTCCATCTGTCTTTTACAAAAAGTCCGATCAGATAATTATAAATTATATGTTCTCCGAATGGCGACTCCTGACCTACGTTTCCGACCAGATCGAAATGAACTCTGTCAAAACGCTTTTCAAGCTCGGCAGGTTCAAGATTAAACATGTCGATAATTTCAGTTATTTCATATATCTCGGATTTCAATCCGAGATCGGGAGAAGTTCTGTTTTCAATAATCGTTTTAACGATGTCAGGATCTCCCCTTAGATTGCCTTCCAAAGGTAATGAAAGCTTTATCAGACGATAAGCTGCGATAGCTGTTCTAAAAATACCGGCAATTCTTCCATAATATCTGAAAAATGGTATTTCATCCGAATGGAGATAAGCAAAATATCTTACAAATAATTCTTCAATATTCGCATAGCGGTCTGTATCTTCTTTAAATTCTTCAAAAAAATCCGTCATAAACTGCGGAAAATGATCAGGCTGAAAAATCACCGGATTATCAAGAAAACGTTCGAATTCAGGTCTCGTCATTATTGAAGGAGTAAAAAAATCCCCTGCCGGATTACCGGAAATTCTTTCAGAAAGCAAAAGCTCCGCATTCATAATTTCATTATGAAGGAGAATCTTCGTTATTCCTTCCGAATAAGGCTCAAAGATATTTGAATTGGCTTCAAGAAACTCCGCCATCGTTTCAGGCTGGGGAGAATCCCATGAAATTTCGGGAAGCCATCCTACTACAAAATTATTATAGCTCATTTTAATTACCGAAAAGATATTTTCTCATCTCAGAACGAAGCTGATCAGAGAGAAGAGACGCAACCGATTCATCAGAAAATTCGAGTGAAAGTTTTTTATCCTTAAGATAAAGAGAAAATCCCCCGGATATTTTAGAATCAGACAATGAAAGTTTCTTTTCGGCAGATTTAGTAATTTCGCTTTTAACGAAATCAGAAAGACTTTTCTTTAAATCATCAGACAAAACAATCTCTGCTTCATCCCTGTTTCCGGAAGAAACGTACGCCTTTATCAATTCGGATACAAGAGGCTTTATGACATCAGCAGAAGATAAAGCCGATTTAACGGAAAGATCCGCTGCATTTTTCAATAATTCATTTTCAATCGCCGATTTCAAAACATCAAGCGCTTTCTTTGATGCAATTCTTAAAGCAGATTCCAAAGTCGCTTCTTCATGCTTTGCTTTTATCTTCGCATCGTCTAAAAGTTTCGCAGCTTCGGCACGCGCATCTGCAACAATTTTATCGGCTTCAGCCTTAGCAGAAGCGATAATAGCGGCCTTTTCATTTTCTGCCGGGCTTATCACACTTGATTTGAGATAATCGGATATATTTTTTATTTTGTCCTCGAAAGAACCTGAAAGAGAGACAGAACTCATAATTTTCTCCTTTTATTTACCTGAGACATAATAAAGCAAAAACTTCAAAAAGGCAAAAAACAGTCTAGTTGTTCTGTAAAGAGAACATGCCGAACGATTTAAGTCAATAAAAATTATTGAAAAAATAATTTTACATTCCGGAAATCATTAATTCAAGAAAATCGCAGAAACATTCCGATAATTTATATGCATACAGACAAGAGGTATACATTTATGAAAGTTTCTGTCAGACTATTTGAAATAGAGGATCGCTTTATTGCCTCTTGTCCTGAACTGGAAATCAACTGCTACGGCTCGGACAAAGCAGAAGCGGCGCGAAGAATAAATGATGTTTTGAATTTTTACTTAAAATCAGCTGAAGAACTCGGTCTTGACGTCGAGAAATTCGACAACATATCAATCGACGGATTGGATTTTCCTTTTATAAACAGAGAATATCACAGCGCACCAGCAACAATTAATTAATTATAACTTAAAACAACTGAAGGTATTACCGCAGCGGCGGTTTCAGCTCTGAAAACCCTGCTGCCGCATGAAAACGATATTGCGCCCGAGCTTTCGGCAAGGGCGATTTCGGAAGCAGAAAAACCTCCTTCAGGCCCAATAAACAATGATATGCTTTCTGTATTTGAAAAATCAATGCCGGAAACTTTTCTTTCAGAAAATGGATGAGCGATAAGAATTATACCTTTTGCTGATTTTATAGAAGCTGCAAAAGAAGAAATGTTATCAACAGCAGGAATACGGGGGGCATAGGACTGTTTAGCCGATTCCAATGCTATTTTCTTCCATCTCTCCAGTTTGTTCTCTTTCATAGCCGAAACATCCACTACACTTCTTTCAGTTTTTACGGGAATGATAACAGACGCTCCGGCTTCAACTGCATGCTGAAGGGATTCTTCGAAAGCGTTTGTTTTTATCAATGAAACATATAGGTGTAATTCTATTTCATTTTTAGGCGGAGAGGATGAAAGACATAATGCAGTCATTTCATCTTTTTTAATTTCAACAATTTCAGCCCTATGAAGATAACCCGCCGTATCACGAACATCTATATCATCGCCGGTTCGTACCCGTCGAACTTTGAGCAAATGATGAAAATCTTCTTTGGCCAGAGAAAACATGTCCCCGACTGAAAGGCTTCTGTCTATAAAATACTGAGGCATTTTACTCCCTTTTCATACTGTTCTCTGTCATTCATAATCAATCATCCTTTGATTAGTTCAACTGATAAAAAATATATTATTCCGGGCAATAATTTATTTCATTAGAAACTAAAAAAGACCGGATTAACCGGTCTTTTTTTATTAAACATCTTTTTTAAAACTTTTCTTTTTACCGAAAGAAGGTTTTTTCCCGAAACTTCTTCCGCTGCCGGATGAAGTTTCTTTTTTCGGACGGTCGTCTCTTTCGAACTTAGGGCGATCTTCTCTGTTGTATTTAGGACGGTCGTCTTTTGATGATCTTGAACGGTCATCCCTGCCGAATCTGCGTGAAGACGAATCAAATTTTTTCTTTCCGCCCTCATAATCTCTTCTGCCTCTGAATTCACCGGAACCGTGAGATCTGCCTCTTTCATAAGAAGAAGATTCATCAATGGCGGCATACTTTGTCTTATCAAGCTCGTTTCCGCAGAAAGTCTGAAGAAGTGCCGCAACTACTGTTTCAGCCGAATCAGACTCAAGAAGTGCTGAAGCCATTTTATTGAACTTGGAATATGAATTAGCTTCAATCGTCTTTTTGATTTTATCAGTGATTCTTCCTGATTTTGAAAGAATGATTTCTTCAGGAGTCGGAATTTCCATCCTTACGAATTTCTTGCCGACAAGACGTTCGAGTTTTGGAAGAAGTCTGAGTTCTCCATGGCTTAGGAAAGATATTGATTTTCCGAGCTCGCCTGCGCGGCCTGTTCTACCTGAACGGTGAACATAGGTTTCGAAATCCTGTGAAGGAGAATAGTTTATTACATGAGTAAGGTTTTTAACGTCAATTCCTCTTGCCGCAACATCAGTCGCAACGAGAATATTGCTTTTTTTCTGTCTGAAACGAAGAAGGAATTTTTCTCTCTGCGACTGCGAAACATCCCCGTGAATCGCCTCAACATGATATCCTGCCTGTGAAAGCTTGGAAGAGAGCTCATCGACATTAACTTTAGTTTTACAGAAAACAAGTCCGTAAAAATCAGATTCTTTATCTAAAATTCTGCACAAAGCGTCGAATCTGTTCTTCGAAGATACTTCACAGTATATGTGTTCAATCAGGGCATGAGCCTCTTTAGAAGATTCGTCTTCGATAACTGAATATTCGCGCATATAGCGTTTTGCTATTTTGAGAATGTGATCAGGCATGGTAGCTGAAAAAAGAAGAGTTTTCTTATCAGGGTTTGATTTCGCAAGAATAGTTTCCATGTCTTCTACAAAACCCATGTTCAGCATTTCATCCGCTTCATCCAAAACCGCAAAACTGATCTTTGAAATATCAAGCGTTTTGCGCTCCAGATGGTCGATGATTCTGCCCGGAGTTCCGATAACTACCGAAACCTTCCCTTTAAGCGCTCTGATCTGCTCAGAAATGGACTGGCCGCCGTAAATGGCAACCGCTTTGAATTTTCCACCGTCAACAAACGAAGAAAATTCGGTGGCAACCTGAATCGCGAGTTCCCTTGTAGGAACCAGCACAAGCGCCTGAATATGATGAAGCGATTCGTCAAGCTGTTCTATAATAGGAAGCGCAAAAGCCGCTGTTTTGCCTGTTCCTGTTTTAGCTTTGGCGATCAAATCGCCTTTTTCACGCAATAGATGCGGGATTGTCTTTTTTTGAATCGCCGAAGGAGCCTTAAACCCCTTTTCTTTGATTTTTTCTAACGTTCTCGAAAGTCCGAGTTCGCTGAAGTTCTTAATGGTCAAAATTGTCTCCAGAAATTTATTTTGATGATGAATTATACATTGTTATAGAGGAATCCGAAAGATATAAAACATAACCTTGCGGTCATTTTAAAAATACTGTTAAAAATGTCTATAAATAAATGTGGACCTCCAGCCCGGTTGGGCTTCAAAGGCTTCGCCTTTAAAATCCAATTATTTCCCGAGTGTCGGGGTACTTCCAAAGACTTCGTCTTTGGAATCTGGTTTTAGCATGGTGTCATGCAAAACAAAAAAGGTGCTCCGCACCTTTTAAATCCGATATCGCATGGATCATGCGAGAATATTCAAAGGGTGTTCCACACCCTTTATCCGGTTTTGCCGATTTCTTTTGCGTGCCCAAAAGAAACCGGCGAAAGAAAAGGGCACCGCTGCGCGGGGCTTGTCGGGCGAATTCCTCGCACCGGCTTTTCGCCGGATGCTGCGGTCGCCCGAGTGGTGTCGCGCTGAGCGCGACGTTTTGGTGTTATTGATATCATTCGTCTTTATCTGAAGTGCATGGCGCACTTTCATACTTCCGTATATTCATCCATTTTCCAATTTGACGGATTTTCGATTATATATTTGCGGATGCGGTTTAAATCTTTTTCATCGCGGATGATATGATCGTGAAAACGGGTTTGCCATTCAAACGGGATATTGTTTTTCACCGCGTATTTCGTAACACCGATTTTAAATCCGCGTATTATCGATGCGATATTTTTGGATTGCGGGCCGAAAAATGACATATTCATCCAATTTGACAAATGGAAAATGTCGGGGAATCTCACACCAACAATTATCTGCCGTTTTACCGATATCCGATAAAATCATTTTTCCTTTTGATGTATTTCCAAAAACACATTCCCTGTTTTTTGTACAAATCGTAATAAAATGTAACCGTCAAATAGCCGCCATCTTCTCAAAGTAAATGAGGCATGATATTCTCTCTGCAATTTAACGGGAGAAGCAAACATGAAATCAAGCGGAAAACGCAACAAGTACTGGCAGGAAAAGATAAAAGCATTTGACTGGGTAGAATTTGACAGTTATCTGGCAACTTTATTTATATTTTCGATACTTCAAGAATTCAAAATTATCCAGTGTTGTAGCTTTAAGAAACTGATCGATTTTTTTATTAAGACTTTTAGGAAGTTCAAAAAGACTGTAAAATTTAAGATTTTCGAATTCGTTTGTGTGCCTGTCTATAAATAATGACCTACCACTGTAGACTGGTTTACAAAAACCACTAAAGTTAATTTTCGATTTTAGATCTTGTATAGTATACTTTTTAAGTATAGGCATATCAGGAACTATTAGTACTTGCATATGGCGTTCATACTCGTTTATTGTAAAAACATAGTTATCTTTCGTACCCCACTGTACATGGTGTGTTATATGCTCAAAGGGAGTTAGCCTATAAGCTTTTAATTTATTATTATAATGGGCAGCATACATAAGTGTTTGCACAATATTGGTTGCGATGGTATTGTGTGCTGGCTTTTCTAACAAAGCCATATAAATTTTGTAAAACATTTTTAGAATTTCTTGTACATATTCTGCACTATTTTCATTATACCAAAGAGGACCATAAGTAAGTGATCCGGCATGATCCACGTTATAACTGCATACATATTCATAGTAGCTTATCAGATTATAAATGTTTAATTTCTCTTCATCGTAATAAACATAAAATGGAAGCGAGCTTATGAACATGTTAGGAGCCTGGGTATATTCAGGGTCATCCTGGATTATAGGTACAATTTTATTATAAATCAGGTCATTAAGCAAGGTGGTCACATTATATAGTATTTGAGTATTATTGGGTACGCAGTCTTCGGGCTTAAGGAATAACCCGTTGATTGGTTCGCCTTCTAGTATCCTACGCATATTATATTCGTGCTTACAGTCAATTAGGGTAGGATTATTGTACAATTGTATAATATCAATAGGTTTAAAATCTTTAAGAATTTGATACATGATAGAAGATCCTACGACATGTAAGCAATTATCAATTTTAAATTCCATTTCCGATGCCATATAATCCTCCGTAATCTATAAAAAATTCTATATCCCGCTAAAGGTTTTGTCAAAAATATTATTTTTAAACTTAAGAGAACAAAAAGAAGTAAGATTTCATTATGAAAAGCCATAACCGTCAAACACCCTCCGTCTTCTCAAAATAAATGAGGCATGATATTCTCTCTGCAATTTAACGGGAGAAGCAAACATGAAATCAAGCGGAAAACGCAACCAGTACTGGCAGGAAAAGATAAGCCTTTGACTGGGTATAATTTAACGCTTACAACAAAGGTAAAAATCTAAGCTTACATCACACCTGCAATTATAGACGAATTTATTTCCGGCTTATCTGTTTGAATATTAAATCCAATACCCTTAATAGGGGTAATGCCAATAACTTCATCTTTAAATGCATAAAGGTAATCATTAAACTTAACTAAACTATCTGAAAAAGAAGGATTTATTTCCCGTAAAACCATTTTTTTTGAACTAACCTCATACATCAAATCTATAAGCTCGCTCTGATCTCTAAACATTTCTAGACAAGGAACTCTGTGATTCATATCTAATTTAGATAAAATTCCGAATCTCGTAAAAAATAAAAACTGAAATTTTTGCAAAAAATCAACCGTCTTACCACAAAGTTTTGTTTCTACCATATTCTCAACAATATAAGGTAACATGAACACCGCAATATACAACTTACTTATTTTTCGTAGATAAAATGGTAAATTATTCTTTTCTTTAAACACCATTAAGGAAGCTAAGAGTTTTATCAACTCCTCTGAATTCGCTTTTAGCAAGATGAGGTCTCCACTCTGCATACATGTAAGCTGCTCAACAGTAAAAGCTTTCAGCAGTTCAGGCACTGTAGCATCAACCAGAACTCTTTTTGCATATGGGTTTTTTAGATTTGCATGTATTTGCCCATATGTATAGAAAATGCCCATAACATGAGCATACTCTTCTGTTAAAGCTAATGGGATATTACTTCCTGCTTTAGTACCTATTGAAAATATCTTTGTACTATCCGGAAGGTTCCCCGATAGCAAAATAGAATCCCCAATGTTTAATTGAGATACTGGAGAATATTTACCCATGTCCTGCTGTATAATGTAGTCATTCGGAAGTTCAAAACCAAAACCAGCTTTGGTTTCAACATAGGCACCTACTTGTTCTCCTATTTTTATAACTTCTAAAGGTGTGTACTCTGTATAAGTAGAATCCATTAGCTGAACATACTGGTCATCCCTTTTTACATTTTTTACAGATACAGATTCCCTTGCCTTATCTAAAAGATCAGAAGCAGCAACAAGATCACTGAGTGTAATGACTCCGTTTATGTTTGTAGCCAATTGTGCAGATGCAAATACGTTCATATTTCATTTCTCCTAGATGAGAGTTAACCTCAATTTTTTAAATTTAACATCTAGAAATATCCTCAAGAAAACACCGACCTGTTAAAGTCTCGTGCGAAAAAAAAATCAGTGTTTTGCATGAAAAAGCCCGCTTACTGACATAGAGCCAAGCGATTGAGGCGGTTAATTAATATTTATATCCTTAAATATAAAACTTTTAGCCCATAGCCAGGCTAAATAAATGGTTTTTTACTCATGCCCGGAAAGTTCCCGGCATGAGTAAATTGCATTAAAATGGGTCAGTAATTCTTTCTTTTGCTTATCTGTAAGCTTTTGAAGCACTACTGTTTTTTTGCCATAATCTGAATGATTAGATTATATTGCTTTTATCGTGCTTAAGAGCTTTCCAAAGCCTGTAATTCCGAATGTTTAGTCAATATAAGTATTCCAGGCCGCATCATCCTCGTTTTGTGTATATTGGTTATTATCGTTGATGAATCCCCATCTGCCGTTCAATTTTACTTTTACCACTTCTTCCGGGAGGCATTCCACCTCTTCAAAAATGGCTTCGGTAAAGGCGCCATCTTCGTTTATTACACCGGTTTTCCCATTTTTACTGTATGTTGCAATTCCGTTCTCGAACATAAAGCCATTGTAGCTGCTTACTTCATCACACTCAAGCGGGATTATAAATTCCTTTTTAGAAAGGTCAATCACGCCCCATTTTCCATCTTTGTAAACATGGGTAATCGTGTTAGGGTAACCAATAAAATCGTATTCGGGTTTAATGAGCCAGCTGCCCGTTCCATCACAAATCAGTACGCCACATTTTTCATTTTGCATAGCCACCACCCAGCTTCCGATTTTGTGCTCATCAAGGCTGCCTGCCATAAAATTCTCAAAAAATGGCTGCACCAGTATTTCTCCACGTGAATTGACAAGGCCATATTTTCCATCTTGTTCAAAGATTCGAGTACTCCAGTCAAATGAATTCATCATGTTGAGATAAGCAGATTCAAGTTCATCATTAGCCTCACCTTTGCTTAGCTGATTTTCAATTTTTTCGCGTTTTTCATAATCAGCCAATGTTGGTTTTGGGAGTTTTTCTTCTTTCTTAATTGTAGCATTAATTTCATTTCTCTTGTTCATGTTTTCCATGTTTTTAATTCTCCTTTAAAATAATTTATAATTTACATTGTTCTATTGCTTGCTTTCAAATTCTTCTTTTGCTTGA
>Ga0116173_1001932_pt1 | contig 16437 bp, 10 predicted proteins | sample AD_UKC085_MetaG_FD_89800 | JGI IMG/M metagenome (GOLD analysis project Ga0116173, IMG submission 89800) | Active sludge microbial communities of municipal wastewater-treating anaerobic digesters from USA - AD_UKC085_MetaG | ecosystem: Engineered > Bioreactor > Anaerobic > Digestate | place: USA...
CCTGCTGGCGAGGTTCGACCCCGAGGGCGGGTCAAACAGCAGCGTCGCCCCGTTCTGGAAATTGCTCCCATTGATCGTCAGCGTCTGCAAGCTCGACGACGCTGGCATCGAAGACGGGCTCACACTGCTGATCGATGGGGATGAAAGTGCCGCCTGAGCGGTGACGACATGCTGACTGGGAGAGGGCGCCTTGACCAGCAGATTTTCTGCAATAAACGGCGACTGCTTCCACACAGCAAACTGCCCGTACCAACTGCCGGCTTCGTCTATAGTCTGATTCCAGATCGTTGTCGTAGATTGTCCCGGACTCAACGTCAAGAATCGTTGGAAATCCACCACCCCCCCGTTCGGCTTCCAGAGGCTCGCGCCCGCGATGAACGTGTGCGTCACGTTGCCAGTGTTGGTAAACGTCATGCTTAACGTGACACTGTTTCCTACGGTCACCGTGCCCGGAGTGACGCTCCAAGTGTTGATCGCAGCGTTGATCACTTCGTCCGCTTCATTAAGGTCTATCGAGTTAGATACGGGGCTTGATTCCCCCGTGGCGTTGTTCACCTTAAAGTACACGGTCTTCGTTCCATCGCCCGACGACAACGTGAACGACGGGGCCGTGCTGTAGGACTGCCAACTGGCCCCGGTGAAACTCGAGGACTCCGACGCCATGTAATGGGTCGGGCTGCCCGTGCAGGTGTTGTTCAGCGTCACCGTGCGCGACGCGGTCGAAGCGGCACCGCCGTTGATCGCAAACGAGTTGACGGACGGGGCCAATCCAGTCATGTTCACGTTGGTGGAAGCGAACCCGATCATCCCGTCACGGTCGCGCACGCGCAAGGTGATCGTGTAGTCGCCCAGCGATAAATAGGTGTGGCTCGTGGGCGCCGTGGAGTTCCAGTCATAGATTTGCCCATCACCCCAGTCTACTTGGTATTCGAGAGAACTCGCGGGCCACAGACCTGTGTTACGATCACGCGAGTCCGAAACGTCAAGCGCCACACTCAATTCTGATGAATTCTCGATGGCCAACGCTGCGACAGGCACGGAAGCAATTGTACTCAAGAGGTCGGCCCCGATGTAGGTGAAAAGCACAGAATCGTCCTCTGTCCACATGTTGCTCAAACGCCCGGTGACCATGTCCAGGTGATTATATCCTTCAAACTCTTGGTAGTGTACTCGCGCCACAGGAATGGGCAAGCGCGCTTGGACGCCATCCAAAACAAGGGGGTCCTTTATGCGGTCAAACAACCCGAGAAAACGATAGGTCTGATAAATCGGCTCCGTGGGGGATCCCTTCAGGCACAGCGCGCTCTGGAGTGGAACCATGCCGTCGTTCGCGGCGAAATGAGACACGCACTCGCCTTCTGTCTCGAAACTCTCCATGATGGCGGCCAGAGCGGCGAGAATACCACTTTCCCCCCACTCCCAAAAGGTTGTTTCCCGAAAGGTCTCAGAGAATGGGTTAATATTTGTGTTGCCTCCTGCTCCGTACCCGCCGTACAGGATGAATTTGTGCATTTGCGTAGATTCGGGCGATTTCTGGGCAATATCCCAGAGGGTTGTTCCGGGTTGACGCCCTCCCGCATAAAGCCCGGGCAGATGCAAGTCCGTGTCCTTTATCAGCGGATTGTACGGACGGCCCGCGTCATTTGCACTCAAGGTATGCAAGAGCGTACTGCCGCCTGAGAAAACAGTCAGCAGGTCGAATCTACGGTAAGGTATTCCGTAGCCATAGCCCGTGCCATCGAAATCGTCCCAAGCCAGGTCTGCTTGGCCCGGCTCCCACCAGTCGAATCCCCACGGCGACCTGTATACAAGCAGAAGGACTTGCTCTGCGGCCCGATTTTGATGAGGCTTCAGAAAGTTGAAGTTTCGTCTAATTAAATGAAAGAACCAATCAGGCACCGCATACGGAGAGCCGTGATGCGGAGTCGCGAGGGTGAGCACCGCCATCACTTCATCGGGGTAGTTTTCTGTAAACATACGCGCGACAAGACCGCCCCGACTGTGGGCGATTATCAGAAACTGTTGTGTCGAAGGGGGGAACCGCTTGGCGGGGTCACTCTCGGCGCGTCTCGCTTTAAGCTGATCGACAAATTCTCTTGTGTTGTTCGCCGTGTTTTCTCCCGGCCGGCCGAAGTCATAGCCCACTGGCCTTCCATCGGAATCGTGAAGAAACCACCAGAGCTGATAACGGTCCTCGAGATCCAATCCGCCATTTTGGGCCCATTCGACAAAACGGTCCCATCGGGCATACTGTGGCTTTTTGTAAGAGCCCGCGCCGTGGATGAGGACTATAGGCACAGGGCCAGACCCGGCGATCTTGCTTAGACTGGCCTGTGCAGGCGGGGGCAAGCCCTTTTCAGTTTCGGCAACGAGTGCATCCAGATCGATGACGGGGGTCGAGTATTCATCTCGTTCTCGCACAATGAATACTCCGATATCTCTCGTCTGAAAAGTGGCTGCGGTGCCGTTGCTGTCCACTTCGGCTATCGTATCAAGCTGAATCCACGACCCTTCGATTTCGCCTTTTCGGTAAACGTCAAGTTCGGTGCCTGGCGGAAGAGGTGTGTCCAAGACGATTGTCACCGTCATCTCGAAATCATGAGTGACATCTGCTTTAAGCGATGCGTTCGTCTCATCCAACTCGACCGTGACCGAGCCCGCAATCGGGACCTCCTCAGCCAAAGTGTCTCTGATCGCGTCATCGGGCGTATCGGCAATCCGCACCTCGACCCACCCGGGCAGAATGCCTTCCGCAATCGACGCCGTGCATTCTCTGACACTGGCCACCGCTCCCCCGGTTTCGTCGAGGATTGCTGACGAGCCAGTCATCACCTTGATATAATCCACCTTGCGGTGGCTGTAGTGAATATCATTGATGCTGATAGTCAGGCTTACAGTGTACACGCCAGGTGCTGCATAAACGTGGAGCGGATTCTCCTCGTTACTGGTCTCGCCATCGCCGAATTCCCAGTGCCATTCCAAAGCATCTACTTGGGCAGCGAAAGATTGCCCCGGTACAGAGGCGTCTATGAACTTCACCCTAACAGGAGAGATTCCTTGGGTTGGTGTCGCGGAGAAGTCAACGATGACTTCTGGCCCAGGCTCAGGACCCTGTGATACCACGAAGTCCACCGCACTGCCGGCACTGACAGAAGTGCCCGCCACCGGATTCTGGCTGATGACCTCGCCCACGGCTGCGGTGGTGTGGTACGCCCCGGTCACAGCCCCGACGATGAGATCTGCGCCAGTAAGTGCCGCCTCTGCGGCAGATTGGGTCAGACCGACCACGTCGGGGGCCATAACGTCCTGCGGGGGCTCAGAACCTCTTGAAACCACTATGCTTACCTTACCGCCTTTACTGACGATTGTCCCCGCAGTTGGACTTTGGCTGATGACGTTGCCTGTCGCAACCGTCTCGTGGAAACGCTCGGTTACTGTGCCGATCTGGAGGTTTGCGTTCGTGATGGCACTTTGCGCCGCAGCCTGAGTTTTCCCGATCACGTCCGGAACTGTGACCTTGGAGCTCGATTGCGCCCCGAATGGGCACCCGATTGAAAGGAATCCCAGTGCCAGTAATACTGTCAGAAGGCTGATGTTTGGGTGCCTCAAGCGCAACATGCCACTTCCTCGCTTTTGCCTTCGCTGCGCGAAGACTCGTTCAGGATTTATCGCTTGCCAAGTAACTCGCTACTCTTCGCAATATCCGGTCCCCTGGACCGAAGAATCCCAGATGATATAAAGTCGCCCCGAAGTTCCGTCCCTAAGTTCCACGGTGGTGTGTTCGGCTTTTTGCCGATTACCCATGACCACATACATAAACTCGCCATCGGGCTTAATTGCCTGCAGATAGTACCTGGGCAGGGTAAAACTACCGTCGTCACGCAACATACACATGCACGCTGAGGACTCCGAAGCGTTAACCGTTATGATTGAGAAGATCATATAGGTATCGTCACCATGGGTCTCCCAGATCAATGGAAGATTCTGGTCGAAATCAATTGATGGCGCCGTGGCGGAGGGAAGCTGCGGTTGCAGAAATACTGGGTCGTGGATGACCAGGGTTGAATGCGAGAACGTTTTGATGTCGACCCCGCCTGGCCAGAAGATATTGACGAGATCTCCCGGTCCCCCCCCGATATACTCAGGGTCTTGTAGATAGTCAATCTGCATGTAGGATTCGTCAGGCGACGTGTACATGTACTTCCATAGATACGCGCGATTCGTTCCGATTGAAAGTTCTCCCGGCTCACCGGGATCAAGAGGCGTATCAATAACAGTGGGAAATTCAATGAAATCGGTATGGCAAGTATCCGGCTCAAAACTCGAAAGAAAATCCCCCGAGTCCACGTACGTAAAACCAAAACGCGCAATTGAACCGACCCCGATGAACCCTGACTGCCCTGTATTGGGAGGGTTATAGAAAAGAGTGATGGCTCCTACCGAATTCAGCGTGTCCTCCGGGGCGACGCCCAGAGACACTACAAACTGGACTGCCGAACCTCTCGCAACATTTGCCCCGGGCAGCGGTTCTTGGCTGATAACATGGTCCAGCGGGACCGAGTCGCTGTATCCTTCGGTGACGGTGCCGACAGTCAAGCCCACGGCATCAAGAACCACTTCGGCGTCTGAAAGAGGCATGTCTACGACGTTCGGAACCTCTGTATCGGTCTCAACGCCCCTTGACACCACGAGGTTCACTGTATCCCCAGGGTTCACGCTGGCCCCGGCTGCAGGTTGCTGCCGGATGACACGGCCCGTATCGACGCTATCACTGTTTTCCTCGGTAACGGTCCCAAGCGTCAGGCCAGAGGATATGATTTCCTCCTCCGCGCCAGACTGCGTCATGCCTACGACGTCGGGGACCGTCACATGATCTTCCGGCGGAATGCCTCTCGACACTACGAGGTGTACGAGACTGCCGGAGCCTACTCTTGCCCCCCCAGCCGGAGTTTGGCTGATAACGTACTCAGCGTCGACCGTGTCACTGTACTCTTCGGTAATTGCCCCAACCATGAGGCCCGCATTCGTGATGGCGCTTTGTGCCACAGCCTGAATCGTGCCGACCACGTCTGGAACCGCAACTCGATTGTCCGACGGAGGATCGTCATCCCTGCCGTTTTCGCGAGAGGTCGGACAGCCCATCAGAGAGGAGGCGCTAAAAACTACGGCAACAACGAGCATCCAATAGCGACCATGAAATGAATGACTCACGACGGCATTCCCCCAATTCTTGCACCCTGTGATATGCGTTCAATGCTTATAGGCATCTGTTCCGCATGCATTTGCATGCAACACGATAAACAGATGTGATACTCATGTCAAGATGTGGATGTGATAAATTAGATTCTATTACTATTATGGTTTTAATAGATATTTTCGAGCCTGTGCGCGATTTGGAAACGGATCCCATAGAGGAAGTCTCGCTATGTGATAAAGCGCGTGCTCTGCTGATTAGCCGTCTTTACCGCAACCGTGATGATTGCTGTGTTAACCAGGACATCCCCCAAGATTTGATAGCCGGACAGCCTTATGTGGGTTTGAAGTCAAAGAGGAGCCCATCTGATAGTCGGTTTTGGGCTTGGAATGCGTTACAGAGCGTCCTGGGTGGCGGGTCAGCAGGGCGCGCAGTCCGTCGGCCAGTGCGTAGTATTTGAAATCGGGTACGCCGAACAGGCGTTTTGCGGCCTTTTCTACGTAGCCGGCCATGATGCGAAGGCGGGCATCGTGGTCGAGTACGCAGGCAGCAAAGAACATGGCCGCCAACACCAGCGGCATCAGGTTCTGCTGGACTTGGTAATTGAGGACGCGGACATTCTACAAGTCGTAGCAGGTTTTGACGCAGCGGATGGTCTCTTCGACGCGCCAGCACTTCTCTACAATAAGCGCAACAAAACAAAAGAACGGAGCCAAATCCCACAAACAAGACGCGGGTCCCACCGTGTTAACGTGTTGACTTGAGTTGCTCTTTCTGCTAAACTCGATAATCGGGAATGTGGATGGCGGGACAAGTGATTCTAAAGTGCAGTTGTCATTGTATGTAGCCTAGCAAGATATGGGGGATATCAGAATGCAGAAACAAAAGAGTGCGTTTTTGTTTACTTTTCCTGGAGTTGTCTCCTGCCTCCTTTTCCTGATTATGCTTTTCCCGTTTCAATCTACGGCTCAGGCGCCCATAGGGTCGGGAACCTATTCCCTCAAGATCTATCATGTCAATTACGGTTTCTATCCAATTGTGCAGGCATATCTTCGCACATGGGATAGTGAACGAGAACCGCTGGAAAACCTGAACATCGCCAATATTGGTTTGCAGGTGAAGGGTCGTAATTACGATCCCCACATAAGCGCACAGCAGCATCAGTATTCTATCGAGACCATTGAGCGCCGGGCCGAGGGCTTCCGGACTGTAATCGTGCTGGATGCCAGCGGGTCAATGCAGGGAGAGCCCTTCGCCGACGCCCTGAATGCCCTTAATGGTTTTGTTGAAGCCAAGAGGCCTGTAGATCAGGTGGCCGTAATTGCAGTCCGCGATCAGCCCCAGGGATATGAAGTGGTGTCACAGTTCGAGGCGAACGCCACGCTTCTTTACCAACGCATCCGAGACATTAAATGTGACGGCATGCAGACGCGGCTAAACGATTCAGTCGGCGCAGCGCTTGAGATGTGTGGCACCGCCTTCAGTGGTGACATGGCTTCTCTTGAATATGCTGTCCTTAGCACCGTCGTTGTTCTGTCTGATGGAAACGATGAAGGCAGTGCTATCTCTCGCGATGAGCTGATCAACAGAATTGGAATGATGGAAATCCCCATACCGATCCACTGTATCGCATTTACCAAGACGGATAGCCGCCAATCTCTCAAGAACATGGAGGCGATAAGCAGAGCCTCTTTCGGACGGTATTGGGATACGGAGGATACCAAGCAGATTTCTAGAGTTATGCAGGAAATCCATCGCATCAATCGTGCGGATTATGTGGTGACATTCCGTTCCTACGTGCCCGTGGACGGCGGCTTACATCCTTTCCGAATCGGTGTAGAGTACCCATCTGGAAGCGGGCATTTGCTCTATTCTTCGGCGTCGCTTGAAGCTATCGATTCTCCCGCTGTTTTCAATACTGCGCTTCGCGATCGCTATGCACAGTTGATGGCAGCATATCCCGAACTGCCCGGTACTCCGTTTGCTGGTGCCGGGTTGGCCCCGGCGCCGACGGGCGCCACGCTCAGCCAAGAGGCCATGGAAACGATGCCGGACGGCAATCTTTCGGATGCAACAGCACAGGTCACTACAGAACAGGCAATCGAACAGGTTGATGCTGCGGAACGTGAAGGAAGTGATAGTGATGACGACCAAGGCGTTCTAGCCTGGTTGAAGGAGAATATCCCGCTGATAGGTGCCGGTGCCGGTATTCTGGCTCTGCTTGGGTTCATTGTGCTGTGGGTGAAGTCCACTGGGAAATCTGCCTCGGCACCCGCCTCAAGGAGTACCACACCCTCGTCTTCTCATGATAGTTCCGCTTGGAAATCCCCCACGCACGGCGCCGTCGAGTCCGATACAAAAACGCGACCCATTACGTCTGTGGATCCCCAAGACCGAACGCGATGACCGCTCTTGCTTCCACGCGGCGAATTCTAGTTGCGCCCCATATGTGGATGAGGAACCATTGATGAGCGTAGGGAGAGCTGCGTTAATGGTGTGTGAATACCCAACGTCTGCGATGTCGATCATCCTGGGTTCATCCAGTTTTGCATCGGATTCGCAAGCATGGCTGGCCCGCCGATTGATCTGGCCGGGTCCTGGTTGCCGCCTCGGCACAGTATCAAGTCGCAGTGTTCTTGGATTGATGCAGTGAGGATATGAAGTTATGACCCGGAGAGTGGCACGCGGCTATCTCGTGGCTTTGGATCCGTTGCTCATCCAACCACAGTACCCCGTCTTTCCTGAAGGCACCACCATTGGGCGGGACTCTGACATATGTGAGGTCATTGCATCCAATGAATTCGTCTCCCGACGCCACTGCGCCATACTATGTGAACGGGATCGTACCATTGAGCTTGTCGACCTTGATTCATCGAACGGAACATTCGTTAATAGGGAACGTATCAAACGCTGCGTTCTGAGTCACGGTGATCACATAAGTTGCGGGCGTCCATCCCCGCCGCACTTCGTTTTCTCAGAGTCGCCGCCTTCAAACGCGCGGACCTATGTTCTTCCCCCCCAGAACGTTTACCGGATCGGACGTGATTCGAGCAACGATCTTCCGCTCGTTACGGATCTGACCGTATCCAGTTTTCACGCGCGCCTGCGCAATGTCAACGGAACGCTTTTCATTGACGATCTCGGCAGTTCAAACGGCACGTTCTGCAATAGCCTCCTAGTTTCCAATACACGCATATCGCCTGATGACACGATTCAAATCGGTTCCACGGAACTCGCGTTTGCCCTCACCACAGAGGGACTGCATGTGCGGTGCAGAAAGAAGCAGAACCAAATACGTCTCGAATCCCGAAACATATGTCGCGTACATCGTGGAAGACATCTGTTGCGCGACATTGATCTCGTCATTGAACCAGGCGAATTTGTGGGAGTTCTTGGTCCGAGCGGCGCCGGAAAGTCAACTCTGCTGAATGCGTTGAATGGATTTGTTCCAGCAGATTCGGGCAATGTTCTGCTTAATGGCCTTCCGCTTTACTCGACTTATGACCTGTTTCGCAATGCCATCGGGTATGTTCCCCAAGATGACATCATTCACAAGGAGCTCACGGTGGAGCGCTCCCTGTTCTACACCGCGCAATTGCGGCTGCCGAGGGATACGACTCAGGAACAGCTGTCGCAACACGTGACAAGTGTCATCGAAACGCTTGGACTTACCCACGTCAGGGAAAATTACGTCACGCAACTCAGCGGGGGGCAACGAAAACGCGTATCAATTGGCTGCGAGCTGTTGACTCGTCCTAGCTTGGTGTTCCTTGATGAGCCTACATCTGGACTTGATCCAAGCACTGAAGAAAAGCTCATGAAGCATTTTCGCCTCATGGCGGAGCAGGGCCAAACGGTCATCTTGACCACGCACATCCTGTATAACCTGGGACTACTTGATCTCGTTGTCTTGCTTGCCCGGGGTAGACTTGTCTATTTCGGACCCGTAGCCGAGGTCTGTTCGTATTTCAGCACACCTGATGTGCCCGTTGAACGGCCAATACAGGTATTCGACCTGCTCGAACCCGAGACTCCGGACCCCGAGGTGCGTGAAGAAAGGGCAGAGTATTATGAACGGAAGTACCGTGAGTCGGGGCTGTATCAACAATATGTGGTCCAAAGGCTTGATGCTTCGAAGGAAACTAATGCACACGTTGAGCTTGCGGCTGCAAAAGCACCCCTCATGCGCGGTATTGGGCCTCGTTTGAGAGCTTTCTCTCGCGCCCTGCAGTCTTTATTGGATACCCGCCAGTTGCTGATTCTGGTCAGGCGGACATTTGATCTCCGGTTTTCGTTTCCTTCTCGACTAGCCATGCCATTGCTGATGCCTGTGCTTCTTGCTCTTCTGATTTTGACTGTGTCTGTTCAAAATCAGGGCAGCTTGGACAGAGAGAGACAAGAATATCTTACGGATCATCAGAGCGGGCTTTCACTCTTGAATCAAACGGGCCTGATTTCGAGTGACGAGTTCATGAGGATGCGTTTTGAGGGATTCCCAAATCTTGGCATCCCTATAAGCATTCCTCTGATCATGGTTATGACGGCAGTTTTCATGGGGACTCTATCAGCATGCCTTGAAATCTCGGGCGAACGTCCGGTCTATCTCCGGGAGCGTTCGGTAAACCTCTCCATCCCCGTGTACTTGGCCAGCAAACTTCCTGTTCTTTTTCTCCTGTCGAGCGTCCAATGTTTCATCTATATCCTTCTGTCGATGTTTTCAATTCGCGCATCGAACGTCAATGTTCTGGCGCTGTTATTGACCACGGTCGGAGTCGCTTGGGTATCCTGCCTTATAGGTCTGTTCATATCTAGCCTGGATCCTACATCTGGTCATAACTCCGTCGTTCTTGCGGTTATTGTGGTGCTGCCGCAATTACTGTTTTCGGGGGCAATGGCGCCAAATTTCTGGGGCGGCATGGGAAGGATGACGCAGACAATTGCATCTCTATTTCCCTCACGCTGGGGGTTTGAATTACTGCTCACCACTTTCTATCGGGAAACCGACTGGGCAGGGGGTCTTATCACGCGGACGACCGAGGGGGGAATGGGATTCCGCTTTGGCCCAGATGTTTACTTCACGAATGGGCTGGCCTTGCTTCTGTTGGGACTGGGTTATTTTATAGCCACCTGCGTAAGCCTGAGGCGCTATGATACACTGTAATACCTTTGCGCATTTAACAGAGCAGTTCTATTGTCCACCATAAACAACTCACTTTGAGTTTGCGGGCCGGTGAGAATGGCTATGCACGGCGAGAATAAAGACGATACGGGCCTTGTAGACACGGCGATTGGCAACCGTTACCGGGTGCTGGAGTGTATCGGCGAGGGCGCGATGGGCAGTGTCTACCTGGCCGATGATCTGCAACTGCACCGCCGCGTGGCGTTGAAAGTGTTGCGGCGAGAATGGCTTCAACGCGTGGAAGTCCGTAAGCGACTCGAGCATGAGTGCCGAATCATGGCGCGGCTGGGACCTCATCCGCATATCGTCACGCTGTTTGATCGGCTTGAGCACGAGGGGAATGCGGTCCTCGTCATGGAGTATGTCAAGGGAAAATCCCTCGATAAGTTGCTCGATACCAGAAGAAAAGAGCTCGATACGGATACAGGAAAGCGTGAGACAAGAATCTTCGGTGGGAACCTGCCACAAGTGGTGCTTGACACCACAACCGTCCTCGAGATTGCAATCCAGTGCCTTAACGCACTGGCCTTCGCACACAGTAAATATGTCGTTCATCGAGACATAAAACCCAGTAACGTCATGATTTCCGTTGACCATAACGGCCGTATTGAGGCCAAACTGATGGATTTCGGTATCGGTAAGTTGCTCGACGATGGCGACGAAAGCTGGGAGCCCGAGGCCCAATTAACGTCATTGACCCTTGCGGGCGGCCCCGGACCAGGCACTCCAGCGTACATGGCCCCTGAACAAATTGACCCATTGCGCTTTGGTACGGTTGGACCCCAAGCGGACTTGTACAGTTTCGGCGTGATGTTGTTCGAGCTGCTTACATGCCACCTTCCGTTCAAAGGTTCTTACACGGAGCTTCTTCACGCTCACACAAACATCGAACCTCCAGATCCTGCCGCGCACTCTGGAACACTTTCCCCGATGATCATCCAGCTGTTGCAGCGCTCCCTTCGGAAGACTCCCTCAGAGCGCTTCCCATCGGCGGAAGCGTTCCTGGCCGAGATCAAGGCATTTGTTGAGGGCAGAGGGGCAGTCCTTCCTGGGCCGTACCCGGGTTCAATGCATGCTCAGCAGTCTTCACCGCAGCATTCCGGACATCAGCGCCCGCTTCTAGTCGGGCTTCTTGTCTTGGCCGTTGTGTTTATTGGAGGTTCCGGGTTTCTTCTTTTAGGCCGACGAACCGGACCGGAGAAGAAAGAGACGCTTGATACCGTCTCTGCTCCAGATAGTTCAACAAAAGAACACCCGGATGTATCTGTAACACGTTCAGACGAGGTGCAGGCATCAGAGCAGGATCCCGATGGGGAAGAGAGCCTTGAACTTCAGCAAGCGCGGCGCGAAGTCCGGGACGCTAAGAAGCGGGCGGAAGATGAGTTTGCGCGCATCAGAGAAACCCCGCATGCTGACAACGATTACCGCCAGGGAGAAGAGTTGTTGGTGAGAGCGGAGGCTGCCACAGCCAGGGGCGAACCCCAAGCTGCGCTTTCAGACTACGAAAAGGCCTCCCTCTGCTATTCCACCGCTGTCAAGAACGCAGAGAAACGTCTTGAAGATCTTGAGTTAAAGACAACGGAAGCGCTTTCCAGTGCGGAAGCAGCGGAGCAAGCAGCCAAGAGCGCATTTGACGAAGCACAGAAGAGCATCAGTGAAAATGCCAATTTCACACAAGGCAATTCAAAACTTGCGAGCGGACGCGCCGCGCTCAACGCCGGTGACTATTCAAAGGCTTCAGAGTGCTTCCTGTCAGCGAGAAGATGCTTTGATCAGGCACGTCCTGCTCCTTTGGTTCAAGCTTCACAACCAGAACCAGTACCAAAGCCACAACCTGAGCCTGAGCCGGAGCCCGCGTCTGTAACTGCTCGGACACCAGCTTCTAAGGCCCCTACCCAAAACGCACCTGGAAGAGCCGCGGAGAACGATCGGGCGGATAAAGCTGCTGAAGAGAATCGGCGCCTCGCCACTGAATTGGCCATACAAGCGCTGGGCGAAGCCACGGCGGCGAAGCAGAGCGCGGTCGCACGATTCGAGGCGCAGAATTACACACAAAACGCGAGCAAGACATATCTGGAGGCAGAGAAGATTCTGCAAGAGGCGGCAGCCGCGGCAAAGCGGGGCGATTTTACCTCTGCTCAAGGTCTTGCTGAGAGATCGAGAGAGCGATTCAATCAGGCGAAGCCACCCGAGGCTCCCATTATTCGGTAGTCTTGGATGCCATTGTCTGAGGACAATCATGACAATACAGTGCAACAGACGGGTTTCAATCATCGCTAAGGAAGTTGTGCACTAAACAGGAGGTCAGGGCCATGAGAACGAGATGGACGTCTAGAACCACCAAGAAATGCCTTGTCGTATGCGTAATCATTAGCCTATCGGCAGTGTCCTGCCAGACAACCGGCGGAAGTGCCACCATGGGTTCATTACTCGCTGGCGCAGCCGGTGCGATTATCGGGCACCAGAGCGGACATGCCGTCGAGGGCGCCGCAATTGGTGCATTGATCGGCGGTTTATCGGGCGCCGTTATTCACAAAGCAAGGGAAAGACAGCTTGCAACCCGCGCAGAGGTTGAGCAGGAATTCCGAGCAAAGGGGGTTGATGTATCTACAGAGCCACAAGTGGAGATTGAAGCACTTCAGACATTACCGCAAAGCGTGCGCCCCGGCGAAACGGTGTCCGTACAAGGGCGTTATACTGCGATTGGTGCGGATGCACCAAAGCCTGAAGGGACGTTTCGACTCTTAAAAGATGACGCGCAAGTGGCAACGTCGCCACTGGAGATTACCAATACAGGAAGAAGTGAGTTTGAAAAGAACATCGCGGTACCGGCCGATTTTCCTGACGGCACATATGAATGCGAGGTAAGCATCAAGCAGGGGGATTCTCAACAAGTGAAACGAGCACCGTTTATGGTCGCCTCTGGTTCCTGATCATAGGAGGATTAAAAGAGATGTTACGCCCTGAGTTAATAGCCGCAGGGTGTGTCTTGGCCCTGATTGGCATACTTCTCTTCGTGGTTGGCAACCATAAGACACAACCCACCACAGCAGACAGAGTAGTAGGTTTTCTTGAGGAGCTGTCGGGGGAGTCGGCGCCAAACGACCTCAAGACAAACATGACCCCTGGTTATCTTGCATACGCAGGAGGGGCCACCTTTGTGCTCGCGGGTCTGGTTCTCATAGTCAAGAGCCATGGGAAAGACGACCGCTCCAAGACAGATAAATAGGTAAACCTTTATAAGTAAAGCAAGCGCCGTTCACTGCGGACTTGAGGAGGTGTCCATAAACCCATGTCCGGCGTCGCTTTGCTCCGACGGGTGATAGCCTCCGGAACAGGTGGATGGATTAATACGAAATCCGTGATCCGATAACTCCGAAATAACCGGGCGCTTTCCATTTGGGGGTTGAGGCCGAGGCGCCAGCTGTCTATCTCGAATAGCCTGCTCTTGATTTGGTGCGTATTCCAGTGAATCCGCCCGGTCGTTCCGAAGGATTTGGGGCAGGTCATGTTCCGAGTGATTGCGGCCACGTGTTCCGGGTGAATCGGCCCTTTTGTACCGAGCGAATCGGAGCGTAGCGACGCGGGTGTTTCAACTGTTGTTTGTGTTTGTAGTTGGACTGGCCCTGGGATGTCAAGTGGGTGTTTCTTTTTCGCATGGATTCTCCTTTGAGGGTGATGGTGTGGGCGTTGTGGATCAGTCTGTCAAAAATGGAGTTGTAGAAGAAGAAAACCCGAACGAGATTGGAACGGTGTCACGCGGGTGCGTCAAAAGGAATTGTGAAATGCATGGGCGGCCGTTTCCGACCGCCCGCATTTGTTGTCGCAGCGTGATGCATTGCAGGAAAGTACTGCTGCAACTGCTTTTGCATGCGTTCCGCCGTCACGCGACGCGGAGGAAGCTGCCGGTGAAGGCGACTTTGCCCTGCAGGAGGGCGTGGGCGAGTTGTTCTTCGGTGTAGGTATTGTTGTCGTGGGCAACGTCGAGGATGGCGTTGCCGCGGAGGTGCTTGAGCGCGTACATGGTCAGCAGGAGGTTGCGCAGCATGGGCTGGTCCTCCAACACCGGTAACCGCTCGGATTTGGGCGGGATCGAATTGATCCGCACAAAACGGTGCTCGGAGAAAAACGCGTCCATCTCCGGCCGGCGGTCCGCATACTGCTTCGCGGCGAGTTTGGCGAGCTTCTGGAGCAGCTTCGCCTTGTTGCCGGTCATGCTGACGCCGTACTCCCGCAGGATGTCCTTGAGCACATCCCCGTTGCTCTTGCGGTCGTAGAACCCGCCGATGAAGTACGCCGGCACGCGGTTCTCCGACACTTCCGCCGTCGCCACCGGTCCCCGGTAGTCAAAGGTGTAGTTCAACATGGGGAACGACGGCGTCACTACGCCTCGTTCGAGCATCTGCGACAACCGGTCGAGGCTCGTGCTGAAGCACAGCCGCCCTTCGTCCATCCGCCACTGCTCGGCGAATTCCCGGGCCTTCCGCCGTTTGGATTCGCTCTTCCCGATCTCCGGGCGGAACCGGCAGGTCTCGCCATCGCGGACCACGTGCCAGACCATGTGCACGTAATCCGACCCGGACGGAATCGCGGTCACGGTCACCTTCGGGATATTCGGCACCACGCGCAAGCGCCCCTGCCCGTCCGTAACGTTGGCGAGCCACGAGGCCTTGCGGAAGTTCAGGGACGGGATCGCCTCGCTGATCAGCAGGGTATCCCGCCCCTCGAAGTCCTCCAACGACAGGACCTCGCCCAGGTCGTACTGGTCGATGTCGCCATAGCCGGAGAGCTTCATGGACTTGTCTTTGGCCTTTAGGAACTGGCGCAGTTCCTGGAAGCCGGTATAGGCGCGTTCCGCCAGTTCGCGGGCCACGCGGTGGCTCCACAAGTCCCGCAGGCGGCGCTTCGCGATGTCCAGCAACTGCATGTACGACAGGTCGTCCACAAAGTACATGTCCTTCTGGAGGTGCTCCAGGGCCTGCTCGAACCGGCTCTTTCGGACGTAGCCGTACCCTCGCTGGGCGGACACGTCGTGGCAGTAGCCGAACGCGTCGAGTTCGGCCACTTTGGCGGTCTCGTTGTTGAGCCGCTGGAGGAACGCGTCCACAAGCGACGGGTGCGCGTCCGTGCCCTCCGGGACGGTGGACCAGGGGTGCACGCCGCCCACCAGCACATCGCGAATGGCGACGTCCACGAGTTCCCAGGCCAGCCGCTTGAACCGGGGGAACTCCTCGTCCGGTTCCAGCCAGAATCGAAACGTCTTCAGCGTATTCATGCTGCAACACCTCCTTTCACTTTTTTGTCGCCTGCCAGAAGGCTCTCGAAGGTGCGGATGTCCTCCTGGATGGCTTCCTCGGTTGTGGACAGGGTTTCGGGGTTGACGCGTCCGGATTCGATGAGCCCGGACACGTGCTGGTAGGCCACGAGCAGGCCGAGGTCCGAGTCCTGCCGGAGCATGGCCTCGACTTCCTCGATGTACTCGACCGCGTCGCCTTCGAGGCGGCCGATGCACTTGGTGCTGAGGCTTTCGCCGCTGACCTTTGCGGACAAGGACGCCAGCAGTTCCTGCGGCACGGTGCCCGGCCGGCGCGCCTCGACCTGGAGCGCCGTGTACGCCAGCAAAGAAATGTCCCGGCCCTCGGCCATGAGGTCCGTCCAAGCCTTGGACAAGGCCATCTCGCCCAGGTCCTCCGTCAGGAGCAGTTCCGCCCGGCGCATCAAGTCGGGCGTGGTGAACAACTCGTAGATGAGGTTCACACGGGCCAGTTCCGCGCCTTCCTCAAAGTACGAACTCAACAGGTCAAAGCAGATCTCCATCTTGTGGACGGCCTCTTCCCGTTTGAGCCCTTCATCGTTCGCAACCGTCGGAACCAGCGCAGTGGCTCTGGTGACAATGGCGCTCTGTCCGCCGTTGCTCCCGTTCAGCATTCTCGCCATTGTGCCTTTCTACAAGCTGGCGCGGGCCGAGCCGGACCATGGGCTGGATTACGTGGCCGCGGAGCAGGCGGCTCGCCTTGCCAAACAGTGAAAGCGTTCCCACCTGCCCGGCGAACGGGGCATCACG
>Ga0116173_1001939_pt1 | contig 16387 bp, 10 predicted proteins | sample AD_UKC085_MetaG_FD_89800 | JGI IMG/M metagenome (GOLD analysis project Ga0116173, IMG submission 89800) | Active sludge microbial communities of municipal wastewater-treating anaerobic digesters from USA - AD_UKC085_MetaG | ecosystem: Engineered > Bioreactor > Anaerobic > Digestate | place: USA...
CCCCTATGGCGCCGCGCGGAAAATCATTCCCCCAGCTGTATTTGATCTTCTGGCCGCGGCTGCGGCAGGCATATTCCCACTCTTTTTCTGAGGGCAGCCGGCAGCCCGCCCAGTCACAAAAGGCCATGGCATCATTCCAGCTGACATTGATCACCGGATGGAAGTCGCCCTGCTCGAAGCCGGGATTGCGCCAGCCTGCGCCGGGAATGCGGTCGATCTTTTCCCCGGTCCAGGCCCATCCGCTCCCCTCCTTCTCCGCCTCGGTCACATAACCGGTTGCATCGACAAAACGGCGGAACTGCGCCACGGTCACCTCGGTCTTGCCGAGGTAAAAATCCCCGACCCTGGTCTCGGTGACGGGCTGCTCATCGCTGTCGCCGTCGCCGAAGGTGTCTCCCATCTGGAATTGGCCGCCGTTTACCTTGACGAACTCGATCCCGCTCTCGATGGCCTTTTTATCCTTGCACGAGATGAAGAGGCCGGCGAGCAGGAGCAGGAGAAGCAGGGGCTGCATATGGTTTCGCATACATTCCCTCTTGCGATATCGTTGAGATGAAGCCGGGTGGTGAATGCTCATTTATGCAATGTACAATTTTCCGCCGTCATTATCAACCCTTTTGCAGTGTGTGGAATAAGCCGCCTGCGCGGTCTGTTTTTGCTAATGCATGCCCTGAAACAAATCCATCCAATGAGGTTTCTATGAAACGCTCCATTCTCCTCTGGTTTCTCGCCCTGGTCATCACCCTCGCCTCCGCAGTCTACCAGCGCATGACCGGACCCACCCATCCCGAGCGCGGAAATTTCGTTCTGGAGGGCCAGAGCGCCGCCTACAAACTGCCCTGCGCCCACGTCATTGGCGAGGACCACAGCGTCAGCTTACCCGCCGGCAGCGGGGCCGCCCGGGCTGCCCTTTTTTATCGCCGCCTCAACTCGAACGATGACTGGAGCACGGTGCCGATGCCCGCAGCCGGGGACCGCTTCAGGGCCGATCTGCCGGAACAGCCGACCGGGGGCAAGATGCAGTACTACATTGAAGTCGAGGAGCAGGGGCAGATAGTGCGCATCCCGGAGACCGGCGTGGTCGTCACCCGCTTTCGCCATTCCGTCCCCGCCTCCGTGCTGATCCCGCACATTTTCATCATGTTTTTCGGGATGCTCCTCTCCACCCGCACCGGCCTGGAGGCCCTCAGAAAAGGGGCTGACCTGAAGGCGTGGACCTGGTGGACCCTGGCGGTCATCTTTATCGGGGGGATGATCTTCGGCCCGCTGGTGCAGAAATACGCCTTTGGCGAATACTGGACCGGCATCCCTTTCGGCACCGATCTGACCGACAATAAAACCCTGATCGCCCTGGTGGCCTGGATCGCCGCCGCACTGGCCGTGCGCAGGAATCCCCAGGCGCGCAAGTGGGTATTCGCCGCCGCCCTCGTCACCCTGATCGCCTTCGCCATCCCCCACAGCCTGATGGGCACCGAGGTGGACCATCTCAAGGCGGCGGAGAGCGCCCGATAAACAGTCCGGCCCGGCCGGAAAAACCGTGTTAAAGGGGAGGGGAGCTCGGCCGTCACTAAAAGAGGACAGGTGTCATGCACAGTGTGCATACTTTACCCGGTCGCGCGGGGCAGGCGGTGAGGATGCAATTTAACATACTGTTTTTCATGACCCAATTGGGCCGGCAAACAGACTGTTCCTGGCGCGGGTCTTGCATTAGTGCTCGTCAAGACCAAACAAAGGATACTCCATGTTTGCCGATCTCGCTGCACTGGACCTCGACCAGCTCCTCGCCGAGCCCGATACCGGCACAGCCCCGGCCGCCTGCATCATCTCCGTCGGCTCGGGCGGCCGGGGCTGCGGCAAAACCGCCCTCTGCTGGCTCATTGCCCTGACCCTCTCCCGCAAGGGCCACAGGACCATCCTGCTCGACAGCGATCTCGCCGCCGCCGGGCTCTACGGTCGCACCCGCCTTCCGGTCAGCGATCAGTTCCTGCACCATTTTCTCCAGCGGCGCGACGCCGATATCAACATCCTGCCGCGTCCCGTCGACAACAAGAACCTCTACCTCATCACCGGCTCGCCGTCGGTGCAAAGCCATACCCGCCTCTCCCTGGCCGCCAAGCAGAAGATCCTTCTGCATCTGCACAGACTGAGCGCAGAGTATATCGTGATCGACTGCGGCCAGGGACCCAGCTATCCCCATCTCGACCTTTTTCTTGCGGCGGACCTCCCCATCGTCGTCGCCCGTCTGCCCAACTCCTCTCTCCTGGAATCCTATCAGTTCATCCGCACCGGCTTTTTCCGCCGCATCCAGCACCGCTCACGCCATTGGCCGGAGCTTTTCGGGCGTCTGAGCCGATGCGGGGATATCACCCGGGCGGGGGAGATCAGAACCCTGCCTGCCTTTCTCGCCCGCCATGGTGAGGCGCACCCCCACCTCTGTGCGGTCATCCAGGAGGGGCTGGATGGCTACAAGCCGAGGCTGGTTATCAACCGCGCGGGGGCGGGCATGGAGCGGCGGCGCATCCAGGCCATGCAGGAACTCCTCCTGCAGGCGATGGGAATCACTCTCTCGTCCTGGGGTGAAATCGGAGAGGATGAGAACATCAAAAAAAGCGAGGCGGCAGGGCAGGTCGGCATGCTACTGCGCGGCAGTGCGGCGATGGAGGTCGCAGAACTGGTCCGGCAGCGGCTGCTCACCCGCGCCTGAAACAATCAGAAATCAAAAAGGCCGGCGTCACCGCCGGCCCGAGCCATACTCCCACCTCAAAAGACGGCCGCCGGATCCGGCCGCCGCCCCCTCATTCAGGATTCATTTCCCTTCATAACTTTCGAGTTCAATCACCACATCGGCCATGGCATCGCCGGTGGTCCAGACGAAACCGCCGCCGCTGTAGATCACTGCGCCGTCCTGAATGGCGCCGACGAAGATCAGGTTCCCTCCTTCAACACCGCGGATGGTCCCGGCGGCGAAGCCCTTGTCAATTCCCAGATTCTGGTTGTAAACCACCTCGAGGCCAATATCCCGGAAGACCTGCCCATAGGCCTCCCAGGAGGGCGCCCCGGTGCCCGACTCCTCCATGTGGTAGAGTGAATCGGCCATCTCCATCCCCTTGGTCCTGTAAAAGTCGCTGATGTTGTCATAGTCGGAGAGATCGACGACAGCCACGCGGATCTGTTCAAAGTCGTAATAGTCCACCGTAGTGGTCAGCGAGATTTCATCCAGCAGGCCGTTGAAGGGGTAACCGATGAGGTCGCCGTTCCAGCCGGCGCCGAGGACCGTGGGACGGGCCGAGGGCGAGACCAGGCCGCGGTGGGCGAGGGTGGTGTCGGCCTTGTCGTTGATGGAGATCGCCAGCCGGTTCTGGTCATAGCCGGCGCTGATTTTATACCATGTGCCCGGGGTCAGGACCGACTTGCTGGTGAGGATGGTCTCGACGCCCTCCTGCTTGATTTTCAGAAAGAGCCTGGGGGTGTAGGCGAGGGGCGAGGTGATGACCCCGACGGTGTATCCGCCCAGGGGGTCGTGCCGGTCGAAGATGCGCTTCTCCCCTATCATGCCGGCACCGGTCATCTGCAAGCGGCAGGAGAAGGAAAAACCGTGCGTGCCGTTGAGGATCCCCGCCTTGCTTTCATAGGCTGTGCTGAGGCCGTACGAATTGTCGCCGTTGAAAACCAGGGCTTTTTTAAGCGCGGCGTTTTCCGAGTTGGCATATTCGATGCTGAAGAGCTGAAAATTGTTGCGGTAGAGGCTGGCATCGGTCGCGACGGCGAGGCTTTCGTCGTCGCAGTGGAGCAGCAGCACCTGGTCTTCGACCAGCCGCGCCGATTTGCCCAGGCTCGCCGTCTCCTCCTCCGTCCCGGGAAAGGCGGAGCGCTCGCCGGGGGGGAGAAAGCAGAGGTTGAGACGAATAGCGGTATCCCGTCCAGGCTGGCCGGGCTGCTCGCTGCATCCGGCCAGAGCGAGGGCGAGGAGGATCAGGGCCGCGGGGCTTTTCATTGCTGCAATTTTACAGAACATAGAGGGACTCCTGAACCTGATTAAAGACGGTACTTGAGGCCGCCTGTCGCGCGCAGGCCGGTGAGGCCGACCTTATCGATGCCGGTCTCCATTGAACCGAAGTAGAAACGGCCATCCAGCTCGAGGGAGAGATGGGGGGTGAAAATCTTGCTCAGGCCGGCGCCGATGCCACCGATGGTGGCTCCGCCGATGTCGTAGGCGTTGTTGCTGTAAATTTTGCCCTCGATCACCCCGCGCAGGGTGGTATAGGCGCTGCGAGGCAGCGAGACCATGGCGAGCAGCTCCAGTTCATTGCCGTTGCTGTTCTGACGCTCCGGGATGAGATCGTCGTTGCTGACGATTTTATTGGCGGCGCGGATGCGGTCGCGGGCCATAAGCAGCACTCCGGCGCTCTCGCCGGGGAACCAGGCCATCGCCTGCAGGGTGATGCGGTTTCCCGCCTGGAAGAGTTTGCTCCCCCCCGCCTTGTCCGCGGTGTAGATAGTGTAATTGGCATCGAACATCAGTTTTTTACGGCGCTGCAGGGGAAGGTCAACCGCCGCCGAGAGGGTGATCTCTTCGCCCGGATTATACTTGACACTGCCGTTTTCAAAGGGCTCGAAAGCCCCGCGCATGAGAAATCCCGCCCCCAGGCCGGCGACCATGCCGCCGAGCGGAAAGGCGGAAACCAGTCCGGCGCTGACATCCAGACCCTGGCCGAGGATGGGGACGGTGAAATCAAAGGCGTGCAGGGCGAGGATATTGGCCACGCTCAGCTCCTCGCCGTTGAGGGCGTGCTTGCCGCTGGGGAGGTTGATCCCGAAGGTGGCAAGCAGCCGCTCATTTTTGAAGAGATAGCTGCCGCCGAAGCGGGTGTCGGAGAATCCGTTCAGGGCGGCCTCGCCCGAGCCCTCGAAGGTGCTGAAGGCAGGCCCGGCCCCGATGGTAAGCTGAAGCTGCTCGTTGACCGGATAGAGAAAGGTGAGTGGAATGGCGATCTGGCGGACCTGCTCATCCTCAACCTGCCAGAGATTCAGGACAGCGGAAGCCGAGGCGGTCCCCTCGCGGGCGCGCTGAAGCATGGCAGGCTGGGCGAAGAGGGCCGGACAGGCCGCGAGGATCAGGGCGGTGAGGAGGCGAAGTGGTGCTTTGCGTTGCTCGATCATAGGGCTTTCCTTGCTGCGGATCATGGCTGCGGGTTACGGTTTGACGGGCAACTGGATGCGCACCTCCAGCGGGATGCCGGTGCCGATGCCGATGGTGGAGGATTCAGTGGTGGGCTTGCGCGACTCCACACCGGGGACAAAACCGGGGGTGATCTGGGCTGCTGCGCGGCTGAGCAGGTCGATGGTGATCAAATCACCCGCGCTGGCTGACGGGACCGCTGCAGCGCCGCCGGAGGGCAGGCGCGTGCTCTCCCGCCGGTCATCCCTCCCGCCCGCTTCGGCCAGCAGCGACGGCGGAGCCGTCTCCGGCCTGGGCGAGAAAGAGGCGAAGGCCGCGCTGCGCCCGATGGCGTCGATGGCGGACTGAAAAGCGGGATCGGCGCTGACCGCGGCCCGGAACTGCTCCTGGGCGCCCTGCCAGTTGCCGCGGTCCTCTTCATCGAGTCCGCGGCACCAGGCCATGAAGGCGGTCAAATTTTTGGTTGGGATGCGCTGGATCGCCTCCCGCTCGCCGCGGGAAAGGCGCAGCCCCATGACGTCGATGAGATTGAAGACCAGATCCTTCTGGAGCTGGTAAAACTCCTCCAGGGAGCCCGAGATCTTTTCCGCCGCGGCGGGAGTCTCCACCCCCACCGTCGCCAGCAGTGCATCGATTTTCAGCATTTTGGCATCCGCGCCGGAAAAAGTGCCCTGGACGATTCGGCCGGCCTTGAGAAGACGGCCCATGCGCGGGGCGGTCTCCTCCTTGACCAGGCCGGTCATGCCCAGCCCCATCTCATCGAGCAGCATCTGCATGCGCGCACGCTCCACCACCTGCAAACTCTTGACCTGGGCGAGATCGGTGATCAGCATCTCCGCCAGCCCCTTGCGCAGGGGGACGAAATCGGGATTGCCGGAAAGATCGGTGAAATAGAGGACGGCGATTGAATTTTCAGGCGCCGGGGAGGCCTCGAGCGCCTCCTCCTGCTCGAGCAGGGCCTTGATCTGGGCGGCCATCTGCTGGCGGACGAGAACCTGCATGCGTCCTTCGACAGTCTGGCGCATCTTGCGTGCGGGATTGAGCTGGGTATAGCGGCTGTAGTGCTGGAGGGCCTGATCAATTTGCCCCTCGAGTTCATAGACCATGCCGAGGTAATAGAGGGTCGGCATATCCTTGGGAGCACGGCTGAAGGCAAGACGGAGAAAACCGCGAGCGAGCTTGAGCTTGCCGGCGTGGTACATGGCGATGCCCATGTCGCGGATGGACTGGACGTCCGTATAGTCCTGGGCGATCGCCATCTTGAGCGGACGCACCGCCCGGGCATACTCCCCGCGCTCAATCAGCTCATGACCGAGGTTCTGCTGGGCCGGAGCGCAGCTCTGGAAGAGGACGAGTAACAGAACAAAAAGCGCACCGCCGTAACGAACAGGATGTTTGACCATGGTTGCCTCTCACTGCGTTCAGAAAAAGCTGGCGGATCAGTTGGTGTTCTTCAAGGCCTCGAGCCGGATGCGGGCGCGGCGGAACCTGGGATTGTGCTTGAGCGCCTGCACATAGCACTTGCGGGCATTCGCCAGATCGCCTTTTTCCTCGAAATCCAGGCCGCGGGCGAAGAGAAGGGCGGCGTCAAAGGAACGGTTGTCGGCCTGCCGAAGGGCCTTTTTCTCCTCCCCCGACAGCTCGACATTCAGGCTCTCGATGTTGCGGTTGACCAGTCGGGTGACCAGCTTGGCGAGATCGTCGGGAGATCCGGTCGCCTCCTCGGCCATCAGGGTCTTGCCACTCTCGACCTCGACCAGGCGCGCGTCGATGCGAAGCTTGCCGTCGAACATGAGCATGAAAGAGCCGAGGACCAGATTCTGCGCCCCGAGCATCTTGCCCACCTCCTGGGCGGCCGACTCCTCGATCACCCCGGTCTGGCCGAGGCTCATCTCTGAGAGGATCTTTTGCAGATTGGCGCGCTCGACCAGCTGAAACTGGCGGACCTTGCTCAACTCGGTGATGAACATGTCGGCGAGGCCCTTGCAGAGGGGCGCCATCTCCTCCTTGTCCTTGAGGCTGTTGTTCTCGAAATCGAGCACGGCGAGGGTACGCACCCCCTGCGGTTCATCCGCCGCCCACAGGCTGCACACGGCAAGGCCGGCGAGCAGGATCACCATCCAAAACTTCATCCCATTCATGGCGTACTCCGGTTAGGACATCTTCTGGATTTTATCGAAATTTATGCACAAGCACAAGTGATTTTTTAGTCGATCGATCCGGCCGCTGCAGCTACTGCAGATACTCCCGCCAGCTCTTGATCTGCAGCTCCTTGAGGGATTTGCGGCTCAGGGCCTCGACAAAGCGCCGCGCCAGCTGCATGTTGGTGAAGAGCGGGATGGCATAATCGACCGCCGCCCGGCGGATGATATAATCGTTGGTCAACTCCTCCTCCTGGTAATTCTTGGGGATATTGATGACCAGATCGATCTTGCGCTCGCTGATGTAATCCAGCACACCCGGTTTCTTCTCCGAGAGCGGCCAGTGCAGTTGCCGGGCGGGAATGCCGTTCTCCGCCATGAAACGCGCGGTGCCGCCGGTGGCGAAGAACTGGATGCCCATCTCCTGCAGCTTGCGGGTGGCGGCGAGAAACTCCACCTTGGTCTCGATCGGACCGGTCGAGAGCAGGACATTGCGGATGGGCAGGCGGTAGCCGACCGAAAGCAGGGAGAGCAGAAAGGCCTCGTCGAAATCGTCGCCCAGGCAGGCGACCTCGCCGGTGGAGGCCATCTCCACCCCTACGGTGGGATCGGCGCCGCTGAGGCGGGTGTAGGAGAACTGCGGAGCCTTGACCCCGACATACTCGAGGTCGAAGGCCGAGCGGTCGATGCGCGGAGGATGATGGCCCATAATCACCCGCGTCGCCAGGTCGATAAAGTTGATGTCGAAGATCTTGGAGACGAAGGGAAAGCTGCGCGAGGCGCGCAGGTTGCACTCGATCACCTTGACCTCGTTGTCCTTGGCGACGAACTGGATGTTGAAGGGGCCGTTGATCTTGAGGGCCGCTGCGATTCGGCTGGCGATCTTTTTGACCCGCCGCGTGGTCTCCAGAAAGGTCCGCTGCGGCGGCAGAACAATGGTGGCGTCGCCGGAATGGACCCCGGCGTTTTCGACATGCTCGCTGATGGCGTAGACCAGCAGCTCGCCCTCGTTGCCGACGGCGTCGATCTCGATCTCCTTGGCGTTCTCGATGAATTTGGAAATGACTACCGGATGGTCGGAGGAGATCCTGGCCGCCTTGTTGAGGAATTTTTCCAGTTCGGCATCATTGGAAGCGACGCTCATCGCCGCCCCGCTCAGGACGTAGGAGGGGCGCACCAGCACCGGGTAGCCGACCTCAGCGGCGAAGGCGATCGCCCGCTCTATGGAGGTGAGTTCGGCCCAGGCCGGCTGGTCGATGTGGAGCTGGTCGAGCAGGCGGGAGAACTTGTGGCGGTCCTCGGCGCTGTCGATGCTCAAGGCCGAGGTGCCCAGCACCCGCACCCCCACGTTATGAAGGCGCAGGGCAAGGTTGTTCGGGATCTGTCCGCCCATGGAAAGGATGATCCCGAGCGGCTTCTCCTTATCGTAGATGTCGCAGACCGCCTCGAAGCTGAGTTCATCGAAGTAGAGCTTGTCGCAGACGTCATAGTCGGTGCTGACGGTCTCGGGATTGTAGTTGACCATGATGGTCTGGTAGTTGAGCTGCTTGAGGGTCATCACCGAATTGACGCAGCACCAGTCGAATTCGACGGAGCTGCCGATGCGGTAGGCCCCGCTGCCCAGCACCATCACCGAGTTGCGGGCGTTGAAGGAGACATCGTCCTCCTCGCCGTTGTAGGTCAGATAGAGATAGTTGGTCTGGGCCGGGTATTCAGCGGCGAGGGTGTCGATCTGCTTGACGCAGGGGGCCAGGCCATAGGCCTTGCGGAGCTTGCGGATCTCCTCCTCGCCCTGCCCGAGTGCGCGGCCGATCTGGGTGTCGGAAAAGCCCAGCTGCTTGGCCTCAAGCATGATGTCGCGCGGGCAGCGCTGTTCGCCCACCTCGCCGAGCCGTTCTTTCATGGCGACGATATTGGCGATCTTGTGGAGGAACCAGCGGTCGATGTGGGTGAGTGCGTGGATCTCGTCGATATCCATCCCCTGCTCCATGGCCTCAGGGATGGCGAAGATGCGCAGGTCGGTCGGTTCGGCCAGCTCCTCGCGCAGATCGCCGATTTCGAAGGGCCGGTTGAGCACCACCCCGTCGAAGCCGATCTCGAGCATGCGCAGCCCCTTTTGCAGGGCCTCCTCGAACTTGCGGCCGATGGCCATGATCTCGCCGACCGATTTCATCGAGGAGCCAATTTTTTTCGAAACCTGGCGGAACTTTTTCAGATCCCAGCGCGGGATCTTGACCACCACATAGTCGATGGCGGGTTCAAAGCTCGCCTTGGTGACGCGGGTGACTGAGTTGGGCAGATCGATGAGGCTGTGGCCGAGGGCCAGCTTGGCCGCCACCGCGGCAAGGGGATAGCCGGTCGCCTTGGAGGCGAGGGCTGAGCTGCGCGAGAGCCGGGCGTTGATCTCGATGACCCGGTAATCCTCGGAAAAGGGATCCAGAGCGTACTGGATGTTGCATTCACCGACAATGCCAAGATGGCGCACGGTGCGGATGGCGATCGCGCGCAGTTTGTGGTATTCGCTGCTGGTGAGGGTCTGGCTCGGGGCAACGACGATGCTCTCGCCGGTGTGGATCCCCATGGGATCGAAATTCTCCATGTTGCAGACCGAAAGGCAGTTGTCGTATTGGTCGCGGACGATCTCGAATTCGATCTCCTTCCAGCCGAGCAGATACTCCTCCACCAGGATCTGGCGGGTGTAGCTGAAGGCCTTGTGTGCGCGCTCGCGCACCTCCTCGACGCTGCGGCAGATGCCCGAGCCGAGGCCGCCGAGGGCGTAGGCGATGCGGATCATCACCGGGTAGCCGATCTCGCCGGCCACCCGCTCCGCCTCCTCGACCGAGGTGACCGCGTGGCTGCGCGGCACCTTGACGTCGATCTGGCGCAGTTTGGCGGTGAAGAGATCGCGGTCCTCGGTGTTCATGATCGCCTCAACCGAGGTGCCGAGCACAGCCACTCCGTAGCGTCGCAGAATTCCCTCCCGCTCCAGCTCGACCCCGCAGTTGAGGGCGGTCTGGCCGCCGAAACCGAGCAGGATGCCATCCGGCTTTTCCTTCTTGATCACCTGCTCGACAAAATAGGGGGTCACCGGCAGAAAGTAGACCTCGTCGGCGAGATGCTCGGAGGTCTGGATGGTGGCGATGTTGGGATTGACCAGGATGGTCTTGATGCCCTCTTCCTTGAGGGCCTTGATCGCCTGGCTGCCGGAATAGTCAAATTCGCCCGCTTCACCGATCTTGAGGGCGGAGCTCCCCAGAATGATCACTTTTTCAGCCATTAGAGCATCCTGCTAAAGTCTTCGAACAACAGCATGGTATCGACCGGCCCCGGGGCCGCTTCGGGATGGAATTGGACACTCATGAAGGGCCTGGAGCGGTGCCGGATGCCCTCATTGGTGCCGTCGTTGGCATTGACGAACCAGGGTTCCCAGCCGGCAGGCAGGGTGCGCCCGTCGACGGCGAAGCCGTGGTTCTGCGCGGTAATGTAACAGCGTTTGGTCCCCACCTCGACGCAGGGCTGGTTCTGGCTGCGGTGGCCGAACTTGAGTTTGTAGGTGTCGGCGCCCGCAGCCAGGGCGAGCAGCTGGTTGCCCATGCAAATCCCGAAGATGGGGCGGCTGCGATCCATCACCTTGCGGATGATCTGGATGGTCTCAACACACATCTTGGGATCGCCCGGGCCATTGGAGAGCATGACGCCGTCATACTCCTCGCCACTGAAATCATAATTCCAGGGCACGCAGCGCACGCGCAGGTTAAGATGAAGCAGGCCGCGCAGAATGTTGTTCTTGGCGCCGCAGTCGACCAGAATGACCTTCTTGTCGCCCTCGCCGTACTCGACCGGCTCACGCCGGCTCACCTCGGCGACCAGATTGGTCTTGTTGGGATCGTAAAAGGTCTGTTCCTCGGCGAAAAAGAGGATGCGGCCGAGCATGGTGCCCTCGTCGCGCAGCCGCTTGGTCAGGGCGCGGGTGTCGATCCCGGAGAGGGCGGGAATGCCGTTCTGCGTCAGCCACTCGCCCAGGCTCCGCCGGGCGTTCCAGTGGCTGTATTCGGAAGAGTACTCGGAGACGATCAACCCGTGCACGTGGATGCGGTCCGATTCGAAATTGCGTTCGATGCCGTCGACCACATCGCTGCCGGGCACGCCGTAATTGCCGATGAGGGGGTAGGTCAGGACCAGAATCTGGCCGTGATAGGAGGGATCAGTGAGGGTCTCCGGATAACCGACCATACTGGTGTTGAAGACCACCTCGCCGGCTGTAGTGTGCTGGGCGCCGAAGGAGAAGCCGTGATAGACCGAGCCGTCTTCCAGTTCCAGTCTTGCTTTAAGTTTTTTGGATTCCATTGTTGAGGTCCAGCCTGTTGAACAGTGAATAACCGGGATAAGGAAAAAGTCGCAGTGCAGGGCCGCCGGGGGCAGGCGCAGCCGCGGGGCCGCTCATGCTTTCGGGTCAGGGGTATCGAGCGCCAGATTGGCGAGCTGGTCGGCGCGGCGGTTCCGGCTGCGCGGAACGTGGGCGATCTCCACGGAAGAGAATCCTGCACAGAGGGCGCGGGCCTGGAGATAGAGCGGAAGGAGCTGCTCGTTCTTGACGCGGTAGAGGCCGTTCATCTGTTTGACCAGCAGTTCGCTGTCGCTGTGCACGGTGAGGTGGTCGGCGCCCATCTCCCGGGCCAGCTCGAGGCTGCAAAGCAGGGCGCGGTACTCGGCGACGTTGTTGGTGGTTTCGCCGATACGGGCGCCGTGTTCGCGCACGGTGCGGCCGCCGGATTCAGCAAGGATCACCCCGATGGCCGCCGGGCCGGGGTTGCCGCGGGCGGCGCCGTCGATGTGGATGAGCAGCCCGCCGCCGGCCGGAGCCGGAGCGCAAAGGGTGCGCTCCATGCGCGCGCAAAAAGCACGCCAATCCGCCTCCTCAAGGCCCAGAGTCTCGGCCCGCACCAGTCCGGCCAGGCGCCGGCAGATCTCCGCATCGCTGGCCTTTTTCGCCGGGCTCATCTCAGGCCCCCACCCAGACATTCTCCCGCCCCACCTGCGCACGCAGGCGATCGAGCAGCGCCAGACTCGGTGTGACCGTGATCGAGCGGGAGCGCAGGAAATAGTCGCCGTCATCCGACCCCTTGATGCGCAGAAAGAGGGGCACACTTCCGGTGAATTCGCTCAGGGTCTGCTTGAGCCCGGCCAGCAGCTCCTCATCGGCCGAACCGGGGTCGAGAGAGAGAAAGAGGCTGCGGGTGAAGCGCTTGCGCGCCTCCTCGAGGGGGATGACCTCCTCGACGACGAGCTTGGGGGCGTCGCCCTCGCGGGTGCTGATCCGGCCGAGAGCCATGACGATCTGATCGACCTGGATGGCGGCGCGATTCTTGTCGTAGGCCTCGGCGAAGGTAAGTCCCTCGATGCTGCCGGTGAAATCCTCGACCTTGAAAAAGGCCATCGGCCGCTGCTTGCGGTCAAGGAGGGTCTTGACTTCGGTGATCAGCCCGCAGAGGCGGACCTTGCTGTTGTCCTTGCACTCCCCGGCCTGATCGAGGGGGACGGTGGAAAGCGAACGGATATCCTCGCGAAAGCGGTCGAGGGGGTGGCCGGTGAGATAAAAACCGAGCATCGCCTTTTCGCGGTTGAGGGCATCGCCCTCGGGCCAGTCGGCCACCAGGGGGAGGGGGGGCCGCAAGCTCTCACTCTCCTCGCCCTTTTCCTCGCCGCCGTCAAAAAAGGAGAACTGGCCGAGGGCCGCGCTGCGGTTGATCGCCTGGGCGTAATTGATGGCCTCCTCGAGGCCCTCGAATTTCTGCGCCCGGGTTCCGGCCAGGGAATCCATCGCCCCGGCCTGAATGAGACTTTCCAGGACCTTCTTGTTCACCGCCTGCAGGTCAATGGCGCAGACCAGATCGACCAGGGTCGCGAAGCGCCCCTTCTTCTCACGGCCGGCGACGATGGCCTCGATGGCCCCGCGGCCGACATTCTTGACCGCCCCGAGGCCGAAACGGATGCGCCCTTCGCTGACGATGAAATCGGCGAAACTTTCGTTGACATCCGGGGCCAGCACCTCCAGACCCATGCGGCGGCATTCCTCGAGCAGGACCACCACCCGCGCGGTGCTGCTCATTTCACTGCTCAGGTTCGCCGCCATGAATTCGGCCGGGTAGTGGACTTTGAGAAAGCCTGTCTGATAGGCGACCAGGGAGTAGCAGGCGGCATGGGACTTGTTGAAGCCGTAGCCGGCGAACTTGGCCATCTGGTCGTAGATTTCATCGGCCACCTTGTTCGGCACGCCGCGCTGGTTGGCCCCGTCGGTGAAATGAACCCGCTCCCTGGCCATGATTTCCAGATCTTTCTTGCCCATGGCGCGGCGGAGCAGGTCGGCGTTGCCGAGCGAAAAACCCCCCACCTCCGTCGCCATCTTGATCACCTGCTCCTGATAGACCGCAATGCCATAGGTCTCTTCGAGCAGGGGCCTGAGCAGGGGATGGAGATAGCTGATCGAGGCAGCATCGCGCTTGCCGCGGATGAAATCGTTGATGTAATCCATGGGCCCCGGACGGTAGAGGGCATTCATGGCGATGAGGTCTTCCAGACAGGTGGGCTTGAGCTTGCGCAGATATTCCTGCATGCCCGAACTTTCAAACTGGAAGAGGCCGATGGTCTCGCCGCGGGCGAAGACTTCGTAGACCTTGGGATCATCGAGCGGGATGGCGTCGATGTCGATCCGGATGCCCCGGGCGGCCAGGGCCTTGATCGCCTTCTGGATCACCGTCAAAGTGCGCAGGCCGAGAAAATCCATCTTGAGCAGACCCACCTCCTCCAGCGACTTCATGTCGTACTGGGTGGTGATGTCGCCCTCCTTGGTCTTGTAGAGCGGCACGTAGTTGGTCAGCTCTTCCGGGGTGATGACCACGCCGGCGGCGTGGGTGGAGGCGTGCCGCGCCAGTCCCTCGAGGACGAGGGCATGCTCGATGAGGCGTCGGCCGGTCTCATCCTTCTCGGAGATCTGCCGCAGCTCGGCGACATTCTGCAGGGCCTCCTTGAGCTTGATCTTGAGCTGTTCCGGCACCAGCTTGGCGATGCGGTCGACCTCGGAATAGTTGATCTTGAGGACCCTCCCGACATCGCGGATGACGGCCCGCGCCGCCATGGTCCCGAAGGTAATGATCTGGCAGACGTTGCTGTAGCCGTACTTTTCCTTGACGTAGCGGATCACCTCTTCGCGGCGCTCGTAGCAAAAGTCGATGTCGATGTCGGGCATCGAGATGCGTTCGGGATTGAGAAAGCGCTCGAAGATGAGGTCGTAGCGGATCGGATCGAGATTGGTGATCCTGAGCACGTAGGCGACCAGGCTGCCGGCGGCCGAGCCGCGGCCGGGTCCCACCGGGATGTCCTGGCTGCGGGCATAGCTGATGAAATCGGCGGTGATGAGAAAATAACCCGCATAGCCCATGCGCTTGATCATCTCGAGTTCATACTCCAGCCGCTTCTCCAGCTCCGGCGTCACCGCCGGATAGCGCTCGCGCAGGCCGGCCCGGGCCACCTCGGCGAGATAGTCGTCGAGACTCTTGCCGGCGTGCTCGGGCGGCAGCTGGAAAACGGGGAGGTGAAAGGTCCGGGAATCAAGGTGGAGGTCGCACTTTTCCGCCACCTCCAGGGTGTTGAGCAGGGCCTCGGGATGGTCCGGGAAAGCCTCGGCCATCTCCGCCTCGCTCTTGAAATAGAGCTCCCGGGTGTTGTAGCGCATGCGGGTGGCATCCTCGAAATCCTTGCCCGTCTGCAGACAAAGGAGGATGTCATGGGCCTCGGCGTGCCCCTTTTCAAGATAGTGGATATCGTTGGTCGCCACCACCTTGATGCCCATCTCTTGAGAAAAGCCAAAGATGGCGCTGCGGGCGGTCTCTTCTTCGCGGATGCCGTGATTCTGGACTTCGAGGTAGAAATCTTCGCCGAAGATGTCGTGGTATTCGGCGATGGCGGCCCGGCTGCGCTCCTCGTTCTCGCGCAGCAGCCGCTGGCTGACCTCTCCCTTGAGGCAGGCGCTGAGAGCGATCAATCCTTCATGATGTTCGCGCAGCAGGGCGCGGTCGATGCGGGGCTTGTAGTAGAAACCTTCCAGATAGCCGGCCGAGACCAGCTTCATGAGGTTGCGGTAACCGGTCATGTCCTTGCAGAGCAGGACGAGATGGAAAGCGGTGCCTCCCGTGCCGGGATCGGGCTGCTTCTCCAGACGGCTGCCCGGGGCGACATAGACCTCGGAGCCGATCAGGGGCTTGACCTTTGCCTTGGTGGCCTTTTTGTAAAAGCTGATGACCCCATGCATGCAGCCATGGTCGGTGAGAGCGATCGCCGGCATGCCCTGTTTTTCCGCCCTCTCGACGAGATCCTCGATGCGGCAGGCCCCGTCGAGAAGGCTGTAGTGGGAGTGGTTATGGAGATGGACAAACCGGCTCACGCGGTAACTCTTGCTTAAATGTTGCGATAATAGCGCTTGGCGACCGAAGTATATTCGCTCCCAGCATAGTTGTCGAGGAAAGTGCCGAAGGCCTTTTGTGCCAGCTCCGCCTGGTTCGAGCGGACATAGGAGAGCCCGACCATGAGCTGGGCGTCGTCATGCTTGTCGGTTTCGGAGTAGGAGAAGACCTTCTGAAATTCGACCACTGCCTTCTGGTACTCTTTCATACCGAAGTAACATTCGCCGATCCAGTACTGGCAGTTGTCGGCGAGCTGGTGGTCGGGATACTGGGCGAGCAGTGCGGAGAATTCATCGATCGCAGCCTGGTAGCTGCGCTGCTCGAATTTGGCGCGCGCGCGCTCGTAGGCGGCCTCGAAGGCGCTGCCTCCCGCGGCAGCAGTCGAAGCGGCGGCGCGGGCGGGCTTTTTGGCGGTTTTCGACAGATCCGGGATGACGATGCGGGGGGTCGCCTTGCGGCTCTCCAGTTCCTGCAGCCTGGCATTGCGATTGGCGATGATGCTCTGCAGGCTGTCCACCGTGGCGCTGCTGCGCTCGAGCGCGCTCTCTAGGCGGCTGATGTCGGTGCGCATCTTGTTAAACATTTCCGGCGTCAGCCCCATGGTGGCC
>Ga0116173_1001953_pt1 | contig 16333 bp, 12 predicted proteins | sample AD_UKC085_MetaG_FD_89800 | JGI IMG/M metagenome (GOLD analysis project Ga0116173, IMG submission 89800) | Active sludge microbial communities of municipal wastewater-treating anaerobic digesters from USA - AD_UKC085_MetaG | ecosystem: Engineered > Bioreactor > Anaerobic > Digestate | place: USA...
CTCCTCATCAGTGGAAAACCCTACGTCCCCCTGTGGAAAAACCGCCCGCAACTCCAGGAGAAAATGTTCCTTGAGGCTTGATTCCCAGACACACTATCTTCACTTCGTTCGCAATGACGCGGAAACGCACGTCATCGCGAGCCCCTGACCGCCGTGGGCGGGAATTCTGTCCATGAGACTATGGATTACGGGTGTCCTTCCCTCTTCACCCCGGAGGGGTGAGGGTCATTAGCCGGTGGTTGAGCGCAGCGATACCACCGGAAACCGGTGCCCCCTCTTCCTTTCTGGCACCCCGGCAGGGGTGCGGGACTCCGGGGCCAACGGGAACCGACGTGTCCTGAACCCCTGCCGGGGTTCTTGAAAAAATGGGAGGGGGCCTGCTGTCCGGTGGTATCGCTGCGCTCAACCACCGGCTAATGTCCTGCATCCCTCCGGGATGCCCAGGACTTTCGCTTTTGGCCATTTCCACGTTTGGCAGAGAGCAACCGGCAGCTTGGGGGCGGAAGAATACGTTTTCCTCATTAGCAACAAAGTGAGGCAATCGCTTGTCAGAACACCCCAATTCTGTCGCATTCCGTGGGTGAACGGGCGTGCTCGCCGCCCCGGATCCATTCAGCGCGTATTCACAAGGCGCGTTTCCTCTAAGGGGAATCAACCGCCATCCCTTATCCGGCGATTCGGGCCGGATTCCCGCCATTGCGCGCCCCCGGGCGGCGTGCATATACTTCCCGCATGACCAACGGGACGCCACAGGAAGGGCCGCTGTCCTTCCGCGAGGGGCACGGGATGAAATTTCTCCTGCTCGACGCGGTCTATCTCCTCCTCGTCATGGGGTGGACCGTTGTCCTGCCCCCCATGGGCCGGGACCTTGAATGGCTTGCCGGGAAGTACCCCGAGGACCTCTTCTTCACATGGTGGCGGTTGCTGGGCGGGGAGTCCGTGCCCGCGCCGGTCTACCATGTGGTGGCCCTGCTGCTGCTCTACCTCTGCATGGTCCTCGTGTTCTTCCTGACACGGCTGGCCACACGCGGGCCGTGGTGGCTGGGTTCCGTGGCTGCGGTGGTCTTCATGGCGCACCCGGTGAAGGCCGAGGCCGTCCTCATGCTGTCCGGGGCGACCCTGGAGCTCATTCCCACCGCCGCATGCCTCGGGGGGCTGCTGATGTACGCGACGCGGCCGTTATCCCGGGGGAAGGGGCTGGTCTGGGATGCGGGCACCATGGCGCTGCTGGTGGTTGGCGCCGGGTTTGTCCATGGGGGCACGGGCGCCGGACTGACCGTGCTCGCTTTGCCCTTTCTTTGGGATGCGTTTGTTGTGCCGCGCGGGGAACGCGGCGGCTTTCGGCCTGTGCGCGCCCTGCTGGCTCTGTTTCTCCTGCTTTCCGCGGCGGGCTTTTGTGCGTGGGTGGTCTTCTTTGAAGTGGTGCCGACGCTGACCGACGTGCTGTCCCTTTGCGCGCACCCCTTCGCGGCGGTAGGGCTGCTGCTGTATCCCCTGGGGATTCTCCCGGAGACCCGGGCCGCGCTGGAGACGCACCCCGCGCTGGCGGCGGCGGGGGTGCTGGCGGCGGGGGGGCTGGGGATATGGGTGGTCTCGCGCGCCAAGAGTCCGGCGCTCTCGCTTGGGCTTCTGTCTGTGGGGGTGCTCTCCCTCTGGAACGGGCTGTCGCGGATTCTCGCGCTGGCGTCTTTCTATCCAGACCCCCCGGGTCTGTTTGGCCTGCCCCTGACCTGGCCCGTGGACCCGGTGCATTTCGCGAACGGCGGGCGTCTGACGCTGGCGACGGCGTTTATGGGGATCGCGGCGGCGGGGGTCTTTGCGGCGCTGCTGCGGCATCCGCGGTGGCGGAAGCCGGCGGTGGCGCTGAGCACGGCGCTGTGTGTGGGACTGATGGTCCTGCACGGGATCGTGAACCTCCAGTGGGTGTCGGCGGGGCAGCGGCTGCGGGAGTTCCGGCGGACGGCGGAGGCGCTGGCCGCGCAGCATCCGGGGGAGACGCTGGTGGTCGCGCCGGACATCGGATACGCGGGCTTCGCCCCCCTGTTCTATGCCAGGAGTGTCTCGCAGGACACGCCCTTCGGGCCCGCGCTGGACGTGCGCGCCCTGGCGTGGTGCGATGTGGAGTATCCCGCCGCGAAGGTGGCGGTGACGGAGTACAGCCCGGACGGTTTCGCCTTCACGGTGACGCAGCCGTACCCGCCCGAGGTGCGGACGGCCGAAGGGGTGGAGGCGGCCTCCACGCCGCCCGCGCCGCCGCGCGTGGGGCTGTTTGACCTGCGCCCCCGGGTCTTCTACGCGCCCAAGAAGGCGCATGCGTTCTCGTTCCAGCTCGCGGACGCCCCCTTTCCGGCGGTGCGGATTCCGCTGCCGGGCGAGGCCCCGCCGGAGGCGGCCGCCCCATGAAGCCCTTCCGCAAACGCACCTATGCCGGCCCCGGGGACTTTTTCGACGACCTGCGCTTCCTTGCGGCGAACCGCCGCACCCTGAACCGGCTCATGCACGGCGGCGGGCTGGACCCGGCCTTCCGCGAGCGGGTGATGCTCGCCGTGACGCAGGTGAACGACTGCCGGTTCTGCATCCACGCCCACGGCAAGATGGCGCGGGACGCGGGGCTGCCGCCGGACGAGGTGCGGGCGCTGCTGGGCGGGTCCTTCGCGGACTGTCCGGAGGACGAGCTGCCCGCGCTGCTGCGGGCGCGGGAATGGGCGGAGGCCGGGTGCGCGCCCGACGCCCTGCCGGAGGGGCCGCTCACGGAGCGGTACGGCGCGGAGACGGCGCGCGCGCTGGTGCTGGCGATGCGGCTGATCCGCGCGGGCAACCTCGCGGGGAACACGGCGGACCGCTTCCTTTACTGGGTGTCACGGGGGCGTTTGGGCGGGGACTGACCCCGCGGAGGAGACCAGGGACATGACCAAGGCAAAGGCCAAACCGAAGGCGAAACCCGAGGAGGCGCCGCGCGCCGCGGCGTGGTTCTGCGCGGTGTGGACCGGCAACGGCGAGCCCGCGGTGATCGTGCCGGCGGACAGCCTGGCCGCCCCCCCCGAGGCGGAGGGATTCCTGTGGGTGGACGTGGAGCGCCCCGGCCCGGAGGACACCGCCCGGCTCAGGGAGCTGTTCGGGTTCCACCCCCTCGCGCTGGAGGACGTGCTGAACGACCGCGGCCTGCCCAAGCAGGAGACCTACGGCGGCACGCTGTTCACGGTCATGTCCGCGCTCTCCGGCCGGGACACGGCCGACGGCACGCCGGTGACGGTGAACGTGGGGCTGTTCCTGCGCGAGCGCCTGCTGGTCACCTGCCACTCGCGGCCCCTGGCCTGCGTGGACGAGGTGCGGCGCATGATGTCCGACCGGGACCTGCTCGACCACCACACGCCGGACTACCTGTACTACCTCCTGCTGGACGGGATCATTGACGAGTACCTCACGCGGGCGGAGAAGCTTGAGGCGAAGATTGACGACATCGAGGAGGAGGTTTTCCAGCCGCGTTTCCGCCGGAACAGCGACCCGCGCCGCGTGATCTACGAGACCCGCCGCCAGCTCTCGCGGCTGGGGCAGCTCATGCTCTCCAAGGAGGAGACCCTGCGCGCGCTCGTGCTGCGCGACTACCCGCAGATCAAGGCGGACACCCGCACGCACCTGCGCGACGTGCTTGACCACGTGCTTCGGGCGCGCGACCACCTCACCATGATGCGCGAGCTGCTCACGGCGCTCATGGAGTCCCACCTGTCCCGCCTCTCCATGCGCCTCGAGGAGAGCATGAAGCTCCTCACGATCATCGGCACCATCATGCTGCCCCTCAGCTTCCTCACCGGCATCTGGGGCATGAACTTCAAGCACCTGCCCGGCCTCGACTGGCCCTACAGCTTCCCCGTGCTCTCCGGGTTCATGGTCGCGCTGGTCGCGGTCATGCTCGCGGTCTTCCGCCGCATGCGGCTCTTCTGAACGCGGCCGCCGGATACGGGCCGGCCCTCGTGTCCGCCCCGGGGCGCGGCAAGCGGCGCCCCTGCCGTCCCATGCCGTGGGCATCCGCGAAAGGCCCGGTCATTCGCCCGCAGGCGCGCGCAGGTGGGTTCCCTTCGCAACATCAATCCCAAGCCACACGTCCTTGTCTCCCATAACCGGATCCTCCTATAATGGGGCCGTTGTGCGGCTCCCAAAGCCCCTCTTTATGACGCGAGCCCGGAACTTCGCCGGCTCCTGGTGCTGTCCGGGTCTCAGAAAGCCAAATGGGCTGGCGGAGGCGCCTGCTCAACGGGCTCGAATGACCCTCTCCCGGCTTCGGGGCACCAGCACCTCAGCCAGGCCAGCCTTCAAGAAAGCGCTTCCCTCGAGGGCTCGTGCAGTATCGTGTAAGGGGCGCCGCTTGCCGCGCCCCCGGCTTTGTCGCATAGCCTTCGTGCCGGGCGCATGCATCTCCAGCATGCCCCCCGGCGCGGGGCCGGAAAAAGGAGTGACGGCATGACCGCAAGAGGCGCGTGGCTGGAGGCCGCCGTGGTGTGCGCGGCGCTGGGGATCGGGTTTCCGCTGGCGTGCCAGCCCTTTCCGGTGCTGCGCGTGCCCACGCACGAGTTCACCCAGGGGTTCACGCTGCTGGCCTTCCTCGTGCTGCCGTTCCTCACCCGGCGGATGGGGCGGCTGCTGCGCGCGCGCCGGCCCGAGGCCCGCGACCGCGAGCTGCTGGAGGCGTCGCTGCTCGCGGGAACCGCGGCCGCCTTCGCCGCCGGGGCACTGGCCTTCGGGGTCATGGCCGCCGCGAACGCCCTCGGCCCCAACTGCCGCCTGGTCGACGCCGCGCTCTTCTTCTGGGTGACCTATCCCCCGGCGGCCGTGCTGGCCGTGGTGATCGGCGCGGCCTGCGTCCGCTGCTCCCTCCGCGCACCCGTGTTCATGCTGGCCGCTGTCGTGGGCCTGTCGCTGGCCCAGGACGCCGCGCAGGCGCTCTCCGGCGTGCGCACGGCCGACCTGATCCTCGGAGAGCCCCTCGCGCTGAACCAGCGGGTGGACGCCGCGCCCCCGCTCTTCCATGTGCTCCAGCGGGCCTTTGTGATGCTCCTGGCCGGGGCGGCGGCCGCCGCGGCCGCGTGGGCCGCCGCCCGGCGCGACCTGACCGCGGGCAGCGGCCCCGTGTCCGCCGTGCGCGCGGCCCGCACGCGGGCGCTGCTGCTGGGCGCGGCGGCCGCCGTCGCGGCGGTCCTCGGCGGCAGCCACATCGGCGTCGGCTGGGGCAAGGCGGCCCTCCACGCCCAGCTCCCCCGCGAGCTGCGCACGGAGCACTTCATCATCCGGCACCCGGCGTCGGGCGAGGCCGCCGCGCGGGCGGACGCCGTGGCCCGCCACGCCGAATGGTGCCACACCTACCTCCGCGGCCTCTGGGGGATCGCCCCCGTGAAGCCCGTGGAGATCTACGTATTCAACGGCTCCCGCGAGATGGAGCTGGCCACCGGCATGGGCGCCCACGCCGTCGTCCGGAAGGTCTTTGTGGACGCGTACCAGGCGCGGAACAGCATCCTCCTCCACGAGCTGGTCCACGCGCTCCACGTCGAGCTCGACCCGAAATGGACCATCATCCTCAACCGCGGGGCCACCGAGGGCCTCGCCGAGGCCGTCGAGGCCTTCTACGCCGACGCCCCCGAGGCCCACCGCCGCGAGGCCGGCGCGCTGGCCGCCGACAAGCTCCCCTCCGCCGCCGTCTTCATGCACCCCCTCGGCTTCTGGCGCATGAACGAGACCAACGCCTACTACGCCTCCGCGTCGTTCATGGGCTTCCTCATGCGTGTTCACGGCCCGGAGAAGTTCCAGACTTACCAGCGCACCCTCGACTTCGCCCACGCCTTCGGGAAGGACCTGGAGGGCCTCGACGCCGACTGGCGCGACTTCCTCCGCGCCGTGCCCCTCGACACGCAGTCAAAAGTCCGCGGCGCCACGGGGTACGACCCCGCCTTCTACGGACAGGGCTACGCCCAGTGCGACTGCCCCAAGCTCGGCGACGCCGTCCCCAAGCCCGAAACCGAGGCCGAAACCCTCGCCAACGCCGGACAGTTCGCCGAGGCCGCCCCCCTCTACCGCGCCCTGCACGAGAAGGACGGCGCCGCCAAGAGCTTCATGATGCTCACCCTGTGCCTCTCGCGCGGCGGACGCCCCGGCGAGGCCGCCGAACTCCTCCGGGAACGCCTGGACCGGCCGGACCTCTCCGAGGCCGACCGCGCCATGTTCCTCGACCGCTACCGCGACGTGCTCATGCGCCTGCGCGCGTGGGACACGCTGGACCCCCTGCTCGACACGCTGGTGGACCGCGAGGGGGAGCCCGCCGCCCGCGCCGACCGCGAGACCCTCCGCGACTGCCTGCGCGACTCCGCCCTCCGCGACGCCGCCGCCGGGGCCTTCCTCGAAAACGACTACTGCCGCAGACGTATCCTCCTGGAGACCCTGCGCCAGGCCCATCCCGGCAACGCCGCCGTGCGGCGGCTCTGGCTCCTGCGCGGGTTCAGCCTCGACTACGCCGGCCCCGTGGAGGAGCGCGTCGCCCGCGTCCGCGAGGCCCTCGCCCTCTTCGCCGCAGACCCCGCCGACCGCCGCCTCCTCGCGCCGCACCTGTCCGAAGCCCTCGGACGCCTCCTCGACGACCGCCAGTACGCCGCCGCCCGCGAGGTCTGCGCCGCCCTCCAGTCCGGCGCCGAAGACCCCCTCGAGCGCGCCAAACTCGCCCGCTTCACCAGCCGCCTCGACTTCGAGGAGTCCGCCGAAGGCGCCGCCGCCTTCGCCCAACGGTGACGCGGCGCGCCCCCCGCCGGGTTAGGCCTGGACACCCCCGTCCGGCGGGGTGCTTCGGACCCGCCGGTAAAGCAGTTCCCCGGCAACCGCGAGGAGGGGGAAAGTGAGGTAGGGGTAGAGGTTCACCGGGGTGAAGCCGGCGGACCAGTGCTGAAAGAGGGCCTGCGCCGGGGTGGGCCACACGTCGGGGTGCTGTCCGGCGAAGATCTGGACAAGCTCCTCCAGCATGCCCAGGGCGGGCACCCACCAGAGCCGCCGCCAGCACACCGCGCCCAGGGCCATCGCGATGCCGAGGGACCCCAGCATCGGCCGGGTCGCCCCCGGCGCGGCGGGCGTGGTCCACGCCGCCTCCAGCAGCCCCAGCCCCACGGCGGCCGCAAGGCCCGCCGCCGCCATCCCGAGCATCTTCTTGTCCATGGCACCGTTCTCCGGCGGCGCCGCGCCGTCCCCGGGCCGCCGCACATAAGACCCCCGCCGCGCGGGGCGCGTTTCGCCGTGGCAGCCCCAGTTTCAACGCCGGGTCGTGGGGACGGATGCCCCGAAGGCGACGCCGGCCTGGAAATGCCTCGCGGATGAAAAGCGGCCCCAAACCACCGAACGACGCGCGGAACCGGACGTGTTTAATCCGTTCCTTTGGAGTGGCCCACAGGCCCGGAAGAAAAGACGCCATGCCTTCCCCGCCTCACCACCCGCGCCCCAAACGCAGGGAGGGCTGTTTGCGTGGAGGGCCCCGGGGCCCGGGTTCCGCCGCTGCCGCGGCAAGAAGGATGGTGGGCGAGGAGGGGCTCGAACCCTCATGGCCTTGCGGCCAGCAGATTTTAAGTCTGCAGTGTATGCCAGTTCCACCACTCGCCCGGGCGGGGTCTCGTGCCGGCGCGCGGGCGCGCGCCTTTAACGGGGGCCAGTATAGCACGGCGGAATCCGCCGGGATTTGGAGGCGGAACCGGCGGCGGTGTCAGCACCCGTCGTAGGTGGAAAACAGCTCTTCCAGAACGCCGTTGCGGAACTGGAACAGGTGAATGGTCCGGCCCTCGTAGTCCTGGTGCCTCATGACCAGCTCCGTGACGCCGTCGCCGTCCAGATCCGCCACGCCGATGATCTGGTGGCAGTGCGGAGCCTTCACCTCCCCTGTCGCGACCCACGCGGCGGTCCACAGAATCTTCTGCCCTTTTTGCAGCACGACGGCGCACCAGTAGTTTGCCAAGTCCGAGCCGCAATCCGGCTTCCGCTGCGCGTCATACTCCTGGCGCATCGTGACGAACCAGGCCGGTGTTCCGGGGGCGAGTTCGAATGCGAGGGATTCCACGGGCGCCGGCGGCTTCAGTTTCCCGGGATCCCATGGTGCGCCGGTGGCATTCGAACGTTCCTGCTTCACCCACGCATCTTCCTCCAGCGGCTGGACATCGCTGCGCATTCTCTGGGCCAGGGGCTTCAGGTCCGGAGGCGGTGTCCCGGACCGCACCTGGGAGCGCCATGCGCACCGGGACACCATGACCGTTGGACAGGCGGCTTCCTTCTCCGGGAGGAGGACCATCGCGTCCAATTCACTCATGCAGGGGTTTGCACGGCAGATACGGGAAAATGCCGCCCCCGTTCCAGGCGCTCCCAAGTCCTGAAACAAATCGCCGATTCTTGCAAACGAGGGGGGCGAGCCATATTCGATTTCCCGCCACTTTCCCCCCTCTGAGACGGCAAATTCGCGCATGCCCCATCCGGGACAGGGCGAGCCCGCGCTGTCAACCATCTCAAATTCGTGGGACTCAACCAAAATGAGCGCCGGGACCGCTTTTTCCGGTTGGGGCGCGCTGGTTTCCGCGGCCCACGCGGTTCCCGCCGCCAGCAGCATTCCGGCGATGACAGCTTCCAGCCGCTTCATCTACTTCCTCCGTCTTCTGCCAAGCGCCGCCACTCCCTTGCCACGGCGCCCAGCGATCATACGGTCTTTATCCGAAGGCGGGCCACATTTGTTCCCTGGTCATCGTGCCATCCCCCGGAACAGGCAATAAGGAGCCAGGCTGGAGCCTGGCGGTCCCAGGGGACGCGCGCTCCGGGCCGTTCTGTCCATTGCGTCCATGCCGTCCATTTCGTCCATGGGCGTCTTGCCATGGCGGGGGCGGTTCTGCGACACTGGTCTGGCGCCGCGCGGGGGCCGCGGGCCGGACGGAACAGGTGAAGATTCTCCACGTTTACAAGGATTTCGACCCGCCGGTGCGCGGGGGCATTGAACGGCACATGGCGCTCATGTGCCGTTTTCAGCGCGCGTGGGCGGAGGTGGAGGCGCTGACGTGCAGCGGGGGTCCGCGCACGCGGGTGGTGGAGCGCGACGGCACGCGGGTGACGGAGGCGGGGGAGTGGGGCCGGCTCCAGGGCGCGCCCGCGGCGCCCGGATTTCCATGGCGCATCCACCGGAGCCGCGCGGACGTGGTGGTGGTGCATGTGCCGAACCCGACGGCGGAGCTGTCGTGCCTCATCGCGCCGCCGCGGGGGGTCATCGTGGCGCGGTACCACAGCGACGTGGTGCGGCAGGCGTCGGCGATGCGCTTCTACCGCCCCGCGCTGATGCGGTTTCTGCGGCGGGCGGCGGTGGTACTGCCGACGTCGCAGCGGTATCTGGAGACGTCGCCGGTCCTGCGGGAGATTCCGGAGCGGTGCCGGGTGGTGCCGCTGGGCATCCTTCCGGAGGAGTTCGATGCGCCGGACCCGGCGCGGGTGGCGGCGCTGCGCGCGGAACACGGCGGCGACTTCGTGCTGTTCTCGGGCAGGCACCGGTATTACAAGGGCCTGCCCGTGCTGGTGGAGGCGGCGGGGGCCATCCGCGCGCGGGTGGTGGTCGCGGGGGACGGGCCGGAGCGCGAGGCGGCGCGGGCGCAGGCGGCGCGGCTGGGGGTGGACGCCGTGTTTCCCGGCCCGCTGGACCATGACGACCTGGTGGCACACCTGCACGCGTGCGCCGTGTTCGCGTTTCCCTCGGTGGAGCGCAGCGAGGCCTTCGGCATCTCCATCCTGGAGGCGCACGCCTGCGGGCGGCCCGTGGTGGCCACCAAACTGGGAACGGGTGTAGAGTATGCGAACCTCGACGGGGAAACGGGCGTGAACGTGCCCCCCCGCGACCCGGCGGCGCTGGCGGAGGCGGTGAACGCCCTGCTGGCGGACCCCGCGCGGCGGGAGGCGCTGGGCGCCTTCGCGCGGGAGCGGGTCCGCCGCGAGTTTGACGCGCGCAACGTGGCGCGCGCGGAGTACGAGGAGTACCTGCGCGCCCTGGAGAGCATCCGCACGTGACGGTGAACGAATACCTGCTGCACGGCTATTTCCTGGCGCTGTCGCTGGCCCTGTCCCTGGCGCTGACGGCGGTGGCGCGGCGGCTGGCCCTGCGCTGGGACCTGCTGGACCACCCGGCGGGCCGCAAGATCCACGTGGAGCCGATGCCGCTGATGGGCGGCGCGGCCATCGTGCTCACCTTCTATCTCGTCGTGCTGGGCCACCTCGCGGCGGTGTACCTGTCGCACCGCCTGGGCCGGGGCTATGTGGAGCGCGAGCTGCTCGGATTCCTCGGCGAGGACGGCGGCTGGAAGATGGCGGGGATTCTCACGGGCGGGGTGATGATCTTCGTCCTCGGGGTGATTGACGACCTGCATGTGCTCTCGCCGAAGATGAAGCTGCTGGGCCAGATCGCGGTGGGGCTGGTCCTCGTGGCGTCGGGCATGCGGATCGAGCTGTTCTTCTTCTCCGACCCCTTCACGTCGTCGGCCCTGACGCTGTTCTGGGTGGTGCTGGTGATCAACAGCATGAACCTGCTGGACAACATGGACGGCCTGAGCGGGGGGGTGGCGGTGATTTCCGCGGCCACGTTCTATCTCTGCATCCAGCCCTTCGCCGACGAGCACATGGCCCGCATCCTCCTGGTGGTGTTCATGGGCGCCGTGGGGGGGTTCCTCTGGCACAACCTGCCGCCGGCCCGCATCTTCATGGGCGACTGCGGCGCCATGTTCAACGGGTACTTCCTGGCGACCATCTCCGTGGTGGGCACCTTCCACATCGAGGGCGCGGGGTCGCGCGTGGCCGTGGCCGCGCCGCTGCTGGCGCTGAGCGTGCCGCTGTTCGACACCTTCAGCGTGGTCTGGATCCGCTGGCGCTGCGGAGACTCGATCTTCCTGGGCGACAAGCGGCACTTTTCGCACCGGCTGGTGAAGGCGGGCATGAGCAAGGCCTCCGCCGTGTGGTTCATTTACTTTGTGGCGGCGGTGGTCGGGCTGGGCGGCGCGCTGCTGCCCCGGCTGGACACCCACGGCACGCTCATCATCCTCGCGCAGTCGGCGGGCGTGTTCATGCTCATCGTGCTGCTGATGAAGGCGGGGGACAACGGGAGGGGGGACTTATGAGCCAGAAGACAGCCTCCGCGCCGGGCGCGGCGAAACCCGCGGCGGCAGCCCGGGACTGGCGGGCGGAATGGCCGGAGGACTTCGCCACCCCCCACACGGCGGCGGTGATGGCGGGGTGCATTGTCTGCCTGGGCTTCATGCTGTTCGTGGCGGCCTCCTTCAACCTGCTGGGCCCCGTCAAGACCATGCTCGCCGGGTGGGTCGGCGTCTACAACCCGCAGATGATCCCCCCGGGCGAGTTCGGCCTCGCCGCCGTGGTGTGGGGCCTGGGCGCCGTTGTGATGGCCGGCATCGTCCACCCCTCGGCGGGCGTCGCCCTGCTGCTCCTGTTCCGCCCGTGGATTGACGGCTACACCTACCCCGTGGCCAACCTCTACTTCGTCGCGGGCGTCTTCATCGTGTCCGCGTTCTGGCTGGTGCGCTCGGCCCTCCGCGGGGGGGCGTGGCGGGGGGCCGCGGCCGCCGCGCCGCTGGCGGGCTTTGTCGCCGTGGCCGCCCTGGGGCTGTGGACCACCTGGCAGGCCGACAACACGGCGCGCCAGCTCCTGCTCTGGCTGAGCTACCTGCTGCTGTTCCTGCTGTCGGCGAACTGCGCGGGAAGCCCCGCCGCGCGGCGGCTGGTGGTCGGCGCGCTGCTGGCGGCGGTCTTTCTGGAGGCGTGGTACGCCATCCTGCACTTCCACTATCTCCTGCCCGAGGCGCGCAAGGCCGTGCAGGACCCCGAGGTCCTGCGGCAGTACTTCAACACCGACACCATCACGCCGGAGCTCGCGCGACGCCTCAACCGGAGCCGCGCCTTCGGCACCCTGCTCTTCCCCAACAGCCTCGCCGGCTTCCTGCTGCTCGGCGTCCCCCTGATGGTTTCCGGCTGGGCGGAGGCGTGGCGGAACCGGCGCGGGGCCGCGGGGCCCGGCGCGGGCCGGTGGGAGGCCCTCGCCGCCGCGCTGGCGGTCTGGGCCGCCGTGGCGGGCCTGACACTCTTCACCCTGCATTTCCGCGGGACCTTCGTCCCCGTTTCCGCCTGGTACGGCTCACTGCCCGCCCTGGCGGCGGCGGCGGCGCTGGCGGGGGCCGGCCCGGCGGTGCTGGTCCACCGCGCGATGCTGCGCGGCGGCCTCGCGCACACCCTGGGGCGGGCGGCGCTGTGGGCGCACCCCGTCCTGCTGGCCGTGACGCTGGCGGCGCTGTGGATGACCTACACGCGCGGGGCCATGGCGGCGCTGGCCGCCGCGGGCCTGGCGGCGGCCGTGCTGGCCTTCCTGCCGAAGGACGGGCCGCGGCCGGCGGCGCGCCGGGCGGCGCGGGCGGCGGCGTGGGCCGTGGCGCTGTGCGGGGCGGCCTGGGTGCTTCTTGGGCCGGAGACCCTGGCGCAGGACGGCGCGGCGGCCGGGGCCCCCGCCATCGTGCAGGAGGGCGTTGCCCTGGGGGTGGAGGACCTGCGGGACACCTCGTCCTTCCACATCCGGCTCACCTACTGGAAGGTGGCGGCGAGGATCTTCGCGGCCAACCCGCTCCTGGGCGTGGGGCTGGGCAACTTCCACGCCGCCTACCCCCAGTACCAGTACCTCGGCGCGGGCGACGTGCGCGAGGCGCACAACGCCTTCCTCCAGCCCTTCGTCGAGACGGGGCTCGCGGGGGGGCTGCTCTTCCTGGCGTTTTCCGTCGTGCTGGCCGTGCGCGCCGTGCGGGGCGTGCGCCGCGCGCCCGACGCGGGGGCGCGGTGGGCGGCTCTGGGGCTTTTCACCGCCGTGGCGGCGTTCTGCCTCCACGCGGGCCTCGACATCCACTTTTCCAACCCCTCGCTGGCCATGCCCTTTTTCGTGGCGGCGGGGCTGCTCTGGGCGGGGGCCGGTGGCGGCGGCAAGTCCTGGTTTCCGGCGGGGGCGCGGCGGGCGGCGGCGGTCGCGCTGCTGGTGGTGATGGCGGGGGCGCTGGGCGTCGCGTCGCGCATCTACCTTCAGGAGCTGAGCCTGGGCCGCATGAGTTTCGTGAGCGTGGGCGAAGACAAGGAGCTGATGCGCATGTACCAGACGGCGGGGTACTGTCTGGCGGAGATCGGCGAGGTGATAGACGCGATCATCACGGAAAAGCCGCGCGAACAGAGGCCGCCGCAGGTGCGGCTGGTGGACGCCCTGACCCTCAATCCGGACATTCGGGCGTGGGCGGAGACGGGAGACTTCTACGCGCCCGTGCCCGGCGTGCAGGGGTCCTATCGGCGCCTGCCGCCGGACGAGGCGCCCGGGCTGGACGCCGTGCTGCTGGTCCGCCGGCCCTTCCGGGCGCGCTCCTGCGGGTTGCAGGGGATGCTGGATCAGATTGGCTGGCTGGAGGCGGAGGCCGCGCGCTGGCCCCGCAACCAGCGCCTGGCCTACCACCTGCTCCGGTGCTACGGCCTGGTCGTGCGGACCCCGCACCTGGGCAAAGACTGGCTGCCCCGGCGTCCGGACTGGACGGTACGCTACCGCCACTGGGCCGACCGCGTCGCGGAACTGGCCCCGCATAGCGCCGAAATGGCCCGCGCGCGCGCGGAGGCCCTTTTCTACCTTGCCATGAACGACGACGCCACGCCACGGCTGGAAACGGTGCTGGAGGTCCTCGCGGAGCACGCGCGGGCCCACCGCCTGAGCCCGATCATCCCCCTGTACGGGCACGATTACGCCTGGGCCCTGCGCGAGTCGGCCGGGCTGCTGCGCGCCGCCGGGCGCGAAGCCGAGGCCGCCGAGAACGAGGCGCGGGCGGAGCAGGTGCACCGCCAGACCAGAGAACTGGAAGAGTGGCGTTGGTCCCACGGGCTGTCCTGACGCCGCAAACCCCGGGAGACGCCATGAAACACCGCATCGCCGCCCTGCGCGGCCTCATCGCCGGCCGCCGCGCCGGGGGCTATGTCAGCCTGGACCCGCCGGTCAACGCCTATTTGACGGGCTTCCACGGGAGCGCCTCCGCCGTGGTGGTGACGCCGCGCGCCGCCGCGCTGCTCTGCGACTTCCGATACACCGAGCAGGCGAAGGCCCAGGCGAAAGGATGCCGCGTGCGCGAGGTCTCCGGCGACCTCGAAACCGCCGCCGGCGCCTTCCTCGCGGAGGCGGGCTGCGCGTCGGCCCTCTTTGAGCCGGACCGCCTCAGCGTGTCGGCCCACGGGCGCGTGCGCAAGGCCTTTGCCGGGGGGCGGCTCCGCGCGGCCCCCGGATTCACGGACCCCCTGCGCGCCGTCAAGGACGCCGAAGAGGTCGCCCGGATGCGCCGGGCCACGGAAATCGCCGAGGCCGCGCTGTCCACGGCCTTCCGGCGGCTGAAAGAGGGCGTCACGGAGCGGGAGGTGGCGGCGCTGCTGGAGCACGAATTCCGCAAACGGGGCGCGCAGAAGGCCTCCTTCGACACGACGGTGCTGTTCGGCGCGCACAGCTCCCTTCCCCACGGAAAACCGGGCGACACCCCCCTGAAACAGGGCGACATCGTGCTGGTGGACTGCGGCTGCATCGTGGACGGATACTGCTCCGACTTGACTCGCACCGCCGTTTTCGGTAGTATTCCCGGCGCGTGGTTTGAGGACATTTACGCCTGCGTGCTGGAGGCGCAGCTCGCCGGCCTGGCCGCCGTGCGGCCCGGCGCGGGCGCCGCGGCGGTGGACCGGGCCTGCCGGGACATTATCGCGCGGGCCGGATACGGCCCCCGGTTCGGCCACGGCACCGGACACGGCGTCGGCCTCGAAATCCACGAATTTCCCCGGCTGAACCAGCATTCGGCCACTGTGCTCGCCCCTGGCATGGCGGTGACGGTGGAGCCCGGCATCTACCTGCCCGGCCGGGGCGGCGTGCGTATTGAGGACCTTGTCGTCGTCACCCCCGACGGGTGCGACGTGTTGAACAAACTGCCCAAGGAGCTACAGGTAATCCGCCCATGATCTCAACAGCCGACTTCAGAAACGGACTGGTCGTCGAAATGGACAACGACCTCATGGAAATCGTCGAGTTCCAGCACGTCAAGCCCGGCAAGGGCGGCGCCTTCGTCCGCACCCGGTTCAAAAACGTCCTCACGGGGCGCGTGCTCGAGCGAACCTTCCGCTCCGGCGAGAAGTTCGAGGAGGCCCGCCTCGAGGAGCAGCCCTGGCAGTTCCTCTACAACGACGGCGACCTGTTCCACTTCATGGACAACGACACCTTCGAGCAGCTCGCGGTGAATCCCGGCGTCGTGGGCGACGTCGCCAAGTGGATGAAGGAAAACACCAACGCCACGCTGATGTTTCACCGCGAGAAGGTCATCTCCGTGACCGTTCCCTCCCATGTGGTGCTCACCATCACCAAGTCGGACCCCGGCGTGCAGGGGGACCGGTCCTCCGGCGCCACCAAGCCCGCCACCCTCGAGACCGGCGCCGTCGTCCAGGTCCCCCTCTTCATCAACGAGGGCGACACCATCAAGGTGGACACCCGCACCGGCGCCTACGTCGAGCGCGTCTGAGACGGGCCGCCGGACACGATTCTGGTCCAAAGGGCAGACAGGAATGTCTGCCCCACATAGGGTGAGGCAGACATTCCTGTCTGCCACAGGCCCCCTTTCTTCAATGACATTCCCGCCCCCGGGCGGGAATCCTGCCAATGACCTGAGGGTTGCAGGAGGGCCGTAAACATAGACACGCCATCTTGACGCGTTCTTGGGGTTTTCGTTGGCCCAAAGAACGCGCCAAGATGGCGCGTCTACTTTGCGGGCGTTCTCGCCGACTTACTTCATTGGCAGGAGGCCGCCCCGGCCGGCGCGGCAATCTCTTGTCGGAGCGCCTCCGGTTCTCCGCACGCCATTGGGTGAACTTTCCATGGATGCCGCTTCTTGGTCAGGGGAGCAGGATGGCCCGTGCCGCTTTTTGGTTCGAGATTTTCGTGGTGGCCGTGGTGGTGGGTGAGATATGCCAGGTATTGCGTCAGCTCGAAATTTGGGCGGGGATTACGCTCTCGGCCGCGTTCCTGTTCCTTGGCGGGTATGCAGGACTCCAGCTTCACCGCATCCGTATTCAGCGCGACACCCGGTCCTTTCCCGAGGAGTGATGGCCGGTCTGTCGCGCGGCAATTGTGGGAGAGGACCTGAAAGCGGGGATGGGGCTCCCACCCAGGCCACAGCGCGATTGGCGTGGCGCGTGCCCTGTGTTACCATGAAGTCCGGCAGGCGGAGGAAATGGAAACCCTTCATGATTC
>Ga0116173_1001958_pt1 | contig 16301 bp, 17 predicted proteins | sample AD_UKC085_MetaG_FD_89800 | JGI IMG/M metagenome (GOLD analysis project Ga0116173, IMG submission 89800) | Active sludge microbial communities of municipal wastewater-treating anaerobic digesters from USA - AD_UKC085_MetaG | ecosystem: Engineered > Bioreactor > Anaerobic > Digestate | place: USA...
CAGCAGGAGACCAGGTTGCGGTTGAAACCCGCGACGGGCGTGGAGAACGAGAAGGGGCGCGGATCGGGGTCGCCGGGCTGCTCGTCCAGCGCGCCGAAGTCGATGCTGCGGCGGTGGATGCGCGCGCAGGTGCCCGTCTTCAGGCGCTCCACGGGAAAGCCGAGGCGGCGGTAGGCGTCGCTGAGGCCGTCGGCGGCGGGCGCGCCGCCGCGCCCGCCGGCCACGGTGGTCATGCCGTAGTGGAGGCGGCCGCGCAGGAAGGTGCCCGCGCAGACGATGACGGCGCGCGCGCGGATCTCCTCGCCGAAGGCGGTGACGACACCCGCGGCGCGGGGCGTTTCGCCGCCGCCCCCCTCCACGAGGAGGTCCACGGCCTCGGCCTGCTTGAGGAAGAGGTTCGGCTCGCCCTCGCAGACGCGCTTCATGTCCTGCTGGTAGAGGAAGCGGTCGGCCTGCGCGCGCGGGGAGTGGACCGCGGCGCCCTTGCTCCGGTTGAGCATGCGGAACTGGATGCCCGTGCGGTCGATGCAGCGGCCCATCTCGCCGCCGAGGGCGTCGATCTCGCGGACGAGCTGGCCCTTGGCCACGCCGCCGATGGCGGGGTTGCACGACATGCGCCCGATGTCGTCGAGGTTGAGCGTGAGCAGCAGCGCGCGCCGGCCCAGGCGCGCGCAGGCAAGCGCCGCCTCGATGCCCGCGTGGCCCGCGCCCACTATGACGACGTCAGGATCGTGAAGCATGGGGCGTCCCTGCCCTCCGGCGCGGCGGTCAGTCCTCCGGCAGCGTGATGGCCTGGATCTTCTCTGCCTGCGCCGCGCGGTACGCCGCGAGCCTTTCGGCGAGGACGGGGTACTTGTTGGCGAGGATGGCCACGGCCAAAAGCGCGGCATTGGTCGCGCCCGCGCCGCCGATGGCCAGCGTGCCCACGGGGATGCCCGGGGGCATCTGCACGATGGCGTGGAGGGCGTCCTGCCCGTTGAGGGGCCCCGAGGCCACGGGCACGCCCAGCACGGGGCGCGTTGTCAGCGCGGCCACGACCCCCGGCAGCGCGGCGGCCATGCCGGCCCCGGCGATGAAGACCTCCGCCCCGTTCGCGTCCGACGCGCGGACGTACTCGGCCACCAGGTCGGGCGTGCGGTGCGCGGAGAGCACCCGCGACTCGTGGGGAACGCCGAACTCGGCGAGGGTCTTGTGGGCGCGGCGCATGGTCTCCCAGTCGGACTCGCTGCCCATGAGGATGACGACCAGGGGCGTGGCGGGCATGTTCATGTCTGTCTTCTCCCGGCGGTTAGAAGTGGCGTTCAATGTAGTCCAGCGCGGCGTCGAGGTCCGGCAGGATTTTCGTGCAGTAGCGCACCATCCACGGCGACATGTCCTGGAAGGGGAAGGGGCTGAAGGCGATCACAAACTTCCCCTGGTCGTGGGCGGCGTAGAACACCTCCATGGACGTGCCGATGGACGGCTTGTTGTAGTTCACCAGCAGGATGTCCGCGTCGCGCACGTCCTGCAGGTCAAACTCCACGATCTCGTTGGCGCTGTCAATCTCGCGGTCGCGGAAGTCGCGCCGCATGGGGTCGAGCAGGATGAAACGGCCCGCGAGCCGCTCCTTGGCCCGCTGGCGCCACGGCTTGCTCTCGTCCGCCGCCGCGTCCATGATGGGCCCGCTGAGATAGATGGTCTGCGCGTCTTTCCGGTTCATGCTGCCTGTTCACTCCCGCGGCCCTTTCGGCCCTCGTTGCGGCCCGTATTGTAGCACACCGCCGCAGGGGTCATTTTGACTGCGCCGCGCGGACGGGGTCGTGGTCGGGGTTGGAGGTGGGCATCTGGGCGTCCACGTCGAGGAGCCAGCCGTGGAGGGCGCGGCGGAGTTCTTCGGCCTTTTCGGACATCTCCCCGGCGAGGTTCTTCGTCTCGGCCGGGTCGGCGGCCAGATCATACAGCTCCAGCCGGTTGTCCTCGTAGTACTCGATGAGCTTGTGGTTGCCGCGGCGGACGATGCCGCCGGGCGTCGCGCCGAGGGGGTGGTAGTGCGGGTAGTGCCAGTAGAGGTCGCGCGCGGCGATGTCCCCCGTACCCGTCAGCAGGGGCACGAGGCTCTCGCCGTCTGTCAGCGGACCCGGCCCCGGGCCCGTGGCGATCTCCATAATGGTCGGGAAGAAGTCCACGCTGCACACCGGGGTGCCGCACAGGGACCCCGCGGCGATCCTGCCCGGCCAGCGGACGATCAGGGGCTCGCGGACGCCGCCCTCGTACAGCGTGCCCTTGCCCTCGCGGAGGGGCGCGTTGGACGTCACCCGGCCGAGGCCGCCGTTGTCGGAGGTGAAGATGACCACCGTGTCCTCCGCCAGCCCGAGGCGGTCCAGCGCGTCCATCACGCGGCCCACGCTCTGGTCCACGGCCTCCACCATGGCGGCGTAGCCGGGGTTGTTCTGCGGGTCGCCGTCGCGCACCCTCCCGGCGTACCGCGCCTGAACGTCCTTCTTCGCCTGGATCGGCGTGTGGACCGCGTAGTGCGGGAAATACAGGAAGAAGGGGCGCTCCCGGTTGCTCTCGATGAAGGCCACCGCCTCGTCCGTGAGCCGGTCGGTCAGGTACTCGCCCTCCGGGCCGTCCTTCAGCGCGGGGATGCCGTAGGGCGAGAAGTACGACGGCGGCTGGCCCTGGTGCGTGCCGCCCGCGTTCACGTCGAATCCCTGCGCCTCCGGGCCGAAGTCCGGCCCGCCCAGATGCCATTTGCCGACGCTCGCCGTGGCGTAGCCCGCGGGCTTCAGCGCCTCCGCCAGCGTCACGGCCTCGTGCGGCAGTTCCTGGTTGAACGCCGGCGGCAGCAGCTTCGCGTACGGGTGCTTGTGGCCGGGGATCCAGTCCGTCAGATGGAGCCGCGCCGGGTATTTTCCCGTGAGCACGGCCGCCCGCGTCGGCGAGCACACCGGGCACGCCGCATAGGCCTGCGTGAACCGCATCCCCTGCGCCGCCAGCCGGTCAATGTTCGGCGTCTCGTAGAACCGGCTGCCGTAGCACCCGACATCCCGCCAGCCCATGTCGTCGATCAGGAAAAGGACCACGTTGGGCGGCCGCTTCTCCACGGCCCCCGCCGCGCGCGCGGCCGCGCCCGCCCCCAGCACCGCCGCCCCCGCCTCTTTCAGGAAAAGCCGCCTGTCCATTTGTTTCATGGCATCATCCTCCGCGGGCTTCGGAGCGGACAGCCCCCAGCGGTGCCGCCGCGCCGGACAATGGTCGGACGGGTCGGACACGTCCGACGGGTCCGACCCGTCCGACAAGGATACACGCGCTGGGGGCGCGCCGTCATCCCCGTCCCCCGGTTCGCCCGGGGCGGGGACGGGCGGCTATAATCTTCTTTCCCAAGGAGACCCCAACCCATGCCGTCATCCCCGCCCGAGAGCGTCCTGTCCTGGAACCTGTTCAAACGGTGTTTCACCCGCGTGGAGCTGGCCCGCGACTGCGGCCTCATCGCCCGCACGGACGCGGTCCCCGCGGCCTATCTCCGCAGGATCCGCCTGTGGAACTTCCTGGAGGCGTGGGGCGTGTTCGCGCTGGTCATGGCGGTGGTCTGGTGCGCCTACTGGCTGGACAAGGACGCCACGAAGACCGCGCGCACGCTCATCGCCCTGCCGACGATGCTGTGGATGTTCGTCCTGTCGCCGCTGGTCCATTACCGCTTCGAGAAGGACATCTTCCTCCTGCCGCACCAGCAGAGGCGCGGGATGGGGCTCTACTTCTGGGAGTTCCGCGGCCTGGGCAACCCCTTCCGGTACTACGTCGGGAAGGACGGCGAGCCGCCGCTGGTGGTGAAACACTGGCGCTGCGTCGCCGGGGTGATGGCGGCCATGACGGTGCTGTACCTCTCCGCCGCGTGGACCTTCTCGGCGGAGATTGACGCCCGGTACGCGGCAAAGATCGCCGCCTGCGGCGGCAAGCCCCAGTTCATCGCCCTGCTGCTCTGCGGCCTTCTCGCGGTCTGGTTCTTCGTGCTCATCCCCTTCATGGTGCGGCTGGACAACTTCGCGCGGAGCCTGCGTTTCATCCTCGCCTTTCTCACGGCGTCCCTCGTCTTCGTGGTCCTGTTCAACCTGTTCTTCCAGTTCGTGCTGGACCCCCTGCGCGGCGTGCTGGAGCCCAACCATTTCCTGCGCCTGCGCGGCGCGCTCGCGCGCGACCGTATCGGCGCGCTCGCCGACCTGCCCGCCATCGGCGGCCAGTGGTCCGGCTACGTCACCTGGGGCTGGGTCCAGCAGCTCATCTTCGCCAGCTACTTCGGCGTGCTCTTCGGGCGCGCCTTCCCCGTCGAGCGGTCGCGCCGCGACCTGGCCAAGGCCTGCCTCTGCTCCGCCACGGCCTTCAGCCTGGTGCACCTGCCCAACTTCTGGCTCATGGTCTTCACCTTCTCCGGCGGCATCTTCGGCACCCTGTTCTTCTACCAGATGTTCAACCTCTTCGCCCTCGGCTTCTCCCACGGCTTCGCCGGGTCCCTGCTGAACAAGCTGACGCCCATCAACTTCAGCGTCGGCCCCGACCAGATGCCGGGGCGCTAGGAAACAAAACGCGGCGGAAAACGGAAACGGGCACAGGCGGGGCGGAGCGAAGACGCGCCTGTCCCCGCTTTCCGCCCCCCATGGAGACACACGCCATGAACATACAGGTGGTCGGCGCGGGCGGCTGGGGTCTGGCCCTGGCGCGGCGGCTGGCGCTGAACGGCCACGCGGTGCGCCTGTGGTGCCGCGAGGAGGACGACCCGGACCGGCTGCGCGCCACCCGGGAGGACCCCCGGCTGCTCCCCGGCGTGCTGCTGCCGGAAAGCGTCGAGGTGGCGCGGGACACGGACCCCGCCGCCGAGATGGCCGTGCTCGCCGTGCCGTCGCACGTCATGCGCGCCGTGGCGGCCGCCATGCCCTTCTCCCCGGCGACGGTCCGCGTCAGCGTGGCCAAGGGCATCGAGAACGAGACGCTCCTGCGGATGAACGAGGTGATTGAGCAGGCCGCGCCGGGCGGGCCCGTGGCCGCGCTCAGCGGGCCGAGCCACGCCGAGGAGGTGGGCCGCGACCTGCCCGCGTCGCTGGTGGCGGCGAGCGCCGACCCGGCGGCGGCGGAAAAGGTGCAGGCCGCGTTCTTCGCCCCCGCGTTCCGCGTGTACACCAGCGACGACGTCACGGGCGTGGAGCTGGGCGGCGCGCTGAAGAACGTCATCGCCATCGCCGCCGGGGTGTGCGACGGGCTCGCCCTGGGCGACAACGCGAAGGCCGCGCTCATGACGCGCGGGCTCGCCGAGATCACGCGCCTGGGCACGGCCTGCGGCGCGCGGGCGGCCACCTTCGCGGGGCTCAGCGGCATGGGCGACCTCATCGTCACCTGCGCCAGCCACCACTCGCGCAACCGCCGCGTGGGCGAGGAGCTGGCCAGGGGCCGCCGCCTCGACGACATCCTCGGCGGGTCGCCCATGGTCGCCGAGGGCGTGCGCACCACGAAGTCCGCCCACGCCCTCGCCCGGCGCCTCGGCGTGGACACCCCCATCACCGCCGCCGTCCACGCCCTGCTCTTCGGGGGCGCCGAGGTCGGCGCCGTCATCCTCGACCTGCTCACCCGCGGCCCCAAGCCCGAAATCCGCTAGGCGCGGGGCTGACTTTCTTCGCGCCGTGTGTTATCCTTTCCCTGCCGGGCGGGGACCCATTCACCCCCCCGTCCGCGAGGAGGGAGACCGGATGATTCTGACGAACATTGACCGGGTGCCGGGGATGCGGATCGCGGAGCACTACGGGCTCGTGGGGGGCAGCACGGTGCGCGCGAAGAACATCGGCCGCGACTTCATGGCCGGGCTCAAGAACATCGTGGGCGGCGAGCTCAAGGGCTACACCGAGCTGCTCCAGGAGGCGCGCAAGCAGGCCCTCGACCGCATGTCCGCCCAGGCCCAGGCGATGGGGGCCAACGCCGTCATTAACGTCCGCTTCTCCACCTCCGCCGTGGCCCAGGGCGCCGCGGAGCTGTACGCCTACGGCACCGCCGTCCGCGTGGAGCCGGACTACAATGGCTGAGCTGTTCCAGATCGGGCTCTTTCTGGGCCTGCTGCTGCTCGGGCTCCTGGCGGGCCGGTGGAACGAGCGCCGCCACTATGACAGCATCCGCCGGCGCGAGGCGGCGCTGGCCGCCCTGCCCGTCATGCCCAGCGCCGAGTGGGACGCGGACCGCGAGGTCGAGGCGGCGTGGATGGTCTCCTCGTCCGTCGTGGTGTCCGTGGACTACTTCAAGCGCTTCGCCATGGGCATCCGCAACCTCTTCGGCGGCAACGTGCGCTCCTATGAGAGCCTGCTCGACCGCGCCCGCCGCGAGGCGGTCCTGCGCGTCAAGGAGCTCTGCGCGGGCCGCGCGGACATCATCGTGAACCTGCGGCTGGACACCAGCAGCATCTCCGGCGCCAAGGCGAAACGGGACGCGAACTCCATCGGCGCGGTGGAGGTGATCGCCTCGGGCACCGCCGTGCGCTACCGCCGCGACGCCGCCCCCTCATGAAATTCGTCCAGAAGGACATGGGGGAGGCCGCCGAGGCCAGCGGGCAGACCCGCGGGGTGCTCGCGGACACCCTCAAGCTCTTCGGTGTCCTCGCCGCGTTCGTGGTCGTCGTGTTCGTGCTGGTCTCCCGGGGCACGGACCTCGTCGTCATGCGCATCTCCCCCGAAACGGAGGCGCGGATATTCAGCGCCCTGGGGACGGAGTTCCTGGCGGAGGGGAGCGTCGGCGCCGGGGAGCGGTGGCGCGGGGTGCTGGAGCGCCTCGCCGCGCACCCGGAGGTGCCCCGCCTGCCCTACCGGCTCGGCGTGACGGACGACCCGCCCAAGCCCAACGCCTTCGCCCTGCCCGGCGGGCAGATCCTCCTCACCCTCGCGCTGCTGGAAAAGCTCGGCGACGACGAGACCGCCGTGGCCTTTGTCCTCGCCCACGAGCTGGGCCACTACCGCCAGCGCGACCACCTGCGCGGCCTGGGCCGCGCCGTCGGCATGGCCGTGTGCCTCATGGCCCTCGGCGGCTCCGGCGACTTCCTCCCCGTGGCCCGGGTCATCACGGAGTCCATGCACCGCACCTATTCCCGCGCCCAGGAGGAGGGCGCCGACCGCTTCGCCGCCCGCCTCGTCTACGAGACCTACGGCTCCGCCGACGGCGCCGAAAAGCTCTTCCAGCTCCTCCGCGAGATGGAGGACCTTCCCGCCTGGGCCTACATGCTCTCCACCCACCCCGACCACGACAGCCGCATCCGCGCCATCCGCGAAACCGTCGAGGACCTCCAAAAAAAGGGCGCGGAAAAGGGCTGAGTCCGGGACCGCGCCCTCTCGTCGAAAGGCCCGGGATCCTCGGCATTTCATGGGAAAAGGGGCGTTCCTGCCACCGCCGCCGCTTTCAGCGCGAATCCACAGAATGTGTCCTTCCTCAACCCCGCCACCACCGTTTCTCGCCCGGCGATTCGGGAGCCTCTGCGGGAGCTGGCGACCGTATGTTGGATGCTCGGCAAGGGGAGGGGGCTGCTTGCGCCGGGAACGTTGAATATGCGATGATTCAGTGAACCGCATTTCATTGTCGGCAAGGAGCAACATGAACGCCAGGGAACGCAGCAAGATTGAGACGCGGCGGCGCCTGATGGAGGCGGGCATCGCGCTGTTCGCGTCGCGGGGCATCTCAGACACGCGCAGCACGGCGCTCGCCGAGGCGGCGGGCGTGGCCGTGGGCACGCTGTACCTTCATTTCAAGGACAAGGAGGGGCTGGCGCGGGCGATCCTCATGGAGGGGCTGGAGGCGTTGCTGGCGGAACTGGGCACCGTTGCCTGCGACGCCGCCCTGGATGTCGGCGAGGCGGTACGGCGGCAGACGGACATCATGATCCGCTTCGCCCAGGAGCGCCCCGGGCTCTGCCGCACCCTGTTCGACCCCGAGGCGGTGCGCTGGCAGATCAGCACGGAGATCATGGACCGCGTGGTGGCGATCCAGGAGCGGCGCTTTCTCGACCAGGCGGCGGCGGGGCTGCTGGACGGCGCGGTGTCGCCGCGGGTGGCGGCGCGGGCGGTGGTCGGCATGCTGCTGTTTTCGCTGAACTGGTGGATCAACCATCCGGACGAGGCGGACGCGGAGACGCTGGCGGCCACGCTGAACCGGCTGCGCCTGTCGGGGGTCTACGCGAAATGACGGCGGCGCGGCGATGCCTGTGCGCGGCGCTGCTGCTGGCCGCGGCCCCGCTTTCCGCGGGCGAACCCGGTCCGCTGGACTTCGGCGAGGCCGTGCGCCGGATGCGCGCGGGGAACGAGGCCCTCGCGGCGGGCGGGGCCGAGGTGCGCCAGCGGCTGGAGGAGGGGGCGGCGGCAAAGGGGCTGCGCAGTCCGAAGGTGACGCTGGAGGCGCGCGAGACCTTCCTCAACGACCGCATCAACATCGAGGCGGACTCCCTGGGCCTTTCGTACCGCGTGCAGGAGGACCAGTTCATGAAGGGCCAGGTGAAAGTGTCCTGGCCGGTGTACACGGGGGGGCGGATAGCCGCGGCGAACGCGGCGGCGGCGGCGAAGACGGAGGAGGCGGCCGCGCGGCTGAACCACACGGACCAGCAGCTCGTGACCGAGCTGGCGCGGCGCTATTTCGGCCTGCGGCTCGCCCGGGAGGCGGCGGACGTGGCGGCGCTGAAGACCGCCGCCATGGAGCGGCACCACCGCCACGCGGCGCGGCTGTTCGGCGAGGGGATCATCGCCCGGGTGGAGGCGCTGAACGCGGAGGTGGCCCTGGCCAACGCGCGGGCCGAGCAGTCGGCCGCGGAGCGCGACGCGGCCATCGCCGCGGAGGGGCTGGCGAACGCCCTGGCGGACCCGTCGCCGGGCGACCCCGCCACCCCTCTGTTCATCGTGCGCGATCTGGAGCCCGGGGAGTGGTTTCAGGACGCCGTGGAGCGGGGCCATCCGGCGCTGGAGGCGCTGGCGGCCCTGCGGCGGCAGGCGGAGGAGGGCGTGCGCGCGGAGAAGGGCGCGGCGCTGCCGACGGTCTACCTCTTCGGCCTGCGCGAACTGTTCCCCAACGACCTGACGCTCCTCGACCCCGAGTGGGCGGCGGGCGTCGGCGGGGAGTACACCCTGTTCGACGGCGGCCAGGCGAAACACCGCACGGCGGCGGCGCGCGCCCAGGCCGACCGCGTGAGGCTGCTGGCGCAGAAGGCGCGGCGCGACCTGCGGTCGCTGGTTGCCGTGCGGCGGCAGGAGGCCGAAAAGGCGCTGGAGCAGCACGACGCCTTCGGCGAGACCCTGGCCCTGGCGGAGGAGAACCTGCGCGTGCGCATGCGGGCCTTCGAGGAGGGCGTGGCGACGTCGGTGGAGGTGGTGGACGCCTCGGTGTCCCTGGCCCGCGCGCGGCTCGGCCGCCTGAAGGCCGCCTACGACTTTGACACGGCCCTCTTCGGGCTGCTGGAGGCCGCGGGCATGACGGACGCCCACGGCGGCTACATCGCGCGCGGCGAGCCGGTGGACGCGCCGCCGCCGTCCGTGCCCCCGCTGGACCTGCCCGCGTCCGCATCCCCCGACCCCAAGGAGACCCCCGCGCCATGAAAGGCCGCCTCGCCGCCCTGTTCTTTCTTGTGCTGCTGTCCGCCGCCGTGACCGGGCTCGGCTGGCTGCTGGTGCAGCCGCGCCCGCGCTTCCTGCAGGGGGAGGTGGACACCCGCAAGATCAGCGTCTCGGCGAAGATCCCCGGGAGGGTGGAGGCGCTGAACGCGCCGGAGGGGGGGCGCGTGAAGAAGGGCGACGTTATCGCCGTGCTCGACAGCCCGCAGCTCCAGGCGAAGCGGCAGCAGGCGGGGGCCGCCCAGGCGGCGGCGGGCGCCCAGCGCGACAAGGCCGAGGGGGGCGCGCGGGAGGAGCAGATCCGCATGGCGCAGAGCCAGTGGCTCCAGGCGCAGGCGGGCGCCGAACTGGCCGAGAAGAGCTTCGCCCGCGTGGAGCGGCTGTTCAACGACGGCGTGGTGCCCGCGCAGCGGCGCGACGAGGTGCAGGCGCAGCGGGACATGGCGCGCAAGCTGGTGGAGGCGGCGAAGGCGCAGTACGACATGGCGCTCAACGGGGCGCAGGAGGAGGACCGCCGCGCGGCGCAGGCGCTGGTGGACCAGGCGTCGGGCGCGGTGAGCGAGGTGGAGTCGCTGCTCGAGGAGGCGCGGGTGCGCGCGCCGATGGACGGGGAGATTGTGGAGCATGTCGTGAACGCCGGCGAGCTGGCGGCGGCGGGCATGCCCATCGTCACCATGATCGCCCCCGAGGACCGCTGGGTGACCTTCTCCGTGCGCGAGGACTGGCTGCACGGCATGAAGCTGGGCGACAAAATCACGGGCACCGTGCCCGCGCTGGACAACGCGGCGGTGGAGATGGCGGTGGAGTATCTGGCGCCCCTCGGCGACTTCGCCACGTGGCGCGCCACGAACATCGCCGGGGGCTTCGACCTGAAGACCTTCGAGGTGCGCGCGCGGCCCGCCGCCCCCGTGGAGGGCCTCCGGCCCGGCATGTCCGTCGTGGTGCCGTGGGGGGCCGAGCCCCGGCCCGACCCGCTGGCCTGGCTGCGCCGGCTCCTGACGGCGCCATGAGCCCGGCCAACGGCGGCGCGCCCCCGGCGCGCGCGGGGCTCAGGGCCGTGGTCCTCCGCGAGGTGCGGCGCATCGCGGAAAGCCCCTTCATGCTCATCTTCCTGTTCGCCCTCCCCCCGGCGACCTTCCTGCTGATGACGTCCGTCTTCTCCCGGGACATCCCCCGCGACCTGCCCGTCGCCGTGTGCGACCAGGACAACAGCGCCCTCTCCCGCCAGCTTGTCCGCGCCGTGGACGCCACCCCCGCGCTCGCCCTGTCCGTGCGCGCGCACGACCCGGCGGAGGGGGCCGCGGCGGTGCGGCGCGGCGATGCCTACGGCCTGCTCCATCTGCCTGCCGGCCTTTCGCGCGACGCGCTGCGGGGCGACGCGCCGACGGTGACGGTCTTCTTCAACAACCAGTGGTTTCTGACGAGCGGCCTGATCAACCGCGCCGTGCGCGAGGCGGTGCTGTCCGTGGGCGGGGAGATGGAGCGGCGCGCCCGCATTGCCCGCGGCGAGTCCCCCGGCCAGGCCGGGGCGCGGATGGAACCGGTCCTGGTGGACCAGCGCGGACTGTTCAACCCCGGCACCAGTTACGGTTTCTTCCTGCTGCCCGCGCTGCTGCCGACGCTGCTGCAGGGGTTCATCGTCGTGGTGACGGTGCGCGCCGCGGCGGGCGAGCTGCGCCGCCGCACCGCCGGGGAATGGCTGGACACGGCGGGTGGCAGCGCCGCCGTGGCCGTCCTGGGCAAGCTGCTGCCGTACACGCTCGTGTTTTTCTGCGTGTCGCTCCTGATGTGGACCGTCTCCCTCCAGTGGTACGGCGCGCCCATGCGCGGCGACTGGCGCGTGCTGGCGGGGGCCACGGCGCTCTTTGTCCTCGCCTACCAGTCCATGGGGCTCCTCTTCGCCGCCCTCACGGCGAACATCCGAATTGCGAACAGCCTGGCCGGGTTCTACTGCGGGCCGGCCTTCGCCGTGGCGGGCGTCACCTTTCCGGCCGCCGGCCTGTCCGCGCCCGCCGTCGTGTGGAGCTTGGGCCTGCCGCTGACGCACTACCTCCGCATCGTCCTCCAGCAGTGCATGCAGGGCGCGCCCCCGGCGTCGGCCCTCGCGCCCATGGCCGCCCTGTGCGCCTTCGCGTTCCTGCCGCCGCTGGTGTACGTGCCCCGGCTGGGCCGCCTGCTCCGCGACCCGTCCGCGTGGGGCCGCCTATGAGACCCCTGGCCGCCGTCATCCGGGACGAGTATCTGGCCGTGCTGCGGAACCCCGGCACGCTGCTGATCTTCCTGGGCGGGCTCCTCGTGTACAGCATGGTGTACCCGCTCCCGTACACGAACCAGGTGATCCGCGAGGTGCCTGTGGTGCCCGTGGACCTGGACCACAGCGCCCTGAGCCGCAGGCTGCTGCGCTGGGCCGACGCCACGGAGGAGGTGCGCCTGGCGGCCCCCGCGGCGGACCCGGCCGGGGCGCGGGACCGGGTGCTGCTGGAGGGCGCGGGCGGCGTGCTGGTGATCCCCGAGGGCTTCGAGCGGGCCGTCCTCCGGGGGGAACAGGCGACCGTCAGCGTGTACGCAGACGCCACCTGGTTCCTCGCCTACCGCCAGGTGGTGAGCGGGCTGTACAAGGCGGCGGCCACGCTGTCGGCGGGCGTCGAGATACGCCGGCTCACGGCGGCGGACTTCGGCGAGCGGCACGCGCTGAAGGCCCGCGAGACGCTCCGGGTGGAGGCGCGTCCCCTGTTCAACCCCTCCGGCGGCTACGCGTACTACGTGGTGCCCGCCGTGCTGGTCCTTGTGATGCAGCAGACCCTGCTCATCGGCGTCGCCGTGATGGGCGGCGCGCGCCGCGAGGGGCACGTCGCCCCCGCGGCCGGCGCCAGCGCCCTGGCCGTGCTCGTGGGGCGGGCCTTTGCCTACGTCACCTGGTACAGCTTCTACCCGCTCTTCTACCTCACCGTCGTCTACGGCGTGTACGGATTCCCCTCGCCCGGCGACCCGTTTGAGGCGATGGTGTTCCTCATGCCCTTCCTCATCGCCGCGGCCATGCTGGGCATCACGCTGGCCGGACTCTTCCGCACGCCCGACGACGCCATCCCGGCGCTGCTTTTCATGTCCGTGCCGGTGGTGTTTCTCATGGGCTTCGCGTGGCCCCTGGAGACCCTGCCCGTGGGCCTGCGCTGGCTGGCCATGCTGCTGCCCGCCACTCCCGGCGCCCTCGGCTTCGTCCGCATCAACCAGCTCGGCGCCTCCCTGACGGAGGTGTCGGGGCTGTGGTTCCTCCTGTGGGGGCTGGCGGCGGCCTACGCCGTGCCCGCGTGGTTCGCCGTGCGCGGGGAACTGGCCCGCGCCGCCGCCACGCCGGACCGGGAAGAGGCCGCGGAGAGTGGCGCCCCGCCGCAGACACACGAGACGCCCGGGGCGCCCGAATCTCAAATTTGAAATTTCATAACCGGGCAGGAAGGCATGCGCGCCTCCCGCCCTCTGCGTCTGTCATGCCCCGGCCAAGACGGAGGCTGCGGCCTGGGCGCGCGAACCTCAAACGCTCAATGTCGTATGCGGACCTGGAAGAAGGGCATCCCGCCGCAGCTTCCGGATGCCCCATGAAATTTCAAATTTGAGATTTGCCCTTTCCGGGCTTGCAAGGGACGCGCCTGACCGCAGGCATTTCCGCGTCATGGCGGGCGCAGAGCGGTTCTCTCGTTCCCGGAAGCCCGGGTTGCGCGGGACGGGTCGGGGCGGGGCATAATGCGGCGCGGTTTACGGCGGCACGGACGGCCGCCCACATGGGATTTATCGAGATGGCAGTGTTTCACCTGGAGCCGGGCGCGATCCGGAAGTACATGTTCGGGCTGTCGGCGGTGTATTGGGCGCTGATCTTCAGCGCGTGGGTGGGCTACCCCAAAGACCACCACTACAGCATCATGACGCACACCTTCAGCTTCCTCGGCAGCTGGGCCGACAAGCACAGCCCGCAGTGGTGGTGGCTGTTCTCCGTGGGCATGGTGACCTGGGGGCTGGGCATGCTGCCCGTGACGCTGTACCTCCGCAAGCGCCTCTCCGCCGTCTCCCCCTGGGCGAGCTGGGTCTTCGGGTTCCTCTATGTCGTCGGCGGCTTCGGCATCGCGCTCGTGGGCGTCTTCCCCGACGCGCCGGGCGAGATCGTCGCCGGGGCCGGGTACACGTGGACCAAGGTCCACGCGAAGGTCGCCGTTTCCGCCTTCGCCGGGTTTTTCCTGGGCAACCTGTGGATGGGGGCGATGCTCCTGCTCGACGCGCTCTGGCTGCGCCGGATGGAGGACGCGGGGTCCGCGCGGTTCCAGTACACCACGCTGCTCTGGCCCTACCTGTTCTGGCTGCCCATCCTCTGCACGGGCATCGGCTTCCTCGTGCGCTGGGAGTACGTCTACGCCGCGAAGAAGGCGGCCGCCGCCGCCGCGGGCGCGTCCATCGGCAGCTCCTGGTCGGAGGCCATGAACACGCGCTACTCGTTCCCCCTGTGGGAGAACATCCTCATCTACACGCTCTTCCTGTTCCTCGTGTGGGTGGTGACGGCGCTCACCGCGTCCGATCCGGACGCGTGAGCCCCTCCCCCGCCTCCTGACAGTCCCGGATGGACGCCTCCAGCGTCCGGCCTGGCGACCACCCCAGGGTGTGGCGGGCTTTCCCGATGCAAACTTCCCAGACGACCCCGTCGTCGGGGTCGGACAGGCAGCTGAACACGACCTCGGACCGCCCCCCAAAGACCGCGCGGCAGCGCCCGGCGAGTTCCAGGTTGGACACGGGGACGCCGGAGGCGATGTTGAAGAGCCCCCCGGCGCGGAGGGACAGCGCCCGGACCGCCGCGTCGGCGATGTCGCGGACGTCCACATAGTCCTGCCGGCGGGTGCCCTGCCCGTGGAGGGTGAGCGGCTCCCCCGCCGCCGCCGCGCGGACGAAGCGGGAGAAGAGGGTGCCGCGCCGGAGCCCCGGCCCGACGGGGGAGGTGATCCGGAACACCGTGCCCGTCAGGCCGGCTTCCCCGGTGAGGACGGCCGTTTCGCCATCCCGTTTCGACCGGGCATAGGCGGTTTCCGGGGCCACGGGGTGGGCCTCCGTGACGGGCAGTTCCAGGGGCCGCCGGAGGAGGCTCATGCTGGACAGAAAGAGCACCTGGCCGGCGCCGCACTCCCGCGCCAGCGCCACGAGTTGGCGCGTGGCGGCGGTGTTCACGGCGGCAATCTCGTCGTCCGGCGCGGGGGGCAGGGCCGCCGCGCAGTGGACCACGGCGTCGCACCCCGCAAGCGCGGGGCGCAGCGTCTCCGCAAACGGGCCGCCCAGGTCGGCGCGCGCCGGCTGAACCTCCGGGGGGAGCCCGGCCAGCGGGGAGCGGGCGGCGGCGGCAACGGTCATCCCGGCGGCGTGCAGGGCGCGGACCACGGCCCCGCCGACATGGCCGGACGCGCCGGTGACAAGCACCCTCACCGGGCGGGCCCGAAGAGTTCGGCGGACGCGCCGGGGCCGTCGTATCCGGCGGTGGTGCCCCGGCCGCGCACGTGCTCCAGGGCCGCCGCGGGTACGTACAGCTCGTTCCAGTAGCGCAGGGCCACCCCCTCCGTCACGCGCGGCAGGGTCACGTCCCCGCCGAGCAGGTAATGGCGCAGGAAGGCGTCGGCCTCGTTGAAGCCGAAGGCGGCGCGCAGGGGCGTGGTGCCGGAGAAGCGCGCGTTGATCTCGAAGCAGACGGGGCCGCGCTCGGTGAGGCGCAGCTGGATGTTGCACGGGCCGGCGGGCCGGAGCGCGGCGGTGATTGCCTCGGCGGCGCGGCGCACCGCCGGGTGGTCGTCCACCCAGGCGCGGTAGGTGGTGCCCGCCAGCAGCTCGCGCCGCATCACAATCGTGCCCGCGAGGCCGCCGTCCCGTTTGCAGAAGCAGCCGACGGTGTACTCCGCGTCGTCGGGGCGCAGGTACTCCTGGAGCAGGTAGCCCGGCTTGCGGCAGGCGTAGGCGAGGTCGTCGGCGTCGTGTACCAGAAACAGCCCGCGCGCGCCGCCGCCCCGTCGCGGCTTGGCCACCAGGGGCCAGCCCGCCGTCTCCGCGAGCCGCCGGGCGGCGTCGGCGTCCTCCGACGGGGCGTGGCGGGGCGCGTCAAACCCGTGCTCCGCGAGCCAGCGGCAGGTGAGCAGCTTGTCCTCGCCGGTCTCGTGGACCTCCGGCGTGTTCACGGGGCACAGGGCGCCGGTCGCCGCCTCCACTTCGGCCCGGTGCGCCACGAGGAAATCAATGATGGGCTCGCAGCCGGACATGAGGACGCGCACCCCCCCCGGCGCGGCAGACCCGCGCCAGTTCGGGGAGAAAGGCGGGGTCGGAGGCCCAGGGAAGCACATGCCCCTCGTCCGCCGCGTAGAGCCCCGCCTGGTCGGCGCTGACGTCCGTGCCCAGCACGCGCAGGGGAAGCGCCGACCGGCGCAGGGCTTTGAGGATGCCCTGGCTCACGTTGCCCCCGACGGCCAGCACGGCGACGGGGATCCGGCCCGCTTCGGCGCTCATTCCTCCTCCCCGCGGATGATGAAGTAGGGCTTTTTCTGCGTCTCGGCGTAGATGCGGCCCACGTACTCGCAGAGAGTGCCCAAAGAGAGGAGCTGGACGCCGCACAGCAGGAAGAACAGCGCGATGACACTCTCGATGCCGAGCTGGTTCCCGTAGGCGACGCGGAAGTACAGCACGCGCACAAAC
>Ga0116173_1001968_pt1 | contig 16262 bp, 8 predicted proteins | sample AD_UKC085_MetaG_FD_89800 | JGI IMG/M metagenome (GOLD analysis project Ga0116173, IMG submission 89800) | Active sludge microbial communities of municipal wastewater-treating anaerobic digesters from USA - AD_UKC085_MetaG | ecosystem: Engineered > Bioreactor > Anaerobic > Digestate | place: USA...
ATCTCGGGGAGCTGGCGGCGCTTCACCTCGTTCACGGTGATGCTGAAGCGGGCGGTCTTGCCGGCCAGGGCCTTGTCGTGCCAGTCGTCGCCGAAGGTGACGTCGGCCTCGGCGGTGTCGCCGGCCTTCTTCCCGAGGAGCGCCTGCTCAAACTCGGGCAGGCGGCCGGAGCCCATCATGTAGGGGTAGTTCTCGGCGGCGTTGCCGGGGAAGGCGGCGCCGTCAATGGTCCCCTCGAAGGTGATGAGCGCCTGGTCCTCCGCCTGCACGGCGTCCTCGACGCTCACGAAGGTGAGCATGCGCTCGCGGGCGCCGTCCATCGCCTGGCGGACCTCGTCCTCCGTGACGGTGACGACGGGCTTCTCGACCTCGATGCCGCGGTAGTTGCCCAGGTCGCAGCGGGGGGCCACGTCGAAGGACAGGGAGAAGACCAGGTCGTCGCCCTCCTTGAGCCCCTCGATGAGATCCTCAAGGCCCTCGACTTCCGGGGTCTTCCAGACGCGGAGCTTCTCGTCCTCCACAAGCTTCTTGAAGGACTCCTCCACCAGCTTGCCGACCACCTCGGCCTTCACGTTGCGGCCGAACTTGTTCTGCAGCAGCTTCATCGGGGCCTTGCCCTTGCGGAAGCCGGGAAGCTCCACCAGCTCCTTGAGCTCGTCAAACTGGGTGGTGGTCTCCTTCTCGAGATTCGCCGCGGCGACGGTGATTTTCACCTCGTAGGCGCAGTCGCCCTTGTACTGGAGGTCGAAGACCGGGTCCACGGCGAAGGTGAACTTCTCCTCCTCCTGCTCCTCCATGCCGGAAACCTCGTCCATCTCCTCCGGAGCGGCGGCCGTCTCCACTTCGGGCTCGGCCGCGGCGTCGGTGTTCTCAAGGGCGTCGTTCTTGCTGTCCATGTCGCTCATTGTGGGAAATCCGCTCCAAGTTGTTCTTCGTCTGGTGGGCGAGGCGGGACTTGAACCCGCACACCTTTCGGCACTGGAACCTAAATCCAGCGCGTCTGCCAGTTCCGCCACTCGCCCGGGCCGTCCATGTGGTGCAAAACACGGAAAAAACGCGGAAACATGCCCGCCGGGGCATGGTTCGCATGAAACGCATCTCCCGGAAACGCAAAGGCAGGGCCCGCAGTGGGGGATACTATGACAGACGGAGGCCCCGCGTGTCAAGGATCGCCCGGATTCCAGGGTTTCGGAACCCCTTGTCCGCCATGCGCTTTGCCGGTGCGGGCCCCCCGCGCCGCGCCGGAAACGGGGGGCGGCGCGCCCGCGCGCGGCGGGCGCGGGTTGTTTTCCCGGGCGCGGTGTGGCAGACTGTGCCCCCGGAAGGAACCACGCCATGCCCGCAGTACCCGCTCCCGACAGCGCCGAAATGCCCCCGCTGACCTCCGAGCAGTGGAAATGGCGCTGGCGCATCCTCATTGCCACCTACACCGGCTACGCCGGCTATTATCTCACCCGCAAGGTCTTCACGATCTGCAAGACCCTGATCGCCGAGGAGATGAACTGGGAGCTGAGCGACACGGCCCACATCTGGACCGCTTTCCTGTTCGCCTACATGCTCGGCCAGTTCATCAACAGTTTCGTGGGCCGCAAGTGGGGCCCCCGGGTCATCATGCTGGGGGGGCTGGGCGTCTCCATCGTGTGTAACACCGTCTTCGGCTTCGCCAACTCCTTCGCCACCTTTCTGGTGTTCATGTTCATCAACGGGCTGGTGCAGGCCAGCGGCTGGCCCGGGTGCGTGGGCGGGGTCTCCCGGTGGCTGCGCGAAAAGGAGCGCGGCACGGTGATGGGCATCTGGACGACGAACCACATCGTCGGAAACCTGCTCTTCAAGTACGCGGGGGGCCTGCTGCTTTGGCATGCCGGGTGGCGCTGGGCCTTTTTCGGCATGAGCGCCCTCACCCTGGCCGTGTGGTGGCTGCTCTATTTCTGGCAGCGCGACAAGCCGGAGGACGTGGGGCTGGAGCCCATTGTGGACGCGTCCCGCGAGGCGAACCGGGCGGTGCAGTCCTCCGAGGAGGAGCATGTGTCCCTCTCGGAGTACCTCAAGGTGGCCTTCAGCCCCCTCATCCTCATCATGGGGTGCAGCTATTTCTGCGTGAAGTTCCTGCGCTACGCCCTCGACTCCTGGCTGCCCGCCTTCCTCAACCTGCAGGGGCTCAGCGTCGCCGATGCCAGTTACTACTCCACCATCTTTGACTGGGCGGGCATCGGGGGCACCATTGTCGCCGGGTACGCCCTGGACAAGTGGTTCCGCGGCAACTGGCCCATGCTCTGCTTCACCATGTCCGTCGGCGCCATTCTGGGCTACATCGCCGTCATGTACGCGGGAACCAACCCGCTCACCATCGCCCTGTGCTTCGGGTTCGTCGGGTTCATGGTCTACGGGCCCGACAGCCTGCTGACGGGCGCGGCCGCCATTTCCGTGGCCGGGGGGGCGAACGCGGTAGCCGTGGCCGGGCTCGTAAACGGCATCGGCAGCATCGGCCCCGTGGTGCAGGAGGAGGTCATCGGCTGGCTGATGCGCGGGGACGTGAACGAGGGCATCCGCAACACGAACATTCTCGCCCTTTCCATGAGCGTGCTGCTGGCGGTCATGATGCTGGCCGTGTCATGGAGCTACCGGCGCGCCCACCGGCAAGGGGCCAAACGGGAGGAATAGGCCGTGCTTTTTCTGAAGGGATTCGTCCTGACGTGGCCGCTGTGCCTGGCCTTTCTCGCGTTCTTTGCCGCCGTGTCCGCCACCGCGTGGGCGGTTCCGGCGCGGAAGGGCCGCACCGTCGCGTCCATGCCCGTCTTCCACGTGTTCACCGTCCTGTGGGTGGCCGCCATGGGCGTGTGCCTCACCTTTGTGGACGCCCCCCACCTGAGCCTGTCCAAGGAGACCATTGACTGGCTCTTCATGCTGTCCTCGTTCCTGGGCATCCCGCTGACGATTCCCCTGCTCACGGGGGCGGTGTGGGCGCTGGCCCGGGGCGTGCGCGGCGAGCGCACCCGCATTTCCGACCTCGCGCTGGTCATGCTGGCGGGCTTCGGGCTGGGCTGCGCCGCGTCGAACATCCACGACGTCGCGTGGTGCGGCATCATCACCCACGGGTACACGCAGCCCTTCAAGGCGGGCTACGACCTGGTCGCCTTCGCCACCGTGGGCGGATGGTTCGGCATTCCGGAGGAGGTGCTCTACGACTACGCCACCCTCGGCCCCTGCGCCGCCGTCCTCGTGTTCGGCGAGCTGTGCGTCTCCGCCGTGTGCTTCGCCCGCCTGCGGCGCGACGGACGCGCAGACCGCGCCGCCTGAACACTGAAAGGTTCCATCCGCCGGGGAGCGGCCGGTCGCGCCGCTCCCCGGCGGTTTGCGTTCTAGTGGATTTCGAGCCCGTGGCTGGCTTCGTGGAGGATGAGGCCGCCGCCGTTCACCGGGAAGGCGTTCCCCCGGTTGTACTCGCCGTGGCTGTCGGGGATGTAGCGCAGAAACGCCGCGTGGCCGTCCATGTACAGCACGTTGGACCCGCCGGGGATGTGGTTGAACGCCTCGTCGGCCTTGTCCGAGATGGCGTCCCAGAACACCGGGATTTCCGACTGGGCCCGCGCGCTGGCGGCTGCGTTGTTGATGTCCGTGATCATGAACCGCTCAATGCCCTCGCGCAGGCGCCAGGCGACGCCCTGGCGCGCCATGACGCTGTCCTCGGGGGCCTGCTTGGCGGCCTTCGCCCCGTGAATGTGGTCCATGAATTCCCAGTCCTCGTCGGCGGCCTCCACGGCCAGCGCGGGGGTGGGCGCGCCGGTGATCTCCGCGGCCTTCGAGTTCACCGCGTCATGGAACACCACATAGTCCACGTCCTCCTGGAACCAAGCGGGAAGAATGGTCCAGCCGGTGTAGGTGTAGGGATGGTCGAAGACCTCGCAGGGCTCCACGATGCCGTTGTTGTGGACCGAGACCCCGTTGACGGTCATCCGTCCGTCCGCCAGCGCCTCCTTATAGTTGGTGGAAATGGTGTTTCCCTGGTCCCACACCTGGACCGGGGAGCCGTTTTGCGCCGCGCTGGGGCACACCAGCACCGCGAAATCCGACAGGTACTCGGGGTAGGCCGTCGCCATGTCGGCCATGGTGGTCAGGCGGGTCACCACCGATCCGTCGCAGTTCAGCGTCTTGACCGGCGGGAAACGCGCGCCCTCGCTCTCGCCCGAGTACATCTTGAGCATGAGCCCGATCTGTTTCAGGTTGTTCTGGCATGAGGCGCGCCGTGCCGCCTCGCGCGCCCGCGCCAGCGCGGGCAGCAGGATCGCCGCCAGAATGCCGATGATGGCAATGACGACGAGCAGTTCAATTAACGTGAAGCCTTTTCTCCGCATGGAATGGATTCCTTTCGGTTGCATGAAGACACAGCCCTCCCCAAAACGAACAGGGGAGAGCGCAAGAAAGCGTCTCAGCAGCCGAAAGGCGGGCCCCGGGGCCGGTCGGGCGGGGCGGACTCGCTTTCATGGGGACAGACCGTCCCCACAGGCGGAGCCACATCACAGGGGAGGACGGGGAGCGCCCGCGCCTCCTCCATCTCGGGCATGGTCTGGGGGCAGGGAGGGTGGGCCGGGGTGCAGTGCGGACAGGCGTCCCCCGCCTGGGGGATGGGGGCGGCCTCCAGATGCCCGGCATGGCGGCAGGCGGCCAGTTCGCAGTAGCCATGGGTGAGATGGTGGCTGTGGCCGAAGACCGCCACGAAGCAGACGCCCAGTGACAGCAGTGCCCGGCACCGGAATCGCCGGTCCCGAATCACCCCCAAGCTCTGCTGGAATGCCTTCACGTGGTCACCCGCCGTCACGTCCTGTCAGGAAGTTCTGCCGCATTATACCCTCCGCCTCCGCACCCTTGTCCATCGTAACACCGCTCAGGCGTGCCCGCTTCCCTTCTTCCTGCCCCACGGCTTGAACACCGACAACCAGACCATCACGGCCAGCAGGGCCACCTGCGCGATGCCGAATCCCAGGTTCAGCCGCGCGCTGCGCAGGTAGTCTGCGTTTTCCAGCGCGGCGAGACCGAGGTTGCGGGAGAGTTCCAGCATCCGGGTTTCCCAGGGGCCGAGGAAAAAGGTCCCGAAAAGGATCGCCCCCACGGTGGCGGCCCACTTGAACACCAGCCACCCGTGCCGGAAGAACCCCCAGTTGGTGAAAAGGCTGTACAGGAACCCGGTGACCAGGCAGCCGAACGCCCCGGGAACCACCACCACGGCCATGTCCACGCGGTGCATGCTGTGGTTGACGCCGTGAAGCGCGCCGCCGTCCAGCGCCTCCCGGCCCCCGTGCAGGACCAGCAGGGACACGGCTCCCCCAATCCAGCAGCACACCGCCAGCAGATGCAGCGTCTTCAGCCATTTCGCCCCCCGGGGCCCGAGCGTCTTCATTGCGTTTCCTCCGGAAAATCTGGTCGAATGGTCCGCAGGATACCACAAACCCGCGCGGAACAGGTACCGCGCGCACCGAAAGGAGCTGCCATGACCTCCCGTGAACGGGTGATCGCCGCGCTTCGCCGGGAACCGGCCGACCGGATTCCCGTGTTCATGTGGTTTCATCCGGACACGGCGGTTCGGCTGGGCGCGCTGCTGGGGATTCCCCCGGCGCTTGTCGGCGAGGCGATGGGGAACGACATCCGCCAGACCTGGGTGAACAACAACTACGCCATGGAGGGGATCGTCCACGAGCGGGAGGGCGACGCCCACACGGACTTCTGGGGCGTCCACTGGGTGAAGCGGGGGGCCTTCAACCAGATCGAGGGGTTTCCCCTGGCGGGCCGATCCCCGGAGGAGATCCGCGCCTACCGGTTTCCCGCCGAACACCTGGAGTTCCTGCTCGCCCGCATGGCGCCCCTGCTGGCGGACCGGGGCGACGCCTTTGTCGGCGTGGACGTTTCGCCCTGCGTCTTCGAAATGTACTGGCGCCTGCGCGGGATGGAGGACGCCCTGCTCGACATGGCGGCGGACCCGGAGCTTGCCGACGCGATGCTGGGGCGCTGCGGCGACTTCTCCGTCATGCTCTCCGCGGCGGCGTGCGAGCGGTTTGACGTGGACTGGCTGTGGCTGGGCGACGACGTGGCGGGGCAGCAGTCCCTCATGATGAGTCCGGACCTCTGGCGCGCCCTGGTGAAGCCCCATCTCAAGCGCTCCGCCGACGTGGGCCTGCGCCACGGCCTGCCCGTGGCCCACCACTGCTGCGGCGCCCTGCGCGACATCATCCCCGACCTCATCGAGATCGGCGTGTCCGTGCTCAACCCCGTCCAGTGCGCCTGCGCGGGCATGGACGCCGCGGGCCTCAAGCGCGACTTCGGAAAGCACCTCACCTTCATGGGCGGCGTGGACACCCAGGGCGTCCTGCCCAACGGCACCCCCGCCGAGGTGCGCCGCGCCACGGAGCGCCTCATCGCCGACATGACCCCCGACGGCGGCGGCTACATCCTCGCCGCCTCCCACACCATCCCCCCGGAGACGCCCGACGAGAACATCTTCGTCCTATACGAGGTCGCGGGCATCCCCCGGGAGGAGATCTTCGACCGCGCCGCCGCCCTCCGCGCCCGGACAGGGCAGACAGGAATGTCTGCCACACACTGAAAAAAGGTGGGGCAGACATTCCTGTCTGCCCAAATGCCTTCCCAATGGCCTGCCCAAATGCCTTCCCAATGGCCTGCCCAAATGTCTTTCCAATGGTCTGCCGCGGGCGCTATGCGTCCCCGCCCTCGATGAGCCGCACCACTTCCAGCCCGTCCAGGGCCGACAGCAGGGCGTGCACCGGGTGCCCCTCCGCAAACAACGTGTCCGCCAGCGCGGACGCGGCCGACACCAGCGCGTCGAAAAGATGGATTCCCGCCCGGACAAGGCAGACAGGAATGTCTGCCACACACTCAAGAAAGGTGGGGCAGACATTCCTGTCTGCCCAAATGTCTTCCCTCCTCCGCACGCTGCGGACTACCCGACCCGGCCCTCGTGCTTGATGACGGCAAGGAGGTCGGGACTGTCGGCGGTCAGGCGGAGGAGGCGGTTGCGCACAGGGTGGCTGGGGGCGTTGAGCGTCTGGTGGAGGTGGGTAAGGAAGTCGCGCTGCTGCGCGGGCGGCGGAACTATTCGTCGTCATCTGATCCGTCGGCGACGCCTGGACCCCGGGTGTTGACCAGCGCGGTTTCAATCTGGGTAATCTCGGCGGGGGTGAGATCGAAAAGGCGATATACGATTTCGTCTATTTCCCGTTCGATCACACTGACAGCCGCCATATCACCTGCCGTCGCCGCCTTGGCTGCACGGTCCGCGAGCTTCGTGAGCTTCGCTTTGTCGGCGGCATTTGCGGCGGGGATAGGGACTTGATTCATCAGGTTTCCGCGAAATTGAACTCGTCCTGTGTTCCAAACGTCGCCCCATGCGGGGAAGGTGGAGCGGTAAAGCCAGTCCAATGCGGTGGAGTTCAACACGCTGAGGACGAAAGGCGCTTCCGGTGTCAAGATGATGAAGCCGGTCTTGTTAATCGCGTTCCCTTCAGTGTCGAGATAGGCATGAAGGTTCTTCGATGTCTCGTTGAAGACGATTTTCGGCTCGTCGAAGGCAGACCAATACGCGCAAGACCTGAGCTCCCAATAATACGTTCCCTGGTCAGTTCGTGCTCGTAATGCTTCTCCAAAGCCGAGTAGATGTTCGGCCACTGCAGGATAACGCTGTTCGAAAGCCCGAAGCGCCTCCATCAAGCTCATTCCTGTCCACGGGTGCCTTGTGTTCTCTGAAGACGGGATTTGGATAAAGAAAAGTCCCGGGTTGCCGTGTGTCCATCGTTTGATGTCCTTGCCGCGAATCCACGGTTTGATCAGTTCGGCAGACCTCTTATCCGCCCGAACAAGGCGGTCACGCGCGGCGCGGTCAATCACGAATGCTTCGTTCAATCCCGTCAAGATGCCTCGATATAGCCTCTGGCTTACAAATGTTATTAGCGGCGTTCCCTTTGAGCGGAGCTTGTCAACGAGGGCGAGGCCGTCGGCTCCTTCCAGCGACCAGCCGTCAGCCTTCAATTGTGGCGGCTTGTAGCGCGCGCCCCGGGCTGCGACCGACTCAGGGAGCGAACCGAACTCTTTTTCGTCCTTAACGACCAAGACCGAGAATGTGTGGCTGTCGGCGGGGGAAACCTTGGAGGCGATGACGATGATCGGGTCCGTTGCCGCCTCGAACACCGGCAGCTCGCAGAAGTCAACCAGCGTCTCGATCTGTTGCGCGGCGAGAAGCTGGCGCAAGGCCCTTCCGTATCCGGCCTTTTGGAATTTGTTGGAGGTGATGAATCCCAGAATCCCGCCGCTCCGAAGGAGAGACAGACCGCGCTCATAGAAGAAGCAGTAGACGTCCCCGCGAGCGGCGAAGGTTTTGAAGGTGCTGCGCCAAACCTCTTGCTGCTTCGTCCTCGCGAACTTCTCCACGGAGATATACGGCGGGTTTCCGATTACGACATCGAAGCCATCCTTCAAGGACCGCCCGAACATCCAATGCGGGTCGAAGAAGTCGGCGCTGGCCTGCGGGTCGAAGGGGTCCCACGCGGCGAGGTGCCTGGCTTTCGCGGCGTTCACGGTTCCAAGGCTGTCTGCGAGGGTGTCGGCCAGCTTGCGGCGCAGGGCTTTGATTTCTCTCTGCAAGGCGAGTTTCTGGTCGCGCCGCTGGATGGTGAAGTGGCGGTGGTAAAGAGATTCGATCTCCTGTTCAATCTCATGGACCATTGGATTCACGAGTTCAAACTGTTCCATCCGTTTGATTTCCGGCAGGCCGATGAGGGTATTGGCGGCGACGAACTTGGTCTCCAGGTTGGGCAGGGGGCGGATGCCTCGGTTTTCCTTCTTGTTCAGATTGGTCCTCTGGTCGCAGACGAGGGAGATGAAGAAGCGGAGTTTGGTGATCTGGATGGCGACGGGCTGGATGTCCACGCCGTAGAGGCAGTTTTCGATGAGGTAGAGCTTGCGGCCGTAGTCGTCGTTGTTGCCGGCGAAGGCGCGCTCCAGCTCGTCGCGCATGGAGGGGGAGTCGAGCTTGGCGAGCTGGGTCTGCTTCCAGCGCTCATTGTCGGGGTCGAGCTTGCCGAGGATATAGACGAGCTTGTGGAGGACGCCCATGGGGAAGGCCCCGGAACCGCAGGCGGGGTCGAGGACTTTCAGCGAATCAATCGCGGCAATAAGGCAGCCCACCTCGTCATCCGAGAACAGGTGCGGCTCGTCGGTGTAGGAAAACAACTGGTCCAGCCGCTGGGAGAGTGAGTGTGGGGCAGAGTGTGGGGCAGACATTCCTGTCTGCCCATTCTTAGAAGAAACGCTGGCAGAGGAATCGCAGACAGAAGACCCGGAAGAACCGCAGACAGGAATGTCTGCGCCACCTTGTTTTTGCCAGTACTCGTTGGGGTTGAGTCCGGGTTTGAGGGGGTTTTCCTGGATGTAGCGGAGGAAGTGGTGGTACTGGGCCTCGCTGCGGACGATGTGGTCGTAGGATTCGTCGAGCCAGAAGGTGCCGGAGGCGCCCAGGAGTTTGTTCGCCTCGCGGGCACTGGCGCCTTTGATGCCCTGGAGGAGTTTGGAGAGGTCGTGCCCCGGCAGGGGCTCAATGAGCGCGTGGACATGGTTGGGCATGATGACGGCGGAATGCACGATGAGGCGTTCACCGTCGAACTTGAGGAGGCAGGATTTGACGGCCTCGCGGATGTCGGGCCGGGCCAGCGCGCGGGAGCCCATGCCGGCGTCGAGCCACTGATCGAGCTGGTCCCCGAAGCGTTCGTTGTATTCGTCCCAGGTCTGTTCATCCCAGGGCTCGGGGTGGTGGCTGGTCCAGAGGTCGCGCTCGGCTTTCCAGGCTTTGAGTTTCTCCTGCGGGAGGGAGTCCGCCATGCGAAAGGTGATCCAGTAGATGGATCCGTCCTTTTTCCAGTGGGGAAGGTCTCGGCGGGTGATGGTGAGGGTGTCTTCTGACGGGGGGGCGGACGGGGAAGGGGAAGAAGGAGAAGAAAAAGAAGGAGAAGAAGAGGAGGAGGAGGAGGAAGAAGGGGAAGAGGAAGAGGAAGAGGAGGAAGAGGCAGACAGGAATGTCTGCTCCACCTTTGGGGCGACCTTTTGTTTTAGGTGGGCCTTGAGGGACTCGTCCACCATGTAGTCCACGATGGGGCGCGGGGTGTAGAAGGAGCCGGTCTGCTTGCGGGCGGTGGTCTTGGTCTCCTCGTTGTAGGAAGCGAGGAGGTTTTCAAAGACCTTGCCAAGCAGCTCGGGGTCGAGGGCGATTTCCTGGTCTATGGGGGTGTTTTCAACGATGGTGAACTTGTAGCGGTTCAGGAGGGTGATGAGGCCGGTGACCTTTTCGGATTTCCGTTTCTTGTCGCCGTAGACTTCAGAAAGGTCGGCGGTTTCCCCGCTGTCGAAGAAGAGGCGGTCGGGGACATGGGGGCGCTTTTTGTCATTGCGGGAGAAGCCGTCGAGGTAAAGCTTCCGGTTGGTTCCGTCCTCGGTGCGGTCGAGGCACTCGAAAAGGCCGCCGTTGAGGAAGGGGATGTCCTCGAACAGGGCGAGCGCCTCCTCCTCGGAAACGGCGAAGAGGCTCTCGTAGCGGTAGAGGGTGTTGACGTCATAGGTGGCGCGGTTCTTCTGAAACCCCTCGTCCCGGGCGAAGAACCGGTACGGCTTGCCGGTGCTGTCCTTGCCCATGCGCTGGTTGAGCGTGGCGAAGAAGAGGTTCTGGAGGATGGCGAGGTAGTAGGTGGAGCTGGTCTCACTCTCGGGATCGAAGCCCTTGAGGATTCCGGCGAGGTCTGCGGGGTGGAAGAGCTTTTCCGGGATGAGGTCCTTTTCCTTGATGAACCAGCAGAAGATGAGGCGGGTGAGGAGGCGGATGAGGCCGGTGGCGCGGCGTTTCTCCTCATTGGGCTCCAGGTCGTCGGGGAACTCGACCTGCGGGAGCGCCCAGAAGTACCAGTTGGCCAGCTCGCGGTAGAAGCGCTCGTTGAGCAGCTCGACGTTGAATATCTGCTCCCACGCGGCGTGGAGGGTGTCGAAGTCGGTGATGGGCTTCTTCTGCGGGTGGACCAGATTGGGCAGCGCGAGGGAGGCGAGGATGTCGAGGTGGCCGCGGTGGGGCTGGGCGAAGCTGATGTCTCGGATGAGGGTGGCCTTTTCGAGGACGTCCCTGCTGTCGTCGAGCTTGTTCCGGCGGCGGTTGATGACGGCGATGGTGAGGCGGTCGCCGTGCCTGAAGAGCACCATGACGGGCATGGGGAAGAGGCGGTTGATCTGGCGGGCGACGGCGGAGAACTTGCCGCGGGCATAGTCCCGGCCCTTGAGCCCGATGGCGACGAAGACGTACGACTTGAGCAGGCCGCGCTGGACGGAGTCGTCGGTGAAGAGGCTGTATTCGCGGCTGAGCTCCTGGTCCGTGAGCTGGAAGAGGAGGTCGGCGGATGTCCACTCGGGGACGAGGGCCTTGGCCTGGTCGAAGGGGCGGCCGGCGGCGAAGTGACCGAGAAAGTCCTGCGGCGTGGAGCCCGCGCCGACGATGAACCTGTCGCTCTCGTACCCCAGCGTCTTGAAGAACCGGCGGGCCGCATCCTTGAGCGGGAGGGTCTGGAACTCGGCGAGGTCGGTTTTCACGCGGTCGCCGACACTCATGCAATGTCCTCCTTGATGACCAGCCAGGTGATGAGCTCGAGGTCCGTGTCCTCTTGAACCTGCTCGCGGGCGTTCGGCAGGACGAAGCTGCGGCCGGACTGAAGGCCGGAGGCGGCGCGTTTGCGGAAGGTGGCCGCAATGGAGGCGACGGCCTTTTGCAGGAGCGCGCTGTATTGCGCCATGTCCCGGCCGTTGTCGGTCTCGCGGTCAAAGAGGTCGCAGAGGCCGCGCCAGGGCTCGTCCACGCCGAGGCAGAGGGACCGGTAGATTTCGAGAATCTGCTTGGGGCTCGTGAAGGTGTAGCGGACCTCGCCGTCGTCGCGAATGTAGACGAGGAAGTAGGGGTGGAGGGGGTTGACGGCCTCGTTGCCCCGGCCGTCGCCGGTGTGGCGGAGGCAGAAGATGACGCCGGGACGGACCTGGGGGTATTCGGAGTCCGGGGGCGCGAGGGCGTAGAGGCCCAGGGGGGCCTTTTCGAGGCGCTCGCGGTTGGCCGCGATGTAGTTGGCGAGCTCCATGCGGAAGTCGTTGAGGTTGAACTCGTTGAGGGCGACGGACTCGTTGAAGTCCTCAAGGTCGAGGACTTCATCCTTGAGCCGGAGGAGCTGGCGGTCGCGGTAGCGGAGGTCGGCCTGGATCAGCTCGCGGAGGTCCTCGGCCTGAAGGATGTTGTCCTCAGCCGTGGCGGAGAGGTCCACGAGGGCCATGCGGGCCTCGACGCGGTTCTTGAGGTTGATGTATTTGTTGAGGTCGGGGGTGGGCCAGAAATTGACGAGCTGGATTCCCGGGTTCAGGCTGCCGAGGCGGTCAATGCGCCCAAAGCGCTGGATGATGCGGACGGGGTTCCAGTGGATGTCATAGTTGACCAGAAGGTCGCAGTCCTGGAGGTTCTGGCCCTCGCTGATGCAGTCGGTGGCGATGAGGAGGTCAATCTCCCCGTTCTGCGGGAGGGCGGGCATCTTGTCGCGCTGCTTGGCCCGGGGCGCGAAGTTTACAAGAATTTCCGTGTAATTGGGGCGGCCCAGGGTGGTGCGGTTGGGCCGGGCGCCGCCGGACACGAGGGCGATGTGGATGCCCAGCTCGGTGCGCGCCCACGCCTCCAGGTTCTCGTAGAGGTAGGCCGCCGTGTCGGCGAAGGCGCAGAACACAATCACCTTGCGGTTGGGCTCGCCGCGGCTGTTGACCGTCGGGTTCTTGACCTTTTCCTCAATAATGCCGCGCAGTTCGCGCAGTTTGGCGTCGCGGTCGGGGGTGACGGCGTGGGCGTTGTTGCGCAGCTTGAAAAGCTGTTCCCGGTCGCTCATAAGGTCCTTGAGCCACCGGTCCACATCGAGGTGAGCCATCTTGAACTTTCGGCTGCCGCCCACCTCGAAAGCCTCCAACAGTTCCTCGTCGTCCTCTTCGGGCAGCTCCATTTCGAGCTGGTCGGGGGGGATTAGGTGCTCCTGGACTCCGAGGCTACCCGGGCGGGATGCCTGCTGCTTGAACGCCTTGAGGCGGCGTTCAAGATGCTCGATTTTCTCGACCGTCCGCTCCATGGTGATGGCAAAGGAGTGGACGGAACTCTCGAGGCGCTTGAGGAAGTTCACCTTCATCATGCCGATGAGGAAGCGCTCGCGCTCGGCCTGGGAGAAGTTCCGGACGCGCTCCTCCTCGTATATTCCCTTGAACTCCTCCCTGACATACCGGGAGGGGTTGAACAGGCAGAGCTGGTAATTGTCGATTTCGTCGTTGAGCTGGTCGTAGGAGAGGAAATGCCCCTTCCGGTCTATCTCCGAGATGAGGGAAATCGGTTTAAGGCGGCGGGGGAAGCTGCCGATCTCCGCCAGCGCGGCCTTGTAGTAGCGCTGGATATGCTTGCGGGAGCGGGCAATGGTCAGCTCGTCGAGAAGGGTGAAAAAACCGGCGGGCAGGCGGTCCATGAGCGCCCGCACATCCTTGTCCCCCTGGCCGCGCGCCCATTCCATAAAGGTCTTCTGCGCCGCCCCGAGGGTGTCGCGTATGCTTGACACCTCGAAGGACTTCTCGAAGGCGTCGTCTCGCCCCTCGGTGGCGATGTAAATCTGGTTGCGCAGGTCTTTCAGGTCGTTGTTGACGGGCGTGGCGGAGAGAAGGAGCACCTTGGTCTTGACCCCCGCCTTAATGATGTCCTCCATGAGGCGCTCGTAGCGGCTCCGGCGGATGACGTTCCCGTCCTGGTCGCGGCGGCCCGGCGTGTTGTTGCGGAAATTGTGGGACTCGTCAATGACGACGAGGTCGTAGTTGCCCCAGTTGAGGGTGCCCAGGTCTATGCCGTCGGACTGGCCGGTTTCGCGGGACAAGTCGGTGTGGGCGAGAACGGTGTAGGCGAAGCGGTCGCGCAGGAAGGGGTTCAGGGTGCTGTTGTTCTGGGCGAGGTAGACCGTCCAGTTGTCCTTGAGCTTCTTGGGGCAGAGCACGAGCACGCGGTGGTTGCGCAGCTCGAAATACTTGATGACGCCAAGGGCGGTGTAGGTCTTGCCCAGGCCGACGCTGTCGGCGAGGATGCAGCCGTTGTGGGCGTTGATCTTGTTGATGGCCCCCTTGACGCCGTCCTTCTGGAAGTCGTAGAGGGCGCGCCAGATGTCCGTGTCCACGATGGCGGTCCGGTCGAAGAGCCGGGCGTCGTCGTCCCCCTCCTTCAAGAACCGCTCAAACACATGAAAGAGCGTCTTGAAGTACACGAATTCCGGGGAGTTGTCCGTGTACAGCTTCGCCAGGGCTTCCAGCACCTTCTGCTTGACGTCCTCGACTAGTTTCTCATCGCCCCACAGCTCGTCGAACCAGGCCTTAAGATCCGCCCGGTCGCGGTCGCCGTCCACGACCAGGTTCAGCTCGATGTTCGGGGTGGCCGCCACGCCCAGCCCGCGGCGGGTGAAATTGGAGCTGCCGAGGAGGGCGTGCTCCCGGTGGCCGTCGTGGATGTGGTAGAGCTTCCCGTGGAGGAGGTTGGACTCGCGTATGGAGCGAATCTCGGCCTTTTTCTCGATCCACTGGGCGCACCGGTGGGCGACTTCCTTCTGCTGGAGCCGGTTTTCCAGGGAAATCCCGTTGTCCTCAAGTCTGAACGCCTTGCTTTCGGTCTTTTCGGGGTCCAGGGTGTTGACATAGCGCGGTTCGCCGAAAAGGAAGCGCATGCCGCCGATCTGGTCGAGCTCCGCGCCCAGCGCCTCGTAGGCGTAAATGGTGAAATAGGCGGAGACAATGGAGAGGGCGCTGCCCTCTGCAATGCGGTCCTTCAGGAAGTCGGCGACACGCCCCCTGCGGTGGTTGTCAATGATCCCCGAATCCGCCGCAACCTTGTTTTCTTCCATGCCTGTCCGCCCTTGACTCTTGGGACCGGCCTGGCCCCCTGTGCAATCGGTGGTCAGCGCGGGCCACCCGCCCCGTGGGTCCATGGTAGCCCGCTAGTACGCCCGGCATCAACTTTTTCGCATGACGGACGGGCGGACAGGAATGGGCGGACAATGGGCAGACAGGAATGTCTGCCCCACATTGCATGAAGGTGCGGCAGACATTCCTGTCTGCCCCGGCGTTCCCCGGCGCCGCCTTTCGGCTATACTACGGCCTGTTTTTCACCCGTTTGCGCCGTGAGTTGCTGCCGGCGCCACCCCGAAGGACCCCCATGCCCCGCGACAGCATAGGAGAGGACAGTCTGCGACGCTTCCATCCGGAGGCGCTGGCGCTGACGCAGGAGGCCGTCGCCGAGGCGGGCGGGCAGGAGGTCTTCCTGGCGGGTACGCTGGCGGACGACGGGCGGGTGTCGGCGGTGCGCGTGCTGGCGCGGGGGAACAGCGACATGGTGCCCGCGCTGTTTGAGGGGCTGGACATCCGGGATGTGGTGATCCACAACCACCCGTCGGGCAACCTGTCGCCGAGCGGGCCGGACCTGGCGCTGGCGTCGGCCTACGCCGCCCACGGCCACGGCATGTTCATCGTGGACAACGAGGCGCTGTCCGTTTATGTGGTGGTGGAGCCGTTCACGCGGAAGAAGGCGACGCGGCTGGCGGCGGCGGAGTTGCAGGCCTTTTTCCGGCCCGACGGCCCCATGGCGCGGCATCTGGCCGGCTTCGAGCTGCGGCCCCAGCAGTCGGCCATGATGGAGGCCATCGCGGAGGCCTTCAACGGGGACGGCTTTTCGGTGATCGAGGCCCCCACGGGGGTCGGCAAGACCTTTGCCTACCTGCTGCCCGCGATCCTGTGGACCCTGCGCAACAAGGAGCGCGTGGTGATCTCCACGCGGACCATCAACCTCCAGGAGCAGATCATCCACAAGGACATCCCGCTGATCCGGCGGGCGCTCGGGCTGGAGTTCGCCGCCTGCCTCGTCAAGGGCCGCAACAACTACGTGTGCCTGCGGAAACTGGGGAACGCGCTGGCCGAGATGACGCTGTTCGAGGAGGAGTCCGCCAAGGTGCAGCTGGAGGCGGTGGCCGAATGGGCGCGCACGACGGAGGAGGGCAGCCTGTCCGACCTGTCCTTCGTGCCGTCGCGCGACCTGTGGGAGAAAATCCGGAGCGAGGCGGACACCTGCGCCATGGGGCGCTGCCCCAACCAGCAGAAGTGCTTCGTGGGGAAGGCGCGCCGCGCCATGGCGGGGG
>Ga0116173_1002004_pt1 | contig 16113 bp, 14 predicted proteins | sample AD_UKC085_MetaG_FD_89800 | JGI IMG/M metagenome (GOLD analysis project Ga0116173, IMG submission 89800) | Active sludge microbial communities of municipal wastewater-treating anaerobic digesters from USA - AD_UKC085_MetaG | ecosystem: Engineered > Bioreactor > Anaerobic > Digestate | place: USA...
CGCCGTTGCCCATCGCCCCGGCCTGGAGGACCAGCATGACCGCCTCGGGGATGGTCATGAAGTAGCGGGTGATCTCCGGGTGCGTCACGGTCACCGGCCCGCCCGAGGCTATCTGCTGCTGGAAGAGCGGCACCACGCTGCCGTTGCTGCCCAGGACGTTGCCGAACCGCACCACGATGAACCGGGTGCCGTTGCCGCCGAGCGCCTGCACCACGAGCTCGGCCACCCGCTTGGTGGCCCCCATGACCGAGGTGGGCCTCACCGCCTTGTCCGTGGAGACGAGGATGAACTTCTCCACGTGGTACCTGCAGGCAAGGGAGGCGACCTTGAAGGTGCCGATGATGTTGTTGTTCACGGCATCCACGGGCGCGAGCTCCATCATGGGCACGTGCTTGTACGCGGCCGCGTGGTACACGAGCTGGGGTGCGTGTTTCCTGAAGACGCGCTCCATGCTCTTGCTGCTCCGCACGTCGCCGATGCAGGGCACGACCCTGACCTCCGACCCGGCCGGCCGCATCCCGCTGAGCTCCATGTCGATGCGGTACAGGTGGGTCTCGGCATTGTCGATGAGGATGAGCGAGGCCGGGTTGTAGCCGAGGATCTGCCTGCAGAGCTCGGACCCGATGGACCCGCCCGCGCCGGTGACCGCCACGCGCCTGCCCTCGATCTCGGCCCTGACGATGCCCATGTCCACGTGTACGGGCTCGCGCTCCATGAGGTCTTCGAGCCTGATGTCCCTGAGGCTGTCGAAGACGCCCCTGTTCATCGTCTCCTGAAGCGACGGCACCACCTTGAACCGCACCCTGCTGTCCGCGAAGATCTCGATGAGGGACCGGACGTCGGCGGGCGTCAGGTTCGCATCGGCCATGAAGATGTCCTCGATGCCGTAGTAGGCGATGAGGTGCGGGAGCTCAAGCATGGAGCCCAGGATGGGGATGCCGTGGATCATGAGGCCGTGGTGCTCGTCCTCCATCTCGATGAAGCCCACCACGTGGTAGGTGTTCGCGCTGTCCTCGTGGATCTCCCGCATGAGCTTCTCGGCCTGCGGCCCGGTCCCCACGATGAGGACGTTCCTCCGGGACATAAGCGAGCGGCGCCAGAACATGAGCTCGTCCACAAAGGCGCTGTCCCGCTGGTGGTAGAGCCGTATCGCCAGCCTGAACCCGCCGATGGCCACGACGGTGAGCAGGAAGTCGATGAGGATGACGCCGCGCGAGACGATCCTGAATGGCTCGAACAGTGCGAGGAACGAGATGTACAGCAGGGTCCCGGCCATGGTGGCCTTGATGATGCCGATCAGGTCGCGGATGCCCGTGTAGCGCCACATGCCCCGGTACAGGTCGAAGATGAAGAAGCAGACGATCTTCGCGCCGATCATGGGCACGAGGTTGAAAAGCATCTGGTCGAAGGTGGCCGCGGGAATGCTCCCCTCGAACCTGAGCAGGCCCGCGCTCAGGTAGCACAGCGCGAGGATCGCCATGTCGGCCAGCAGCATGATCCAGAAGTTCCTCTTCCGGAGGAAGGATGGAACCTTCGATGCCCCCCGGGGGGAGCCCTGTGCATGGCCGGTTTCGTTCATCGCAGCGAGAGGTACCTCTTCAGGGCGGTCAGCTTTTCCCTGCCCTCGGGATCTTTGGCGGCGTTCTCGCGGTATTCCATGACGAACGCGGCAAGTACGCCCACGAACAGTCCCGCGAACGCGGCCAGCACCACCATGAGCGTCCTCCTGGGTTTCGTCCTGGTTTCGGGCGGCACCGCCTGCTCGATGACCTGGACCAGGGTGGCGTCCCTGGCCTCGTCGAGCTTGGCCGCCTGGTACTGGCTGAGCAGCAGCCCGTAGAGGGTCTCGTTGAACTTCAGGTCCCTCATCCTGCGGAGATACTCGGTGCTCGCCGAAGGGATGTCGCCGGTAGGCACCATGACATCGCCGCCCTCGCCCTTGGATTCGAGCTTGGCCAGCTGTTCCCGCATGCCCTTGAGCTCTTCTTCTGCCCTGAGTACATCCGGGTTCCGCGGGGTGGAGTACGTCCTCATGACCCTGATCTGCACCTCTTGTGCCGCGATCTGCGCCCGCAGGGAGGATATCCCCTGGATCACCGCGTCTGCCTGGGCGTCGATATCCACCGCACCTGACTCCTCCTGGAATGCCTTCATGGCCTCTTCTGCCCGGGACAGGCCCTCCCCGGCGTCTGCGAGCTGCTCCTCGAAGAACAGCCTGCGCTGAGCGGCCTCGGAGATGGACAGCCCCTTGTTCAGGACGCGGAGCTCCTCGATAAGGGCATTGGCCATGTCTGCCGCCCGCTTGGGATCCCTGTCTTCAACGCCCACCGTAATGACGCCGCTCTTGATGTTGTCCTTGGCCCTTATGTTCTCCCGCAGGGCGCGCCTCGTCTCCTCCGGCGACTCGAGCCCGTAGACCTTCCCAAGGTCGAACCGGTCGATGACCCTGTCCAGGACCGGCCTGCTCCTGATGAGCTCGATGTAGAGCTCGTTGGGCGACTTGAGGGCCGGAGCCCCTCCCAGCAGGACCGATGCGGCGCCCAGCTGGCTCATGATCTGCGAGGCCATGGAGGAGCTCGTCTGCGGGGAAAGGATCTTCGTCTCGGCGAGGAACACGGGGGTCATGACCAGGCTGACGACGGCGGTCACCACCGCGGCACCTACTGCCAGGCCCGCGATCAGCCGCTTCCGTTTCGCCAGGACGATGACCAGGTCGAGGAGGTCGATCTCATCGGCATCATCCCACTGCGGTTTGAGTTGCTCTTCCACTCAGCGCTCCTCGGTTCCTATTTCCTCGACCAGAACGACTCGGTGAGCCCGACCTTCCACCGTCCCTCTTCCCTCACCATGTGCAAAGTGGCCGGCTTCTGTGCCTTCTTGTAGGTGATGGTGATCTGTGCGCTGTCGTCCTTCAGCTCTCCCATCTCCCACGTGCTGTCCTCGAGTATCATGACCGGGTCGAAGTGCTTCAGGTAGGCATCCCAGTAGGCCCTGGCCAGCGCATCGCCCCGCATGAAGTCGTCTCCCACGAGCGCCTCGGTGTAGGTGCCCGGCGATGACTTCAATGCCTTCCAGGTGTCGCCCACGATGGTATCACGGGATTCCCCCGACAGGCCCGCCCAGATCCCCGCGTAGTCCTTCAGCTGCATGGCCTTGAACAGGCTCTCCGCCGAGGTGAGGACCGCATCGAGGTCACGGTTCGATGCCAATGCGAGCGTGCAGGACAGGGAAAAGAGAAAGGTCACACAAACGATGATAAAGCCCTTTTTCATGAGATGCGGGTAGTCTAACCTTGAGAATACATTACATTTCCGCAGGGCCTCCCCTGGAACACGGAAAGGCTGAAAACAGCACAGCAGTCTTCAGCCTTTTATGACAACGGTAAGATTCGCTTCGCAGCCTCTTCAGTGATGAGAGGTCGTCGAACTGTCGCCGCTCGAGGCGGACAGCGCCACGGCCAGTGCCGTGGAGGCAACTACCAGTACGGTGACGATGGTTCCGGCCGAGACACCCGCTGCGGTCGCGGCACCGCCCGCTGCTCCGGCGGTTGCAGCCTGGGCCACCGGGGCCGGTGGGTCGGCCGCGAATACCTGGGTGGTGAGTCCGGGCAGGAGGACCGTGGTGAACACGAATACAGTCAAGGCCAGCAATGCCGTCTTCCAGTTGGTGAAACGCTTCATATGCCCCAGCTCCTTTTTCAGTACAACAAGTTTGAATGCTTCAAAAAATCCTATTCCTTCTCCGGTCGTTGCAATGGGATTGTCACGGATGCATGATTCAGTTCGAACATTATATCCCCTGTATCGAGAAAATCAACCCATAATCTGAGGAGTTTTTCTCACAGGCTTTCCAGCCTGCGGCACGCCTCGTCCAGGACCTCGTCTTCCTTGGCGAAGCAGAACCGGGCAAGGTTATCGCCCGCCGCGTCGTGGTAGAATGCCGTACCGGGAACGCACGCCACCCCGGTCTTCCCGAGCAGGTGCATGACCTTCTCCTTGCCGTCCGCGCCCGGCAGGCGGGAGATGTCGGCCAGCACGTAGTATGCGCCCTGGGGCACGTAGGGTCTCAGCCCCGCCCTGTCGAGCGCCGTGCAGATCCTTTCCCGCTTGGCCGCGTAGTCGGCGGCGAGCCGGTCGTAATAGTCGTCCCCGAGCCCCGTGAGCCCCTGGGCCACGCCGATCTGCAGGGGCGCCGGAGCGCAGACATAGACCAGGTCGTTGAAGTACCCGATAGTCCGGCTCCAGCGCTCGTCGCAGATGCAGTACCCCACCCTCCATCCCGTGATGCTGAAGGACTTGGACACGCCGGAGATGGTGACGGTCCGCTCCCGCAGGCCGGGCAGGGTCATGGGCGGGATGTGCTTTGCCTCCCCGTAGAGGAAGTGCTCGTAGATCTCGTCGGTGAAGACGAAGAGGTCGTGCTTCTTTGCAAACTCTCCGACCATCTCGAGCTCGTCCCGGGTGAAGACCTTGCCCGACGGGTTTGCGGGCGTGTTCACCATGATGCCTTTCGTGTGCGGTGTGACGGCGCGTTCGAGGTCGTCGCGGGTGAAGGTCCATTCGGGCGGCTGCATCCTGACATAGGTCGGGACAGCTCCCGTGGCGATGAGGGTGTTCACATGGTAGCCGTAGTACGGCTCGAACAGGATCACCTCGTCGAGGGGGTCCAGCAGGGCCAGGCACGCGCAGTAGAACACGCCCGTGCAGCCCGCGCTGGCGATGATCTCGGTTTCAGGGTCCACGTCGATCCCGTAGCTTCGCCTGTACTTGAGTGCAATGGCCTCGCGGAGCTCCATGAGGCCCGCGTAGTGCGTGTAGGTGTTGATGCCGTCGTCCATGGCCCTGGCGGCCCCGAGGCGCACCAATTGGGGGACTTCGGTGTCGCACACGCCCTGGGCGAGGTTGATACCGCCGGTTCGGTCGCATTCGATGGACATGTTCCGGATCTCCGACTGGAGAACCCACTGGCGGCGTTCACTTAATCCCAATGACATGATTTATCTTATCCCTTCTCAACGATGCTATGCATTGTAGAACTTCCTCACCACCTCGATGACGTATGACACTTCCTCGTCATCGATCTCCACGTTCATGGGCAGGGAACAGACCTCCCGGCTCAGGTCCTCGGTCTCGGGGAATCCTCTATCTTCAAGATTCAGGGCCTCGTGCCGGTAATAGGGCTTGCGGAACTGCGTGAGCACCTGCACCCCGCTGGCCTTGAGGAATTCCGAGAAGTCGTTGCCCTGCTTCGACCTCACCGTATAGTTCTGGTAGATGTGATCCCGTCTGTGGTCTTCATAATGGGGCAGGAGGAGATCAGGCAGGCCGGAAAGTGCTTCCCGGTATCGCTGGGCAATGGTCTTGCGCCGCTCGATCCACTGGGGCAGGTACCTGAGCTTGGCGTCGAGGAACGCCGCCTGCATGTTGTCGAGCAGGCAGGTGAACCCGTGGCCGTGGTACTCCCCGGTCTCGCGGTCCTCGCCGTTGAACCGCATCCGCGTGGCAAAGAGTGCCACTGCCGGGTCGTCCGTGGTGATGGCCCCTCCGTCGCCGTAGCCGCCCAGGATCTTGAAGGGGTAGAAGCTCCAGCACCCGGTCAGGCCCCATGCACCCGCCATCCTTCTTTCACCCGTACGCTCGTCGAGCATGCTCGATCCCAGGCTCTGACAGGCATCCTCCACAACCAACAGGTTGTGCTTTTTCGCAATGTCCATGATGCGAACCATGTCGGCCATGTAGCCGCTCAGGTGTACGGGGATGATCCCCCTGGTCCTGGGCGTGACGGCCTGCTCGATCAGGTCGCAGTCGATGTTGAAGTCCTTCCCCACATCGACAAGCACCGGGGTGGCTCCTGCATTCACCACAGCGGAGCAGGTGGCCACAAAGGTGTGGGCAGGCACGATCACCTCGTCCCCGGGCCCGATGCCTGCGGCCCGCAGGGACAGATGGAGGGCGTCGTACCCGCTGTTCAACCCCACGGCATACTTTGTACCAACGAACTTCGCCAGGTTCTCCTCGAATCTCCGCAGCTGTGACCGGTCGATGAGGTCACCTCTTTCCATGATCTCAAAGTAGACGTCATCGAGCTCTTTCTTGATCATCCGGTAGATTTTCGCCGGTTCAACAAACTTCACCTTATATTTCATTCTTTCTCACCATATATTCAGCTCATCCTTTCATTGAGGGATGGATGCTTGCACGCAGGCTGCAATAGATTCTGGAGATAAACCATATATCATTCTGAGGTAATCCTGATCACCGACTTCACTGGAAAACTGATCCTGTAAGCCTATCCGTACAAGTCGAGGCTTAAAACCTTCATAGCCTGACAGAACCTCGGCAACAGCTCCACCCAAACCTCCTAGTATGGTGTGCTCTTCAACTGTAATGATCAACCTGGCAGTCTGTGCCAATTGTACGATCAGAGAAGCATCAATGGGCTTTACGGTGTGCATGCTATAAACGGATGTATAAATTCCTTGGTCCTTGAGAATTTCATGAGCTCTCATAACATTTGCCAAGATCCCACCGGTAGAGATAAGTGTAATTTCTCTATCTTCAGTCAGAGGAATCGCTACACCAAGAGAGAAAGCCGGCCTGGTATCATGAACAAGAGGTTCATTCCCACGACCCAAACGCAGATAAAAGGGGCCTTCCTTTTCATAAGCAGCGAACGTGGCCTTTTCTGTTTCATAGGTGTCCCCTGGCGCCACAACAGTTATATAGGGAAGAGATCGGAGGATAGCCAAGTCTTCTGTAGCGTGGTGACTTATGCCAAGTGGACCATAGCAGAATCCACCACCGACACTCACAATTTTCACGCTGACGTTATGGTAACAAATATCATTTCTTATTTGTTCAAGACATCTCAATGTCGAGAAATTCCCTATCGAATAGGCAAACACCTTTTTGCCTTCCAAAGCCAAACCAGTTGCTATACCCATCATGTTCTGTTCAGCAACACCTACGTTGAGGTATTGGTCAGGCAACTCCTTCGCGAACTGTGTCAATACACCAAACCCAAGGTCACCAGTCAGAAGTATGACATCTCTGTCTCTGCGAGCAATCTCTGTAAGTGCCTTTATGAAAGTCTCACGCAATTTTATTATTCTCCAATTCTTTCATTGCTGCCTGATATTCTTCCCCTTGTGGACTTCGGTAATGCCAGAGAACACTATTTTCCATGAAAGAGACACCCTTACCCTTGGTCGTATGTGCAACGATACAGGTAGGTGAGCCGTTATCCTGAGGGTCGAACTCAAGAACTTGAATCAACGATTCATGATCATGGCCATCAACTTCATGGACGGCCCAACCAAAAGCCCTCCATTTATCAGCAAATGGTTCTAGCCTGAGCGTCTCTTCAACGCTCGCCAAGCTTTGTATCTTGTTATAGTCAACAATGACTGTCAGGTTCGATAAATGATGGTGCGATGCGAAGAGGATGGCCTCCCAGTTAGAGCCTTCATCGCATTCACCATCACTGAGTACCACGAAAACACGATGCTTCTTAGCCGCCTTTCTGCCTGCATAGGCCATCCCGGCTCCGATAGGCAAGCCATGACCAAGGGAACCCGTAGAGAATTCAACCCCTGGAATACCTATGTGGGAGACATGCCCGCACAGTTTACTCCCATTCTTGCAGTGCTGCTTCAGCCATTCGACTGGGATAAAACCAGTTTCCGCCAGGGCTGCATACACCCCTGCGCCTGCATGGCCTTTGCTGAGAATAAATCGGTCCCTATCCGGCCAATCTGGTTCGTTGGGACGAAAATTCATGATCTTCCCATAAAGGACAGCAACAATATCTGCCATCGAAAGAACAGAGGCCACATGTGAGCTTTTTCCCTGACAGGTCATCATGACTGCATGTTTCCTGATCTGAAGTGCTAGTTTTTTGGTATCCACTGCTTCTCTCCTTGAACGCTGATGGAGATGACATGCATCATTGTCATGGAATTCACACTGAATAGTAATGCTTTTGTAGGTGATATCCGTAAGACTACTCAATTATCGTATAGGCTATATAGGGATCCCACTCCAATTTCTGCAACCTGGAATTCCTTATACCGAAATGATCCAATAGGGCGAGCGTCTCGCCCGGCCACATTGGATTATCAAGTTCATCAAAAGCCAGAACCGCTCCTCTGGGCATACGTGGAAGGAAGCAATCAAGTGCGGTTTTTGTAGGTTCATAGAGATCCATGTCCAGAAAGAGCAGACTCACGATCAGGTGAGGATTCTCGGAGATGAATTTAGGTATAGTCTCCCCCACATCACCTTTTATGAGACGTACTTTTTCGATATGACCAAGAAACCGATCCCGATCATATTCGACAATAAGCTCTGAAAGCTCTTCATAGGAATCGGATGACAGTTCGCCGCACTCATGTTCAATAACTGCGTTGTCATCCTTATTGCTGACGCTTGGAAATCCGGTGAATGTATCGAATCCATAGATTCTTCGAGTCAAATTCTCCGGCTCCAGCATGGTACTGAGTTTGGCCCATGTCATTGTCCCAAAACCCTTGTACACACCGCACTCAACAATTGAACCTTTTACAGGAAGAACGAGCTTGAATATTTCATACATGGCTAGGAATCGCTTAAGATGCTGACGCCGGACATATTTGGGAAAATTTTCAAGTTTGATCTCTATAGAGTCTTTGCATCTTAAAAAAATGGACTCAATATTTTTCCCCACTTGCTCCTCTGCGTCCGTACGAAATTTTTTCATTTATCTGTTCAACCTCCCGCTTTATTGAGAACAGAAGTGATTGTCTTCAATATTATCTTGATATCCACTATTAACGAATGCGTCTGAACATATCGCATTGCTAGCCGGGTCTTTATCGGATGGATTTTATCAAGATAATCCTGGTCTGGATCACTGCTCCCCATGAGTATCTCTTCTTCATTATGGAAAAGTATGGAAGCATAGTCTGTTATTCCCGGTTTCACTGTCAGAATGACTTTTTCCTCTTCACTATATAGATCAGTCGCCCACTTGACTTGAGGCCTCGGACCCACAAGGCTCATTTCTCCAACCAGTACATTGATCAATTGAGGCAACTCATCAAGTTTGTATTTCCGAAGGAATCTGCCAATTTTAGTAATCCGTGGATCATCTTCAGAAGTGGATGATGGACCAAGGTTTTCGGCATCGACAACCATGGTCCGGAACTTAAAAATAAGGAAGGGCTTTTCATTTAGGCCTATTCTCTCTCCGCGATAGAATATGGAGCCTCCATCTTCGCATCGAATACGGCATGCAATAAAAATCAGAATTGGACCCAAAGCGACGAGCCCTATTGTTGATACAAGGATATCAAGTAATCTTTTCAACATGGAGTATTAGAAATCAGGAAGGATAGCAGTTGACCTCTTCATAATGTTTGATAATAAATGAACCAAACAACTTCAAGTTCAACCAGTTACTACGTATACCTTCTCCTACTTTTCTGAAATTACATTTCTCGATGACTCGAATAGAGGGAGTGTTGTGCTTTTCTACAATGTACCAAAATCGTCGTTTGGGTTTTCCAAAAGACCTCACAATTCCCTTTATCGCATATTCGGCAAGACCCCTGCCGCGATGATCAGGGTGGGTCCAAATATTCCCAATTTGCAAATCTATCCTTTCCATGAATGGATATCTAAAGAATTTGGGGAAAATAAATGATCTATGCACTACGTTGTGATTTTTATTTATCATGAAAACAGCAAACTCATTATTTTTGAATATCCTGGCATAATGAAATAATTGCCAAACAATGATGTCCTTCGTAGATACCTCTGGTAATCTGAAAGCTAAGTTCCTTGGTCTCCAGATTGAAACAGAGTAATCTAGATTAAGCTTAGAGGGAGGGTTCATCTCTGAGGAAACTGTATCCAATAAATAAAAAAGATGATCCAATTCCATCGAGTATAGTGATCTCTCTTTCATTCAGTGGATACAGTTTTGTGGATTACCTCAATCCAATTCCCGGCAAGCTTGTCTATTGTGAATCTTTCATGACCTAAACGGAAAGCATTACTCCTTTTCCTATATAACAATTCAGGGTTGAGAGCCTCCGAGAAAGCATGGTGTAAGGCGTCTATGTCGCCAGGGGCAACTATCCATCCACAGTCGTTATCAAGTACGAGCCTTCCAAGTTCAGATCCTTCTGAGACGATGGCCAAGATAGCTTGCCCAGCCACCAGAGCGCTGAATACCTTGCTAGGAAAGATCACATTCTCAGCACCGATATCTTGAAACACCATTCCAACCTGTGATGATATCATCTTATTTTTCCATTCATTATCAGTCATAGCATCACCTAGAGTAACCGTTCCATCATCAAGAAGTGGAGAAAGCTCATTTTTTATTGCTTTCTCGAATTGCTCTTTTCCCGCACCACTGGTCCGAAATTCTAACCTGCAGCCTGTAGGTATATTTCTTGATCGAAGGAAGTTCAGGATTGTTGAGATATCATGCATCAGTCCCATGGTTCCACAGTAAAGAAATGTGATGGGAGCACAGTGCTCTCTAGGCAACATATTGGTAAATCCATTACCAACAGCTCCTGGTGGTATTATATAGACATTATCATGTACACCGAACTCGGTTTCAGAGACATGTCGATGCCCTTCAGATAGGTACACAATCGCTGATGATCGCTGGATTCCATAACAGGTAACTTCTTTCAGTATCTTTTCCAATAATGATCCACGTCGAATGACTCCAGCTAAAACTAAAGCCTCAGGATAAATATCATTCATGAGATAAATTATTGGATTCTCTGATATGAGTGAACACAAGCTTGGAAGAAAGAATGGGCTGGTTACAACAATAAATGCATCATATTTTTTATTGAATAACAGAAGTTGTACTGTACATTTAAGTGGGTATAAAATATATGTTGACACCCTAATTAAGAATCGCTTCAAGATATTCTTGGGGGATCGATAGTATTGATCAGTAAATCCATGCAATGAATTAATAGTAATATCGCTGTTGTTATTTATTTCTTGAATAAGCCTAATCCAATTTGCAGCACCTTCATGTGCTGTCAGGACTCCAACACTAAAAGTTTTCACTAGTTTTATCCAGAATTGTTACTATATAATAAAAGATCATTGCTTTTCTGTCAGTGGATGAGAGCAACCTTATGTTGATGCCAATCATTCCATTCATGGGAGTATGGTTAAGCAAATAATATTCATTAATTCATAGCTTATAATTCTTAAACCTACTGGGATAGTTTTTTCGATACTTGATTCGTTGGCTTATGATAATGAATCCTCTTGCCATCTTTTAATATGCTTTATCAATGGCTGGACTTCTGTTTCCCAATTATGCCGCATTTGAAATGCTTCCCTTGCGCGTCTTCCCATTTCACGGCAAAATTGTTGATTCCTCTTAAGTTGAACAATGGCCTTGGCGATATTTTTTGGATCTTCAAAGTCGACCAGTATACCACATTTCTCACTGTTGATAATACTTGCGATCTCCCTTGAATAGATAGGAGCAATAATCGGGAGTCCAATCGACATGTATTCGAATAGCCGATTGGGAAGACTATCAACACCCAAGCCAGGTCCGTAAGCAATCATTCCCACATCACAGGTCTGTAGCATCCTAGGCATATCATGAAAGGGAATGCCCGGACGCAGGTCAATTACACCTGTCAATCCAAGTTCTTTGATCCTAGAAAGGAGAACTCGTGTCGCAGTATCATCCTTATTTCTAAATGCCTCGAACATTATCACACGTAATCCACATGCCTGAGAATGAGCTATGGCTGCAGCCTCTACTACTTGCATTGTCATTCGCCCAAGATCGCTTATTCCATGCATGATGTTGAAGGAATTTCTTTGTGGGCTGCACACATCAGATGGAGCAACATTAGCAAAACACGAAGGTGCACAACTGCGAATAACCATTTGGGGTATTCTTTTATTTAAATATTGCTTTAACACAGCATTGCTAACACCAATCACGAGATCACACTGAGAAGCTATTCGGGATATACTTCTCCGGATGTACTCACTTATTATATGCACACGATGGCCTAAAAGCCAGCGCTCTAGTAATGCCCCGTGATAAATTTCATGTATGTCAAAAATGACCTTTGCATTATTATTGCGCGCGAGACTTATTGCGAGCTGAGCCGAATCAGGGTCTGGTGCATAATAAACATCAACTTTCGAGAGTTGTCTTGCTACAAGACTAATACTATGTCGGGCAAACAAGCGGTCAAATTTTGTCCGTATAGGTTTTGAAAGTATGAACTGTATATTTTCTTGATTATAGTTTTCTGAGTCAAATGTGGCATTACTAGGGCCGACCCAAGATACACGAAAGCCCGCAGCCCTGAATGCATGTGCAAACTTATGGTTTACTCGCTTATCATCAACAGGATGAGAAGTAGTGAGTATACAGACATGGATTTCTTTATTCAAATGAAGCCCCTATTGACTACTAAGAAGTTATCGGGAATTAAGATACATTGATTCCCTATGGGTATTATTAACGCTTAGAATGAAATTACCTCTTATAAGCATCCCTATTTCTGGTGATTTGATATTCTATTCATTACTCATTACAAGCCGATTTATGCACGAAAATACTTACTATGTAAAGCATTCCAAACTAGGAGGAAACCAATCATTGCAGAAAAACCAGAAAACAGGAATGCAGATATTCCGAGTGTCAGACCACTGGTGACTTTGTAGGCTAACCATCCATAAAGACAACATGAAATATACGTCTTTCGCATTTGTTTAAAAACAAACGTTAGTAAGCACAACATCAAAGAAATGTATAATACAGAAAGACAAACGCCCCACCACCCAGCTACTGCATATGCCTCTCCAGCAAAGAATGTTGGGATGTTACCAACAGATCCTGCAGAAACACCTAATGGAAAGAAATACTCCATCAATTCCCTCCCAGGAGTTGATGGGACATTAATCCCTAGAACCGATCGTACAATGGGATGGAGGAAAGTCATTGATGTTATATGGTAATTTTCATAATAGTATAAATATAATGGCATACCAAGCCACTGCCCGTGGATCAGACGATCAGATAAAATATGCATTGCAACTCTAATAGAGTTCTCTTTGGTTGAATAAACTATAAGACTTAAGACCAATAATAATATTATTAGGATAGAAAGTATCATCCAACGTGGCACTTTATTCAAAGAGATGGGTTTATATAGGAGATACATAAACAGCAAAATTAGTAATGCTATCGGGAGAAAACTACGGGCAAGGGAGAAACAAGCCGAAAAAGCCAATAATAAGACAGAACCTGAACGGTAGAGCAGAGCACTCTTACATATACATACAAATGATATAAAAATACTTGTAGTAACTAATAACTGTAAAGTGAGGTTAGCCAAGCTCATATTGATCGTATTGGAGATCTCTGCACGATATATTGAATATGATGTAGGATCCATTGTGGCTCCTTGAAACAATGGTAGAACACCTCCAGATTGCCAGAACATGACCATACAATTAAAAAAAATCACTGCTGACAGTACATACCATATATTCACATAATGGCTTCGTGAATGTTTTAAAAATGGCTTATGCTGAAACTCCAACATAAACTTCTTTGTCGGTAAAATACGGTATAGAAGGATTAAAACCAGAAAACATAGGGCAGTGACAAAATAAGCCCTTGCCATAAATACTGGACCCCCAACAATGGCCTCAACATATTCGTATAATTCACTAGGAAAGATCAACTGAACAGGGTAGCTTAAAAGCGACACACAAAAGACAACACCGAACACAACAGAAAAAACTGTTAGAATTCTCCCAGAAGATTTCTTAGTAGGAACAATCCTTGACCCTGTTGGGGTTTTAAAAGTATTACTGATAAAGGAACACATTATAGGTGAAATTATCGTTACAGTTTACAATTAGGAGCTAGTTCATATTAAAATAACTTTGATGTAAAAGCCGGCTTCAGTCTGACACCTGATAGTTCATCCTTAAGTCTGTGCCGATTATATCATGGTTCAATTGTCAACCTTCCCACATATTCAAGGACTAGAGCCGATTGAATTGATTCTCTTCCAGTGTACCAACTTTTGAATTGGTGTTTATTCATAATGCCAAACCATCCAAACTCGTTATTCTGGCCAATAAATATTTTTTTCATCAAAGGTGATATGACTCTGTCAGCTTTATCAAGAAATGTTCGTCGAATATATTTTCTCAAATCCCAAAACCAACCTGAATGATCCCGCCCAATAATTTCACCAATAGATGTCTCCATGATTTTATTTTGAAGATTATATACATAATTATCATAAAAGATTTTATCTATTCGATAAACTAGCGGTATTGTCTCCCAGAACTTGATGAATTCTGTATCCCAATATGGAAGCCACCAGTCATGAATCCAATAATCATATGCTCGCATAGAATTCACAAGATACTTTGCAACTTTTTCCGCACAAAACTGCGATTCAAAAGCACTTGCAGCGTCTGGATAATCTGATAAATCACCTAAAAATAATGCGATGCGATCTCTAATATATGGATACAATCCACTTCTTCGATCAGACCAGTCAAATAAGACATAGTGATGATCTATAATTGACTCTATCACATGTTCGAGGTCAATCTGATTGGAGTTATATAGATCCCTTCTACGATCTTTGCTCATACTCCCTGCTTGAAGGTCTGCACAAATGCCAGGCATAATCACAGCATCATTTGAGATATTTTTTTTCCTTTTGAGTTCCCAAATCGCAGGAAAATCTTGAATATGTACACATGAAGAAAACTGAAATGCCAGTCGTTTATATTCTTGGAATTCTGGGGTATTAAACCATGTCCTCCAAGATTCTATACTATATGGAACAAAAAACCATGGGAATTTTAACCCTTCAGCAATCGTTCTACTTATGATCGATTCTTCAGATCGTATATTACCATAACTAAATGTTGCCACATTATCATATCTATACTTTTTTAAAAGTAGTGCTAGCAATCTAGAATCCAGACCTCCACTCAAAGGTAACAGTATTTGCCTGCCTCCCGCAAAGCTAACCATGCGTTGGACCATATTCGCAAGAACATTATCAAATCTTTCAAATATATTATCAGCTGTTATAGTATTGTCGTACTTGTGAACATACTTTGTGTATTTCACTTCATTGACATGCAATAATCCCTGTTCATTGGTAATACAGATAACTTCTCCCGCCTGTACTTGCCTAATTTCACTATATAATGTGTCTGAGCCCGTCACATAACCAAGGAGAATAAACTCTTCCTCAGCTATTATGTTCTTATGTGTTTCACCTATCTCATCTTTTATCCAATATGCATCATCACTTATTAAGATCCTATTTTTACAAACTGAATAAAATAAGGGAATACTTCGACAATGATCAACCGCAATATAAATCATATTGTCTCTTAAATAAATAACAGAAAAAAACCCATTTAGTTGCTTAATCTTTTTAATAAAATGATCTAATCCTTTTACGTTTGTTAACAAGGCGCATAATGCCCCTTCATCAAGCTTGCAACCATTCTTAAACACGCACCCTCGAATCATTGTCCCATTAGAAGACTGCCATCGGTTACTATCTCTAATATATATCTTAAGACTTAAACCCTTACATTCGTAAGCAATATTATACATATAAGACGCCTCTTTCCAATTCCATAGCATTCTTAAAGTATAAAGAATGATCTTCTAAATAAATTAGCCAATTGGTATTTACAGGCACTTAAAATCATATTTCTAAAAATTGGATTCTTCAGTCTTCTCATAACCCCTAAAGCCCGCCGAACCATCAAGACCATATAGGTCGAGAACATTTGTGCTAGAAGTGATCTATATACATAATCTGTTGATCTGAATTGATCCGAAATGATCCGGAAGGCCTCTTGCTCCCATTTATGCAAATAAACATCATGAAGTAACTCTGAATAATATAAGCTCATAGAAACTGCACCAACACGACCGATACTTAGATTACTTTTTGTATAAAGTGTAACAACCTCAAAACTCTTTTTTTTAAAAATGAGGGAAATTATCACAGATTGGTCAGTTCCTTTGCACCCTGAATGCTCCGGGATATCAAAAATAAAGTTA
>Ga0116173_1002009_pt1 | contig 16082 bp, 18 predicted proteins | sample AD_UKC085_MetaG_FD_89800 | JGI IMG/M metagenome (GOLD analysis project Ga0116173, IMG submission 89800) | Active sludge microbial communities of municipal wastewater-treating anaerobic digesters from USA - AD_UKC085_MetaG | ecosystem: Engineered > Bioreactor > Anaerobic > Digestate | place: USA...
GCAATTGGGAGCACGCTACAATGGCATTGTAGAAGTCGTGGGTTCGAATCCCATCGACTCCACCATAAAAAGCTCAGGGAGTCTGGGCTTTTTTTGTTTATATGGCCGGATCTGGTAATTTCTGAGAGAGAAAGCCTAAATCTAATCACGTAATTACTTTTAAAAAAAGAGGCGGGATACTTTGAAAAAAATTATTGTGATGCTCCTCATGATATCTCTGAGCATTAGTTTGTTTTCCCAATTTAAGCTTGATCTGAAGTACAGCGATACTAAGGATACTGCAGGTACAGTATTGGTTTTCGCCTCAGCTGTGGCGGCTGCATACTTTTTTGATGAACAGATACGTTTGACTGTACCAAAAATTGAGAACCTTTCGATTGATTCTTTAACCGATGCAAAGATAAGTCTTGGTATAAGTTCGGCATTATTGATATCGTCTTTTCTTTTTGACAGTCCTGAATTTAAGGATGTTGCTTTTCGTTCCTTTCAGGCCGGAGCTGCAAGTGCAGCAGTTGGTTATCTGCTCAAACATGCAACCGGCAGAGCCCGCCCCTTCATGGAAGAAGGGAAAAACAGTTTTATGGGCTTAGCAGCAGCTTCTGACAACTACCTTTCCTTTCCTTCCGGGCATTCAATCGTTGCATGGGCGGTTGTCACTCCTTATGCACAAAAATATGGACAGTGGCTTTACATACTGCCGGCAACCGTTTCAGCCATGAGAATCATTGAAGACAAGCACTGGACATCCGATGTAATAGCGGCATCGGCTTTGGGTTTTCTTTTAGGCGCTTTCATGCCATATCTGGAGATTTCCTTTTGATATCTTGGCCAAGTACGAATAAATTGATTTTTCCTGTTCGTTTTTATTTTAAAAAAGTATCGTAAAAATCTTAATTGTAGTATAATTAATATGAATTATGAACGGCAGGAGGGTTGACAGTGGCAAAAAAACAGATAATGAACCGGCTGAAAAGGATAGAGGGACAGATAAAGGGTTTACAGAACATGGTTGAACAGGAAAGGAACTGCGTGGAGATACTTACCCAGCTCAGTGCCATATCAGGTGCTCTAGACAACACTGCCAAAGAAATAGTAAAAGAATATGCCAGAAATTGTTTTATAAAATACGAATCCACACAGGATGAGAAACTCATAAACGAACTTATCGAGAACCTTTCAAAATTTAGGAGGATGTGATTTGAGAACAATAAACCAGGACGATTTTGTCCTTATATACTTTGAGGACGATACTACCCTTCTCATAAAGGCTGACGGAAATAAATCTTCATGCCACAAGGGCAGTATTGATACCGCAAGCTTCATCGGACAGGAGTACGGTTATACAGGCGAATCAAATAAAGGAGCCCGATTTATCGTTGCAAGACCAACTTATGACGAGTACATCTTCAAACTTAAGCGTGCTTCCCAGATTGCATATCCCAAAGACCTGGGATATGTTATACTCAACCTTGGGATAAAACCCGGAGATACGATTCTTGAGGCAGGATGCGGAAGCGGTGGAGCTACAGGTATTTTTTCAAAGATTGTAGGATCAGAAGGAAAGGTTTTCTCCTACGAAAAAAGACAGGATTTTATAGATCTGGCACGAACCAATCTTATGAAATTTTCACAGTACGATAATGTTATTTTTAAAAACAGGGATATAAAGGACGGAATAGATGAAACAAATTTTGATTCAGTTTTTCTAGACCTTCCTAATCCCCAAGATTATATGGATATAGTTTACGGGGCTATGGGAAATTCCAGCATGCTGGGAGTGCTTGTTCCTACAACAAACCAGGTTTCAGAAATTCTGTTGGCCATGAGGAACTTTGAGTTTAAGAAGATTGATGTCTGGGAAACATTTATCAGAAGATATAAAACCAATCCATACAGACTCAGGCCGTCGGACATAATGGTAGGGCATACGGCATTTCTTATTTTTGCAAGGAAAACACTAGGTTTAGGGAAAACTAAATTGGAGGGAGAGGAGTACTATGAGCAGGAAAATTAAATCAGCTATCTCAATAGTAATAATAGTATCTGTCTTTTTTTCTTCTTGGATCTTTGCAGCCGCTTCCCAGAAAAAAATCCAGGATATCTATGAACAGCAGTACCAGGATCCTATCTTCATGCTTTTATACTATATCGATAATATTTACTACGATAAGTCAAATGTTGACTATGAAAAAATACTCGACTCCACCCTTGATGGTCTAATTTCAGGACTTGATGACCCCTTTGCCTGGTACTTTGACAAACGCCAGACCAACGAAAACAGAATAGAAGAAAGCAAGGAATACGGCGGAGTAGGACTTACAGTAAGGTACGACACCGCCAAGAAAGCCATAGTTGTGGTTAGTCCCATGTCAGGTACACCGGGAGAGAAAGCCGGGATACTCCCCAATGACTACATAATAACAGTTGACGGATCACCTGTTTCCCAGATTGGCTATACTCCTTCGGTAGACAGAATGAGGGGAGAACCAGGTACAGCCGTAAAACTTGAAGTATTCAGGGACGGTTGGGAAGAAACAAAGATAATAGAGGTACCCAGAGCCAAAATAGAGACCAAATCAGTTCAGTATGATCTTATTGAGTATAACAATAAAAAAATCGCCTATATAAGGCTCACCAACTTTGCCGAAAAAAGCTACGAAGAAATGCAAACTGCTCTTTCGTATTTTATCTCAAAGTCTAAGGATGGACTGGTTCTGGATCTGCGAAGCAATCCGGGAGGATTTCTTAATGTCGCAATAGATATAGGCTCAATGTTCGTGAGAAACGGAAAGATAGTATCCGTAAGATATTACAACGGCGAGGAAGAAACCGTGATACCTGAACCAGAAAAATATGTCAATTTTCTGAAGGATATCCCCATAGTTGTACTTGTAAATAAGGGATCCGCTTCAGCTTCGGAAATTCTTACTGGAGCTCTTAAAGATAACAGCATCGCTACAATAATAGGAAAGCAGACTTATGGAAAAGCTACTGTTCAGAGACCTATACAGCTCCCAAACGGCGGAGAGGTATGGCTGCCCATAGGTCATTACTTTACACCCAACGGCACAGATATACATCTTAAGGGTATCGATCCGGACATAGACATTGATAATCCTGCGGTTGAACTTAAATCAGTTAACCCTTCCGAAAGTGAAACGACCGAAGCTATGCTCAGTACCACAAACAAACCGTATATAAACCTTTCTGCCGATTCACAGCTCTTGAAAGCGTTTGAAGTAATAACGGAAAAGTCCGGAGGGAAATAAATTTGAGAATCTATGGCTGGCTGGCAGTAATGCTCATACTGACAACCGTTCTCTCTTTCTTCTTATATGTTTTTTACGGTAAGACAGACAGAGAGTATATTGTCATAGAAAAAACACCTGTTCTTACCATAAAACAGAGTTTCAATACCAAAAGTATAATAGACTCTTTTTCTTCTGTCAAGAATATATCCGCCTTTTCTTTTGGAATGATTGATTATAAAATCTTCATAGGAAAGTACCGATATGACTTGAAAGAACAGATACTTTATCTTGAACCTTTAAACAAAGATCTTTACGATGAGCTCAAAAATCTCGCCGTTTCGATTGAAAAGGAGTCTTTTGAGGAAGTAAAAAAAATAAAGTACTTTGACACAATAATCAACGGATACACTCTCAGTTCAAAAAATTTTTATATACGATACATTCCAAGGGTTTTTCTTATAGATTTTTCAAAAATTACTCCGTCAAACATGACTTATATAAAGACTCGTTACTTCATCTTTGATAAGAGCATGTACAAAAAAGGTGGATTTCAAAAAAGCTTCGTTGAAGGTCTTAAGAATTCCGGAGGAGTAGTTCTTGATTCAAGACTATTAGGGACAGATGAAATTGACGTAACTCTCTCCCTGTTAAAAAATAACGGTATAACTGTCAGCAGTGACCTAAAGTTGATAAGTTTTAAAGGGGAATAAACCAAAATGCTTGTTGATTTTTTCAATGCCATCTTCAGACCTTCAAAGATTTTCCAGCATAAGAAAGAATCGCTTCTGATTCCTTTGATAATAATTATTATATTTTTATTTACTCCGGTATGGCTTTTCAATTGGAAAGCCTGTGCTTTTTTGCTTATGACCGCCTACTTCGGAGCAAGTGCCAGAAATATTTTTTCTGATAAAAATTTTTTTATTCCTTATATTATTACCTTTTCCCCACTTGTTTTTGGTGCGTTGGGAAAAAATTTTCTCATTGCTTCATTCATTTGGATGCAGGGATTAAGAAGCTATATAGACATAAAAAACAAAAACTGTTTTTCTCTGATAATCGGGATAAGTTTTGAGCTGTTCCTTCTTTGGTGGTTTATATGAAGGATTTTTATTCCAGGCTGACCCTTTTTGTAATAAACAAGGCAAAGTATATATTAGTGGCATTCCTTATTGCAACGGTTTTTTTTGGATACATGACCACCAAGCTTGGTGTAGATTCGGATATCATGAAGGTTATGCCCCAAGATGACCCCATAATCCTGGACTACTACAGAGAACAAAACGCCATGGGAAACACGGACGTAATGATAGTAGCCTTTTTTTTGGAACCGCAGACTGATCCACAGGTTGTAGCCAAAAATTTCTACGATAGAATGAGTACCTATAAAAATCTTAAAGAGTTTACCAAAACCGATATGACCTTTTTCCTTTCATCCGGTTTTTTAAACGTAACTAACACCGAAGTGATAGAGCAGATTACCCAGAATGTCAATAACGTCTTTGATGCCGTAAAAAGTGCCAATCCATACGATTTCAAATCTTTCGAGTATCTTTATGATACACTGGACGGAATTTACAATCTACAACAGGGTCTATCCCAGAGTGATGACAACTTTATAAAAAGCTATTATATGCTCTCTGTGGAAAAAGATATTATGATAATGGGTGTCAGCTTCATAAAACCAAGCACAGATTTAGGATTTGTCAATGAAGTTATTCCGGTTGTCAAACAAAACCTTTCTGAGATAGAAGAGATTCATGGCATAAAGACAGGTCTTACAGGCAACTATATATACAGTTATGAAGCAAACAAAGCTCTTTCAAAGGACTTTGCCATAACCACTACCTTGACTATGGTCTTTACTATATCTCTTTTCTATATAGCGTTCGGCAATATCATAACCACTGCGATTGTATTCATCTGCCTTATTCTGGCAACGGTTATAAGTATGGGCATAACCCAGATGATGTTCGGTCAGCTCAACATAATAACCACTTTCGTGGCTTCAATAACAGTAGGACTTGGAATTGACTACGGCCAGCACCTTCTTACCCGTTTTATAAATGACTACAAGAAGAACAACAATATGGTAGATGCTCTTTACTACACGTATAAAAACTCTCTTACTCCAATCTTTTATGGAGTTATAACAGCTATTGTTGTTTTTACGACTCTTCTGCTTATGAGGCTACCGGCATTCACACAGATGTCGGTAATGACCATTGCGGGTCTTTTCGTATTCTTTATTGTCATGGTTTTTGTGGTTCCGGCTATAATGACTATATTCAAATCCAGTCTTAAGGTAAGTAGAATAGAAGAGTATACCAATAAATTCTTCAAAAAGATGAGCTACTTTATACCTAAAAATGGAAAGATAATTGTAAGGATAGTAGTACCAATAATGATTATTTTCTCTATAATAGGAGCTTTTTCAACCCTTAATTTTTCATATACCACACCCGGTCTTGTATCAGCCAGTTCGGAATCTTCCAAAATCGGAGTTCTTGTTCTGTCAAAGATGGGACAGACCTCATTCGATTCGCTTAAATGTGCAGTACGGTTTGATGAAAACATAGACGATTTTAAAAGCCGTCTGCTTGCAACCGGAGCTGTAAAAAGCATAGAAAGCCTGCCTGATACCATAGAAAAACAGGTGGGGAAGTATGCCGACCTAAAAAATAAAGTTCAAGGATTGTCCGAAGTAATTGCCAATCCAATGGTTGCATCCATACTGAAAAAATATAATATCTACAGTGACAGTCTGAAGATAATTGATATAATAAGCCGCTCGTCTGATCTTAACCAGTTCTCCTTAAATATACTGGAGATACTACCTCAGGAACTTAAAAGCTCCTTTTTCATGGAAAAAGATGGTGTAAAATACATAATCCTTAGTATTCAGCCTGCTTTTGACATATGGAGCAATAACGGTCTTAAAAAATTCTTCGACAAAATAGGAAAAGATAATACAGACAGAATATTGGGAAATCCCAAAGCCATGTATAAGATAATGAGCATTGTCAGCAAGAGATTCATACTTCCAACGGCAGTGTCTTTTATCTTCATAGCCATATTTACATACTTTTCGAGAAAAAAGAATATAAAAGAAACCCTTCTTACCTTCTTTGGACTTGTAAGTGCTTCCCTAGGAACCTTCGGTGTAGGCTATTTTATGGGGATAAGGCCGACTTTTACCACTCTTCTGACCTATCCGCTTGTATCTGGTGTCGGCGTGGAAGGCTTTATACATATATTCCATGCAATCGATGAAGATCCTAAACATTACTGGCAGTCCCTCAACTCTGTAACATTTTCTATTGCTACAACTATAGCCGCTTTTATAAGTTTCAATGTCTCTGAAGGCGCTCTTCTGAAGCAGTTTGCTACAACTATGGCTCTTTCACTTGTCTTCTCATGGGTAGCAAGTGCCGTGCTAATACCGGCAATTAACCGTAAAAAGATAAAAGAGTACTGGAAAAAGGAAAAAGATATGCGTGAAGAGATAGCAGAAGTTGAAAAGAATTTTGAGAAAGATATGGAAAAACAGGAATAAAAAAGTCGGATCCTCAAGGATCCGATAATGGTTTTAAACTATCTCAGGGGGATAGAAGTATTTCCTATCTGTTTATAATGATAACATCATCATTATTACTATTCAACTTAAGTTAGTAAAAAAATTATTTCGTTAAGTTAACTATCCGATAAGGAAATTTTTATCGAGAAATTTTTTTAAAGCATGTTCATTACAGCTCCTGTTGAATACGGAATAAGCCATAGACACCATACCAGAATGCTGAATCTGCTGAAATTCTTCTTTTTTTCCTCCTTGCCGCTCAAGAGCACTATGCTTGCCCATACGGCGTGTAAAAGCATTAAAAGTATCGCGGCAATTCCGGAAATACTATGCAGGCTTACAGATGATGAACGGCTGATTGTTCCCATAATCAAAGTGGACGAACTGTCAAATATAAATCCTAACCAAAAAAACACAAGATGTTTTGCCCTGAGAGAACCCTGAATTTTTTCGCTCCATACACCAATGCTATAACATATCAGAGCGAGCGTAATTAACACTACCGAAAATACCAGCATTCTTTTTCCTCCTCAATTTTTAACTGCTTATCTTTCGTTTTTACTTCAAAATAATTATTCTTACTATTTTTTCAAAGTTTTCATAAGTATAAAGACGATATAAGGCTATGCTTATCATATTAGCAGCTATAAAGGCTGAGAGCTCCTCTGTTTTGATGCTAGGAACGATACTTATCGTCTTATCCATATCAAGAGCATTTTTTATACCTTTTCGGAACTCGTTAAGAAACTTTTGTACTCTGCCTTCCGGTTTTTCATTACCTTTTTTTGCATACTCCGGTATAAATCCTTCGAAAGTTCTTATAAAAGTATCAATTATCTCAAATATCCTGTGCATTTTCACCAAAAAATCTTCTTCAGAAGAAAAAGCAGCATCCATCTTGTCTCCGTAATCTTTCCAGTAAAATCTTATAAGACTTATCATAAGCTCATCTTTAGTTGGAAAGTAATTATAGATTGTTCCGGTTGCAATATTGGATTTTTTTGCTATCTCACGCATATTAAGCTTGTGATACCCATATGTTTTTAAAAGTTCAAAGGCATTTTTCAGTATTAAATTTTCAACGTCTTCTATCGTCTTTGGCATTTTCTGTCACCTCACTGAATATTTTGATAGACATCGTGTATATTTTTATGAACCATATTCATAAAAATATATAGTTTTTTCTTTGCATGCATATATCTTTACGATTAAGTATTGACATAAAAAAGCCTGATCTCTTAAGAGACCAGGCTTTTTGCTAATTAAGCTTGAAAGTTATCTGAGTAAGTGACTGATTTATCATAGTTGGAGAGTTTTTGAAGGAGGTCCTTATTATCTTTGCATAGAACTCTTCGGGGAGAAGGAAGGTATAAACCACTATATCAGCTGTATTCTGTTCAAAAACTGTTGAACCAAGATCTATAACGCCGGAAGCCTTCCTGAGCATAGATACAAAATCTACATAGCTGTCATAATCAATGTTCATTATATTCATTTCAAGAGGAAGACCATTTGCAACCTGACTCATCCAGTCCTTGACAATAAGTCTTGAAAGACTTTCTCCTATAGTATAGGCTGCTTTTCCCACTGCATTTTTTACTGCAATTGCGGCTGAAACATCAGCCTTACCTTCTGTGACTGAATCAGAGGCAATAATCTGTCCTGTCTGTGTCCAGAATACTTTGAGGTTTACCGTCGCTCGTGCTCCCATAAGACCGCTTATACTGCCTGTGCTTTCTCCAAAAAGCTCTCCGGTTATAAGAACATCCACACCGTACTTTCTGAATGACTTCACATCCGGGGTAAAATCAGCTTTTATCTGCATAAGTTCCTGAAGCCTTTCGGTATCATAAACATCAAAACCGTATTCTTTAAGCCTGTTAAGAAGGTTCACTTCTGCAGATCTGTCCTCAAAACTCAAAAGACCTTTGTAAAGGTTAGCCGGTATCCAGACTCCAACTTTAGGCTTTCTCATTTTTTTAATTACAAAGAAAAAATCATCGTCCGGAATATCTTTGCTTACTTCAAATGAACATTTTACTTTATAATAACTTATCTGGAAAGCACTTTCACTGAGTATCTTTTCGCTCTTAATATATCCCTGTGTCTTAGTATAAGTCTGTTTATCCACAAGGGTGAAGTTAGATACCTGTGATTGAGAGTAAAGTTTAAGCCCAACTACCTGCTGAAGCGCTTTTAATCTTGCATCTAAGAGTGCGTCATCCTTATCAATTCCTATTCCTTCAACCACAACTGTCTCTACAGAAGGTGCAATGGCTACGTCAGATGTTCTGTTCTGCTTATACAGCTCCTGCTGAAGCTCAAAATACGTTTTTTGCTTTGCCGGAGCACTGCAGGAAGTAATCATAACCAATAGAGCTATGACCGAAAGAAAAACTAAAGCTTTTTTCATCTTATCACCCCTTATAATAATATTTTCCTGATTCCTGATAGATCAGACCGTTTATCTCATGTTCAGATATTTCTGCCATGAGTTCCGAAAGATCCCGGCCGGTTTTTTCTGCAAGTTCATCAAGGGTTGAAATGCCTTTACGGATATACCCTATAAGAACAGACTCTCCGTTTTCGTACGCAGAACAGCCTAAAACTAACTTTTCCTGTAAACCTAAAATTTTCCGTGCTCTTTCCACGGAGGTAATAGGTGTTGCACCAGAGTATATGAGATGGTTTGTTCCCTCCGAATTTAATCTGGTTATATCTCCGGGCACGGCATAAACATCTCTGGAAAAGTTTGCAGCATATGCTGCGGTTATGAGCGAACCGCTTTTCTTAGATGCTTCCACAACTATTGTTTTACTTGAAAGACCTGCAATTATCCTATTTCTGTAAGGAAAGGTATACTTAGCAGGAGGTGTTCCCGGAAAAAACTCGGAAATAACCAGTTCTTCCTCTACCAACCTTCGGTAAAGCTCTTTATTGCTCTGCGGATAAATAACATCCACGCCGCAGCCCAAAACTGCAATAGTCCGTTTGGCATTTTGATGTACTATTGTATCTATACCAAAAGCCATACCGCTTACAAGTGTATGGTCATCCAACTGTGAGCATAGGTTTTTGCATATCTGCCGTCCATACTCAGTTGTTTTCCTGCTTCCGACTATCGAAAGACACTCTGAATTTAGAAGCGAAATATCTCCCAGACAGTAAAGAACAGCAGGAGGATCAGGTATATTACGTATTATTTGAGGATAATCACTATCCCAGTATGTCAGTATCTTTAATCCTTGCACATCGGAAAGCCTGTGTACTATCTCATCTTTCCTTTGACTGAAGTCAGTTCTGATAACCAGAAAATCACGGTTGTTGTCCACCATGTCTATAACTTCTCTGTTCTTAAGCTTATTTACTTCCTTAAGCGCAATGATATCCAACGTATTCATAAAATCATCCCCCGTGCAATTATATCATGTACAGCCTATTAAGAAAAATGCGCAGTATAAACTGCGCATTTTTTTATTCTTCATCAGCTGTGCTTGGAATAAGACAAAGAAAGTGCATTTCTCCGGTTCCGATATTTTTTATCTGATGCTCCACACCACCGGGCACAAAAACATAACTTCCCTCAGGGGCCGCAACTTCCTTTTCTCCATCAAATATTCCTGCTGTTCCCTTAATAATATAGATCTCATGTTCCCATACATGGGAGTGTCTGGGAGAGTGTCCGTCGGGACCAACCTTGAAAAGCCTCATAACAAAATTTCCTGCACCAATTTTCTTACCTATAAGTACTCTTTTTTCAACATTTTTCACTTTATCGTTATTCATTATAACAGGCTGAATATCTTCGGCTTTTCCGATAACTGCCTTTTTTACCATAGAAATCACCTCTTTTTTGAACCTGTGGTCTGAAGCTCCTTTGCATACACTACAACCTTCCTGTATGGCTCAAGACCGACAGATTTGGTTTCAAGCTGAGGAAAATTCTTTCTTATGTACTCATGTATTATCTTTCGCTCAAATGAAAACATTGGTGCAAGCTCGGTACTCCCTTCCCTTATAGCTTTACGTGCCGTTGAATCGGCTATCTCTTCTATATGCTTTTTCCTGTTTTTCCTGTACTCGCCTATATCAAGCTTTACATCTATCTTGGTATCTGTCATCCTGTTCACATATATCATGAGAAGATGCTGAAGAGCTCCCAAAGTTCTTCCGTACTTGCCTATAAGTTTTTCTAGTCCTTCTCCTTCAAGCGATACTACTATGGTTTTACCGAATATCTTAAGATTAGAATAAAAAGTTCCCTCGAATTTATCTAAAATAATATTTAAGAAATCCTGAAGGTTGGCCAAAAGATGATTTTCATTCAGATATACCTCTATTATGGCAGGAATAGTCCGCAAACCTAAGAATCCAGTTTTAGCCGCCTCCTGTACAACAGTGAATGAAAGCTCCTCCTTTGGAACTTTATACTCGTTCAAAGCATTTTCATATGCCAGTTCGGCAGTCTTTGCCGTATACTGTTTGATATCTAACTTTATCAAGCATTTCACCTCCTCACGGGTTTAGGACCAAGACCGAACAGATCCCTGAAACCTATGCCTTTTGACTTATATAAGAAATTAACAAGCAATGTGATACCCACCTGCAAAATTGCATTTAGAGTATAGTATATAAAAACACCGGAAGGCAAGCCTATGAGCATGAACGGAAACAAAAGGCTCATAAGTATGGTCTGCCAAGCCGCTTTTACATCCTGGGAAGAAAGCATTGCATTTACTATATAAGCTATCAAGCTTATTATTATAAATAGCCAGTTTTCTGCCCATCCTCCGGCAGAAAGATCCTGCCAGATAAGGAATCTAGGGTTGTAAGCAAAACTTTCTCCAAAATACTGTATGACCTGCCAAAGCACAATAAATATTGGAAGCTGTATTAAAGCAAAAAGACAGCCGCTTGCAGGATTGAAGCCTTTTTCTTTGTAAAGTGCCATCTGGGCTTCCTGCATTTTCTGCGGATTGTTAGGATACTTTTTCTTTATTTTGTCAAGCTCGGGCTGAAGCTCCTTCATTCTTATCATCGATTTTTTCTGCTTCATGTAAAGCGGAAGGAAGATAACATTTATGATAAGTGTAAATATTATTATAGCCCAACCAAAGTTACCAGTTACATTATTAAGCCACCACAAAAACTCAACAAACCAGTAGAATATGACTGTAGTCCAGCTTATGGCTTTTACATCCTTCAATAGGCCGTTAACAGTTTTGTACTCCTCGCCTTGATAGAGTTCCCTTATCAAAGTAAGCTTCATCGGACCCATAAAATTTTTAAGATCCAACTTCCCAGTGAAACTTACGGTAAGGCTCTTCCTGTCGATAGGAACATCAGAAGATACTATGAGTGAAATTTTAAACGGTTTTGCTTTATATGAAACGTAAGAATTGGTTGCTGAACTAATGCCGTATGAGCTTAGATTCTCAACTGAAAACGAAGAAACTTTACCGGGGAGGGAGATATTGGGGAGAACTACAGTTCCTGAAAGCCCCTTTACCGAAAGGTCAAACTCAAAGTTGGGGTTATTATGGAAGATATAACCTTTTGTTCCCCCATTTTCAAACCCATAGACAAATTCAACTTTGCTTTTATCTTCCGATTCTTTGACTTCAAAAGAAACAGGAAGCATCTCTTTCCCGTCGGAATCTAAAAGATCATAACTGTCGTTTGTGTACTTATAAACTGATACCATGCTTTTAGTTTGGGTATTTATTATCGAATAATCCTGAATCCTTCCGTAATTATCAACGGTGACCTTATAAAGTCTCATCTCCAAAGTCACGCTCTGGCTTGTCGGGTCTTGGGTTATCCTGTATTCAGGCAATGCGAATACGGACAGACACAGCATAATAAAAAGTATTAAAGTTACTGTTTTTTTCAAATCAAGCACCCCTTTTTATAAAGTTTACCTCTTTTTTTTAAAAAAACTAAAATTTTCAGGTACCGGGTCTATGCCGCCAGGGTTAAAAGGATGACAACGTGAAATCCGCCTGAGACCTAAATACAAGCCCTTGATACTTCCAAACCTCTTCACAGCCTCATAGGTATAAGCCGAGCATGTGGGATAAAACCTGCAGGTAGCAGGTTTTAAAGGAGATATAAAGCGCTGGTAAAACCTGATTATTCCAAGAAACAAGTACTTCATCTCAAAGCCTCTATCATGCCTAAAACAATACTTTCAAGCTCACGATAAGAGACCTGTAAAAATCTTTTTGACAGACCCTTCCTTGGTATAAAGATGATATCCATGCTTGTTGGAAACAATGGTTTGTTAGTTCTGTAAATTTCCTTGAGGCATCTTCTTAATCGATTCCGCAGATGGGCTTTCCCAAACTTTTTTCTTATGGAAAAGCCTAATCTGCAACAACCTTTACAATTGGCCTTATAGACAATCACAAAACTCTCTGATTCTACCCTTCCTCCGGTATCGAAGAGAGAATCAAAGTCATTTTTTAGTCTCAGACGTTCCCGTTGTCTGAATGACATCTTTTTCATTTTTTACTGGACTGACACTCTTTTTCTTCCTCTGGCTCTTCTTCTTCTTAAAACTGCTCTTCCTCCGCTGGTTTTTGATCTCTCAAGAAAACCGTGGGTTCTGGCTCTTTTTACTTTTGAAGGCTGATATGTTCTTTTCATTGCCGTACCTCCTTTGGGTATATTGATTAAAAAGACTATCCTTAATTATAACCGTAAAAGGTTTTTCTGTCAATAAATAGAAGTAACAAATTTTTAAAGGTACAAAACACTCGAAAGTTCTTAATTTAACTAATGGTAATATAATCGATTTGTTAATTAAATCAAGAGAATATAGAATAGTATTAAGATAAAAATAATGGCACAAATATGCCCAGAATAGTATACCATGCTAGAGCAAAATAAAAAAGGGTTTTAGAAAAAACTTTAAAAAAAAATGCAGCTTGAAAATATAACGGAGGTGTTGCTATATGTCTAAAGTAAAAGTTATGGATACAACCTTGCGTGACGGTCAGCAGTCACTTATAGCCACAAGGATGAAAACTTCTGAATTTTCTGATGTACTGGGCACATTTGACAATATAGGTTTCTATTCTATGGAAGTCTGGGGAGGAGCCACTTATGACAGTTGTATCCGTTTCCTTGATGAAGATCCGTGGGAGAGGCTGAGTATTCTGCGAAAGGGTCTTAAAAACACCAAAATACAGATGCTTCTGCGTGGACAGAACCTTGTGGGCTACAGACATTACTCAGATGATGTTGTAGAGCTTTTCATAAAGAAAATGGCTGATTATAAAATGGACATCGTAAGGGTATTTGATGCTCTGAACGATATAAGAAACCTAGAAAAATCAATAGAAACAGCCAAAAAATACAAAATGGAAGTTCAGGCAGCCATTTCATATACAGTGAGTCCTGTCCACAATCTTGAATTTTACAGATCATACGCTAAAGAACTTGTAGAAAGAGGCATAGATTCAATATGTATAAAAGATATGGCCGGGCTTATAACTCCTAAACAGGCATACGAGCTTATTAAAGATCTTAAATCCAATTTCAATATTCCCATACAGCTGCATTCACATAATACTGCCGGACTGGCTGATCTTTCATACTATGCGGCAGTTGAAGCGGGAGTGGATGTACTTGACCTTGCACTTAGTCCTTTTGCAATGGGATCTTCCCAGCCGGCACTTGAGCCTTTTAACCATTCAATGGAAATGGGACTGGACGGAGCAGGTATAATTAAGCTTGTTGATCATTTCTGGAAGGTTAGAAAAAATCATGCTGCAGATGATGTAAATATGCAGTCCATAAACAGCAAAATGCTTCTTTCTCAGATACCAGGAGGAATGATCTCCAATCTAGTGTCCCAGCTGAAACAGCAAAAAGCTGAAGATAAGCTTGACCTGGTTATGGAAGAAGTTCCGAGAGTGCGAAAAGATCTTGGCTATCCTCCTCTTGTTACTCCTACAAGCCAAATTGTCGGCGTTCAGGCAACCTTAAATGTCCTGACGGGCGAGAGATATAAGATGATAACCAATGAGGTTAAAAACTATATGAAAGGCGAGTATGGAAGGTCGCCGGCTCCTGTTGATCCACAGCTTCTAAAAAAGGCTCTTGGCGATGAAAAACCCATCACCCACAGATTCGCAGATGATATAGCCCCTGAACTCGAAAAAGCCAGAAAGGAAAGTGGAGTACTTGCATTGACGGATGAGGATCTTCTCACATACGTTCTTTTCGGTGAAGTCGGAAAGAAATTTCTTACCAAAAAATATGAAAAAGAAATTAAAGTAGATCAGGATATACTCAAGAAGTATAAAAATGAAGAAGTAAGCATATACCCCGTGTAAAAAATAAAATCGTTTGGAGAGTTAAACTTAAATTAATTTTATGGTATAATTTGTTATGTAGTAATTCTATCTAAAAGAGTGAAAAGGGGGTAAAAGTATGAAGAAGTTAGTTCTCATAGCATTGTTGGTTTCTTTAAGCGCTATTGCAATATTTGGCGCTAAGTTGGTAGTATGGACATCCGAAAAGCAGGTTCCGTTCATGAAGAAAATGGGCGAGCAGTTCACCAAAAAGTACGGTGTTACACTCGATGTCCAGATGGTCAATTTCGGAGATATAAAGTCAAAGTTCCTTACCGCCGCGCAGGCTGGAGAAGGACCGGATATATTTGTTCTTGCTCATGATAATATGGGTGAACTGGTAGCTAACGGTCTGGTCGAACCTTTTGAATTTTCCGCTGTTGACAGAAAGAACTATTACGATGTAGCAATAGATGCTTTCACAATGAACGGCAAACTCTACGGTATCCCTTATGCAATCGAGTCTATACTGATGTTCTATAACAAGGATTATATAAAAGATCCGCCAAAAACAGCCGAACAGCTCCTCAAATACCAGAAAGATTTCACAACCAAGGATACCTTCGGTCTTCTCTGGGATGTAAACAACCTTTATTTTTCATACCCTTTCCTCTCAGGATTCGGAGGATATGTTTTCAAGTGGGACGGAAAACAGTATAATGTTAAGGATGTAGGTCTTGCAAACGCCGGTGCTATAAAAGGCGGAAACCTTATTAAAACGATAATTGAAAACGGAATGCCATCATCTTCAAACTACGGTACTATGGATTCAGCTTTTAAAGACGGACTTTGTGCCATGATCATCAACGGTCCATGGGCAATCCCGGACTACAACAATGCCGGTATAAACTACGGAGTATGGCCACTTGCAAGCATCGAACTGGAAAAGGGTAA
>Ga0116173_1002019_pt1 | contig 16048 bp, 11 predicted proteins | sample AD_UKC085_MetaG_FD_89800 | JGI IMG/M metagenome (GOLD analysis project Ga0116173, IMG submission 89800) | Active sludge microbial communities of municipal wastewater-treating anaerobic digesters from USA - AD_UKC085_MetaG | ecosystem: Engineered > Bioreactor > Anaerobic > Digestate | place: USA...
CCTCCTGTTCCGGGAAGAGTTACATCGGTGGATTTTTTTCGCGGTTTTACAATGTTCCTCCTTGCCGGTGAGGCAACGGAACTGTTCTCTGTACTCCTTGATTCAGACAACGGATTCCTTCATTTCCTCGGGAATCAGCTGCATCATCATGAATGGCACGGTCTGCATTTCTGGGACCTCATCCAGCCTTTCTTCATGTTCATAGTAGGGGTAGCAATCCCTTTTGCTGTGGCAAACAGGCTTAAAAAGGGAGAGAGTGTCAACATGATTACCCGACATGCCCTGAAAAGAGCCGCACTGCTTCTTTTTTTCGGATGGGGTTTGTACTTCGTCGATGCCGGACGCCTTGTATTCAGGTTTCAGAATGTCCTTGCACAGCTTTCCGTAACCTATCTGGTTGCCTTTTTGCTGCGTAATAAAAGCTTCAGGTTCCAGATTGTCTTTACACTGATAATACTGCTTCTTATCGATCTTGCATACCGGTTTTTCCCTGTTGAGGGATTTAACAACCCATGGGTGAACTTCGAGAACCTCGGTGCTTGGTTCAATAATAAAATAGAAGGCGTCGAAAAAGCAAGTGAGTGGGCAACTCTTAACTTTGTTTCCACAACAGCCCATACCGTTTGGGGGGTTCTTTGCGGAAAGGTCCTTATGAGCGGCAAAAGCTCGTCAGTGAAGATAAAAACACTTGTCATTGCAGGAGCTGCGGCTCTTGCAGCGGGATATGCCCTTGATTTATCCGGAATTACTCCAATAATAAAGAAAATAGCTACCTCTTCATTCGTCCTCGCCAGCGGCGGATGGTCGATACTTGCCCTTGCCTTTTCATTCTGGCTCATTGATGTCAGGAAAAAATTCACCAGAGGAGCATGGTTCTTTATTGTTGTCGGCATGAACAGTATCTTCATCTATATGTTCTTTTCCCTCCGCGGAGCCGGCCTTCTCGAAAGAATAGCGAAACCTTTCAGTGAACTACTTTTCTCGTGGGGAGGAGAAACACTTACAGGGATAATATCAAGCCTGGCTGTATGGAGCGGATTGTGGTACCTCTGCTACTGGCTGTACAGGAACCGTCTTTTCATAAAAATCTAAAAAGAACCCGATGAGAATTACCACAATCTTTCTGCTGACGGTAATCATGCTGATAATTTCAGCCCTGTCCGGAAACGGCTTTTCACAGGAAAATCAGGGCACGACAGCGCCAATGCCTGAAAGGTTCAGCAAATTCAATGACCCGGTTTTCGGCAGCAATGTCTTTGTTTTTCATGATAATATGGAAATGAAGGAGATACAGGAGGTGATTGACACTGTATTTTTCCGGCAGTCGGCCAGGGGCAGCGAGTTTACAACCAACAGATATTCATTATTCTTCATGCCAGGTAAGTACGATCTGGATATTAGGGTAGATTATTACACCCAGGTACTCGGACTTGGACTTCTGCCTGGGGACGTTGTCATAAACGGTGCTGTAAGGTCAAATACACTCCACCGTAAAAGCGTTCTGGTGAATTTCTGGAGATCGGCTGAAAACCTGACAGTAGTCCCGCCCTCCGACTCAGCCATGGTCTGGGGTGTTTCGCAGGCCTCCCCACTGAGAAGGGTTCATGTAAAGGGCAACCTTCAGCTGTTCGACAAGGGATATGCAAGCGGAGGCTTCCTGGCTGATTCAAAAGTTGACGGATGGATAAGCTCCGGACCGCAACAGCAATGGTTCACAAGAAATTCTGAAATGAACAGATGGGAAGGAGGCGTCTGGAACATGACTTTCCTCGGGGTGAAGGGGGCTCCGGCTGAAGACTACCCGGCTCTTCCATACACAACCCTGGCAGAAACTCCGTTAATACGTGAAAAACCATACCTGGCCTCTGAAGGAGATGGATTCTTTGTTATTGTGCCACCGGTCAGGAAAAACAGTTCCGGAACAGGCTGGACTGACGATCTCAGAGGAGCAAAGAGAATCAGCCTCGACAGGTTCCATGTTGCCCGTCCTGGAACTGATAATTCAGAAACGCTGAACTCAGCCCTGAGGAAGGGAAAACATATTCTTCTGACACCGGGAAGATATTTCCTAGACAGCAGCCTGAAGATTGTAAAACCGGGAACAGTGGTGATGGGAACGGGACTTGCAACGCTCATCCCCGTAAAAGGTAATGCAGCAGTAGAGATAAAAGATATTAAGGGAGTGACTGTATGCGGACTTACTGTTGATGCTGGAGAAATTCCATCGAAGGAACTTTTCATAGTCGGAAAACCCGGTTCCGGAAGGTCGAACGCAGCAAATCCGGTGTTCCTTTATGACATCTTTTTCAGGGTGGGAGGTCCTTCAGAAGGATCAGCATCGGCATGCCTTGTTATAAACAGCAATGATGTCTGCATCGATCATGTATGGCTCTGGAGGGCCGACCACGGCAATGGAGTGGGATGGGACAGGAACAAGTGCGCCAACGGCCTGATTGTAAACGGAAACAATGTAACAATATACGGACTTTTCAACGAGCATTTCCAGGAGTACCAAACCCTGTGGAACGGCGAAAACGGAAGGGTTTATTTCTACCAGAGCGAGATGCCTTACGATCCACCATCTGCTGAAAACTGGAAACATAACGGAACCTGGGGCTATGCATCCTACAAGGTGGCTGATCATGTAAAGACACACGAAGCCTGGGGTGTCGGTATCTACAATGTCTTCTACGATGCTCCGGTAATTGTCGATAATGCCATTGAAACACCTTCCCATCTCGAGGAGAGGATCCATAACAAGGTAATATTCTGGTTGAACGGGAATAAGGAAAGTGTGGTAAAAAGCATCATTAACGGAAAGGGAGGACAGGTGGATGTCAATAACAGAAAAGCGGCAATGAAATAGAAGGGAAAACGACAGAGAAAGAACGACGGTTTATAATCAAAAAGATTGAAATCACTAACACATAAGAGATTAACAAAATGGCAGAAAATACAAAAGACAGGTCGGTAATAATTATCGGTGCCGGATTTGCCGGACTGGCAGCAGGTATCTATGGTCAGATAAACGGCTATAAAACAACCATCATCGAAATGCACGACAAGCCAGGAGGATTGTGCACCTCATGGAAAAGAAAGGGTTATACTATCGATGGTTGCATCCACTGGCTGGTGGGAACAAATCCTCGCAGTGCCATGCACGATTTCTGGGAGGAGGTGGGACTTATCCAGGGAAGAAAATGCATCGACATGGATGAGTACATTCATTACGAATGTTCCGACGGGAGGGTCCTGACATTCTACTGCGACATAAACAGGCTGGAAAAGGAGCTGATCCGTTTTTCACCCGGAGATGAAGACCAGATAAGGAAATTCATTAGAGGTATAACGCTTTCCATGAGATTTGACATGCCGTCAAAAAATTCATCCTTTACCGAAAAGCTTTTCAGAAAACTGAGACTTTATTCAACTTTCCTTACAAAGGGCCGTGAAATGCAGACCTGGATGAAGGTTACCGGAAAAGAATTTGCTGCGGGATTCAAGGATCCCGAACTAAGGACCGCCTTTGATGAGATATGGATCCCTGAGTTTTCGATATTTTTTATGTTCTTCGCTTTCGCTTACCTGCACAGAAAGAATGCGGGATATCCCCTGGGCGGCTCAATGCCTATGTCGGAAGCACTTGAAGAGCAATATAAAAAGCTCGGAGGCAACCTGATATACAGGAAACGAGTCGCGAAAATCCTTACAGATAAAGGAAAGGCTGCCGGAGTTTGTCTTGATGACGGACAGGAGTACAGAAGCGATATCGTTATATCGGCGGCTGACGGATATAATACAATTTTTAAAATGCTCGAAGGAAAATACGCTGATGATAAAATAAGGCATATTTATGATAACTGGATACCCTTTCATCCCCTTCTCTTTATCGGCCTGGGTGTAAACCGCCGTTTCGACGAGATTCCCATTTCAGTCTCTGGATTCTCCTTCCCCCTGAGGGAAGAAGTCGTTATTGGCGACAAAACCCGCAGCCGGCTTCCTGTGCATCTTTACCATCATGATCCGTCGCTGGCTCCCGAAGGTCGTACGACTCTTACCATAATGCTTGATACCAGCTATGATTACTGGAAAAATCTCCACGCCGACAAAAAGGAATACGAAAACAAGAAAGAAGAAGTGTCAAAGACTGTGATAAGTCTTCTTGAACAGCGTTTCCCCGGGATCTCTTCACAGGTTGAAATGGTCGACGTCGCAACACCGGTCACATTCGAAAGATATACTGGCAACTGGAAAGGCAGTTTTGAGGGATGGCTGATAACTCCCGATAACGCCAATACCATAATGAAACCGCTTTCGCAGACTTTGCCCGGACTCGATGACTTCTACATGTGCGGCCAGTGGGTTGAACCGGGAGGGGGGCTTCCCACCGGCGTGATGTCCGCAAGAAGGCTGTTCAAAACCATTTGCCGTAAAGACGGTAAAAAATTCCGGACACATGTGGCATGATGCATAACAGGATCGTCATAAATGCGATGATGCACTACGATAATCAAAATTCTTTAACCGGGTCTTTTTGCGTTCACGGCGCATAATTCATTGATTAAAGACAGATAGATATTTCCAATTGAATAAAATCCAGCGAGACGTCCGGGATTTAATTCATTAATTCAAATATAGTAAATTTAACCGCTCACACATAAGCAGAGGTTGTTGTGAGAAAATTAAATCATTGACTACATTTGTCAATCTTATTTGACTATATTTTCAATTTAGCAAACATAAAACATGAAGAAACACTTATCGCTTATCCTGCTGGCTGTGCTCATGAACTATTCCTGCACCTGGTCGCAGCAGGCTCTTTTCGGAGGGACAAATATCACCTCTCCCGAGGTAAATGCCGACAATACCGTGACTTTCCGTTTTATGGCACCCGATGCAGGAGAAGTAAGGATCTCAGGAGACTGGATGCCTGCACAGGGGTGGACCCCGGGATCTGAACTGATGAAGAAGGAAGAAAAAGGACTCTGGACCTATACTACAGCCGCCCTTCCTTCAGATCTCTACAGTTATTCCTTTACGGTCGACGGAGCAAGATGCAACGATCCCAACAACGTCTATATGATAAGGGATGTAGCATCGGTTACAAATGTGTTTATTACAGGAGGAGGGAAAGGCGATCTGTACAAGGTAAACAGCGTACCTCACGGATCTGTGACGCGCCGCTGGTATAATTCCCCTTCTCTGGGCCAGGACAGGCGTATCACCATTTATACACCTCCGGGCTATGAAAAAAGCTCTGAAAACTATCCGGTGCTGTATCTCCTCCATGGAATGGGCGGCGATGAGGAAGCCTGGATAAACCTCGGAAGAACCAGCCAGATTCTTGATAACCTTATCGCACAGGGCAGGGCAAAACCAATGATCGTCGTTATGCCTAACGGAAATGTCGCACAGGAGGCTGCACCCGGTGAATCAAGCCTGGGATTCTACAAACCTGCCATGCAGCTTCCAAACACAATGGATGGAAAATATGAAGAGACATTCAAAGATATTATTCAGTTCGTTGAAAGCAGCTACAGGGTCGTCCCGGAAAAATCGGCAAGGGCAATAGCCGGTTTATCGATGGGAGGATTCCATTCCCTGCATATTTCGAGGTTCTATCCCCAGACCTTCGGTTACATAGGGCTCTTTTCAGCTGCAATACTGGCTGACGAAAAGGTTACATCAAAAGTCTATGAAAATTTCGATGAAACACTGAACTTACAGATGACAAACGGTTACAAACTGTACTGGATAGGCATCGGCAAAACTGATTTCCTCTACAAATACAACCAGGAATTCAGGAAGAAACTGGATGATATTAAAATGCCCTACGAATACCGCGAAAGCGAAGGAGGACATACATGGACCAACTGGAGGGTATATCTGTCGGAATTTGTTCCGAAACTGTTTAAATAAAAGTTGCAGATTCAAGGTTCCATGTTAAAGAGGTTAGCGCCTTCACAACAATTGATACGCCTCTGCTTCCCTCTCCATCATTTTACGGTGGCCGAAGCACCCAGCAACCAGCAACCAGCAACGAAACGAGCACCAAGCAACCAGCAACATATAATCTTTTCCCCATCTAAACCTTAAACAATGACTGATTTCGAATTTTACAATCCTGTAAGGGTCTTTTTCGGAAAAGACCTTCTTCCCAAGATTGCAGCCCAGATACCCGCCGGAAACAAAGTTATGCTTCTCTACGGAGGAGGAAGCATTCAAAGGAACGGAGTATATCAGAAGGTGAAAAACGCCCTGGAAAGGTTCGATGTTACCGATTTCGGAGGAATAGAACCAAACCCGACATACGAGACCTGTATGAAAGCGGTGGAGATAATCAGGGAAAACAATATCGGATTCCTTCTTGCCGTAGGAGGAGGCTCTGTAATCGATGCAACAAAGTTCATTGCAGCAGCATCCAGGTACCGTTTCGGGGATCCCTGGAACATACTTGCCAAAAACATGCCGGTAGTTGATGCCGTCCCGCTGGGAACCGTACTTACCCTCCCTGCAACAGGATCGGAAATGAACTCCAACTCTGTAATAAGCAGGAAATCGACCGAAGAGAAACTTGCTTTCGGATCACCCATGGTCTTTCCAAAGTTTTCATTTCTTCTTCCCGAAGCTGCAGGAAGCCTGCCAAAGAAACAGGTTGCAAACGGGATAGTGGATGCTTTTGTCCACGTGATCGAGCAATACCTCACCTTTCCGGTTAATGCACCGGTTCAGGACCGCTTTGCCGAGGCCATACTGGTGACACTGATAGAACAGGGTCCTCTTGTATATGCCAATCCTGCCGATTATGAGGCAATGTCGAATCTGATGTGGTCGGCAACGATGGCTTTGAACGGACTGATCGGACGGGGTGTACCCGGCGACTGGTCTGTACACAGCATCGGACATGAGCTTACCGCTCTCCACGGCATTGATCATGCAAGGACTCTTGCCATTGTTCTTCCAGGCTTATGGAAGGCCCTGAGGGAAGAAAAGAAGGAGAAACTTTTGCAGTATGGGGAAAGAGTATGGAAGATAACTGAAGGAACTGAAGAGGAACGAATTGATGCAGCAATTGAAAGAACGGCCGGGTTCTTTGAGTCGCTGGGTGTTCCCACCCGGCTTGGCGCCTACAACGTGAAAAATGACACGATAGACAGGATAGTGGCCAGGTTTGAGGAGCGAAAATGGGTTGCCCTGGGAGACAGGGGCCTGACAACACCTGAAATTACAAGGAAGGCGCTGGAATTTCAGCTTTAAGCGTGAGATTCTTAAAACAGATTACTGATGACGTGAGCCCCGAAAGATGGGTCATGCGTTCTTCCTCGCTCTCGCCCTCACTCTCACTCTTTTTCAGTCAGGGGGATAAGGCAGATATCCGTCGAACGGTTGTTCCCGGAAAGCATCCCTGACCGGATCACGATTCGGGTCCCGTCGGGGCTGAAGGAAGGGTGTGGATTAACTGCAACAGACGTAAGATGCCCTGAAGAAAGAAGCAGCATTTCATTCGATTGCGTGTTGATAAGGTAGATGTTCCCTGCAAGGTCATCCGCAACTGACCAGTGGCCATCGGCCGGGCGGCTGAAATGACGGAGACCGGCTTCAGGTGCTCCCTGAACGGCTGATACATTTTCCTGAGGGGTAGACAGAGGTTTCAGACAGGAACCGTCAGACCTTACCGTCCAGGTCTCCTGAGGAGCTCCTTCTCCTGTTTCGCAACTGAAGATAATCTCTCCCGGGTTCCTCGGATCTGATTGAAGGCCGGCAATCCCGAAGGGAACCACAACCACTATTTCTGTCTCACGGGTTGTCAGGCTGATGCGCCCTATCCCTGCTTCACCTTTTAAAGCCATCCCAATGCCTGAACGAGACTGAGCTGCCGGGTCAACAGGATTATGCTTTGCGGCCTCTTCCTCCGACAATATGAAATAAACCCATTCATCATCTGCATCAAGTGCCATCACGTTCCCGAAACTCATCCCGGCAGGAATGATGCCGCATACTTTCTGGTATTCTTTTTCAGCTTTCAGGGTTCCTGCCCCGCTGTCGGAAAACAACCTTTCAAGGTCCACCTCAACGACCTGGACAGGCCCCCCGCTGGTCTGACCGGGCTGACGAAGGACCATCCGCATGTAGTACATCTTCATCGATTTTGCCGACAGGCACATTACCGGCATATATCCTCCATCGGTGACCTGAACTATATCTCCCGTATTTTCATTTACGGCAAGAGTTTCTCCGGGAAGCCTTAGGGAACGGAAGATCAGCCATTTGCCGTCTGCTGTCCATTGCCTGGGATTATCCGGGGTAAGGTAATCGTTTATCAATGAGCTTGTGAGAAAGGTAAGCCTTGCCCCGGTTACGGTATCAGTAATAACCCTCTTCTCCGGAGGAAAGCGCTTTCCGATCTGGGATTCTGCAGCCGGTGCTGTCAGAAAAAAAACAAAAATAAACAGCCAGGAATTCAGAAACCAAATGTAGACTTTATACATAAAGCACAGGTTTGTTATCATTGCTTTTAAACCTGCAGCAGAACCGGCCAGACCTTGAATATCCCTGAATGAAGGATTCCCCTATGCAAGCTTTTTGTACTTTATCCTGACCGGAGTTGTGTCGGCTACACGTTTTTTGTAATTCTCCTCATATTCCGAATAGTTCCCTTCAAACCAGACCACCTTTGAGTCTCCCTCAAAAGCAAGCATGTGCGTTGTGACACGGTCGAGGAACCACCGGTCGTGCGAGATGATAACCGCACAGCCGGCGAAGCTTTCAAGCCCTTCCTCAAGCGCCCGCAATGTATTAACGTCAATATCGTTGGTGGGTTCGTCGAGAAGAAGTACGTTAGCCCCTGATTTCAATGTCAGAGCAAGATGGAGCCTGTTCCTTTCTCCCCCCGAAAGGACCCCGCACTTCTTCTCCTGGTCTGCTCCCGTGAAATTAAACCGCGATACGTAGGCCCGGGCATTTACCAGCCTGTTACCTACCATTACATCATTCTGACCTCCCGAGATAACCTCATAGACCGTTTTCATCGGATCGATTGCCGAATGAGCCTGATCAACATAACCCAGGACAACTGTTTCTCCGATCTCAAAGGTGCCACGCGAGGGTTTCTCCTGACCCATTATCATCCTGAAGAGTGTCGTCTTTCCGGCTCCGTTGGGTCCGATAATTCCCACAATGCCGTTCGGGGGGAGGTTGAATTCAAGTTCTTCGAAAAGAAGCTTCTCCCCGAATGATTTGGCCACCCCTTTTGCTCTGATTACCTTGTCACCCAGTCGTGGTCCGTTGGGAATGAAGATCTCAAGTCTTTCCTCCTTGGCTTTCACATCCTGGTTGAGAAGGTTTTCATAGGCCCCGAGACGTGCCTTTGACTTGGCATGGCGTGCTTTGGGAGACATCCTTACCCACTCAAGCTCCCTTTCAAGTATCTTCCTCCTTTTTACATTGCCCTTTTCTTCAATTTCCAGGCGTTTTGCCTTCTGTTCCAGCCATGATGAATAGTTACCTTTCCAGGGTATCCCTTCGCCCCTGTCAAGCTCAAGAATCCACCCTGCAACATTGTCGAGGAAATACCTGTCGTGAGTGATGCAGATTACGGTTCCGTTGTATTGCTTCAATGTCGTTTCAAGCCAGTTGACCGATTCGGCATCGAGGTGGTTTGTTGGTTCATCGAGAAGCAGAATATCGGGCTGTCTGAGGAGAAGCCTGCACAGGGCAACCCTTCTTCGCTCGCCTCCTGATAAGATGCCGACGCTGGCATCACTTTCAGGGCACCTCAGCGCGTCCATGGCTCTCTCAAGCTTATGATCGATGTTCCACCCATCGTGATATTCTATCTTCTCCTGGAGAACAGCCTGACGGTCCATCAGCTGCTGCATCCTGCCGGCATTCTCGTATACTTCAGGATCAGCGAACTGTTCGTTTATGGCTTCGTACTCCTTAATCAGATCAACTGTTTCCTTAACTCCTTCCTCCACAACTTCACGGACACTTCTTGTATCATCCAGCAAAGGATCCTGAGGCAGGTAACCCACTGAATATACCGGCAGGAAGGTCACCTCCCCCTGGTACTCTTTCTCAACCCCTGCAATAATCTTTAGAAGTGTCGACTTACCCGATCCGTTGAGGCCAATGATGCCTATCTTGGCCCCAAGAAAAAATGAAAGGGAGATATCCTTAAGTACCTGACGGTGAGGAGGAAATGTCTTTCCCACACGGTACATCGAGAATATTATCTTCTTGTCGTCGCTCATGATTTGCTTTTTGCGACAATTTAGAAAAAAAACAGGGACCTCTGGTCCCCGTTCAGAATTTTTAAGAATTTGGCCTGACCCTTATTTGCATTATCAGCCTGCCGGGAGGATGTAAATTGCAGAGATCCCGGTCTCCGCTTCATACTTTATCTCCCGAAAATCAGACTATAGCTGCTTCGGTGCTGTAAACAGCTTAATGGTGTCATCCTGCAAGAGAACCCAGAGTGAGTATACACCCTTTAATGTTCCGATAGGGATGTTGAGGCAGCCCAGTGCTGCAACAACAATAACCAGATAACGCGCCCAGGGCTGGAACGACAGAAGCCCGATACCCCCTGCAAGCCCCAGCGACGACATAAATCCGACCAGAAGCGGGAGACTCACTGAGAGGAAACCTAGAACCATTGACGGTATCTCATCACCCTCAACAAAGCCCCGTGCAAAATTAAGGGCAAAGAACACAGCCAAAGCCCCTATAAGACCAAAAAAGCCAAAGCCTATGTGTATGGCTCCGACTACGGTCACATGCTTTTTCATCCTTGTATCTTCCATGACAATAAATTTTAAATCAGCCTTTTCTTTTCTTCATTCCTCTCTAATGACTTCCCGCAAAGAAAATTGTTGCATCAAAATACCTAATAATTTTTACATATCCGCGTTTTCACAAAGATTGTAAAATTTATATTTGCGTAAAGCAATCAATGTGTCCCTGATGAAACGTAAAGTAATTATTGCCCTGGCTTTCATAGCTATGACAGTCTCCTTCAATTCATGTGAATCGATAGGTACCTGCAAGGTCTGCAGGCAGGTGACTTACAGTATAGGAGGAGGTGTTATCTCTGAGGAACCGGAAGCTGAGTATTGCGATGCTGCCCTCATTGCAATCGAGGCAAAACAGGATGTAATAGTAGGCAATACAAGGATAGCCTGGGAGTGCAGGTAAAAAAGCATAATACTTCACAGGTTTATCCATTCCCCTCCTGTCTTAATGTTCCCTGAAGAGGTATTTACTATTTCCGTTTATTTTAATTTATTCCCTTCCAAATGCTTTGAAAATTCAATTCCCGGCATTAATTTTGTTTATAAGTTGTTAATAATTGTGACTGATAAAGATTCTGACATCTGTAGGTTGTCGTATTTTTATAGAGGTCAAAATCAATTACATAATGTCCCTGAATTTCAGCAGCTTGGAGCTAACAAACAAGACAATTGTCATTGTTGAGGACGATGTTCCATCAATGAGGTATTATGAAACTCTCGTAAAGAGTTCAGGGGCCGATGTTGTAAAATTCCGTACAGGAAAGGATTTCATTAACATATTAAGAAAAAAGACTCAAAAATTGACCTGGTGATAATGGATTTCCTTATCCCTCTGGTAAACGGCATCGACTGTACAAGGATTTTCAGGAAAGAGAGAAAGAATGTTCCTGTCCTCATGTTGACTGCATATTCATCGGAACAGTCGAAGGCTGAGGCATATATTGCCGGTTGCAGTGAGTACATTCTCAAACCCGTGTATCCCGAGAACGTGTATGCGCTGCTCGAAAAATACCTTAAACAGGAAGTCCCGAGCACTCACGCTCAACCCAGGTAAACTTCTTATCAGCTTGCTCTTCCCCTTATCTTACAACTTGCCTCTTCCCGACGTAGTCGGCATAGTATTCTTCAAGTTTCGCATTAATCTCCTCTGAAAGATCGCTGATCCCGTTCGATTCGCAATACAATGCAGCCTTTGAGGCATATTGAAATGCTGACTGTATCTCATATTCTGCCGAGCTCAGAACATAGGGATTCTGGCGGAGATAGTAGTCGAGCCTTTTGTAATAATAATCAGTAAGTTCACGGGTCATCTCCGTTGCTTTTTCAGGTGCTCCTGCAGAAAAATATGCATCGATAAGGTCGGTATAATAGGGATCAGGAAGAAAGCGGTCCGGAGGAAGAAGCTCCATGCAGCTGTCGAGAACCTGGATGGCCTTATCCTTTTTGCCTTCAGAAGCAAGGGCTTTTGCCAGCCTTGCATAGACCAGCCTCGATCTTATTACTATCAATGTCCTGATATGGTTATAATCAAGATTTACCTCAGGATCATTTGCCCCGCCCCAGGCAAATTTATTAACCACATTCCCGTAAAGTATATCGGTGTCGATCCTTCCGTATTCGGTCCAGCTTTTGTTTTCTGACTTTATGGGAACAAGCCTGTAGGCAAGTCCTTCAAGCTGGAAATATTCTTCCAGTCCAAGGGCATCGTCGTGATTACCGGTTACAAAATACAGAGGCCTTTCCCAGTTGTTGTTGGCAAGAATGTCGAGAATGATAAGCTGGCTCTTCAGGATGGAACCACCCTTCAGCGTAATATCAATATACGGAACGATCTTATCCGCATCCTCAGGCCTGACGGTCCCGCTCGCAATAACCTTTGCCGAATCGACCGGGATCCTTATGGTGCGCGATGGAATGACATCGAGTATCTCGGTAGCAGAGATCTGTACCTTTGTGGCCTTGTTTTCACTTTTTACCCAGTCGATAACAGTGGATATATTGACCGGATCCTTTGTCTTTTCAACAATAAAAACCTGGTTGTTTATCCCGTCATAATACTTGCTGGCAGGCAGTGAAACCGGAAGGGGGGCCGATTCGTAAGTCCTCCTCTTCATCTGGTTAATATACCAGTCGGTATTAAGAAGCATAAGGTTGCATACCCTGACGTCAGTTCGTGCCCCTTCAACTTCCTGGGCATACCAGAGAGGGAAAGTATCATTGTCCCCGTTGGTAAAGAGAATGGCGTTCTCAGCACATGAATTGAGGTAATTGAATGCTACATCCCTGGTAAGATAACGCCCGGAGCGGTCGTGGTCATCCCAGTTCTGCGATCCCATCATAACAGGAACTGCAAGAAGGGTCAGTAAGCCTGCAGCGGGTGCAGCGATTTTCTCTCCTGTGGCCCTGGAAAGAGCTTCGTAAAGAGCCAGAACACCCAGTCCGATCCAGACAGCAAAGAAATAAAATGATCCGGTATAGGCATAATCCCTTTCACGCGGCTGGTTGGGATACTGGTTCAGATAGAATACAATGGCAATGCCTGTCATTATAAAAGGCACCATAATGATCCACCAGTTTTTGTAATCGCGGTTAAGATGATAAAACAATCCGGCAAGTCCAAGAATAAGCGGAAGAAGGAAATAGGCGTTCCTTGAGGTATCCTGAGCAAGTCCGGGAGGGAGATCAGAAGTGCCCACCCTGGGCTCATCAATGAACTTAATCCCCGATATCCAGTTCCCGTTTACAGCACCTCCTGTTCCCTGTGTGTCGTTCTGCTTTCCTGCAAAGTTCCACATGAAATACCGGAAATACATGTACCCGAACTGATAAGAAAACATGAACTTCAGGTTCTCACTGTATTTGGGCTTTCTGATGATTTCTTTCTCTCCCGCAGCATTTGTGACCGTAACCGGTGTCCCTGTTATCCCACCCCATTCATTGTACACTGCAGCATGGTCGTCCTGTTCACTCCACATCCTTGGAAAAAGAGTAATGAACCTGGGATCATAGATGCGCTCAAGATCATAGGCGCTTACGATATAACGACCATCTTCAAGAACATACTTCGGTTTGCCGTTTGCATAATCGATTACCGGGCATTGAAATAATGTCCCTTGAAAAGAGGCCTCTGCCCATATTGCTCCCTGTTAAGAAAGTAAAGCAGGCTGAAAGGATGTTCCGGCTGGTTTTCGTTAAGCGGAGGGTTCGCCGAGGCTCTTATCACGATAATGGCAACCGAGGAATATCCGATCAGAATAACCATAACCGAGGTAAGTATTGTGTTCAGCATATAACGGTTCTTTCCGGCCAGATACCAGATAAATCCAGTAACGGCAGCCATTGCCGCAAAATTAAGCAAGGCAGATCCCGATATTACCCATATCCCCGACAAAAGCATCGCGGCAGCAGCCAGGACGCCGTTCTTCATCCTGTCGCTGGTCTGAAGGGATGCCCTTACTGCCAGGACAAAGAAGAGTATCAGAAGAATGAAATGAAAGACCATTCCGCTGTTGGGAGGCAGACCCGCCGTGTTTACAAAGAAAAGTTCGAGCTTTGAGGATATGGTAACTATACCTGGCATTATTCCGTACATAAGAAGCGCCAGCATTACGAATGAAAGGCCGATGGACACAATGAATCCTTTCCATGAGAAATCATACTTCCTGAAATAGTAAACAAGGACTATCGCCGGAAGTGTGAGAAGGTTAAGAAGATGCACTCCGATCGAAAGACCCATCAGAAAAGCAATAAGGATAAGCCATCTGTCGGCATATTCTTCTCCTGCAACATCTTCCCATTTCAGTATAGCCCAGAAGACAACGGCAGTGAAAAGCGATGATGTCGCATAAACCTCTCCCTCAACGGCTGAAAACCAGAACGAGTCGGAGAAAGTAAAAGCAAGGGCGCCCGTAACGCCTGCAGCCATTACTGCAATGATGCGCGAAGGAGTGTACCTGCTCTCATCGCTGAGGATTATTTTCCTGGCCAGATGAGTTATCGTCCAGAAAAGAAAAAGTATCGTAAATGCACTTGCAAGCGCCGACATGGCATTTACCGTGGCGGCAACAAGCGATGTGTTCCCTCCGGCAAAAAGAGTGAAAAACCTTGCCATTATCATGAAAACGGGATTTCCGGGAGGATGCCCCACCTCAAGCTTGAATCCCGAGGCAATGAACTCCCCGCAGTCCCAAAGGCTGGCAGTGGGTTCAATGGTAGACAGGAAAGTGAATGCTGCAACAGCAAACACCCCCCAGCCTGTAATATTGTTAATAAGCCTGTAATTCTTCATGCGCGACGTTTTGATATCATCCCCGAAAAGGAACGTTTGAATGCCCGGTGAAAATACAAAATTTTCCCTTTATGGCTCTTATTTGATTCACTCTGTTATATTTTACTATTTTTGAGCAAATGTAAGTCCATGAGATCATCCCTCCAGCAGTTATTATTCCTGTTCCTCCTGCTGCCATTTTCCCTTCAGGCTCAGTACTACAATACGGGCCAGGATCCGGCTTCGCTGAAATGGAAACTGATCCGGACGGAAAGATTCGATGTGATATACCCGGAGACTTACGGAAAAGGAGGCGCGGAGTTTGCCCAATCGCTCGAAAATTCCTGGTCAGGAATGACTCAGCTCTATCCCGACCGGAAAATGAGGATCCCGGTAGTGATCCACAACCATACAACAAAGTCGAACGGGTACGTGGCATGGGCTCCCAGCAGGATGGAGATCTTTCCGACTCCCGAACAGAACTCCATTCCCCTCGATCCTAACACACAGCTTGCAATACATGAGCTTACGCATGTAATGCAGTTGAAATCACTTAACACAGGCCTCACCAGGGCAATGTCGCTACTCACCGGAGAACAGTTCAACGGGGCTGTATCATCCCTTCTCCCTCTATGGTTCCTTGAAGGCGATGCCGTATTTGCCGAATCGGTCCTGACGGAATCAGGCCGCGGCAGAACACCTTCGTTCCAGAAACAGCTGAAAGCACTTATGCTTGAAAAGGGCACCGTATACAGCTACGATAAATCTGTTAACGGCTCTTTCAGGGATTATGTTCCCGATCACTACCAGTATGGATACCAGATGATGGCATGGTCATATCTTAAGTACGATCCCGGCATGTGGAAAAAGGCTGTCAGTCTTACCGGTTCTGTTCCCTTCACCATAAACCCTGTCAACTTAAGTCTGCGCAGAAGTGCATCATTGACCAAGGCTAGGCTTTTCAGGGAGACTTTTGACTCACTTGCCA
>Ga0116173_1002032_pt1 | contig 16015 bp, 9 predicted proteins | sample AD_UKC085_MetaG_FD_89800 | JGI IMG/M metagenome (GOLD analysis project Ga0116173, IMG submission 89800) | Active sludge microbial communities of municipal wastewater-treating anaerobic digesters from USA - AD_UKC085_MetaG | ecosystem: Engineered > Bioreactor > Anaerobic > Digestate | place: USA...
ATTACCCCGGCCCTCGCTTCGCTCGGTCCCCTTGTTCTTCCCCATCTTTCTGGTCCTCCTCCCCTGGGATCTTTATCCCAAGTTCGTGTCCAAGAAAACCGGGCGCGGTTTAAGGATAACTCCGATTATCCATGTGCCGAAAAGCTCGGCCCCGCTACCGCGGAAATCGAACCTGACCTCGCTGCCGCCGACCTTCATGATCGTGTTTTCCAGGACATACTTGTACAGCTTCACGACAAACCAGGGCAGATAGATTCCGAGAGTTATTATCGTAAGAAGCACACCGACGAACAGATTCCCGAACAGCCCCGCACCGGTACCCTTGTAATCAAAACGCTTTTCCAACATGGCCTCCAAATGTAAAATCGTGACGCTTTATGTTATCAGATGATTTCCATTCGGCAACACCGGCAACAGGAACCGGTCGTCAACGGTTCGATTAGCAACGGGTCGATTGGCAAGGGGATACACTGGTGAAGAAAGGCCAGCAGGAACTGTCGGGCATACATTTCAAGCCTTCGCTGCACAAGCAGTTGATCGGCCGCCTGATGGGCAAACCGAAGAACCTTCGGGAAAAGGGGCTTTTCCAGAAACTGGCACTGATCCCATTCCTGGCCTGGGTCGGGCTGGGCGCTGACGGACTGTCGTCATCCTCATACGGCCCGATGGAGTCCTTCCTTGCCCTTGGCGAACACTGGTACCTGGCTACCCTGCTGGCCGTTGCAACAGTCCTGACGATTGCCGTCATCAGCTTCGCCTATGGCCGCATCATAACGAAGTTTCCGGGCGGCGGCGGCGGATACGTGGTCGCAAACGCCCTGCTTGGAAAGCACGCTGCCGTTCTTGCCGGCTCGGCGCTTACAGTCGATTACGTCCTGACGGTAACCGTGTCGATCGCGGCAGCCGGCGACGCGTTGTTTTCCTTCCTCCCGCCCGGAATGGCAGCCGGAAAACTGCCGTTCGAGGCCTTGCTCATTCTTGTTCTGATCACGCTTAACCTTCGGGGGCTTCGGGAGGCCATCACCCCCCTGATTCCGATCTTCCTGATCTTCCTTGTTACCCATGCGGCGCTGATTGGTGGCTCGATACTTCTTCATCTGGCCGACATCCCGAAGGTTGAAGAAGGTGTTGTCGAAGGCTTTCGGAACGGATACTCGACGCTCGGGATCATGGGAATGCTCGCCATCTTCGCGCGGGCCTGGTCACTCGGCGGCGGTTCCTATACCGGAATCGAGGCAGTGTCCAACGGACTTCCGCTGCTTCGCGAACCACGCGTCAGGACGGCGCACCGCACGATGCTGTACATGGCGGTTTCACTTGCATTGACGGCTGGCGGGCTGCTGATTGGGTACCTGCTTCTTGGCGTGCGCTTCGAAGAGGGCAAGACCCTCAACGCCGTCCTGTCTGAAGCCGTTTTCGGCACGGGGACATTCGGCAGAGCCCTGGTTATCGCCACACTGGTCAGCGAAGGCGCGATGCTTGTCGTTGGCGCACAGGCCGGCTTTATCGGCGGCCCAAGGATCCTTGCCAACATGGCCATGGATGGATGGGTTCCACGCCGCTTTGGCGCTCTTTCATCGCGACTGACTTCGGGCCACGGCATCCTCGTGATGGGAGTCGCCGCGCTTGCGGCTCTTGCCTATACGGGCGGCAACGTTTCGACGCTTGTCGTCATGTACGCCATCAACGTCTTTCTTACATTTTCATTGTCGATGGCTGGAATGCTGAAGGGGGCTCTGTTCCCGGGCAAGGGTGACAAACGAAACTTCGGCGATGCGGCCCTGTTCCTGACCGGGCTCCTTATTTGCCTGTCAATCCTGATAATCACCACCTGGGAAAAATTCTATCAGGCCGGCTGGCTGACCCTTGGGGTGACCGGTGCAATCACCGTCGCGTGTTACCTGGTCAAGCGTCACTATCGCAGTATCGGCCGACTTATCGCCAGCCTGGATCGCCAGATTCCACGCCTTCCAGAGATTCCGGAGGAACCGCCGCACGACGCCGGCCACAACGGACGAACGGCCGCAATTCTTGTCGGCGGGTACGGCGGCCTTGGCATAAACACCACCCGGGAGGTCGTGCGGGAGTTCCGGGACGTATTCAAACGATTCGTTTTCGTTTCGGTTGGCGTGGTGGACGCTTCGTCGCTGCAATACGGGGTCGAGGCGGAACAGGTTCTCGACCGGACGAAGGCGGCGTGCCGCCAGTATGTCGAGCTTGCGTCGCGTTACAAAATGCCGGCTTCATACTGGGCCGCGGTCGCCACCAGCGTCAACGACGAACTGGAGGGGATATGCCGGCGCGTGGCGGCGGATTACGACGATGTGACCTTCTTCGCCGGCCAGCTGGTGTTTGACCGCCCGAGGTGGTACCACCAGTGGCTTCATAACAACACCGCGTTCGACCTGCAGAACCGGCTGCTGGTATTCGGCCAGACACTTGTCATCCTGCCCAGGCTTGTCCAGCTTGGCGGCGTTGACACCGGGAAGCAGCCGGACAAATAATTGCAGGCGGCCCGCCTTCGCGACAGGACGGGCGAATTGTCATTCGCCCGTACGGCGGTGCATTTGGATCCAGTCATTCCATTATGACTACCAGAAACAGTACAAATCCCGGACGCACTAATTTCCTGAAACGCCGAAGCTTCAGCGAAGGCCGGTTATTCACGGCACTGCATTCAATACAATCCTTTCTTTGCGACAACTGTTAAAACTTTCACTGCAATAATCGTAACTTTTGTAAATCAGATTAACTTTGTCCGATTTTTCTGATAAACACCATTTCGTGGCTTTGAAAATTCCCCTGGAGGAAAAAATGGACATGTTCTGTTACCAGTGCGAGCAGACCGCGAAGGGTATCGGATGCACGGTTGCCGGCGTGTGCGGCAAGGACGCGGTGACATCGGCGATGCAGGATCTGCTGCTTTACCAGTGCAAGGAAATCGCCTTCTACGGCAGCAAGGCCCGCCAGATGAAGCTGTCATCGCCCGCCATCGACCGCTTCGTCGTCGAGGGGCTTTTCACGACCGTGACGAACGTGAATTTCGACGCCGACAAGATCGTCGAAATCGTTCACCGCGGCGCGGACCTTCTTGATCTGGCGATCGAAATGGTCAATGACGCCGCGATGGCGAACGGTGTGGAACCCGAACCAATTAACAGGCCGGTTCCGGACTTCCGAGGAAGCAAGGAAGAGCTTCTTGCCCTGGCGCTGAAGATTGGCATCCGCGAAAGGTCCGAACAACGCGGTCCCGATGCGACCGGCCTGGAAGAACTGATTACGTACGGACTGAAGGGCATGTGCGCATATCTTGATCACGCCATGGTGCTTGGCCGTTTCAGCAACAACGCGGTCGGCTTCCTGATGGATGCGCTGGCCAGCCTGCTGAATCCACAGTCGGTCGGGGATCTTACCGCCCTGGCGCTGAAGGTCGGGGAAGTCAACCTCGAGGTCATGGGTCTGCTTTCCGAAGCGAACACCGGCACTTACGGCCATCCGGTTCCGACGAAGGTTCGCATCGAGCCGGTCAAGGGCAAGGCCATCCTTGTTTCGGGCCACGACCTGCTGGATCTGGAAGCCCTGCTGAAGCAGACGGAAGGCAAGGGAATCAACATTTACACCCACGGCGAGATGCTTCCGTGCCACGGGTACCCGGGATTGAAGAAGTACGCGCACCTGGTCGGAAATTACGGCGGCGCATGGCAGGATCAGCGCAAGGAGTTCGATGAATTCCCGGGCGCCATCCTGATGACCACCAACTGCATCCAGAAGCCCCGCGAGACATATGCCAACAGGATCTTCACGACCGGCCTGGTCGAGTTCCCCGGCCTGGTTCACGTCACCCGCGAGGACTTCGGCCCGGTCATCGAGGCCGCGCTTGAGGCCCCTGGTTTTGAAGCGGACGGTCCCGATCGCACAATCCTTGTCGGTTTCGGCCACAATGCCGTTCTTGGTGTCGCCGACAAGGTTATCGAAGGCGTCAAGTCGGGCGCGATCAAGCACTTCTTCCTTATCGGCGGCTGCGACGGCGCGAAGCCGGGACGCAACTATTACACCGACTTTGCCGAAAAGGCCCCGAAGGACACGGTAATCCTGACCCTGGCTTGCGGAAAGTTCCGCTTCAACAAGCTGGAATTCGGCGATATCGGCGGGATCCCGCGTTTGCTTGACGTCGGACAGTGCAACGACGCCTACTCGGCAATCCAGATTGCTGTCGCCCTGGCCAACGCTTTCGGAACGGACGTCAACAGCCTGCCGCTGTCGTTCATCCTGTCGTGGTATGAACAGAAGGCCGTCTGCATCCTGCTGACCCTGCTGCACCTGGGAATCAGGAACATCAAACTGGGACCGTCACTGCCGGCTTTCGTGACCCCGGCCGTCCTGGACGTCCTGGTCAAGACGTTCAACATCGGGCCGGTCACCACCGTGGAAGCCGACCTGGCGGCGGCCCTGGGCAACTGACCCTCACCTGCCCGGCTGATCAATCCCGCCATCTTCAGCCAGACGTTCCAATGTTTGTTCGCCATCACCCGACAATGTTGTGATAAATAATCACCCATGACGGAGTTCTGACCATGGACAGAAACATCACACCGGATAACTTCGAGGCGTGGAATGATGAGATGGGCCGAAAATTCGACCCCGATGCCTATCACAACCACCCTAATCCGCTGATACGGAACATTGAAAGGAAGCGGGTCCGGACGGTGCTGAAGTTCATCAAGCCGACCGAGGGCCAGCGTGTCCTGGAAGTCGGCTGCGGGGCCGGCAACGTGCTGGAACAAATTGTCGGCGCCGACCTTACTGGAATCGACCTTTCAGACCATCTGCTTGAAAAGGCCCGTGAGAGGTTGCGCCAGCGTGCCCGCCTGCTGAAGGCCGACGCCGCGGCCCTGCCCTTCGAAGACGGATGGTTCGGCGTCGTCTATTGCACCGAGGTTCTGGAACACGTCCTGGATCCGCGTGCCGTCATCAGGGAAATGCGCCGCGTGCTTCGCCCGGATGGGGTTGCCGTCGTGTCCATCCCGAACGAATCCGTGATTAACGGAATCAAGGGTCACTTTCTTGACAACCCGATTGGCAGAGTCCTGCTGAATGAAAAGCCGGGAACATACCATTCCTCGAAAAAGATGGACGATGAATGGCACCTTCATTCCTTCGACTTGAAGATGCTGAAATGCATCTGCGAGGGCGTATTCCGGATTGACCGCCTTGCCGCGATTCCGTCACCCGTCCTTCCCATAAGGTATGTTGCCAGGCTCGCGCCGATCAAGCCCGCATCTCATGCGAAAACGGCTGAATCTGAAGGTTGACCCCCGGTATTGGCGGATCTAGACTCCGACCAGCGTAACGGGGGAATGCCATGACCGCTTTCATGGTGGCGCTGGCCTTGCTGGCCGCGGGATACCTTCTTTACGGACGACTTGTCGAACGCGCGGTCAAGCCGAATCCGGACAGTCCGGTACCTGCAAATAGTTGTGCCGACGGCATCGACTTCGTAGCCATGCCGACGTGGCGCGTTTTCCTGATCCAGTTGTTGAACATCGCCGGTCTGGGCCCTGTTTTCGGGGCCATCATGGGCGCACTCTGGGGGCCCCAGGTATTCCTGTGGGTCGTCTTCGGATCGATCCTTGGCGGCGCCGTCCACGACATGATGTCGGGCGTGATGTCGGTCCGTAACAATGGGGCAAGCCTGCCGGAGCTTATCGGCCGGTACCTTGGCAAAGTTCCAAGACACATCACCACGCTGTTCATCCTGATCCTGATGATCCTTGTCGGCGCGGTCTTCGTCAAAGGCCCAGCCGAACTGATTGTCCAGTTGATTCCGGCCCAGCGCATCGGCGATCTGATCGGCGGAAACACCGGGGAACTGCTGGCGGCCGACTGGCGCGGAAGCAGCGTCTGGCTGTGGTGCGTAATGGCGGTCATCTTCGCGTACTACATTCTCGCCACGCTTCTTCCCGTCGATAAAATCATCGGCCGCATATACCCGATATTCGGCGCCATACTGCTGATCATGGTTCTGGGCCTGCTTGTCGCCATGGTCACCGGACGTATCGACGTGGTGCCGTTCACGCTCGAAAACCTGCATCCAAAGCAGACCCCGGCATGGCCAACCATCTTCATCACCGTCAGTTGCGGCGCGGTGTCTGGCTTTCACGCCACGCAAAGCCCCCTGATGGCGCGGTGCCTGAAATCGGAAACAAGGATGCGAGCCGTCTTCTACGGTTCGATGATTGTCGAAGCGGTCATAGCGTTGATCTGGGCCGCGGCAGCCGCCGGCTATTATGGCGGTTCGGCCGGTCTTGCCGCCGCCATCGGCCCCGGCAACAACCCGGCGCCGATAGTCATGCAGGTCTGCAAGGGAACGATGGGTACGATCGGTGGCATCCTGGCCGTTCTGGGCGTCGTTGTCCTGCCGATCACCTCGGGCGACACGGCTTTCAGGGCTGCCAGGCTCATCGCTGCCGACTACCTGCGCCTGCCCCAGAAAAAGATCCTGAACCGTTACATCATCGCAATACCGATGTTCGTGATATCGGCAATGCTGAACTTCGTTCCGTTTGGGGTCGTCTGGCGCTATTTTGGGTGGGCCAACCAGACGCTGGCAGCCGTCACGCTGTGGGCCGCCGCGGCATATCTGGTACGACGCGGCGGATTCTGGTGGCTTATGGCCGCCATCCCGGCGACATTCATGACCGTGATGACGGTAACCTTCTTCGTCGTGTCAAAAAACCTGAGCCACATCGGGATGGATATTGTTCCCGGAACCATTGTGGGACTGGGCTTCGGCTTGACGTCGATTGTCGCATTCATATGGCTGATGAAACCGATGGGGCGGAGTTGTCACAAGCATTCATCGCCTTGATCGACCACTTCCCAGGAAGAATCGCAGATCTTCAATGAGCTGAACCGGGTCGCTTGCAACGATTGTCGGGTTCATTCTCAGCGACGCCTCGATTGCACCGGAGGAAACACAATCCGCTTCGCACCTTCGTACCCGTGATCGCAGCCTTTCCATCCCGGGCCCGCGCCAGGCAGCCTTCAATCCGACTTCACGCACCCCGGACGCCTTGTCCATGATGTCGTAGCACGGAAAGAGGTTTCCGTAAGGATCTATATTGCCGAACAGGTATCCGGCCCAGCACTGAAAGGCCCTGCGTGACTTCGGGCCACCGGCGGCCATGCTGTTGAAGCGGCGCGAGTTCGTGTGCAGGCCGCGTGACCGGGCCAGGGCCGTCGCCGCCAGCATGGCGCGATGAACGGTTTCCGGGTCTGCCGGCACCAGGGGCACGCATGAATCATCCCCGAAGCGCCACTGGTGCTGAAGATTGGCATGCAAAGGAAGAAAGCTGATGCCACCGACGCCGAGGCCGTCCGCCAGTTCAACCATCCGTTCCAGGCAATCGACGTTGTGGCTTCCGACGACACAATTGATTCCGACACTTATCGATGGACGCAGTTCCCGCAGAAGCCGCGCGGCCCGCGTGACTCCGGCGTGGCTTCCCGGCCCGCGCACGCGGTCGTTGACGTCGGCGTCGGGGTGATCCAGGCTGAAAATGATTGTGACATCGGCCCCATCCGGGATCGCCCCCACGACTTCCTCGTCGATCATGGTTCCGTTGCTGTCGATATGGACATTCAGCCCAAGCGACCGCGCAAACGCGACAATTTCAATGAAATCGGGGCGCATGAACGGCTCGCCACCGCCGAATGACACGATCCTGGTCTTCAAATCAACACAATCGCGCAGAATCGCCCTGACCTCTTCCGTCGAAAGCTCGCGGCCATAGTCCGGATAGAATCGCGGATATCCGCAGTACTGGCAGGAAAGGTTGCACCGCCTGGTGATTTCGAACATCAGCAGGGGCATTGTCATCGGAGAACGTCGCGCAAGCCTGGCAAGGTGCAGATCGATGAACTCGATTCCAAGCAGGCCGACCTGAGCGGCCATTCCGGCGATTTGGCTGATGCGGCTCAAAATCTGCTCGCCCCCCGAAGCCCCGCCCCGATTAGACATGCCCAGGACGGGACTGTCAACAGAGTGCCCCCGGCGCGCATTCCCCGGATACTGAGCCGCGGTGCCCCTGGTGATTGTGTCAAGACAGTCGATGTCGCATAATCGACGACGGAATTCACCACAGGAATCGCGATGAGAAAGACTTCATTCGCTTTCCGGATAATCTGTCCGGCATGTGCCATTCGCCTGGCTCCTGCCGCGACTTTCTTCATCCTGGCTTTGTCTCCGATCTTCCTTGGCGCCGGTTGCGGCGGCGATGGCGGGATCAAGGACGCCAGATTCGTTCCTTGCGAAGGACCGGCACCATCTTCAAGCAACGCCGGATTCATTCATGGAAAGGTCCTGGCCGCTGAAAACGATGAACCGCTGGGTGGAGCCGCCATCAGGATCGACGGCGTTGAAGGCTGCGTTTCAACAGAATCGGACGGGACTTTCACATTTCCGTTGAAGGATGGCGGCAAGTTCGGACTTACCGCCACGGCGGCCGGACGCACGCATGCCCGCCGGGTGATGGCGGTGACCGCGGGCCACGACATGAACGTCGGCATGATGTTCCTGCCAAGACGCGACGCGGCGATATCAAGAATCGGACCCGACGGCGGCGTGCACAAATCGGCGGGCGGAGGCCTGGAACTCAGGTTCCCCGCAGGCGCCCTGGATCAGGTTCGCGAAGTAAGCGCGACCAGGTTCGGGGCCGGACGGGAGCTTCCCGGGCGGCTGCCGGAAACATCGCACTTCACAATGGCACTGGAGGCCGTCGCCGGCGAAGGCGACCTGAACGCCCCTGTCACGATAACAATTCCAAATGATTACGGATTCCCCCCGGGGACAAACGTCCCGGTCGGCGTGTTCGACGAAGCAACCGGCGAATGGGTGCCGGACGGCATGGGCGTTATCAGCGAAGACGGAACCCAGGTGGTGTACGAAGCCAGGCACTTCAGCGCGTTCGACTGCAACTACCCCGTCGAGACGAAAGCCGACCCGGGCCTGAACGGAAAGGATCCACGCCGCGAGCGGGATCCGTGCAACAGGAACTCGACTTCCGGCAACAGTATCGTTGACATCAGATCCGGCCACCTTCGGCTTGACTTCGACATGCCTGTCGAACGTTACGCCGGCCTTGAACGCACTGTCGGGCTGGTATTCCAGTCCGGTGCGGCCACCCCTGCCCTGTGGACGGGCGGGGCATGGGAGGACGGCGGCACAAATCCGGAAGATACCGAGTACGCCGCCATCGAAGTCCAGGTCGAAGGTCTTCTGGAAAAGGTATATGTCCAGGTGGCCGAAAAGGACAACTGGGCGGCTCACGTCTGGGACGGGCGCAACGCCCGCGGTGAAGTATTGCCGACCGGGCTTTACGACGGCTGGATCAAGGTCTTCAACGGACGAAAGGGCATCTTCGCCCAGGCGGACGTTTTTGGTGGCCAGCCCACGTACAGCCTGGGGATCGAGGCGGACGAAATGGTTGAGGCCGATACCGTCATCACAACCCGGTATCAATTGATCAACGGCCGTGACTCATCGGTTGGAAACGGATGGTACCTTAAGGACATCCCGGAACTCTTCCTGCACCCGGACGGTGCCGTCATGGTCGTCATGAACGGCGAATCTGGCGGAATCTTCCTGCCGGACGTAAAGGCGGTTCGCTGGGCGGGCGCCGGTCAGGAAAACGATTGCGGCGACGGCGCGCCCAGACAGAACAGTTGCCTTGAGTACCCGGAGGACATGGTTGTCGCCCCTGACGGAAGCGTCCTGACGACGGACGACTGGCAACGTCGAATCGTACGAATCAAGACAGACGGCACTACCGAGACTGTTTTTGCCGATTCGGGAAATGAATACGACATCGTGTCCATTGCCGTGTCCCCTTCCGGCACGACGTACTTCGCGGACGGATACAGTGGAAAGGTTTTCAGGCTGTCAAACGGCGGTCCCGAATTCGTGGTCGGTGGTGATTTCCCGGATATCTTCGGCAGCGCCCCATCGGTATCGTCGCCAACCGACCTGGATTTCGACGCCGAAGGAAACCTGTTCATCGCCGACTGGCCGCTGGGACTTCGCAAACTCGATCCGAACGGCGTCCTTTCGAACGCCTACGAAGGCGATAACCCGGACTGGCCGGCGCCGGTTGCGATCGACGTGACCGACGACGGGTCCATACTGCTTGCAGAACCGATGAGGCATCGAGTTCGACGCCTTACAGCCGACGGCAGGATCGAGCCGGTTGCGGGAATCGACGGGGAACAGGATTTCCGGGGCGACGGCTACCTTGCGGTCAAGGCAAGGCTTGACACGCCTTCGGCCGTTGTTCAGGGCCCACAGGGCACCATTTACATAACGGATGAAGGGAACGACCGCATCCGGGCCGTGACGCCGGACGGGATTATCCGGACATTCGCGGGAAAGGGAAGCGTTTCGGGAGCCGGATGGGGCGACGGCGGCCCCGCCACCGATACGTTGCTGACCGAACCGGACTCACTGGCGATCGATGCGGACGGAAACGTCCTGCTGCTTGACCACATGAACGGCTGGATATGGAAGTACGACCTTTCCACGATGGTCTATTCCAGGCCGCCAAGCCAGTCGGATGTCCTTTCCCGGGTTGATGCGGACGGTGACTTCGTTCTTCGACACGACGACACCGACTTCACCTTTGATGCCGCCGGACAACTGACTTCGATGGTCGGCCCCGACTCCGACAAGGCGACATTCACGCGGGATGAGGCGGGCAGGATAACCGATGTTTCGTGGCAGTCCGGTTCGAAACTGACTTTCGAATGGTCAGCCGACGGACTTCGGGCCATCCATGCTCCCGGCTCCCGGACACTGACGGTCGAATCCGACGCGGACGGCAATATCACCGGATTGACGATGCCGGATGGGGCGAAGACCGCATTGTCGTACGACGACGACGGCCGACTGAACGGATGGACTGACGCCGAAGGCCGGACGGCCGAGTACGGACTGGACACTTACGGCCGGGTCGCCTCGGTCAAAGCGGCTGACGGTTCGGTCAGGACGTACCGGCCAGTTGAAACGACGGCGTTGATTAACGACCTGATCCGCGAGGGCGCCGGTGTATCCCCCGAAGACCCGGCCCCGGCGATTGTGATGCCGGCGGCCGAATATACCGATGGATCGGGAAAGACCTGGAAATACAAGTACGACGCGCTCGGGGAAGCTGTTGAAATCGAAAACCCCGACGGGCTGGTGGTCCAGATGGGCAACCATTCCTGCGGGATGCCGTCGATGTTCAGCATTCCCGGCGATTATGCGTGGACGGCCTTCTACGATGAACAGGGGCGCATTCTTGTGCAGAACGGGCCCCAGGGTGAAACTTCATACCGCTGGGACGAAGAATCCGGTGAACTGGAATCCATCACGACCCCGGCGGGTCGCGGCGTCAGCTTCGAATACGATGACGACGCCCGGATGACAGCGATCACCGTCGATGGGATCAGGATCCACTCATACGCCTATGAAAGCGGCCTTCGTCTTAAGAGCATCGAGGATGCGATCGGTCGCACCACCGAATACCGGTATGACGACAAAGGCAATCTTTTCAAGGTGATTCAGTCCAGCATCCCGGTTGCGACCTTTGAACGCAACGAAATCGGTGAAATCACGGCAATAACCGACGCAATCGGCGGACGTACCGAATTCGGACTAGACCCGATGGGACGGGTGGTAAGCGTCAAGGACAGGGCCGGCGCGTTCCACTCCATCGGACTGGACGCCATGGGACAGGTCATTTCACTTAAGAGCGCGGGCCAGGGACTTGATGATGAAAAGATGACGACATGGTCTCGTGACGGGAAGGGGCGCATCCAATCCGTTTCCCTTCTGGGGGCACCTGAATGGACTATCAATTCCGATGGCGAGGATCGGGTGATGTCGATTGCGAGCCCCGGGGGTTCGGTTGCAGTCACCTATGACGGAATGGGACGCGTCGTTTCAAGAACCATCGTAACGACGAACCAGGCCGTTCCGGACACGACCGCCATCTTTGAATACGACGCCGACGGCCACCTGGTCAGAGCAGTCGATGACGACAGCGAAATAACCTGGGAGTACGAACCGCGTTACGGCAACCTGCTTTCGGTCACCCAGTTTTACCAGGGTATGGCGGAACCGATTACGATCGGCTACGACCAGGACGAGGACGGGTGGATAAACGCCGTCGAGTACCCGGCCCTTGACGGATTTGATGGGGGCAGGTTCGATTACTACTATCATGAACCGTCACAACGGGTTGAGGAAATCACCGCGCCGGACGGAATGTACTTCGATCTATACCGCGACGATGCCGGACGTCTCGAGACGTTTGAAATCGACTGGGGTGATCCGTTCCTGCTGGAGGCCGCATACGACGAAACCGGTTACCTGGCGTCGATCACCGCTTACCTTGATTCATACCGGGAAGACGTCCACATGAACTTCGAGTATGTGACCGACGATGACGGAGCCATCATGTCGGAAACCGGACCCAGCGGAACAACGGCCTTTGGCTACGACCAGTTAAGACGCGTCACCGGTGCGACCAACCAGGCAGCCGGCAGGGACGAAACCTTTGATTACAACGCCCGCGGGGATCGTGTGGGTGCCGGATTCGAATACGACGACTTCGGCAGGGCGATCGCCGGCGCGGGATTCACCTTCGAATTCGACGAGGCCGGCCGCGTGACAAGGCGGGTTGAGACGGCGACCGGAAACGCGGTCGAATTCCTGTACGATGGCGACGACAACCTGGTGCGCGCCAGCGTCTATTCCGGCGGTTCCATGACGCCCGAACATGTGGTCACTTACGGCTATGATCCGCTTGGCAAACGCATCTTCCGGGATGTCGATGGCGTCCGGACGTTCTTCATACACGACTTCACGGACGTGGTGCTTGAAATAAACGAAACCGGCGGCGCGGACGCGTTCTATCTGCACGAACCGGCCATGGACAGGCCGATTGCGATGTATCGGGACGGCGAAGTATATGCCTGCATTCAGGACGGATTCGGATCGATTCGCGGCCTGGTAAGGCTTTCAGACAGATCTCTTGTCTGGACGCGGGAATACGGGGTCTTCGGGGACATCCTGGATCAGACCGGAACAATCCCGTTCAGGTACGGCTTCCATGGACGGGAGCATGACCCGCTGACAGGCCTGATTCACTTCAGGGCACGTGAATTCGACCCGGCAGTCGGTCGCTTCGTTTCGACGGATCCCGAAAAATTCACATCGTTCGCGGGCACTTATGCCTTTCCAGGGAATGATCCGGTGAACCGACACGACCCGACTGGTGCCGGCCCCAGGGCGGTTCGGGCCGCGGGCGAGGTTTACAGTTATTACAACAAGACCAAGCAGCACATTGAGCAAAGCATCGATTCAAGGGTGTCATCCGTTGCCGGCAGGGATGCCGGCGCCGCTTCGTCATTCGCCTGGAAGACGGCGGGGGCTGGAATGCTTGACAGCGGGGTGAAGATACTTCTTCCGTCCCCTTACCAGTCACCCGGTCCGAGCGTCACGGACGCCGCCGTCTGGGCATACAAGGCCTACAAGGCCAAGGATCCCTGCGCCAGGGCCGCGGTCGGCGGCGACGTGCTGGTCGATATCATGCCCGCAGGCGACAAATGGCTGCGGCCGATGGTCGATAAATTCAACAATTTCGGGAATCTGATGAATTCGGGGAACTGACCGATCAAGGCAGATCCGCGGGAAGAAGGGACTGTCCACCGATCCCGACATCGACGACCATGGCCCCTCGCTCCGACACAACAAGCACCACAGCAAGCAGGGACATGTAAAGCCTGGACGAACCAAACTCGTCATAACCCCACGCGATATTTGCGATAAGCCGGTCCGGAGATGTCGCGCCGTCGGGAACCGGGGCCGAAATGACCTTGTACGGGGGTTCGTCCGCCGAAGCCGGGACGACCCAGACGCTGCTGTCCGTCAACGTGAATCCATCGAACATGTCGAAGATCACATACATCGTGCCGTCCGCATCGAAGGCAAGGCCGTCGCCGAACATCGCGAAGCCTTCCAGGCGGGGGGTCGGCTGGACGGGGCCACCTGCAAGGCCGCCACTCAAATCAATCGAATAGAGCCCGCCATGGTTAAGGGTCACGTCCGCGCCCGAATCGGGACACAGAAGGCCTACATTCTCGGTCGTTACCCACAGCAGGCCGCTGCCGTCAAATGCAAGCCCGTTTGGACCGCCACGAACCGTCACATCGAACATCGCGACAGTTTCAAGCACAACGGTGTCGGCATCGGGCTGGAAGCGATATACCCCGCCGGTGCATGAATCCGTGAAATACACATATCGATTGTCGGCAATCGCCACCGAATTGGGCGTCACAAGACCGTCAAAACCAGCCATCGTCGTGGCGGTTGCCGTGATTGTGCCCCCAACCTCGGAAATGCTTACCTTTCGCACCGAACCGGCATCGGCGACCCAAATCACCTTGCGAAGATAATCCCAGGCCATTCCAAGCGGACTGGTCAGGCCATCCCCGTCGACCGGCACAAGCTGGGCCGTGCCATCCGGCCGCATCGCCACAAGATTGCCGGGAACCGCCAGGAACAGGCGACCGGCATCGTCAAAAACCAGCCCTTCTGTCGATCCATCGATGCCGGCACCTTCAAGCAAGGCCCCGACATCCCCGAACGGCTGTGGAACCAGCGGTTGAACCGCGGCCACGTCAACATGATGGTCGATGAAGACTGCCGCCTGGTCGATTGATGCCCGCAGAACGGCCCGGCCTGAAATCGGTCCCGCCGTCCAGGTCGTTGAAGCAATTCCCGAGGCGTCGGTGACGACGGCTGCCTGACTGATCATCCCGCCACCGAACACGATTTCAAAGGACACCGTCACCCCGGACTGGGCGACATCGCCAAGCGTGACCTGTGTCGAAAGCTCAAGCTGGCCGGAAGCCGCCACTGTTCCGGGCATGCCGTCGCCAACCCATTCCAGCTTCCACTGTTCCCCGCCCGCATCATTTCCGGAATCGGGGGATCCGGCTGTCGAATCGCCACAGCCGCAAAGAACGACGAACAGAGTCGCCACGGACAACCTTGTTGCAACATCAGCGGTCTTCATCGGAATCCGCCTCCGGATTATCAGTCGTGTGGAAGTCTAGCAGACGGTTGCACCCCCCGCCATAACAGGGAACGAAGTAATCTTTTGCGCATTTCAGCCAAAGGGCCGATTGGCGGTATCATTCGGCTGGGAAACGACGTGGAACAATCCAATGTGTTCAACCGGCATTTTCGAGATCATCATGCTGCTGTGCTTTTCGGCGGCATGGCCCTTCAGCATCGCAAGGTCGTTCCGTTCACGAAGCACAAGTGGCAAGAGCCTGGTGTTCCTGCTGGTTATCCTTGCCGGATATGCCGCCGGAATCGTCCACAAGGCCAACTGCAACCGTGACCCGGTGATATCCCTTTACATTTTCAACGGTTCCCTTGTGCTGATCGACATCCTGCTGTACCTTAGAAACCGTATCGTCGAAAGGCGGGCCTCGGTGGACTCATCGCAGGTTCATGGACGGACTGAAAACACTCGGGGGGAAATCGAATGAAGGCAAAGATCACGATTCTGGTGCTGGCTGGAATGTTCCTTCTTGTGGCCGGCTGTGGCGGGGATAACATCTCAACCAACGACGTGCTTCAAGACATCTTCATTCCTTTCGACACTAACCAGCCCGACCTCGTCGTCAACCCTGATGCGGACGATCGGGATCAGAACGTTCCGGTCGATCACGGTACCGGCACGGACACCAACGTGCCGACGGACACCAACGTGCCGACGGACACCAACGTGCCGACCGACACCAACGTGCCGACGGACACCAACGTGCCGACCGACACCAACGTGCCGACGGACACCAACGTGCCAACGGACACCAACGTGCCGACCGACACCAACGTGCCAACGGATACCAACGTGCCAACGGATACCGGAAACCAGACCGACACCGTCGATGTCGAGGGATGCACCGG
>Ga0116173_1002033_pt1 | contig 16011 bp, 10 predicted proteins | sample AD_UKC085_MetaG_FD_89800 | JGI IMG/M metagenome (GOLD analysis project Ga0116173, IMG submission 89800) | Active sludge microbial communities of municipal wastewater-treating anaerobic digesters from USA - AD_UKC085_MetaG | ecosystem: Engineered > Bioreactor > Anaerobic > Digestate | place: USA...
CTGGCCGCCCGCAAGCCGGATGTGTGCTGGAAAAAAACCTGAAGGCCGATCCCCCGGGGACTCCCATGAACCCAAAAGCCCTGCCGCCGCTTTTGCGCAAGCCGCCCTGGCTCAAGGTGCGGCCGCCATATGACGACGCCTGCCGCCGCATCCGCTCGACGCTTTCCGGCCTAAAGCTGCACACCGTCTGCCAGGAAGCGGCCTGTCCGAACATGGCGGAATGTTTTGCCTGCGGAACGGCCACCTTTCTGATTCTCGGAAATATTTGCACGCGCAACTGCCTGTACTGCAATGTTGCCCACGGCCGACCCCAGCCGCCGGACGAGCAGGAAATCAGCCGTCTGATCGGCGCTGTAAAGCAGATGCGGCTGCAATACGTGGTGCTGACGTCCGTAACGCGGGATGATTTGCCGGACGGCGGCGCGGGTGTGTTTGCCAATGCTATTCGCCGCCTGCGCGTAGAAATTCCCGGCTGCAAAATTGAAGTGTTGATTCCCGATTTTCAGGGCAATCCGGACGCGCTGGCACGAGTGATCGGCGCGGCGCCGGATGTCATCAATCACAACATGGAAACGGCAAAACCGCTGTTTCGCGAATTGCGCCCGCAGGGAAATTACCGCCTTTCTTTAGAGCTCCTCTCCCGCGTTGCGGCCGCGGGGCAAATCTCCAAGAGCGGCTTCATGGTGGGGTTCGGGGAGCAAAAAGAAGACATCCTGCGCCTGATGGATGATCTCGCCGCGGTTTCCTGCGCGCGGCTCACCATCGGGCAATACCAGCAGCCGACGCGGCGGCACTGGCCGGTTGCCAAATATTACTCCCCCGATGAATTTTCAGAATTCAAAGAAATCGCTTACGCAAAAGGTTTTCAATGCGTGGAATCCGGTCCGCTGGTTCGCAGTTCCTATCACGCGGCCCGCGCAAATACAGGACCAACCTAAAGTTTAACCCAGATTACGCAATAGACAAGAAAGGAACTTCATGTGTCATTTCGACCGAAGGGAGAAATCTTAAAACCATTGAGATTAATAAAGATTTCTCGTCGCTGCGCTCCTTCGAAATGACAGAGCAAATCGAAAATGCCTCTATTGCGTAATCTGGGTTTAAACAATATGTTCCATTGTTATTGCGACTATCCCCCATGTGGTTTCGATCAACCCTCTTGTCCTTTCGACCATGCCTCTATGTCCTTCCGACCTTCTTGTCATCTCAACCCTCTTGTCCTTCCGACCCTCTTGTTATCTCAACCTTCTTGTCATCTCAACCCTCTTGTCCTTCCGACCCTCTTGTCATTTCGACCCTCTTGTCATTTCGACCGAAGGGAGAAATCTTTAAGATTTCTCAGTCGTCTTGACAAGTCGGGACTCCTTCGAAATGACATGAGGGGGGTACGCCACTCATTGGAAACCTAAATTCCCGCAAGCAGAATCGTATCTGCCCCTATTCTATTAATAGGTTACCTCCATTCGTTGTTACAATTTACCGGGAAAGCAGGTGGAAAGGCACAAAAAGTGTGCTTCGCTCCTGGGATGACGCGGGGTGGATGTACTACGCTCCTTCGAAATGACAGAGCAAATCGAAAATGCCTCTATTGCGTAATCTGGGTTTAAACAATATGTTCCATAGTTATTGCGACTATCCCCCATGTGGTTTCGATCAATAAGAACCAAGAAGGGCAAAAGCGGCTCCTAGAATTCAGCAGGCGGACAAGCACGTCCCGGTTTTAGGCATTGCCGGAAGATTTTCTTCGTCTGCCCGTCCTCTTTCGCTTTTCGCCGTCTTCACCGTAATAGTAGTAATGGTATTGATAGTAATAGTAACTGTCTCTGCCGGTGCTCACGCAATTGAGGATTGCTCCCAAGACCTTGGCATTTACGGCTTTAAGGTTTTCCAGTCCACTTTTAACAACTTCCATATGGGTTTCACCGGCTCGGATCACCAGAATAATTCCGTCACTGTACTTGCTCAGAATAGAAGCATCGGTGACAGCCGTAAGTGGCGGAGAATCGATAATAATCATGTCATATATTTGCCGCAGCTCTTTTAAAACGTCAGCCATTTTGTTGGATCCGATGATTTCTGACGGATTAGGCGGCAGCGGGCCCGACGAAAGAATATCCAGGTTTGGAATTTTGGTCGGCATGATCGCATCGGCAAGTTCACTCTCGCCAACCAGAACGTTAGAAATTCCCTTGTCCCTGGTCACTTGAAAGATCTTGTTCAGTTTTGGCTTGCGCATATCGCAATCCACTACCAGCACTTTGCTGCCCATCTGGGCGACAACAGAGGCCAGATTCGCCACCGTCGCCGTTTTCCCTTCCGACGGCGCGGCACTGCTGACCAACAGAACCTGGGGCGCCCGATCGGCCGAGGAAAACAGAATATTGGTGCGAATACCCCGGTAGGATTCACTGACGGTAGAGGACGGGTTGCTTGCCGTAATCAGATCAATTGCGGGATGAGGCTCCCCTTCTGCCGTTGATGAGGAATCCGTCGTATCGCTGAAATCCGGAACCGGACCCAGATAGGGAATACGGAGATGATTTTTGATATCCGACGGAACTTTCACGGTATTGTCCAGTCGTTCCAGGAAAAAAGCGGTTCCCAGGCCCAATGCGATCCCCAGCAGGAAACCCAGCGACATGTCCCGGGCTTTCTTGGGTTTGACCGGCGAGACAGGAACTTCGGCCGGGTCTATAATCCGAATGTTGCCTGTTCTGATATCTTCCGTCAGTGCCGTTTCTCTCAGGCGCTTGAAAAGCAGATCGTACATTTCCTTTGTGCTGTCCGATTCTCTTTTCAGCACATTATATTGGATTGCTTTTTCATTCATATTGAGAGATTCGTTCTTCTGCCGGGACAGCGCTCCCTTCAGTGTTTGCTCTCTCGCGCTTGCCACCTGGTATTCGTGCTGCAGCGATTTGATCACACGCTTGATTTCGTTCATTCTTTGCGTGCGGAGTGAATCCTGCTCATTCTGAAGAGCGACAATCTGGGGATGTTTTTTTCCGTACTTGTTGGAAAGTTCGGACATTCTATTTTGATTTTTTACTTCCATGGCCTTGATCTGTTGAATCAGCGCATTATTGATAATTTCCGAGATGGAATCGGCCATATCCGGATTCTTTTCCAGTTCCGCGGCTCTTCTGTAGCGTGTTTCCGCTTCCGCCCTTCTCATTTCAGCTTCAACGACCTGAGCATTGAGAGCCGACAGTTTCTGGGCGGTGATATTCTCCACATCCGAGGAAAAGTCTGTAATGATTCCCTGCTGCTCTTTATATTGGAGCAGTTTCTGCTCGGCTTCATCGACCTTCTTTTTCCCCTGCTCTATTTCGTTGTTGAGAAAAACAATCGCATCCTTCGTCGCCTTCAATCGTGTTTCCAGGCTTGTATCGATGTAGGCCTTCGCCAGCGTATTCGCGATTCGTGCAGCCAAAGCGGGGCTTGTCGATTCATAACTGACATCCACCAGGCGGCTGTTCCTAATCGGGCTCACTTCGATTCCACCGATAAAGCGGCTGACAAGGCCGGAATCATCTTTGCTTTCTTCCTTCTGCTGGATCTCGTTTGGATCCTCCGTATTGAAAAATGAGCCGATATAAGCGATAAAATCACCCACCCAGCTACTGGGGTTAAAATCTTTGTCTTTGTCCAACTGCAGGCGCTTGATGACTTCTCTTGCCACCGTTCGCGATTCAATAATTTTGTATTGCGTCTGATAATAATCGATCCCCGTAGCATCTACGGACATGACTTCTTCAAACGAGAGCACCTTGGGATTGTCTTTTTCAATAATGAGACGAACCGTCCCTTTGTAGATGGGTGTTGCCGTAAAGGTAAAGATCGTCACACTGACCATAATCACCGCGAAAATGGTCAGAATCGTCCAGCGGTGCTTGATGACAACCCTCAGATACTCGGGAAAGTCGATATTGCCGAGGCGCTGCGTAATCGCTTCCCGCAGAGACTCGGGAATGTTGATATTTTTTAAATTCAGATTTTTACGATCCATGATTAGAAAAAGCTTTCCGGCACGATAATCAAATCGTTGGGCTTGACAAAGACGGCCTGGTTTATCTTGCCTCCCTTGGTGATGGCATCAACGCGCACTTCGTAGATTTTTTCTATTCCATTCTCATTGCGCACAATTCTTGTTTCATTGCGTGAGGCGATGGGCGTAAACCCTCCGGCCATGCTGACAGCCTCCACGATATTGATATCCTTCTTGGTAAAGGTATAAGAACCGGGGTTTTTAACCTGACCCATAATATAGAAATAATTTTCTTTTGGAATATACAGAACATCCTTATCCATCAGGGGAATGTTGGATATCTGATCTTTCCCCTTCAGCAGGCCCTGCAGATCAAAATTGATCACAATTTTTCTTTCACCCTGCTCATCGGATTTTATGGTGCGGATGATCATGGCTTCCTGCATTTCGCCTGTTGCGGAATCCACTCCTCCGGCCTTGGAAAGGCCGTCCAGAATCAATTCTTTTGCCTGGATGGGGTAAGTGCCGGGACTCTTGACCGCGCCTAGAACAGAGAATTTACTGCTGGCATACTGCGTGACCATGACGGAAACATGGGCATTATTAAGATATTCACCCCTCGCCAGTTCTTTGGAGATCAGTTGTTCAATTTCGGACGTCGTCAATCCGCCTACCTGAAGCCGGCCGACCAAAGGAAATGAAATCAGCCCGTCCGACGACACGCGGATGGAGTCTTTGCTCAGGTCCTGCTCATCATAGACCGTAATACTGAGAACATCGTAGCCACCGACACGGTAATCGCTCAGCTCGCTTTTGCCGGAAGGTCCGGCATACTTTGCCAGATACTCGACAACGGTAAAGCTCTGCGTTTTTTCCAGGATATCTTTCAGGCCGGTGTCATCTTTTGCGCCCAGCGTTTTCTTAATTTCCCAAGCCTTAACCTGATCCTCTTTCTTCAGACCTGCCAGCGGATTTTCGACTTCCGTAATTTTTACAACTTCACCGGTCATGGCTCCGCAGGCGGTAAAAATGCAAAGCAACCCGCACAGCAATGTGAAATTCCACAAGGACTTTAGCAAACGCGGCGAATAATATTTTAGTTTCTTTAGACTATTGATGTAGTTTCCTAAAACAAAATTAGACATAGGGGACTTCATAACACAAAAACTTTTCATAATGTTTAAATGGTTACGTCGACCATTCCCTTACTTCATTCCAACCGCACAGCTTTGTCCTTTCGACCGTCCTTCTTGTCATTTTGACATCCTCTGCTGTAGCTGCGACCACCCTTCCTGTCATTTCAACCACCGTTATGTGATTTTGAACTTCCCCTTTGTCATTTTGACCACTGTTATGTCATTTCGACCACTGTTATGTCATTTCGGTCACTGTTATGTCATTTCGATCTTCCCCTTTGTCATTTCGACCGAAGGGAGAAATCTTTAAGATTTCTCAGTCGTCCCGGCAAGTCGGGACTCCTTCGAAATGACATGAGGGTGAGTTCTACCCCTTTGAAATGACAATGACGGTGCGCTCTACCCTCTCGAATGACACCGGTGGCGCGCCTTGCTCCCCGAAATGACATGATCGTGGATTAAGCAAAGATTTTCAAATACTCCATGGTCATCCGCGAGAAGTCAACTTAGTGCGTCTCCCATAAAAAGGGAGACGCACTAAGTTTTAATCATGATCAGGGAGGACTTGTGGGTTTAACCGTAGATGTCGTTGAGGACGTCGTTGAGGACGTCGTCGTCGTTACCTCTACCGTAGTCGTCATAACAGACGTCGTCTGCACAGATGTGGTCGGAGCCACCGTCGTAGGGGCTACGGTTGTCGGCGCCACTTCCTTTTGTATCGCCTCAACCTTCTTTTCCTCTTGTTGCGCCTGCTCCGCCAACTGATTCAGTTTTCAAGGTCAGGGTTGGCGGTATCGGCTATTTTATTCGCCTCTTGTGCCGCCTGTTCCGCTGCCTTGGCCGCCTCTTCAGCTTTCTTAGCGTCTTCGGCAAGCTTTTTCGCCGCTTCTTTCTCTTCTTCGACTTTGGCCTTATCTTTTTCTTCTTTAACGGTTTTTTCCTGTTCTTTCTGTTTTTCCTTGATCTGTTCCACGGCAACCTTGGCATTGGCCGCGGCTATATTGGCATCAACGGTAGCATTGGCCACCTGCGCCATTTCTCTGACTTTTGCATCCGGGTTGTTTTGAACCAAAATCACAGCCGCTTCCTTGACAACTTGCAGCGTTTCGACCTTGGCTTTAGCCTGATCGACTTCCTTGCCTGTAGCTTGTGCTTGCTCTGTTTTGTCATGCGCCTGAACAAGTGCTTGATACACTCTTGTTTTTGCCGCTTCTGAAATACCGGGATTTTCAAAAAATCCCCGGATGACATTCCCGACCACAGCCGCCTCACCGCTGTACATATTCAAAAAAGTCTGCATCGATGTTGGATTGAAGCCGTAATCGGCGTCCGACCCGCGGATGCCGCAGACTGCCGTCGGCGACTGCAAAAAATTATTGGTGCGGGATTGACCGGATTTGAACCAGAGCTTTCCCAGAAAAACGGTGATTCGCCGCGTCATAGCGGTACTCTTGAAAAAAGTTCCGCTTTCTTCAGGTCTTTCCTGTATCATGATCTGAGTATTGGGATTAACTTTTACAATACCGCCGTCGGTAAAAGTAACCTGCGCTTCTCCTTTTTTGGTGAGAAGCATGTCTCCGGTTTTCACCTGATGGCCGGTGGCGACAACTTTTTTGACCGTATCGCCGGACTGGACGAGCACTTCGCCCTTGAAGCTCGATATTCGTCCGATCGAAGCCTCCGCGAAAGAAGGCAAGATCAGCAGAACCGCCAAGATCATCATCATCATGACCATCGGATAAGTTTTCATGGACGTGGCTTTAATGAAAATTCCGGCAAGCTTTTTTGAATTTTTCATTTCTCACTTCTCCCCGAACTGTTGAACAGTTCCTGTAATTAAGATTCCTAAGCTTATTTTTTGCAAGTTAACCACAACATCGGCAAAATTTCATTATAAATCCTAACAAACTTTGCTATTGCACCGCAGGTTAGCCCCTGCGCAATCATCGCTCCATTAATAAGCAAGCTTTAGCGTCAACATGGCCTGATTATCGCGGTATTCATTGACGGCAATATTGGAATCTTTGCGCCAATACTTGTACGACACACCCAATGTCATCCATTTCTGAATACGGTAGTCGAGGCCCGTGATGAAAATATAATTGTTGTCGGATCTGCTGTTGCCCACGGGCAGATTGTAGTCATTTTTGCTGTACTGTCCGCCGACAGTCAGTATAAACTTGGTCAGGAATTCCTGCTCCAGGGTCAGCCCGATTCCCGTATCATCGAAGTAATCATTGGTATCCGCGGCGGTGTCGCGGACGGCCCTGTCGATGTTCAAGGTAATCGCCGTCGTCGTGATGGGTCTATAGGTAAGGGACGTGGCGGCGATCCAGGTGTTTCTGTTTTCACGACGCGCTGCCGTGGGGGTGAATTCGTTTTTGTAGGTTTTCCATTGATAACCAAAGTTTAACTCACCGTTTATTTTTGCCGTCGGATCCCATGCCAAACCGAAATTGGCACGATGATAATCATAGTCGGCGCTATTGTCCTTGTTCAATCCGGCGAAAAACTGGTCATAGCTCCTCTGTCCGTAATGATAGCGGGCAAATCCCCATGTCTTGGAAAGAATTTTTGTTTCCAGCCCCAGACCAAATTCGTTGTTGTAGTAATCCTGGCTGTAATCCAGAATATCCTTATATTGCTGTTTGTAGAAATTGTAATACAAAAGAACCTTAAAAGCGTTGGCGAAATTATAGCCGATCTTGCCTTTGAGATCATCCGTCCAGCGTTTGGTTACCCGACCCACGGCATACTGGTCAGGGCTGCTGTACGGATCTTCCAAAGTCATCCACGCATTGCGCAGGCCGATAATCAGACCGCCGGGCGCTTCGTAGTTGCCGTCAAATAACACCTTCTGGTTTTTCCAGTTGTTGCTGCTGTTGGTGTTATAAAAAGCCCAGTCTCCCTGATAGCCCAGATTGATGCGGCCTCTTTCCGGAATGTTATAATTCAGCATAATTCCCGGCATGACGTGATAAATCCAGTCAGATTCTTTTTTATTGGCTAAATTATCGGCGCCGTTTTTCAGGTAAATGTTATCGTCATATAAAACCTGTCCGTTCAAACTGGGAGTGATCATCAGATTTCCGAACCTGAGATTCCCCGTCCCTGTCTGCGCGAAAAGCCAGTTCGGTGCAGCCAAAAAAAACAAAACCAAGAGGATGGAAATTTTAGTTATGATTTTCAATTTTTTACCTCCTTCATCAGCTTAAAAAAGAATTGTTAACCCTGATGTAACTTTTTGTTTGAAAGAGTCCTTCCAGTTCAAAGCAACCCAAGAAATATTTACTTATATTCCTCTATAATATCTTTCTATTCTCTTGAAATTACGAATACGTCATCTTGTAATAATAAACTGAATTTTTCCATACACTGAAGAATAACTTGAAGTCAAGAAGATTTTCCTATAAGAACGAGAGGCCTAAAAAATAATATTTTCAAACGGATAATCTCTATTGGATGACAAAACTATGCATACGACAACCGGGCAGCTTGATTTGAGTCAGCATCTCACCATAGTAATTCCCGCGCTGAATGAGGCTTTGACCATCACCGACATCATTCATCAGTGCAAGGATATTTCCGATGATATCGTGGTGATCGACGGAAATTCCCCGGACGGAACGGCGGATATTGCCCGCCGGGCCGGTGCAAAAATCGTTCAAGATCACGGCCGGGGCAAAGGAGAAGCCATCCGGACCGTCATCCCCCATCTGCAAAAGGAAATCACCGTATTTATTGACGCGGATGGATCCCATGATCCAAGGGACATACCGGCTCTTGTTTCCCCCATCATCGAAGACCGGGCCGATCACGTTTCCGCGTCCAGGCTCATCGGCGGATCCAGTGAGCTGCACGGCGGATTTGATGAATGTTTTCGGCTGATGGGAAGCTCTTTTATCACGGCCTGCATCAACAACCGCTTCGGCGTATTGCTTTCAGAAAGTCAGAACGGGTTCAGAGCCATCAAGACCAACGTATTGAGAGCGCTTGATTTGCGAGAAGACATTACAACCATCGAACAGGAAATGATCATTAAAACCCTGAAGAAGGGCTTTCGAATGGGGGAAGTGCCGTCGCATGAACACAAACGAAAAGCGGGATACTCCAAAATCAGCGTCCGCAGAGTTGCCTTCCGCTATGTTTACAGCATGGTCAAATATTTATATTTCTGATGGCGATAAAAATTCCCCTGGGCAAAGCGCAACACCGCCACCCGTCTCCTTTCAAAGGAGCATAAAAATTGTTATCATTCCGAAGGAACGAAGTAATTTGTCATTTCGAAGGAGCAAGGTGCAACACCCGTGTCATTTCGAGGAGCAAGGCGAATGAGAAATCTTCCAACCACTTGGTGTCATTTCGAGGAGCATAAAAATTGTCATTCCGAACCGCCGAAGGCGTGTGAGGAATCTTGAACCTTTAAAAACAAGATTTCTCACATGCGTTCGAAATGACATGGTGGGCGGGCGGAATGACAAAAGGACAAGATTTCTCCCTTCGGTCGAAATGACAAGGAAGGGTCGAAATGACATACACACCCGTGTCATTTCAAAGGAGCAAGGCGATTGAGAAATCTTCCAACCGCTTGGTGTCATTTCGAGGAGCGAAGCGACGAGAAATCTTATACGGTGTCATTCCGAAGGAGCGAAGTAATTTGTCATTTCGAGGAGCATAAAAATTGTCATTCCGAACCGCCGAAGGCGCGTGAGGAATCTTGAACCTTTAAAGACAAGATTTCTCCCTTCGGTCGAAATGACATGGTGGGCGTTCGAAATGACATAGTGGGCGGTCGCAATGACAAGAGAAGCGGTCGAAAGGACATACACACCCTTGTCATTTCGAAGGAGCAAGACGATTGAGAAATCTTCCAACCACTTGGTGTCATTTCGAAGGAACGAAGTAGTTTGTCATTTCGAGGAGCGTAAAAATTGTCATTCCGAACCGCCGAAGGCGCGTGAGGAATCTTGAACCTTTAAAGACAAGATTTCTCGTCGCTTCGCTCCTCGAAATGACATGGGGGGAGCGGTCGAAGGACACATGGGGCGGTCGCAATGACAAGAGAAGAGGTCGTAATGACATGGGGAGCGGTCGAAGGACACATGGGGCGGTTGAAAGGACAGGGAAGAAATGACGAAATGACATGGGGGGAAGGTCGAAATAACGCTTTAAGCAGCTTTTAAAAAACCATGGCCAGAATTTTACTATTCAATCCCACTGATTCCCAGGGAAATGCTTATACCCGTGAAGGCCGCTGCACGCAAAAAGCCGATACGTGGGGCACGGTCTGGCCGCCCCTGTCCCTGGCTACCGCCGCGGCCATGCTCCAGCAAGACGGGCATCAGATCAGCGTCATTGATTTTTCGGCGGCCGTCCCGCAAAGAAAGTCCCTGTCGGAAACCATCCAGTCGATCAAACCAAATTTTGCCATCTGGCCGACCGGCACGGAAACGCTGTCCTTTGATGTAAGGCTGGCGGAACTGATTAAAGAAAACAGCTCTTCAACCATTACTGCTGTTTTTGGCACACATGTCAGCGCCCTGCCCGGGCAGGCCTTGGCCAATCCCTGCATTGACGCGGTCATTCGCCGCGAGCCGGAAGGCATTATTCGGGAATTATGCCGCAGCGCTCCGGCCAAATGGGCCGGCATTGACGGCCTATCCTACCGCGATCCGTCGGACGGTCAAATCCTCAGCAATCCGGACGCCGCGTTTCTTGAACCGGAAACCATTCCGGCGCCGGCCTGGCATTTCCTGAACCTCAACGGCTACCGGCTGCCTTTAAAAAACAGGAAATTCCTGATCATCGCGCCCATCCGCGGCTGCCCTTATGCTTGCAATTTCTGTACGGCAGAAATTTATTACGGCAGGAAACCGCGCTACCGCCCTGTAGAAAACGTCATTGACGAAATTGCCGGCGGCATATCTCGCCACGGCATTCGGGATTATTTTATCTGGGCGGATACCTTTACAGTCCATCGGGAATATGTGCGCAACTTCTGCCGAATGATACTCGACAGGAAGCTTTCCATCGCCTGGACCTGCAACAGCCGGGTTGACACCCTGGATGAGGAAACGCTGGCGCTGATGAAAAAGGCCGGTCTCTGGATGATCAGCTTCGGCCTCGAATCCGGCAGCAACGGCATTCTGGAGGCATCGGGAAAGCGGATGACCGTGGAACAATCGCGGCAGGCGGTGCAGATGGCCCATGAGATGGGGATTAAAACGGCCGGACACTTCATGTTCGGCTTGCCGGGGGAAACAGCGGCAACCATGAAAGAAACGCTGGACCTCGCCCTGTCGCTTCCTCTTGATATCGGTCAATTCTACGCGGCGACCCCTTTTCCCGGCACAAAACTTTTTGCCCAGGCCGGCAAACAAGGCTGGCTGAAGCCTGATGTGGTCATGTCCCAGTCCAGAGCGGTGATGGATCTTCCGGAACTGAAGAGCCGCGATATTGATCGATGCATACGGTACGCGTATAGAAAGTTCTATCTGCGTCCGCGGATAATCTGTGGTATAGGATCCATGATTGATCCTCGGGCACAAATGAAATATTTTTTTTCAAAGAGGAGTTGAGGGGCAAGAAGGACAAGATTTCTCACATGCGTTCGAAATGACATGGTGGACGGGCGGAATGACAAAAGGACAAGATTTCTCCCTTCGGTCGAAATGACAAGGAAGGGTCGAAATGACAAGGAAGGGTCGAAATGACATACACACCCGTGTCATTTCGAAGGAGCGAAGCGACGAGAAATCCTTCAACCACTTGGTGTCATTTCGAAGGAGCGTAAAAATTGTCATTCCGAACCGCCGAAGGCGCGTGAGGAATCTTGAACCTTTAAAAACAAGATTTCTCACATACGTTCGAAATGACATGGTGGGCGGGCGGAATGACAAAAGGACAAGATTTCTCCCTTCGGGCGAAATGACAAGGAAAGGAAGGGTCGGAATAACATACACACCCGTGTCATTTCGAAGGAGCGTAAAAATTGTCATTCCGAACCGCCGAAGGCGCGTGAGGAATCTTGAACCTTTAAAAACAAGATTTCTCACATGCGTTCGAAATGACATGGTGGGCGTTCGAAATGACAAAAGGACAAGATTTCTCCCTTCGGTCGAAATGACAAGGAAGGGTCGGAATGACATATACACCCGTGTCATTTCGAGGAGCGAAGCGACGAGAAATCTTTAAGATTTCTCACATACGTTCGAAATGACATGGTGGGCGTTCGAAATGACAAAGTGGGCGGTCGGAATGACAGGGGGACAGGTGAAAGAACTGCGAGGGACGGCTGAATGTCCAAACTTATTTTAGGGATCTGGGATGGCCACGACTCGGGGGCGGCGCTGCTGCAGGGCGATGAAATCAAATGCCTCATCAACGAGGAGCGGCTGACCCGGCGCAAACTGGAAATTGCTTTCCCCCGCCGCTCCATTGCGGCCTGTCTGCAATTTGCGGGGGTTCGCGCCGCGGACATCTCTTTGATCGCGGTCTGCACAACCGATCCGGCCAAAACCCTCACCCGTTTGTTTCCGTCGCTCAAAGAGGAATACTACCTGATCCGGCGGCGGAAAAAAATGCCGCGCCCCCTTGACCCTTTGCGGAAATCCTTTAAATACCGGTTTACGGAGCTTTCCCCCAACTTCATCAGCACAAAACTGAGCAGGGCGTATCTCCACCGGCAATTACAAACCCTGGGCTTCCACAATTATGATCTGCACCTGATCGATCACCACCAGGCTCATGCCGAAGCCGCCGCCGGCTGCTGCGGTTTTCCGGACGCGCTGGTCGTCACCCTGGACGGCGTAGGCGACGGACTTTGCGGCTCCATGCGGGTTTTGAAAAACGGCCATCTATCGCTCCTGCGGAAATTTCCCGCCGGGTCGTCCCCCGGAATATTTTTTGAACATGTCACCAACCTTTTAAACATGAGAGAACTCGAGGACGAGGGCAAGGTGATGGCGCTGGCCAATTACGCGTATCCCGTGCCGGACGCGGAAAACCCTTTGCTGAACGTCATCCAGGCCAAGGATGGCCGGATCATCTCCATCGGCAGCTCCACCGCGCAGCTCAAAGCACTGAAAAAAATCCTCTGGAATTATCCTTCCGAACAATTCTCTTTTATGGCGCAGCGCGCCCTGGAAAAAACCGCGGTTGACCTTGTCGACCATTATCTGCAAAAAACCGGCCTTCGCCACATTGCCGCGGCCGGCGGCGTTTTTTCCAACATCAAGATGAACATGGCGCTGGCCGAGCTTCCCCGTGTGGAAGATGTTTATGTCTTTCCCCACATGGGCGACGGAGGGCTTGCCGTCGGCGCGGCCATGGCCGTCAACCGCGAAAAATGCGGAATCGCGCATTATGACCTGAAGGATATTTACCTGGGACCAGCCTTTACCCATCAGGAAATCACGGCCGCCGTCGCCGGCGAAAAAGGGATCAAAATCCTGGCGGCGGAAAATCCGCAGCAAAAAGCCGCCGAGCTGATCCTGAAGGGAGAAGTCATTCTCTGGTTTTGCGGCCGCATGGAGGCGGGACCGCGGTCGCTGGGCAATCGCAGCATTCTGGCCCGGCCGGACGACCGCGGAATCAAAGACCGCCTGAACCTGATTTTGAAAAAGAGAGTCTGGTATCAGCCCTTCTGCCCCAGCATCCTGGCGGAGGATGCCGCGGAGCTCCTGGAATTGGACGGGCGGCAAATCGGCAGCAATCCCTTTATGACCATGGCTTTCCGGGTGCGCAAGGAACACCGGCGTTTTATGGAAGGCGTCATCAATATTGACGGCACGTGCCGCCCCCACTTTGTCCGGGACGAAAACCCCGCCTACCGCGATCTGCTGCTGGCGGTAAAAAAGGAGCTGGGATGGGGAGTGGTGTTGAATACCAGCTTTAACATTCACGGAGAGCCGCTGGTCTGCTCGCCCGCCGAAGCCGTCAAAATGATGAAGCAAAGCGGCATCGCTTATCTTTTTATGGAGGACCTCATCATTGAAAACCAAAATGCTGAGCAGCGGTAAAATCTTTCATCACCCCGTTTTGCTGCTTCTCCTCTACTTTTTGATCACCGGCATTCTTCTTTATACCATCGACTATTGCCCGAAAGCCGCCATCGAGAGAATGCTGATCAAAGGCCTTCCCTGGGTGCTCCTTGCAAATGCGGCGCTGATTCTGATCGGAATTGTCTTCTGCCGGCAAGAGATCGCCGCCTTTTTCCAGAAACTTTTCGTCTTGCCGCCGCGAAAAATAAATTATCAGGGAATCCTGCTTGTCCTGGTTGTCGTATTTGCGCTGGTCATGGCGTCCTTTGTTGCGCCCCGCACCCACCGGATCTATTTTGACGAAGACATCTATGCCCATATCGGCCAGAACATCGCGCTTACCCACCAGGCCGCGGCCAGCAACTACGGTGAATTTGTTCATGGCGAATATCAGCCCGACTGGCTGGCCTACAACAAAGAGCCCGGCGGCTGGCCTTTTCTGATCAGCCTGGCCTTTCAAATCTTCGGCGTCGATGAAGCCCATGCCTTTACATTAAACAACATCCTGCTTGCCGCGGGAGCCGGCCTGGTTTTTATGCTTGCCCTGCAAATAACGGGGTCCTTCCCGCCCGCGATACTGGCGGCGCTCATCTATTCCCTCATACCGCACAACCTGCTGTGGGCCAATACGGCGGCCGCGGAACCGGCGGCCGCATTCTTTGCGCTGGCCTGCCTGCTTGGCCTGGCGGTCTACCTGAAAACCCAACAGTGGCGACATCTGTATCTTCTTGCCGTTTTGCTTCCCTTCGCCGGCCAGATGCGCCCCGAATCCGTTTTAATTGTACCCCTGTCCCTGCTGGCCATTGTTCTGATCAGACCGGGAAGTCTGCAAAGCAGGCCATTCTGGGGAGCGGGCCTCATCACCTATATCCTGCTGGCGCCGCTGCTGATTCATTTCTACGCCGTAAGCGGCCAGTCCTGGGGAGCCGAGGGCGCCAAATTTTCACTGGCTTTTTTTCAAAACAACATTTCCGCCAACGGCTGGTATTACCTCAACAACGTTAAATTTCCGGTGCTGTTTACGCTATTCGCCCTTCTGGGGCTTTTCTTTTCGCGATATTCCGCCCGGTGGAAAATCATCCTTTTTCTCTGGTTTGCCATCTTCTGGGGAATCTTCCTCTTCTTCTACGCGGGAAGCTACCGCTACGGCGCCGACGTGCGCTTTGCCGTGGTATCCTTTGCCCCGCTGGCCATTCTGGCCGGACTGGGCGTCGAATGGATGAAAAACAGGCTGCAGCCGATTGTTTCCGGAACCAACGCGACCATCATCCTGGTTCTCATCCTGCTTTTTTCCTGGATCCAGTTTCTGCCCATGATTCGCCTGGTCGGGCAGGAAGCCTGGGAGGCCAGAGCGGATCATCGGCTGACCCGGGAGTTCGTCAAAAATATTCCCGGCCGGGCCATCGTGGTGAGTCATATTCCCTCGATGCTTCTGCTATGGGGGAAAAGCGCCGTCAGCGTAAACGGATCGCTGAATAACCCGGACTTCATGCGGAACTTAATCCGCAAGCATGAAGGAGAAGTTTATTTTCACCATAACTACTGGTGCCACGCCCTGCTGGAAAGCAAAACGGGCGTACTGCGCGAGCTGAAACAAAATTATGATCTGGAAGAAATTGCCGCGGACAGCAGCACAGGTCGCTTATTCGGTTTGTATCGAATAAGGATAAAAGAGGGAAAAGAGAAGGGAGGACAAGATTTCTCCCTTCGGTCGAAATGACATAGGGACGGTTGAAGTGACAGAAAGGTCGAAATGACATCTCCATTGTCATTCCGAACCGCCGAAGGTGCGTGAGGAATCCTGAACCTTTAAAAACAAGATTTCTCACATACGTTCGAAATGACA
>Ga0116173_1002035_pt1 | contig 16000 bp, 12 predicted proteins | sample AD_UKC085_MetaG_FD_89800 | JGI IMG/M metagenome (GOLD analysis project Ga0116173, IMG submission 89800) | Active sludge microbial communities of municipal wastewater-treating anaerobic digesters from USA - AD_UKC085_MetaG | ecosystem: Engineered > Bioreactor > Anaerobic > Digestate | place: USA...
AACTTCCTCCAGATTCCGTCTCACGGCGGACACCCTTGTCTTTGGCTATGCACTTCCCACTGTTAGGGCGTGCTGGGGACTTTCACCCATTAGAACGTGCCCATGCTGGGCGAACACAAAAAAAAGACCCCTTTTGTATTAAAAGAGGTCCCTTTTATTCTTTATAATCTTACTTTAACAATAAAGCAGGATCGAGGTTATCTTTCTCTATAAATTTGAAGTAACGGTATGTTGAAACTTTCAAATCGTATGTAGCCATATCATCGCAAACGATAATACCCTTTGGATGCATCTGTAATGCGCTAACCGTACACATGTGGCTCACTCCAGCCTCAACAGCCTGCTGCAAAGCACGGGCTTTATTGTAACCGCTGACAATGATTAATACCTCATTTGATTCCATGACAGTACCAACACCAACAGTCAATGCAGTTGTAGGAACTTTGTTTATATCGTTATCGAAGAAACGAGAGTTTGCAATAATAGTATCTGCTGCAAGAGACTTCCTTCTCGTACGTGAAGAAAGAGATGATCCTGGTTCATTGAAAGCGATGTGACCATCAGGACCAATACCTCCAACGAACAAATCGATACCACCTGCCTGCTTGATGCGTGCCTCATAATCTGCACACTCCTTCTCTAAGTCTGCGGCATTTCCATTCAAAATATTAACCTGATTGGTAGGTATGTCAATATGATGAAAGAAGTTATTCCACATAAAAGAATAATAGCTCTCAGGATGTTCCTTTGGCAAATTGACATATTCATCCATATTGAATGTTATGACATTTTTAAAGGAGACTAGACCTTTCTTATTAAGCTCTATCAATTCCTTATACATTCCCAATGGAGACGATCCCGTAGGGAGACCTAAAACAAACTTGTTATTTTCTGTCGGATTGAACTTATTAATTGCCGACGCAACGTAATTAGCGGTCCACTTTGAGACTGTCGCATAATCAGGTTGAATTAGAATTCTCATTTTCTTGTCGTTTGTTATTTAAAACAGGAAGGAATTTCCTTCCTTGTATCATTTTTTATCTTATCAAAAGAAGATCGTAATTTCTCATTTTACTGCTATTTCGTCCATTGAAAAAGACTGACAAAAATAATAAAATGCAAAAGAACATCTAACAAAATGCACTTTTTTTGAGAAAAAAAATCATTTTTACTTGTTTTTCAATATTTCCAAAGCTATTTGTTTTCCCAAACCTTCACACTCTTCTATTTTAGAAAGCTTCACTCCATGAAGATTTTCCACAGAACCAACCTGCGTCCAATTGTACTTTTCTACCATTTCTGTCATTCTCTTCACTGAAACGCCAGCCCAAGAAGCAGATCCAAACATACCAAAAATCTTTGATTTGACATCTCTTCGAGTCACCTTCTGAAGCAATGATTCAATGCACGGAAACAACTCATTCATGTAAGTTGGACTACCTACCACCAAAGCTGAATACTTGAAAACATCAGACAAAATGAAAGAAGCATCTGTCATAGAGGCATTATAAACAACGACATTTTTAACGCCACCTGCAACTATTCCGCGGGCCACAGCCTCTGCCATCTGTTCTGTATTACCATACATTGAACCATACACAACCACGGCTCCGGGTTCACTCTCATAACGGCTCCAACGATCATATAAACCAACTACTTTCCCTATATTATCATGCCATACAGGTCCGTGGGTTGAACAGATATAATCCAAAGGAACATCCTTCAACTTAGCCAAAGCCTTCTGTACTGGAGATCCGTATTTACCAACGATACAAGCATAATAACGGCGCATCTCACTCCAAAACTTGTCCAAGTTCATGGTCGAATCCAGGCAACCGCCATCCAACGCACCGAAGCAACCGAATGCATCTCCTGAGAAGAGAACTTTTCGCTTAGCATCGTAAGTCACCATCGTCTCTGGCCAATGCACCATTGGTGTAAGGTAGAATGACAATAGGGTTGAGCCTAATGACAAAGTATCACCATCCTTCACCTCAACAAGGCCATCTTCAATACCAAAATAACCTTTGATCATCGTAAATGTTTTCGCATTTCCAACAATCTTTACATCCGGATACTTTTGACGAAGGACTCTGATAGATCCTGAATGATCAGGTTCCATGTGGTTTACTATCAAATAATCCACTTTTTTGCCACCAAGAATGGCATCAATTTTTTCAAAAAAAACATCGCAATAGGAGATATCAACGGTATCAACCAATGCGACTTTCTCGTCAACAATCAGATAAGAATTATAAGCCACACCGTATGGTAGAGGCCATTGGTTTTCGAACAGATGCTTTGTTCTGTCGTTCACACCAACATAATGAATGCCATCTAATATTTCCATAAATTATCCTTTTATTTTTTATCTAAAGACTTTCGGCTCATCAGCCAAGCCCTTACAACAAAATAGAATCCAAAAACGAAGAATGGTATACTTAGGATCTGTCCCATGTTAAACATCATACCATCTTCGAAATTTTCCTGGTTGTTTTTTATAAATTCCAAGAGAAACCTAGTCAAGAAGATTCCAATAAGGAACACTCCAAATAGTAACCCTTCGTATTTTTTTGCATTTGTTTTCCAATAAAGGAAGAGCAAAACTGCGAATGTGATCAAGCAATACATGATCTCATAAATCTGAGTCGGATGACTAGGTGCCGAGAATATAGGTTCAGCACCATTCTGCCAAGCATGAATGTTTGTAATGAAACGGAAAGCCCAAGGTACATCCGTTGCATGACCGTAAATCTCGTGATTCATCAAGTTTCCAAAACGAATACAGGCACCACAGACAGCAACAGATATCACTACCCTATCAAGCACCCAGATATAACTTTTTTTAGCAACCTTTATATGGAAAATCCAAAGAGCAACCAAAATACCAAAAGCGCCACCGTGGCTAGACAACCCACCTTCCCAAACGAACAACACTTTATAAAGATGTTCTGAATAGTATGCCCAGTCGTAAAAGAAGCAATGGCCTATTCTTGCACCGGCAATGGTACCGACCATCATATAGATAAACAATTTATCCATAGCATCGTCAGGCAACCCTTCTTTCTTATATATTTTCGATTGAACAAAATAGCCTATGAAGAATCCCAAAGCCCACATCAAACCATACCAACGAACAGTAAGGTTTCCTATGCCAAACAATTCAGGATCAACTGTCCATGTTATATAAGACAACATAATTTCTAGTTTTTATCATTTTACAAAAAGAACGGACGTAAAAAGAGAATCTCAATACGTCCGTCCAATAAATTATCAATTACAAGTCTCTGCCGCAACAGTTCTTATATTTCTTACCACTGCCGCAAGGACAAGGATCGTTTCGTCCTATCTTCTTCTCAGCATGAATTGGCTGTGTTACCTGAGATTGAGTCTGAGCATTTGCTCCATCGTAAGGATTGTCAGAACGGCTCTCAACGTAAGATGGTCTCTGAGTTTGTCTTTGCTGTTCAAGTCTCTCCTGTCTCTCTTGCTCTTCAGCCTCTTCTTTTGTAATGATCTTCGGCATCTGAGCACGCATCAAAACTGAAATAGCCTTGTAGTTCATATCGTCCACCATCTTCTTGAAGAGGTTGTAAGATTCCAACTTGTAGATCAACAATGGATCTTTTTGCTCATAAGTAGCATTTTGAACTGACTCTCTCAAATCATCCATTCCTCTCAAATGCTCTTTCCAATTGTCATCAATGGCATGAAGCAAGATAGCTTTCTCGAATGCCTTAACAATGGATTTTGCCTTTGTCTGGTATGCCTCTTCCAACTTGATAGGAACTCTGTATAACAAAGTACCATCAGTGATAGGGAAAGGAACATAGCCTAATTTATCTTGATAAGACTCGTATGCCTTTGAAATAACTGGCATTGCATTTTCCACGATTGCATCAGTCTTACGTTTGAATGCTGCCATGGATGCATTGAATACTTTGTCTACCAAAGCATCTTGCTTCATTCCTGCAAATTCATCAGGAGAAACAGGAGATTCGATAGCGGCCAACTTCATCATATCCTCTTCGAATGCCTCGTAACCATCACCCTTATCACCATCAACAACATTTACGACAGCATCGTACATCATGTTCATGATGTTAACGCCCATACGTTCACCCATTAAAGTCTCTCTACGTTTCTTATAGATAACCTCTCTTTGGGCATTCATGACGTCATCGTATTCCAACAAACGTTTACGTACTCCAAAGTGATTCTCCTCTACCTTTTTCTGTGCACGCTCGATAGATTTGGAAATCATACCGTGCTCGATAACTTCACCCTCTTTAAATCCAAGACGGTCCATTACCTTAGTAATCTTCTCGGAACCGAACAAACGCATCAAGTTATCCTCAAGAGACACATAGAATACAGATGATCCTGGGTCACCTTGACGACCGGCACGACCTCTCAACTGTCTATCGACACGACGAGACTCGTGACGCTCAGTACCTATAATTGCCAAACCTCCGGCTGCCTTAACCTCATCAGAAAGCTTGATATCGGTACCACGACCAGCCATATTGGTAGCGATGGTTACGATACTGCTCTTTCCTGCCTCAGCAACGATATCGGCCTCCTTCTGGTGCAACTTAGCATTCAATACATTGTGTTTAATCTTACGGAGAGTCAACATCTTACTGATCAACTCGGAAATTTCAACGGATGTTGTTCCGACCAATACTGGACGACCTTGTTCAACCAAAGAAACGATCTCGTCAATTACTGCGTTGTATTTTTCTCTCTTTGTACGATATACACGGTCTTCCATATCATGACGAGCAATATGCTTGTTAGTAGGGATAACCACAACATCCAATTTATAGATGCTCCAGAACTCACCAGCCTCCGTCTCAGCGGTACCGGTCATACCTGCCAACTTATGGTACATTCTGAAGTAGTTCTGCAAAGTGATAGTAGCGTATGTTTGTGTTGCATCCTCAACCTTAACACGTTCCTTAGCCTCCAAAGCCTGGTGCAAACCGTCAGAGTAACGGCGACCTTCCATGATACGGCCAGTCTGCTCATCAACAATTTTAACCTTATTTTCAACGATGACATATTCATCATCCTTAGTAAATAAGGTATAAGCCTTTAGCAACTGATTGATTGTGTGGACGCGTTCTGACTTAGCAGAATACTCCTGCATCATTTCATCTTTCTTCTGTTGGATTTCTTCTTTAGAAAGAGTAGATTTATCCAACTCTGCTACCTTCGCAGAGATATCAGGAAGGACGAAAAACTCAGGATCTTCAGAAACTCCAGTAAGAGCATCAATACCTTTATCGGTCAAATCAATGCTACGGTTTTTCTCATCAATAACGAAGTAAAGAGGATTAGTTGCGATATGCATGTTCTTGTTGTTCTCTTGCATATAGAACTCCTCTGTCTTCAACATAATAGCCTTGATTCCCGGTTCGCTCAAGAACTTGATCAACGGAGAATTTTTAGGCAAAGCCTTATATGAACGGAACAAGGCCAAAGCACCCTCTTCCTGCTCTTTCTTATCTTCAGACTTCAACAAACGTTTTGCATCTGTAAGATAGTTAGTAGCCATTACACGTTGAAGGCCAACCAACTTCTCAACACGAGGACAAAGAGCCTCATACTGTTGATTGTCTCCCTTAGGCACTGGACCAGAAATGATCAACGGCGTACGAGCATCATCAATCAAAACAGAGTCGACCTCATCCACGATAGCATAGTTATGCATACGTTGAACCAAGTCGACAGGAGATGTTGCCATGTTATCACGTAGATAATCGAAACCAAACTCATTGTTGGTACCGAATGTGATATCAGCCATGTAAGCCTTACGACGCTCGTCTGAGTTTGGCTGGTGTTTATCAATGCAATCCACAGTCAAACCATGGAACATATAAAGAGGACCCATCCACTCTGAGTCACGTTTTGACAAGTAATCGTTGACAGTGATCAAATGAACACCATTACCTGTAAGGGCATTCAAGAACACAGGCAATGTAGCCACCAAAGTTTTACCTTCACCGGTAGCCATCTCAGCAATTTTTCCTTTATGAAGAACGACACCACCAAAAAGCTGAACATCGTAATGAACCATATTCCAAACAATTTCATTACCACCTGCTTTCCAATGATTCTTATAGATTGCCTTATCTCCCTCCAATGTCAAGAAATCACGGCCCTCTTCAGCAAACTGTATATCTCTTTCTGATGCTGTAACAACGATCTCTTCTGATTCCGTGAAACGACGAGCTGTATCCTTAACAATAGAGAAAACCTCCGGAAGAACCTCTTCCAAAACATCCTCATATTTGTCGAGAACGACCTTCTCTAATTTATCAATCTCCTCGTAAGTTTTTTCTCTCTCCTCTATTTCTTGACCCTCGATTTGAGACTTTAACTCTGTAATACGATTTTTCTCCGTAGAAACATAGTCCTGAATTTTTTTCTTTATTTCAACGGTACGATTTCGCAATTCATCGTTAGACAACTGTTTGATTGAAGGATAAACCTGTTGAATTCTCTCAACGTACGGCTGGATATCCCGCATATCTCGTTGTGCTTTATTTCCAAACAACTTGGATAAAAAATCATTAAGTCCCATATATTTATTTAAATTGAATTTATTTCTGTTTGCTAAAATTTTATTTCCCACAAAAACCATCTTTTCACAAGAAACAAAAAGACATTGAATCAATTTGGATCAATTTGAAACAAAAAAAATCTATGCGTCACAAAATTAAGTAAAATAAGCAACAGATAATCACAATAACATCTCTTTTTTACCTAAAAAACTTAAATTAAAGATCTCTTTTTCCTCTTTTTCAAGACAAAACAGCTCTTATACATCTCTTGCTTACGAACTTATGCAAAGACAACCATGTTTTAAAGAAATAAAGAACATAAAAAAAGGAAATAAAGAACAAAATACGATCAAAAGTGGCTTTAAATTTGCACGATTTTTTTCGAGGCATACAAGTCGTATTTTATAACTTTTTAAAAACAACTAAAAAAAATGAAAAAGTACATTTTGATCGCATTGGCAATGGTTGCATCATTTGCAGTTAATGCTCAAGAGCAACAAGAACAGGTACAACAACCAGCAGAAGAAACATCTTCTAATTCTGTTGACGTCAAAGCAGAAGAGGGTTCATTCTCAATGGAAATTGGTTTTGTTCCATTCGACGCTTCTCCTGTCGAACTTGCAGGCGGACAATTAAGAGGTATTTATGCACTGACTGACAATTGGAGTTTGAGACTAGGTTTAGGTTTCGGAGTTCACTCTTACGAAGTGGATGATGTTACTACAACAACAAGACATTTCACAATCACTCCAGGCGTTTCTTATTTCTTCGACGGAACAGACAGATTGGCTCCATATATTGGAGGTGAATTATTAGCATCTTTCGCTAAGAATCGCGATGACATAGAAGGTGAAAATCCAGATCCAAGCAGCACTTCATTTGGAGCAACTGCTTTTACTGGTTTCAACTATTACTTTGCTGAATATCTTTATATCGGCGCTGAGATTGGAATCGGTTTCAAATCAACATCTTATGATGATGATGAAACTGAATCAGGAACGGATGAGTCTAGTGTAAGTTTCGAGACTTTAGCTTACCCTAGCTTGAGACTTGGTTGGACATTCTAATTTAAAACAACAAAAAGGCTTCATTTTAAGGAATGCGGCCTTTATAGCTTACCAATACAATAACAATTAAGACGATTTAGAAATGAAAAAGTGCATTTTGGTTCTATTAGCAATGGTTGCTTCATTTGCAGTTAACGCTCAAGAACAACAAGAACAACCACAGCAAGAAGCAACAACAGAATCCAATTCAGGAGGTGAAATAAAAGCAGAAGAAGGTTCTTTCTCAATGGAAGTTGGTTTCATACCCTTTGGATCTGCCCCTATTGAACTAGAAGGCGGACAATTAAGAGGAGTTTACTCATTAACCGAGAACTGGAAACTTACTTTAGGCTTAGGATTCGGCGTTCACACTTATGAGATTGACGGCGAATCAACTACGGCAAGTAATTACTCTATTGCTCCTGGTGTTGCTTATGAATTTGAAGGAACAGACAGGTTGGCTCCATTTGTTGGAGGCAAATTGCTTGTAGCTGCCTTCAATAACAGCGATGACAACGAAGAAGAAACTTCAGAACCTAGCAGAGTTTCTTTCGGATTTGACATTGTAACGGGTTTCAACTACTACTTTGCAGAACAACTTTATATCGGTGCCGAAATCGGAATCGGTTTCAAAGCTACATCTTACGACGATGACGAAACAGCTTCAGGCAAAGACGAATCAAGTGCAGAATTCGAGACATTTGCTTGTCCTAGTTTAATACTTGGATGGACATTCTAAAAAAGGGATTAAAGTCTCATTAAGAAAGGGCTGCAGCTTAATCGTTGCAGCCTTTTTCGTTTTTTGCTTTGTGATCAGCTGTTTCATTTTACCATTAGATTATTTGAAATGTTTTTCCACCCCATTTTTAGGGATTTTGCCAGAAAGACAGGAAACCATATGAAGAATAATTTCTCCAAAAAGGATCAACTAAAACTACAATTTTGTTTAGAGAAAAAGCCTAGATAACCAAAACGAAATTTCACATAAAAAATAAAATTTCAACCTCGTTTTTATATTGCACAACATGTTTTTGCAAGTAGTTTTCTTATTGATACTAACCATAAAAAAATATAACTTTAAGATTTGAAAATAGAGGCGAGATTTTGAACCTTAGAAAAATACAAAAAACACGAATTAATATGAGTACAATTACCGATTTTCTGATTGACATTTCAGACAACATGAGCAAAAAGCTCCCAATCGCACAAAAAGCCATTAAAGATCAGATCATTCCTCTTCTGAACTTCTCAGAGCCTATAGGAATGAGAACATTTCTGTCCATCGTTAAATCTCCTATCGTTATCAACTCCATCGATTTAGGAATCACTAACAAACATGATTTCACAGAAAAGATCGACAAACTTCCTATTCCAAACGGAGGTTCTCCTATCGGCTATACCATGCAGAAATCACTCGAAGCGATGAAGGACAAAAAAGCCGACAAAAAGCGTATTATTCTCGTTACAGCAGGAACCGAAACAGATGGAGGCACCTACGATTTCGAAGTTGAGAAAGCCAAAAAAAATGACAATGTCCAAGTAAACATCATAGGCTTAGGACTAAGCGGTTTCGAAGAGAAAACGGCTCAGAAAGTTGCCGATATGAGTAACGGAGTGTTTTGTAACCTTGATTTGAGCAAGGGAAACGACGACTTCGCCATCAAGAACACGCTTCAACCTCTTATTGACATCCTTAACGGGATCGAACCAGCTGCAGCAATCAAAGAGGAGCCTAAAAAGGAAGAACCTAAAGTTGAACCTAAAGTTGAACCTAAAGAGGATGAACCTAAGGTAGAACCAATAAAGGTAGAACCTAAAATTGAGCCAATAAAGGCAGAACCTAAAGAGGAGGCGAAACCTATCGTTAACGAGATAAAAGAGGACATTCGGGAAGAGAAAGTTGAACCTATCATTAAAGAAGATAAGCAAGAGGCTCTTTACGAGGCACCGTCTCCAAAAGGTGTTATTGAATCTAAAAACGATTACAAGCCAAGTCCTATATATGAAGAACCCAAGCAGCAGCCAAAAGCAAATATTGTTTTTGAAGACAAAAACCCTATCGATTCCAAAATATTTGTTGCCGGTAGCAATGCTAGCGAGGAGACTAAACTTGACACCATCAAAGAGATAGAGGCAAAGAACTTCGAGATCAGCAACATCTTGAATGAAAACATGAAGACCATTCAAGGATTCCTTATGAAAGAGAGGGAGACCAAGGCAGAGATCGAAAAATTAAGGAACGCAGGAAAAGAGTCCATCTCTAAGATCGAAGAACTGAAAGGCTTCAACAAGAAGGCTCAAGAAGAGATTGACAGATTGGAAGCTCAAATCGGAGAAATGTCTATCAAAATAAAAGAGTTCAAAGCTGCCCAAACAGAAGACAAGGAGGCGATTAGACGACTCAAACAAATCGACGAAGAGGTTATTCTTTTCGAAGATAAAGAGAAAATACACAGCAACTCTAAAAAGAGCGAAGAATACACATTTAGTTTACTTCAAAAGAAATATCCAGAACGTGTTGTTTGGATAAACAAAGAGAAGAAACAAGAGTTGGGTTGCGACTTCAAAATCATGTTCGACAAAGAGAATATTGAATATTTCATTGCTTGCAAAGGCGTGCCAGACTCCAGCAAGACATTCTTCCTAACAAAACATGAGTGGGAACTTTGTTTGAAGAACAACCGCAATTATCAAGTTTATATAATCAACGATCTCAATGAAAACCCCAAAGTAACCATCATCGACAACTTAATGGGTTGGATTCTTAACGGAAGAGTAAGACCTTACGCTTCAAAGAACCAGAAAGTTAAAGCAGATCGTGTAATGTTTACGCTCATTGCATAGATTATTCTGAAACGACTTACATAACTATAACTTTATTGACAGAGGGGAGATGAACTTAAGTATCATCTTCCCTCTATTTTTTCAAGAAACGAAGTTTAAAAAATCATTAAACAGAAAGAAGTTCTACTTTTTGTCAAACCTTATTAGTATCTTTGGAAAAGACCTTGAAATAAACAAATATGAATATGAGATCCATTACATTTACTCTTCGTTGTGACACTTTATTAGGAGAACAAGTCTACATAACGGGAGACATAGATGAACTGAAAGACCAAGAAGGCAATCCGCTTCCTATGCATTATCATGAATGTGGATGGGAAATCACAATCAACACCCTATCTTCTGAATTCAGATATCACTATTTGATAAAAAGAGAAGATGAGATCATCAAATCAGAGAAAACGCTTTCTAGGTCATTCCTGTTACCAGAAAATGGCATAAAATGCCCTTGGGTTTTCGACACATTCTCTGAACAAAGAGGCATTTCAAAGTCAATGAAATCTGCCGTATTCGCCAACGCTTTACGAGCACACAAGAAAGCAAACACCCGCATAAACGAAACTCATATTCCTATTTTTTTCAATACTATTTCCGACAAGGTCGACAAAAAATATAGTATGGCTATAAGTGGGAACTCTTCCCTGTTGGGCAAATGGATCGAGGCCGACATGGTAGACATGGACGGCAGCCACTACCCTAACTACAGCCACATTGCAGACGCAACAAAGATCAACTTTCCTCTTGAATACAAATATGTTATATTCGACAGGAAACATGAAAGTGTGATTTGTTGGGAAGACGGAGCAAACAGATACATCAACCCATCGTTGAATCATATCGTCGACGCTATCATCATTAACGACAACGAGCCTAATTTCAAAATACCAGATTTCAAAGGTGCAGGCACCTCCATACCAATCTTCTCAATTAGAACAGAGAGAAGCTTCGGTTGTGGAGAATTTGCTGATCTCAAAGAGATGGCAGATTGGGCAGCAAAGACAGGCCAGAAGATAATACAGACGTTGCCTATCAACGACACAACAATCACCAACACATGGAAGGATTCTTATCCTTACAGTGCCATCTCCGTATTTGCCCTCCATCCAATCTATATATGCTTGGAAAAAATCGGCAAAATAAAAGACAAAGAGAAATATGAAGCTCTGAAAAAAGAACTTAACTCATATAAATTCCTTGATTACGAAAAAGTACACAGCGTCAAATTCGAGTATTTAAAGGAGCTATATGAAAATTACAAGAAAGAGACCTTCAACAGCGAAGATTTTCTGTTGTTCTGTAAGCAAAATGACTTTTGGTTGAAACCTTACACACTATTTAGCTTTTTAAGAGACAAATACAAGACAGCAAACTACTCTCAATGGGAAGAAGATAAAGTATTCTCTCCTGAAAGAGTCGCAAAATACTTCGACAAGAAGAGCAAAGAGAAAGACAGCCTTGAATTTTATATCTTTATACAATATCACCTTCATAAACAGTTAAAAGAGGCCGTAAACCATGTTCACAGTATGGGTGTAGCTCTGAAAGGAGACATTCCTATCGGCGTTAACCGCTATAGTGTTGAGACATGGATGTACCCTACCCTCTTTGATTGCAACAGTCAGGCAGGAGCTCCTCCTGATGATTTTTCCAAGACTGGACAAAATTGGGGATTCCCAATCTATAATTGGAAAGAGATGGAGAAGGACAACTACCGTTGGTGGAAACTTCGTTTTGAGAAGATGTCTGAATACTTCGATGCCTACCGCATAGACCACATCTTAGGATTCTTCAGAATATTCAGAATACCATCTAACCAAGTATTAGGTCTTTGGGGACAATTCTCTCCTTCTATGCCTATGAGCGAAGAGGAAATCAAAAAGTTTGGAATTGATTTCGACAAAAAGACTTTCTGCGAGCCTTACATCGTAGACGCTTATTTGGAGTCTATTTTTGGAGAAGAAACAGCCTTAGTAAAAGAGAAATATCTAGACAAGATTGGCAACAGATACGCATTAAAAGAGGGTTATCGTACCCAAGCTGAAATAAAGCAGAAATTCGAAGGAGAATGCAAAGACAGCATCATGAAGATCTGCAAGGGATTAATGATCCTCACCTGCCAAGTTCTCTTTATTGAAGACATGGATAAGCCAAACTATTATCATCCAAGAATAGCCATCCATCAAAGTTTCGTGTTCAGGCACCAAGACATTAAGATGAAAGAGCAACTGAACAAGATTTACGACTATTACTACTTTAAAAGGCAAGATGAATTCTGGAAGAATCAGGCGTTGAAAAAACTCCCTGTACTCATTAACGCAACCAACCTTCTTTCCTGTGGAGAAGACCTGGGCATGCTGCCTTATTGCGTACCAGAGGTCATGAAAGAACTCGACATGCTCAGTCTGGAAATACAACGCATGCCGAAAGAGATGGGCATGGAATTCGGGAAGCTGTATAAAAATCCTTATCTCTCTGTATGCACCACATCCACCCATGACATGAACACTATCCGTGCTTGGTGGGAAGAAGACCGTGCACGCACGCAGAGATACTTCAATAACGAGTTAAATCAATATGGAATGGCTCCACTATTTTGCGAGCCTTGGATCTGTCAGCAGATCATCGAGAAACACTTGAACTGTCCATCCATGTTGGTCATCCTACCTATTCAGGATTGGATGTCTTTAAACGGAAACTTGCGTTGGAAAGAGACTTTCTCAGAAAGGATAAACGACCCTTCTAATCAAAACAATTATTGGAGATACAGAATGCATGTAAAAATTGAAGATTTGACCAACAACGAGGAGTTCAATCAATCAATTAGAGGTTTAATCTCACAATCAGGGAGATAGTTCTGAACGAAAGAAAAAGAACATAAGAATAGGTTCATTTTTTAAAACAAAAAGAGAATTTTCTTAAAAAAAGTCATCAAACCTCTTGCACAGTTATTGAAATAGACATATCTTTGCATCGCAATTCAGGAGAGAATTGCCCAATGTTTAAACAATAAAAAAACGGTGCGGTAGTTCAGTCGGTTAGAATACATGCCTGTCACGCATGGGGTCACGGGTTCGAGTCCCGTCCGCACCGCAAAGCCTAATTGATTTTCGGATCAATTAGGCTTTATTATTTTAAGACGTGTAGGTAAACGAACTAAGTGCAAAAGCCTGTGGGTATGTTAAATCTCGAATCAATCTCAAAAACAAGTGGACGTGCTCATATGTTGTTGTTTCCTGATTTTAGCGGATCTAAAATAGAATGATTCGTGGTAAAAAACTGTCCACAGACATTTTCACTTGATCCAAAACAACCAGATTAAAATGTCGAATCATACATAGTATATGATATACAAAAAGAGGCTGCACCAAATGGAACAACCTCTTTCTATAATATTTTAATTGATTTTATTATTACGGAGCAGTATAACCAGTAATTTCACCATCTACATATAGAGCATCGACTGTCTTTGTTGCGTCCTTATTCGCGCAAGAAACTGTCACATCAGAATCAGAAACTAGAAGTGTTCCATCTGTCTTCATTGCAACAACTTTACCACCAGAAAGAGCATCTTCATCTTTCACGCCATCAGCAGTTACATTCACAACAGAACCCTCTGTTATGCTGATTCCCATTGTGGCATTGATACCCTTACCTCCTGTCGTATTCGCACCTAAGTTAACTGTAACTTGACTATTTTTAATGAACACAGAATTTTCTGATTTGATTCCAGCGGCATAAGATCTATCCTCTACATTTTCAATAATCTCAATCAAAAGATCACCTGTCATCTTGATATTTACATCAGCGTTTTCAATACGTACATCTGCCGAATCATTTTTTATAGCCTTGGCAGCCTTTCCTGTCATAGTAATATCAACCGTACCACCTAAGATGTTTATCATGCTGTCGCACTTCAACGCCTTTGCTCCATCAGAATAAGATTTAATTGACAACAAACCACCATTGACGAAAATATGATCATTGCAATCAACCGCATCACCTTGAATAGTATCCATCGAAACAGAACCATCGTTCATCTCAAAGTAGTCTTTTGTATTGATTCCATCACCTTCGATATTAGAAAAAGTCAATGAACCAGCATCTATACGAACATAATCCGAACTGTAAATTCCATGACCATTTTCAGAGGAGATCAACAAAGAACCATTTCCTTCATTACCCCCATCAATTAGTTTATCTAGAGAATCCAACTGAGGAGTGAACAACACCTGAGCCTTACTCCACAACGCTGCATTTGTATCAACCAGTCCTGCTCCATACAAAGTATTTGAAGATCCGTCTGCAAGAGTGATGCGAGCCTCTTTGTCGTCCAATATCTTAATTGCTGGTCCATCTTGATTAGTCAACGTCAAGTTATTCAAAAGCATGTTGAATTTCTTATTCGGAGTAATTGTAAAAGAACCGTCAGTTGCCAGACCTGTCATATAGAATGTTACATTCTTCTCCTCCATAGTTGAAGTAACGCTAACATCTCCTTTATTCACCACAACATTCAATCCTTTATCTTCATAAGGATTGATCACCTTAGCTGCCATTCCTGAATAGATAATCTGCACATAAGAAGGGTCTACAGGATCGTTAAACGTAATACTGTCTATCTCAGCAAAAGGAATCACAGTATCTTTTTGATTCTTTTCCAATTCTAGATCAAAAGAGGCCTTACCTTGACTAAGCTCAATAGAATTTGTATTAAAAACACTGACAGACATATCATTTGCTTTTCCGTGAACGGTCATTACTTGTTCTGCATAAACAGCTGCAGCCATCATCAGCGCAACAAATATGGATGTAAACTTTCTCATTTTTTCTCAATTTTAAAAGTTAAACCTCCAGCATTCACAAAATACAAGCCATTGCTCAAATTATCAATGCCAATTCCTTTCTCAGAATCATAAGATTCTTTTAATAGCTGTACACCATCAATAGAATATACGTTAACGTTATAACCGTTTTGTAATCCTGATATAAAAACCTTATCAGTTGCCGGATTTGGATATACAAAAAACGAATTAGAACCTACCGTCTCTAAAGATGATGGTGTATATGGCTTAAAAGTTATATTTTGAATATCGTTCAAAGGGACAACAGCTTCTTGTTCTGAACCAGTTTGTTCTATATAAAGGTTATCATCTATAAAATGAAGTTTACCTTTGTCATCTACTACATAACTTTTCTCATTCATTTCTGAATAGAGCTTTACTTTAACAACAGACTGTGCCGACACACTAAGTGAAGAAACCAACATGGCCGCCAAAGCAAGTCTTTTTAGTACACTTGTCTTATATATTCATATTGAATTAAATTAGTTCTTTATAGTAACTACAAAGATTGTTCTTTTTTGGTAATATTAAAAAAAAATTCTGCATCAAACGATAATAATCACCTCAAAGAAACAAATTTAACGACAAACATAATAGTTTCACAAGAAAAACATCCTCTTTTTTTTTCAATAAAACGGTTGTCTGTTCGCAGCAAAACCATTCTGTTTCATTTTTGCAGACAAAACATTTTGATAATTTC